>OMDR01000236.1_pt1 | contig 46746 bp, 51 predicted proteins | sample 1645251 | NCBI WGS metagenome assembly OMDR01 (sample SAMEA103958142, study PRJEB25191) | human gut metagenome | biome: human-associated habitat [ENVO:00009003]; feature: intestine environment [ENVO:2100002]; material: feces | place: Germany | collected 2013/2015 | reverse complement strand
TGAGTTGTCAATTCTTTATCCTGGCATTACGGATATTGAATTAAATGAAATAACTACAAATCTTATAAACTTTTATAAAATTGCACTTGAAACGGTTTTAGAACAAAAAAATCAAGAGACAAAATAAATTGTCGTCAATGGCAACAACTTTTAACATACGGATGTCAAAAGTCAACATTTTGAAGTAAACATATAAATAAAATTTATTTTTTGTTTTCTGTTTTACATTTGCAACAAAACACGACAAATCAAATTTGTTTAATAAACTTAATTACAAAAGGAACATATAAAAATGACTAATATAAAAATAAATCATGCATTCACATATATACCTCAATTTCTTGTATTTACGTCAAGAGAGCGTATTTGCTTAAGTTTGCAACATTGCCGATCTAAAGGAAAACTAACAGGATTAGCACCGATTGGTTACCAAAATATTAGAGATAGCAAAAACAATCCAGATGTTGTCGTAAATACAAAACAAGCAAATATTATTATAAAGTTGTTTAAAGAATATGCGACAGGTAACTACTCCATAAAACAAATTACCTATCTTGCTAATTCGTTAGGTTTCGTAAATCGATACGGAAAACCTGTTTCAGAAAGCGGTATAAACAAGATGCTAAAAAATCCATTTTATTATGGAGAAATGCTTATAAAAGGCTCTCTTATACCACATAAATATCAGAAACTTATTGATAAATCATTGTTTGATGATGTTCAAAAGGTTATGAAATCACATAAGTGATAACAAACAACTTGCAAAGTAAAGCTATCATATTGAAAAACCAGTAAAATATTAGTAAAAAAGTTACATACGAAGTCATTTTTTTTGCGTACATTCCCAAATTATCGCGACATAATAAATATAGTGTAAAAACAAAGGAGTAACAAAATGGCTAAAAAATATAGATATGCCAAAGCAGAACCTTGTGTGCAAGCTATTATATTTGCGAGAGTGTCAACAAAAGAACAAGAACCTGGAGCTTCTTTAAAAGCTCAACGAGAAGCAATGGAAGATTATTGTAATAAAATCGGGTTACCAATTGTTCAGAAATATAAAGTAATTGAAAGTTCTACCAATGGTAAACGAGTGCAATTTAATGAAATGTTAGATTTTGTAAGAAAACAGAAACGCAAAACAGCAATAGTTGTCCATTGTATTGACCGTTTTCAACGACGATTTAACGAATGTGTTGAGGTAGAATCTTTATTATTAGATGACAAAACAGATTTACATTTTTGTAAAGAAGGCTTGATTCTTACCAAAAACAGTCCGTCATCTGATATTATGCGTTGGGACATGGGAATTTTATCAGGAAAAATGTATGTTGCAAATTTACGTGATAATGTTAACCGAGGAATGAATTACAATTGGTCTATTGGAAAATACCAAACTAAAGCTCCTGTTGGCTATTTAAACGTCAATAAAGATATTATTATTGATGAAGAGCGAGCACCCTTAGTTAAAAGAATGTTTGAGATGTATGCAACAGGTAGACATTCAATAAAGAGTTTACATAAGTTTGCAGAAGAGATGCATTTATGTTCTTCTCATACAAAAACAAATAAACCTCTTGGGCGAGAAACAATATATGCAATGTTAAAAAATCCATTTTATTATGGAGAAATGGTAATACGTGGTGAAAAAATGCCACATATGTATGAACCTCTTATTACAAAAACATTATATGATAAAGTGCAAGCCTTGTTATCGGGTAGTAAAATTCATACAAAAGCTCAAGAATATGCAACTTTTCCATTTGCATTTAGAAGACTGATAAAATGTGCTCACTGTGGTTGTACGATTAGTCCAGATCCACATAATAATGGTGCAAATACATATTTACGTTGTCCGCATAGAAGAGGTAATTGCACTCAGGATTTAGTAGATGTAAATATTGCTCTCAAACAGTTAGATGATGAAATTTTCAGTAAAATTAGCTTAAATAGTAAAATCTTGGAACCATTAAAAAAATGCGTACAAAAGAAATTATTGGAAGAATCTGAAGCAAATGCCGTTATGAAACGCCAAATTACAAATGAATTAAATCGTCTTGAAGATAGAGAAACTGTTGTTAAAGAAGCTTTTTATAATAGAGATATAACAAGAGATGAATGGTTACAAGAAAAGGCAAATATTGCAACTAAACGAGAAGAGTTACAAAAAACGGCTGAAAAATATTCTGATATTAGCAAAGAAATACAATCAACTGTAAATGACGTTTTGGATATAGCGACTAGTGCATCTCAAATTATGAAAACAGCTAATCCAATACAACAAAATAAATTATTAAGCTTAGTTCTTGAGGAATGTTATTTAGACGGACAGCGTTTGATATATAAGCTACAAAAACCATTTGATAAACTTGTTAACCTTAAATCCGCTAGTTCATGGTTTGATTTTCAAAAAGAAGATATTAAAGAATATGAAAACCTTGCTGAAAAAGTACAGATGTATAAGATTGATTAAAAAAATTGAATATTACTGCATTTTAATAGTTAAAATTACTAGAAAAATTTTAAATACTTTTATTCATCTCTTTACTTTTGGATATTATAAAGATAATAATAACTAGTATTTCAATGGAGATGTAATCATGGCAGATATATTTCAAGAGGCGGAAATTATTAATGATGACCATACAATGGCTTCGTATATTAATGGTAGTTCTTTTGAAGCACTTACGCAAATTATTCATAATTCATTAGATGCTGATGCTAGTTTGGTAAAAATTTCTGTTAAACGTAATGGATTAGGTGCCATTGAATGGGTACGTGTTATTGATAATGGCTCAGGAATTAAGCAGCCCAATAAAGATAATCCAATGGATCCTTTTTTACGTCGAGGATATTCTGAAAAGAAATGCGGTCAGACAAATATATTTAATAGAAATTATCATGGTAAAAATGGTGAAGGTCGTTTTAAGAGTTATGCTTTAGGAGCTCAAGTGGAATGGATTTCTAAACGAGAAGATGGCACTTCATGTAAAATTGTGGGAAATTATGCTGAACCGCAAAAGTTTAGATATATTAATGATTGTGATGCTTCTGCTATTAATTTTTCTAAAGGTACTATTTTCACCGCTTATGCAAATGACAGAGATATAAAACTTCCTGAACATGATAAGTTAAAATCAGAGTTGGAGCGTCATTTTATCACTATTGTAGATGACGAGCGTATTTCCATATATTTAGATGAAGACAAATTAAGTGCAAGTGAACATATTGATGAAAGTGATACTGTTATTTTAAATGCTCCCTATACTGATGTTGAAGTTAAAACGGTTATATGGAAACAATCAAGTGTAGACAATAATAGATTGTTTTGGTGTGATCACAGTTATAATATTTTAAAAGAAGATAAATTAGAAAATACTGCTAAAAAAACAAACTGTTCATTGTATATTGCTTCTAAAAGAGTTGAAGAGGAAAAGAATAAAAATACACTAGAATTACTTGCATCTAATCCTGATTTTGTTGAAATTGAAAGGTATGCTAGAGAGACAAAAGATGCTTTTTTGCTAAAACAAAGCAGATTGCGTTCTTATGATATCATCAATAAACTTAAAGAAGAAAAAATTTATCCTTATAGTGATACACCATCTTCTTCAGACCAAGTAGCTCGTAGTTTATATGATAAAATCATAGTCAAAATAAATGAGAAAAAGCCTAACGTATTAAAAGCAACTGAAACTCGGCAGTTTATTGTGACAACAGTTAAAGTTCTACTGGAACGAGAACCGGAACATTTCGCTAATATATTGCAAAAATTGCTAAATTTGACAGCAGAAGAAACCGGAGAATTTTCAAATCTATTAGAAGAAACAGATTTATCTAGTATTATTAAAACTTCTACTATGGTTTCGAATCGTTTGAAGTTTTTGCAGGCTCTCAGATTGTTGGTGTATGGAGATATTTCAAAAAAAGTGAAGGAACGTTCCCAATTGCACAAAATGGTTGCTAAAGAGGCATGGATTTTTGGAGAAGAGTATAATTTAAAAGCTTCTGATAAAACTTTTAATAATACAATATTGGAGATTCGCAAAAGCATTCCTAATTTTTGTGGAGAAGATGAAGTAGAAGGGGGCGGTAAAATTCCTGATTTATTTTTTACATCAAAACAATATTATGTAGACCGTCCGTGGGCATTAATTGTTGAATTAAAAAGGCCCAAGGTTTCAATAGGTGATGATGAGGTCCAACAAATAAAAAATTATTATAATATTGTAAAAAAACGAGCAGAGTTTTCTAATTGGAAAATTGATTTTATTGTTATATCATCTGATGTAAATCAAGATGTTTGGGAGGGAGAAGTTAAAGATAAAAGAACAGGATTATTAAGATATTCTGAAGATAATCCTCTTAAAAAAATTTATATAAAACGTTGGGCTGATATTTTAGATCAGAATGAATGTAGTTATAAAAATTTGAAACAATCATTAGATTTGGATGTTGATCAAAACGATGGAGCTCAGTATATTAAGGAGAATTTTTCAGATATTATAAATATGGATAAAATCCAATAATATAGATTTAGTAAATCATGCCTCTGAAGTATTATGATTTTTTATAATAGTATCAATTTCTCTCAATAATGGCTCAAACTTGCTGAAATCTATATTTGCTTTTTGTTGCAAAACAACTTTTGTTGCAAAAATACTTTTTCCAAACTGGGTACTTGAACAACCTTTATTATCTGGATTAAATGTTTTTCCTTCGAATACTTTTATACTGTCGTCAAAATAGTCTTCTATTTGACAATCTCCTGTTGTTTGAGGTGGAAGCATAACAACATAAAGATTGGGAGATATAAATTTTACAAAATCTCTAAGGCTAGTTAAAGATGAGAGATTAAAGACTCTTCTACCCGCATCATCATTATCAACAATGATAATGAGAGGGAACGAAATGGTTTTTATATTAAATTTTTCTATTATGTTTTTGTAATTTTGGATAAACATTTTTAATTTCTCTGTTCCTCCGATATATTCTGTTAGCATATTAAGCATTTTAGAATGAGGAATAAATTTCAATCTATGATTAAATCCGATTTGATTTTTCAATAGCTCTATTGCACATTTTATGTAAATGTTATCTGTTTTACCCTCGCATAATATAATGGGCTGTTTAGCAGCTATAAAATATTTATAAATTATAAATTGAGCATAAAGGCGATAAATTGCAGTTAAATTTTTAATCAAAGAAATATCGCAATATTGTTCTTCCCTTTTGTTATCATAAAACTTGTTTTTTCCTGTAAATATTCTTAAATTATTTTTAGAAGCTTGTTGTTTTGCTGCAATATTCTTAAAAATTTTATTTTCAAAAATTTTGGCATAAAAGGCAAAATTTAACCGTCCTTCTAATTTTTTTAGAGCATTTATATCTGATTTATCTTTATCTTCAAAAAAATAGCCATGTTTTAAAAGAGAATAGCATTGAGCTCTTAACTTTTTGTAATATTCTTTTTTGACATTTACTTTTTTGTTAACTACTAGTCCTGTAACTAATTGTCTTGAATTATGATAATGCATTCGTGTTTTATTTTCATTTAAAATAAATCCTGACTTTGTAATTATTGATTTTAATTCTTCGCCTATTTCCCATTTGTCATTTTGAAAAAAAGAAATTGCTTCCGGAAAATGCTTTCCATTATATGAAAAAGTTAAATCATCAGCGTATCTAGTATATGTTAAATTATATTTTTTCGCTAATTTTAAAAGATGAATGTCCAATATTTTTGCAATGAGATTAGACACTATTGGTGATGTTGGAGCTCCCTGAGGCAAATGATTTTCATAACAAGCAATCTGTGCAATAACTGTTGCTATTTTGGGAGGAAGGCAAAAATTTTTATCTTTTATAAAAAATCCATACACACGACCAAAATTAATACTAGGAAAAAAATTATCTAAATCTAAATTTAAAACAAATTTTTTATTTCTATGGCAAAATGCATTAGTTTCTATGGAAAGTTTTTTTCTGTACCCATGTGCAATTTTTTTTCTAATATTATCCTTTGAATAATTTTCTTGGATTTCTTCATAACAAGATTGTAATTTATGGGCTAATATTTTTTGCAGTCTTTTAAGTTTGCTTTCAGGAGCATCGATATCCCTTACCCCACCATTTTTTTTAGGAATAGTGAAATGGACATATTTATTGGAATATTGATGTGAGTAAAGAATGTAAGTTAAAGAACTTTCTTTGTATCCTAGAAATTTTGCAAACTCAGCTAAAGTTTTTATGTTTTTTAATTTTGTTAAATCAGACATTTTTTCCTCATAAACGCGGTTTACAGGTACTCTTATGCGATACACGCTGGTTTATTTGTTAACAGTTCATGGTTTGCATGAATGTTTAAAGAGCAAGGAGAACCTTTCGAAAAGGTTCATCTAATATTGCGAAACACAATAAAAAAATCTACCTGTAAACCGTTAGAGATATTTTATATAAAGAAATTATATTGACGCAAGATATTTTAAATGTTTTCACAATATTCTGCTCGTAAACCGTGAGTTAAGCATCACCAATTGCGATACCCTCAGTTTTTGAGGGTATTTTTTTGTTTAAAGACCTGATGTAATCGTAAGGTTTTCTAAGGGTATAAGAGATTTTACGGTCTTGTAATTTCAAGTTCGAAAGTAAGATGTGTAAAATCTCTCTTTTTGTTTCTACTTTCGAACTCTGGAAGATTTGGTACGCATTATTACCCAAGGAAAGTATGGTGGCGACTGCGATATTACCCGTGAGGAATGGCAGGAAGAAAAAGCCAATATTGCAAATAAACGGGAACAATTACAAAGAACGGCTGAAAAATACGCGGATATAAGCAAAGATATCCAAATTACTGTTAATGAAGTCTTGGATATTGCGGCAAATGTTTCTGATATTATGAAAGAGGCGAATCCTACTCAAGAAAATAAATTACTTAGTCTTATGCTTGCGGAATGTTATCAGGACGGGCAGAAACTGATTTACAAATTGCAAAAGCCTTTTGATAAGCTGGTTAACCTCAAAAATGCTAATACTTGGTTTGATTTTGATAAATCCGACATCAAAGAATATGAAACTATGGCTGAGAAAGTGCAGATGTATAAGATTGAGTGAGTGTGTGAAGGTAAAAAGTAGTTTAATAAATATATAAATGTTTTGTTTTTAATTTTAGTGTATTTATCATAGTGGTCAGGTTTAACTTAATATAATGGGATAATAGATGCAAAAATGGAAACAAGCATTATCTAAGAAATATTTTTATCATCTGTATAATCTTTTAAGCGAACATCCATGGATATTAGAGAAACAAAAAGCATTAGAAGATTTATGGTCAATATGCGATGATGATAAGAAAAAAATTCTAATTATAGATCTTTTGAAACGGTTTCAATTGATTACTGAAGATACTAGGCGGCCATTAGAGAGGGATATTTTTAATCAAATTTTGAATGTATGGCAATTACCACCTGAAAATATAGTGTTTCTTCCAATTGCATATAAGGAAGAATTGGATGGTTCTTTGTGGATTTTAGATTCATTAAAGCAGAATTTACCTGATGTTATTTCGTCTAAAAAACTTTTGAATCATTTAATGTATTGTAATGACACCAGTTTATGCGGAGAAGATAAATATCTAATAATTGTTGATGATTTTATTGGTTCAGGACATAAACTTTCAAGAAAATTAAAATATGCAAAAGAACATTCTGTATGTAAAAAAATATATTGCGTTTGCCCTGTAGGTATGAATGCTGGTATAAGATACCTAGAGGACAATTTTCCGGATATTGATTTCTTCGTTTCCAAACGTTTGGAAAAAGCTGTTTCTGATTATTATAGCGATGCAGACGATCGAAAAGGAACACTGCAAGATTTAACAAATAGTTATAGACTGAAAAAAAGAATACATTATCTTGGAGTCGGTGAAGCTGAAGCTTTATTTTCATATAAAAATCGTAATATTCCTAATAATGTATTTCCTATATTTTGGGGGGAGAATGATAATAATTTTGAAAAGTTTTTTCGGAGAAGAAAATGATAGATAGTGAAGAAAGAGTTATATTAAAAGAGTTATTTTCTCAAAAAAATGGTATAGAGTTGTTTTGGTTTCACCAATATAAAGGATTATCAGTTGCCCAAATTTATAAAGCAGTAAAATATTTATCATCTTTGGGATTGGTTGCACAAGATGGGCAAAAAGTATATATTGAAGAAGCTAAGAAGATTACAATTTTGAAAAAATATAGAGATTTTTTTTGTGGAATTGAGGAAAACTGGAAAAATAAAATTGATTATTATAAAAATATAACGAATACTCTAGAAAAAGAATTGAAAGGTTTTAGGTGATAATGACTAGAAATGAAGTGGTTTCGCTTCGATAGTTTAAGCTGATGTTAAAGGTTCACGCATTGATATAAATTCTTTACATCAATGCATGTTCCAGCTGACGCTTCCACATTTAAATAAAATCTAACGCTTTTATTTAAATGAAAAAAAGTAATCTTATAGGTTACAAGAAAATCAAGTATTATGTAGTTGTTATCACCTAAATGTTTGCGTGATGTTTAATAGTGATAGCTTTAGGTCAATTGCAGAATTATTTGGAATGAAAGTTAGTGATTTTTATTTATTAACCAAAAATCCAGATATATTTTATTGTACATACAAAATACCAAAAAGAAGTGGGGGGTATAGGAAATTATCTGCTCCATCTTTAAGGCTTATGGCAATTCAGCGCTCTATTTTAAATTATATCTTAAAACCAAACTTCGCTCCTTTGGATTGTTGTGTTGGGTTCGTTTCTGATAAAAGTATCTTAGATAATGTACGTCCACATCTAAAAAGAGATTTCATTTTTAAGACCGATATAAAGGATTTCTTTCCTTCAATAAGTTTAAAGAAGGTGCAACAACTTTTCCTTGAATTAGGATATTCGTGTGAGGTTAGTAGGATATTAGCTAAATTGTGTTGTAAAAATTATTGCCTTCCTCAAGGAGCGCCAACAAGCCCAATGATAAGCAATATGATTTTACATAAAATTGATGAAAAAATTATGAACTTATGCAAAGAAAAAGAGTTAGTTTATACACGATATGCAGATGATATTACAATTTCCTCAACGAAACAAATTGATAAAAATTTAGAAAAAGAAATAGCAAGGCTTTTGGCTGAGCATAATATGGAGTTAAATTATAAGAAAACACATTTTTATGGGCCTAAAAGTAAAAAAATTATCACTGGTATATCTATTTCTTCAGGAAGCCCTATGTTACCAAGGCAAACAAAGCGAGCTTGGCGGCAAGAAATTAATATGATACAAAAATTTGGCTTGTTGAAGCATATGGAAAATACTAAACAATTAAATCCGCTATTTATTCCAAGTTTAAAAGGAAAATTGTTATTTTGGAAACATATTGAACCCACTAATAAGTTTATAGACAAGGGTTTTATCGTTTTAGATGAGGCCTTGAAAGAGTTAGATTGAATTTCTCTTTGTGATTTTTAATTTAAATGGCTCGTGAATTGTGAGTTAAGCATCACCATTTCAAACGGCAGGTATTGAAACTGCCGTTTTTCTTTTATAAATCAGTTGTTTAACTGAGTTCGATTAAAAAACGTGTTTGGGGAGAAGTTTCCGAACTCGTTTATATAAAAAGCTTTACATTTGTTTTGGGGTATTTATAATCGTGGCAAAATTATATGATTATGTTTAACAATTTTAAATTTTTATTATGGAAACAAATATGATTGATAGATGCCTTGCAAAAGTAGAGGCGGGAAATGTGGTCAAGCGCTATATTTGTGAAGAATTGTTGTTTTTTTATACCTTATGGGAAAAAAAGAAGCACACGTCTGGATGGTTTAAAGGTGCATTTGGAAGAAAACGAGAGAATGTTTGGTTCTTGTTTAAAATTTGTTCTTCAAGTTATGTCGCTAATAGTCAGGATAATCTTTTTCAGATATTTAATGACTGGAAGTATAAAGAAGCTTTGAGAAACTTTCGCAGAACAGAGTTATCTTTTTTATGTGAACCGCATCCTGTGAAGTTAGGCGGTTATAATTGTTCCAACCCTTGTATTTATGGGGCAAAGTTTAAATGGGACGAGGCTGATTTGGATTTTAGCTGGGCGTCATTGGAAACTATCGTGAAAGTAATCGAAACTTCGGAAATGTTGTCAGCCTATGCTGCAATGATTAAAATTTGTGTTCAAAAGTTTACGGAAGATGATGACTATTTTAATACAAAACATCCGGTTCCTTCAGAGTGTTTCATCGGTTCAACTGTTGGCTTTTGGGATATGTAAGGTCAGAAAGCGGTAATTTGTATATCCGGTTTCATCAATAAAAAAATCCTCTGTAAAACAGAGGATTTTTTTATTGATGTTTATCTTATCCAGTTGATGTCTTTTTTTACGACTTTGGCTGGGTTTCCCGCGATCATCAGGTTATTTTCCGGAAATTTTTTGACGACGACACTTCCGGCGCCGATTATACAGTCAGAGCCGATTTCAGAGTTTTTAAGAATTATTGCGCGCATTCCGATCCAGACGTGGTCTCCGATTATTACTTGTTGAGGATGGTTGGTAATTTCTCCGGATTTGTTTATGATGTCATGCGCATCGTTGTCACGGATTGTAACGTCGGAAGCCAGCATGCAATCTTTGCCGAGGATTATTTTGCCGCCTTTTGAACAGAGGAAAGCTTTGTTTATCATGGAAGTATCCTGTCCGATTTTGACGTAACCTCCGTCCAGTATTTTTACCATGGAGTTTTTGATATAATTTTTGGAGCCTTCAAAAATGAAAGTTCCGCAGTTTCCTTCAATCCAGACGCTAAAGTCGGTGAAATCCGTCGGGGTATTGATGATGACTTTGTTGCAATTGCCGATTATGGTCAACTCAAGTCCTTTAATCTTTTTTATTTTTTTACCGTTTTCATCAAGAAAGGTGATTTCATTATTTTGGCCGTGTACCTTCATCGGGCGATCCTTTGTGTGAATTTTATTCTGAATCATTTTATATGAATGTTTGTAAAAAGCAGATTAATAATAAAAAAGATTATTTTCTTTTAGAAAAAATTATATTGAAAGCATATGCATTATATATTATAATGTAAAGCAGTAAAATGCTTTTGAAAGGCGGTATAATATGTCAGCAGCTAATTTTGCTTTTATAGCAGTTGTAAATATGATGCTTCAACAGAGAAGAGCGGCGGAGGAACGTGCTCGTAGAGAAGCGAAAGAGCGTGCCGGGATAGAGCAGGAAACGGCTGAATATAACCGAATAAAAGAAAGTGCGTTGAAAAAGGCATCTGAGCCGGAAAAAGTTCTGGCAACTTATTCTAACGGGCAAGTTAAAGAGAAAAACGCATACGGTTATCATTATGAATATTATGAAGACGGCAAGACAAAAAGTGTTACGAATGTTACCGGTACGATACAGGAATATGACGAGGAAGGAACGTTAAGACGGGAGTTTATTCCCTATGGCGGTGAATATATCTATGATTCATTGGGGCGTCTTATTAAGGAAAAAGACTCTTTGGGAGCAAAAGAATATTTTTACTATGGTGACAGTCATTGCAAAGAACATGTGATAGTTAAAGACGAAACAGACGAAATAACCTCATATCGGCATCTGACAAAAGAAGGCCGGGACAACACGGAAGACTATTTGCACAGATTGGAGAAGATAAAACGTTTAAAGGATATTGTGGCAAAAAAATATGGCCGAGAAGAAGACAAAGACGGAAATGCTTCGTATGATATGACGAAAGACACTTCAAAAGGGAGCGTTTTAACTTTTAAAGACAGAATGTTGGCAAGAGTAAAAGAGGCATTTGAAAAATAAATACTATTTGTAAATTTTGAGGCAGACAGAACAAAACGGTTTGTCGGAATATCGGAACGGCACCTTGTTAAAGGTGCCGTTTAAAAATGATAAATTCATCTGAATTAATAGTTCAGCCAGATTATCTTGTTTTTTTGTTTCTTATTTGCTTTGAATACCTTATAGGAAAGGAAAAGCAACAGAATGCTCCAGCAGGCATAAAAAACAATGCCGCCGATGACCAGAGGATGTTCAAGTTTTTGAAATTTGGCGGCCGCATAGAAAAGGAGTATTGTGTTGGCAGCCAGCGGCCATAAATAAAAGCACATTATCCATCGAATGATGTTTTGATGTGTTTTGTAAGCGGCTATTGCTTCTTCGGTTTCTGCATACAAATAAGCATGTTGCTTTTCGTGAATGTCAATTACCGGATAGCGGCTTTCCTGCGGGGGTATGCCAAATCGAATTTGAAACAGGTCAATTGCCTGATTAATCGCTTGTTGTTCCATAATGATATTTTTTAATGGTTAGACATAATACTTTATTATCGGTGTTATTTATAGAATATATTTGTTTTTTTATCAAGGGTAATGGTGATGTGGCGGCTGTTTGGATTATACGGTTATAATTTTGATGATTTTTGAGCCGGTGAAAATATTCTTTACTGTAAATCGTAATTGTTTATGATGTTCGGAAAGGGAGAAAACGGACGAGACCGTTAGTTTGCGGATTTTGACGGGAGGAGAATAACATGTTTTATAAAACAGATTATAATTCGCCGGTCGGCAATATCACTTTGGGAGCCGACGGAGAACATATTGTGGGGTTATGGATAAAAGGGCAAAAATATTTTGCCGATACGGTCAAGGAAAAAATGTTTCAAAATGATGATTTACCGGTGTTTCAGAAGGCGAAGAACTGGCTGGACAGGTATTTTCGCGGCGAAAAACCGGAAATTTCCGAACTGCCGCTGGCTCCGAAGGGCGGGGAGTTCAGGCAGATGGTTTGGAAGATTCTTTGTGAAATTCCTCCGGGACAGGTGTGGACCTACGGCGGGATAGCCGCGATAATTGCTGCAAGAACGGGAAAGAAAACAATGTCAGCGCAGGCTGTCGGCGGTGCCGTCGGGCATAATCCGATTTCAATTATCATTCCCTGTCACCGAGTAGTAGGCAGCAACGGCAGTTTAACGGGATATGCCGGCGGTTTGGAAACCAAAATCAAATTGTTGGAGCTCGAAGGCGTTGATATGTCCGGCCTGTTTCGCCCACAAAAGGGGATCGCCCTATAGGCTGCGGGTATTGAGCCGCGAATATCTTACAGGCTTTTATTGACAAAAATTAAAAGATTGACTGTTGCTGAAAATTCGAATATACAAGTGATAAACAATTATTATCATGAGTGAAAGTATTATTTATTTGTCTAATTAACACTTATTCAGATGAACACAAATTTATCTAAATTTGATTTAATCGCCTCAATGATGAAGCGGTTAGATGTCAGTCCGAGTGCTCTGACGATGAACTGGCTGCAAGAGCAAGTGCTGTCTTTTGCCTGTTTGGCCCGGAGTTCGCATCAAGACGAGCCGGAACAGCGTTTAGTCGGAACTTTTGTTTCTTTGGAGCTGCTTCCTGCGGCTGCCGGACATGCTGTTTCGTTACCGCGGGAGGAAGAGGTTGCTTCAAGTTCCGCAGAGGTACAGGTGCCGCAGATTTTCGGTTCTCAGAACAAAGAGGCGGAACAAAAGCTTTCGGCCGATGATCCTTCCGGAAAAAATGTTTTCTATGACGGAGACTGGGGCGAGCCGGGCAGAGAGTTTGAGCTCAATGCCGAGACAGTCTTTTCGGTCAGATGCGGTATGTTTGCCTATGTGCAGGGGGCGAAAGTTATTATCAGCCCCAACCCCTTGTCTCAAAAACAACTGCGGGGACAAAATCTTGTTCCTGCGGGAGTGCTTTTTGACCGGCAGGAAGACAAGCTGCTGGCCTTAAGGGTTTGCGAACCGCGCAGCGGATACGGAAGAGCTTTGAAAAAGCTGCCGTCCGGCTGTCGTTTCCCGTGTCATGAAGACTGTGAAAAGATGTTTGTTTATCAGGAGCTTCTGCATGAGGCGTTCAGAAAACAGCATATCAATTTCAGAGGCATGGAAAAGTTTTTCTATGAGGCACAGGATTGTCCGAAAACGACAGCCTGTATTTTCAACCTGAAACAGGGAACGACGGAAAAGCTGCCGGCAAAATCTGCCGTGTCGGGTTCATATTGCGTGAGGGTACTTAATATCAATTAAAATCAAAAAAAAGATATGGAGCAGAGAAATTTATCCGACGCCGTGCTGATAAATGACATGGCGCAAAAGCTTGGGATATCTCCTTTAGATATTTTTATGAACTGGATAACGACCGGGGAAATAAAAAATATAACCGTCAGCATTGCCTATAAAAACGGTGATGTGGTAAAGGCTGATTTAATGCAGTCTGTTTCGCAGCCGGAAGAAAAGCGGCATGTGCCGGAGCTTTCGGAATCGGAAGAAAAAGTTCCCGAAATGGAAACTGACAGTTTGCCGCCTTCTACCGGGAAAGATGACGAGGAGGAGAAAAAGCCGGAAACTGTTTCCGAAGGTGTATGTTCCTGTCCGCGGGAAACGTCGTTTACCCGGGGTACGATTTTGATTAAGCCCTCTCAGGTTAAGAATGTGACTGTTGGGGCGTATGTTTATACCACGGGGGATATTCTTCCGCTTCACAGGGCTTTGCCGGGTGTGAACATTCGGGGAATTATTCTATCCCATTCCGAGGATAGAATTACGCTTCTGAAGTATGTCGGTGCAGATTTTACGTCATTCGAAGCGTGTGCCAAGATTAAGGACGGGTGGCGCTTTCTTACGTTTCAAGAATGTATAAAGCTTGTTAAATACAGAGAGAAACTGAATATCAGATTGGCTGAGATGAAAAGAAAGCAAATCGATAATTCCCTCTTGATTCTTTATCAGGATGAAAGGAAAGAGCTACTTGGCTTTCAGGTGTCAACACGAAAGGTGAAGAAAACACTGACCTGCAAACTTACGGCAGAAGACAGGGCTTTTGCCCTCTATATGGCGAAAGATTTGAAAATCGTCTGAATTTATCAAAAAAAAGCACCCGTTAGGGTGCTTTTTTTGCATAAATTTTGCGGAAGCTGAGTTTGAGGCCGGTTTCTGGTGTCGGTCAGTTTTTCTTTATTTGTTCGAAAAGCTCGTGTTCAAAGGACTGCCTGGCAACGTTTATCCAGAGGCGGGTTTCAGGATAGCCCAGCGTCCGCATCTGTTGCAGAAGATGTTCGAAAAGATTGTTGACTTTGTTGTTTTGTTCCAGAAAATGCCGCTGGGAGAGGTTGTTTTTAATCATAGTCAGTCCTTAGTCAGAGATGTTGTTTCCTTTGTTTTTTGATAATCAGTAGTTTCATTTTTTCTTCCGGAGGAAGGACCCATTCTCCTTTCTGCTGAAGCAGAATAGGCGGAATTTTGTTTCTTTCGGCTGCGGTAATCGGAGTGCTTTCATTTACTTTTTTCATGACCGGAACCAGATCAAGTCCGCGATATTTTAAAATCTTTCCGCCGCAGATGCGGGTGAAGTTCTGTTTGCTCCAATATTTTTCGAGCTGAGGTTCGCAGAACAGGTAAATGTTTTCAATTCCCTGAGTTTTGCAGTATTCAATGCCTGCTTTGACGATGTTTACGGCAACGCCTTTTTTGCGATATTCGGGCATAACGGCCAAACGTTCAAATTTGGCATCTTTGCCGTCCTTGAGTACCCGCATGATGCCGATGGGTTCGTTGGTGTCGTCAAGCGCCAGCATGTGAGTGCGGTTGCTTAATTCATGTTCGTCGAATTCCATATTGTAACGGTGGCCGTGCTCACCGATAAATATAATGCCCCTGATGACCATAACTTTCATAAAATCATCTAATGTTCTGGCAACTGTAACTTTCATTTCTTCTCCATTTTGTTTTTTGTTGCAATAAACCGGCTATGGGCTATAGTATTTACAAAAATTTCTAATTTAGAAGAAGCTTAATTAACATAACAGGTATGCCCCTATGGATATAACTCGCAAGAAATCGCTCATCGCTCCGCTTACTTATCTGAAGGCGACGATAGATCTTGGAAGCTATACAAAAGCCGCAGAATACTTGGGAACGACGGAATCTCGCCTTTCTAAAGAAATCAAGGCTTTTGAGAAAACCATGAAGACAAAACTGCTGTCTCGTTGTTCCCGCGGCATGACGCCCACGCACGAAGGGATGGAAATTTACAAACAGGCGGAACGTCTGGATACCCTGTTTTATGAGTTGGAAAATTATTCTCTGGCAGAGCACAGCATTTCCGGCCATTTGAAAATATCCATGACAGACGGAATCGGAATTTATATAATGCCGCATTTGGTGGAATTCCATGAACTCTATCCGAAAGTTTGTGTCGATGTGATCTCGAATCACAACGAGGTTAATCTGAAAGCCAGAAAAGCGGACATTGCAATCGTTTATCAGTATCCGCAGAAAGACAATTCGCTGGTGGTTAAGGAATATAAGCGGGAATTCGGGCTGTTTGCTTCCATTCCCTATATCAAAAAGTACGGGATGCCGAAGAATATTGACGATCTGCTGGCTAATTATGACCTGTGCAACCGACGTGAATATAATGAAAATTGGGAGGAATGGCGGCAAATGATGGCAGAGGCAAAGAAACCGGTCGCCCATTTCGATTCGTCCAATTTGCTGATTCAGGCGACGGATTTTGGGTTGGCCGCTTCTTTGCAGCCGCTGCAATATGGCCTGCAGCGGGAGAACTGGGTCTATCTGGACTTGGGACTCCGGCTGCATCATTCCTGCTGGGTCGTTTCCCATTATGATGACAGAAATACCGAAAAGATTAAGAAAATGCTGGATTTTATTCATCATGTGATGGTCAAGATATAATTTTGCAGCCGAAGGCAAAAACTTTTTGCATTTCGGCTTGTCTTTGCCGTATATTGAGGGAAAAGCGGTTTAATCGGCGGGGGAAGGGTAATGCATGATATTTGGAATCCCTGGCATGGCTGTGTGAAAAAAAGCGAAGGCTGCGCAAACTGTTATATGTATTTTCTCGACAAGCAGCGCGGGCAGGACGGCAGCCGGGTTTACAAGGTTAAGAATAATTTTAACTATCCTTTGCAGAAGGACAAAAACGGCAATTATAAAATTCAGAGCGGCGAACATATCCGTGTCTGTATGACATCTGATTTTTTTGTGGAGGAGGCAGATGCCTGGCGCTCTGAGGCCTGGGCAATGATGAAACAGCGTCCTGACGTGGTTTTCTTTCTGCTGACCAAGCGGCCGGAACGGGTGAGCGCCTGTCTGCCGCCGGATTGGGGCGAAGGCTGGGAGAATATTTTTTTCAATGTGACCTGTGAAAATCAACGGCGGGCTGACGAACGGGTGCCGTTGCTGCTGCGTTTGCCGTTTAAGCATAAAGGAATTATGGCAGCTCCGTTTATCGGAGCCGTGAGCCTTAAAGATTATCTGTCTTCGGGGCAGATTGAGCAGGTTATTGCCGGCGGGGAGAATTATGACGGTTCGCGGCCGTTGAAATATGAGTGGGTGCGGCAGTTATATCAGGAATGTGCTGCGGCCGATGTCCGTTTCTGCTTTATCGAAACCGGAACCAATTTTGAGAAGGACGGCAAGGTTTATCATCTGCCGGACAAATCTTTGCAGAGTCGGATGGCCTATAAATCAGGGCTGCAGCATCCGGGAAAGGAAATAAAATTCAAGTTGCAGCGCCCGGAAGGGAAAAGTTTGTTTGACGAGCCGATTGTTTATCATAAAAAATTTCGCGAAAGATGCAGCAGCTGCGGCAGCCGGCTGATTTGCAACGGCTGTTCCGACTGCGGCATGTGTGACCGCCGAAGGGCATAAAAAAAGTCCTTCCGTTCGGAGAAGGACTTAAAACTTCTAAATCAACCGTTTTATTTGCTGCAAGGAGAAACAATCTCGGACAGAGAGAGAACACCCAACAGATAGTCATTGGTGCAGACTTTTTGTCCGCCGATAGTGCCGCGGGTGCCGGTGCAGGCAGACAAAGCGAACAATACAGCAAGAATAGCTAATTTTTTCATTTTACAGTCCTTTCGATAGTTAGTCTTACATTATGTCAGCCATAATGTGGAACCATGCTACAAGCAGAGAGAATAAAAAGCAACCTTAAAAAGACAAGCGGAAGATAAGTACAAAAAAATTCCTCCGAGCCTTGCGGCAGGGAGGAATTTTTTTCAGGTTTTCCGGGTTTTTAGAGCTCCAAAGCGGTGCGCGGCGTGGTGAAATTGCCTTTCTTTAACATTTGTTGAATGTGTTCGTTAAAGTTGCAGCTGCCGTCAGCGTGGTAGAGGCTGTCGAGCGGCAGGGCACGATAAGAGAACATCGGCAAATCCAGCAGGTCGTCAATTTGCAGCTGATTGTTCCAGAGCAGTTTCAGCATGTAGAAATACTGGGTCGGTTCTTCGCCGACTTTGCGTATTTCGCCGTTTTTCTTCTGAAGCAGCAGCCATTTTCCCGCAGCATCGAAATCTCCTTCGTTTACCTTTTGGAGGAAGGTTGAACGCGGAAATCCGTTTTTGCCCATGCGCATGGCAACCAAAGTTACTACGGCCATTTGCTGCTCGGAAAGTTTCACGTCCGCCGACAGGTTATCAACAACCAAGGGTTTCCAGTCTTCGGCAACAACTTGAATGGCCTGTTCATAAGTCATTCCCGTGAAGTTGAAGTCTTTAACCGGTTGGTTATTGATGAATTTGAAACCTACCAGTGCCCGCGGGCAGTCCTTTGAGACCGTGGTTTGAACGCCGTCCAAATAAGCTCTGGCGACAATCACCCGGTCAAAGGAGTTGTCATAAACCTGAGCGGGAGCAGCAGACGGTTCGTCCGCATTGTTTTTTGAAGTGCAGCTTCTCCAAGTCAGAATGCCGCCAAGCAGCAATAACAACAGGATAAGCAGCCACATCCAGTTTCGTCTGCGGTCAGATGTCGCGGTTTGCGGATCTTCTTCCGGTTTGGCTTTTTTGCGGAACAGGCCTTTGAGCCAAGTCCAGAAAGCCAGCAGCAGGAGGCCCAGTCCGCAGATGACCGGCCAGAGTTTGCGTCCCAGCCAGCAAATGCCCTGCCAGAGATTTTTTCCCAGCCAACATGCGCTTTGCCACAATGCTTTGCCGAGGTAGTAGAGAACGGCAAACGGCAGAATGATGATGAACAGGATTAGTTTCAGCAGGGTTTTGAGGTTGTAGCGAAGGATAATTTCGCCTTTGAACCATTTTTCGCTTGGGTTGAAGATAAAACTTTTCATGATTTTTTTTGTTTTTGATTGTTATTATTAGTTAATTTCTTTAGAATAAAATTATATTTTATTATTCCGGCAGAACATAACTATAATCTGAAACAAACTTCAAATCATAACCATGAAAACCTTCCAAAATAATAAAACATATTCTTATTGCAATGCAAACAGCATATCATATTTTTTTACGTTTTTCAATAAAATATTGATAATTTTGTCTAAATTATTCGGGCTTGTCTCCGGCAGGCCGAGTGAAGTGTGTTTGCGGGCAGGGAGACGGAAAGACAGAAATGGAAAATTATATTGAATACGGTTATGTCGGACTGGCGGTTATTTCTTTTCTGGCGGCGACAATTCTTCCGGTCGGCTCGGAGGTGTTTTTTATGGCGATGATTGCGGCAGGATACCCTGCCGGTTGGTGTTTATGGTGGGCTTCGCTGGGCAATACGCTGGGCGGAATGACTAATTATTATCTCGGGCGTTTGGGCAAAACCGAGTGGCTGGAGAAGCATTTAAAGTTCAGTGCGGCAAAAATGGCGGGGGTGCAGGAGCAGCTGCGCTATAAAGGGGCGTTAAGCGCTTTTTTCAGTTTTTTGCCGGCAGTCGGGGACGTTATTCCCTTTGTGCTCGGCTATATGCGGGCAAGCGGCAGTGTGACGGCGGCGGCAATGTTTGCCGGAAAACTGGCCCGTTATGCTCTGCTGGTCTGGGGAACGCGACTGGGAATGGACATTTTTCAAAGCTGAGTTCTATTTAACGGTTTACTTTTAGCGGTTAATATGTCTAGAATAACCTGTTTGTCATGACTTGCCCGGGAGAAAAAATTGCGGTTTGTTTGCGGAGTATCGGATGAGACGGCGCTTCGGCTTTTGAAGTGGAGCGAATTTTTTCTGATGTTTATGCTGATTATTCCGGTGGCGGTTTTGCTGTATCAGGATAAAGGAATAACGCTGGGCGATTTCTTTTTGATTCAGGGGTTGTTCAGAATTGCGGCGTTTGCATTGGAAATTCCCAGCGGGTATGTTTCCGACGTTTTCAGCCGGAGAAAGGTTTTGTTCATCGGAGCGCTTATCTGGCTGGCCGGAAATGTCGGGTTGTATTTTGCCTATGGCTTTTGGCAGATTGCCTTGTGCGAAATGTCTTTTGGCTTTGCCGCGGCCTTATTTTCCGGAACCAAAGAGGCTTATGCTTATGATTTGTTGAAGAGGATGAAACGGGAAAAGCAGTTTTTGCAAGAAAACGGCAGTATTGCGACTTATGCTTCGACGGCAAGTTTTACCGCGACGATAGCCGGCGGTATTCTTTATCCTGTTTTGGGCAACGGTATTATTGCGGTTGAAACGGTTGCCGCTCTGCTGGCCGTGATTTGTACCTTTTTGTTGCCGGAGCTGAAAGAAGTGCGGCGGAAAATTGCACCGGAAAGCAGCCCGATGCAGGATGTGGCAAAAATAGTCAAAATGTCGGTTAAGCATCCGGAAATAAATCTGTTTATGTTGTTTCCGGCATTGTTCGGGGCTTTTACCATTGTTTTGCTGTGGATTCTGCAGCCGACGATGGAGGATGCCGGTGTGGCGGTTGCTTTGTTTGGTTTTTTTGTGGGGCTTAATCAGTTTTCGCGAATTCTTTTCTCAAAGTTTGCCCATTCGGCTTATGAGCGGTTGGGAATCCGAAAAATACTCTTTTTGTCCGTGGCGGCGGTGGTCACGGCTGTTGCAGCCGTGTATGGGGCTTTGCTGGTTAAAAATATGGCTTTTGTTTATTTATGCTGTGCGGTTATTGCCGTGGTGGCGGCCATGCAGAAAATGTATGCGCTGGTTTTCAGCTCGCTGATTCATCATCGTACCGCTTCTTCCGAGCGGGGCACGGTTATTTCCATCAGTTCAATGTATGCGACAATGATACAGGGCGGAATGCTTATGCTGATGAAACCGCTGTTGGACGGTTGGGGAATTTATTGGACAATGCTGGTTACGCTGCTGCTGTTTGCCACAATTTGGTATCCGTTGCGGAAAATTCTCAAGATTGAGGGGATTTAGTTTCAAAAGCGGCAGGTTAAGCCGCTTTTCTTTTTAGTTGATTTTTGGCTGAAAAGTGATAAGAAAAAACCATTAACCAATTATTTTTTTGAGATTATGGAAGTTATTAATGACAACAAGTGTGTGGCTCAAGGAGCTGCGGCTTGGCAGGAAAAAGAGACTCGCGAACAGGTTATGAGGGATTTGGAAAGCGTTCACGGATATGTGGATTCGTATTTTCAGATTAACGGTTATGTTTATGTCTGGGCAATTCAGGAATTGCCGCATACCCGGGCAATCGAAATTGCCGAAAGAGGAAATCATGATGAAATCATGTTTATGATTCACCAGTACGGAAAGGCAAACTGTCCGCCGGAGAAAAGAAGCTTTCTGCGGGAGATTCGCAATTGTATTTTGCCGGAGAAAGTACAGGTTATCATTGCGCAGCGAAATAATCCCGAGGAAATGAACGCTTATTGTTCTTATCAGGGATTTGACAAGTTGGCCCAGGGCGTTATTCTGGATCGCGGCGACCATAGCGAGCTTATGCGCTATATGGAGCGTCACGGTTTTGATGCCCTGCATCAGCGGCAGCTGCGTAAACGCGGCAATGCGGAAGAGATAAATCTGCATATTCGCAAGCACGGTTGGGCAGATGAACTGCTGGAAGAAATGTTTGACGGCCTTGGAAAAGGAAATCAGGAAAGTCTGCGGGAATATCATACTTATATTTCTCTGCGGGAGCTTCCGGTCAAATATCAGCGTCGGATGCTGAGGGAGGTTTTGACACCGGAGTTTCAGGCTTACGTTGACAAATACGGATTGTGGAAAGATACGCACGCTGATTTGGCAGAGTATCGTCTGATGTCCGAAGTCCGCTATTATCTGACCCGGCATCCGTATTTGGATTATGGCGGGGCTTCTGTTTTGGCCCGGAAAGGTACGCATGAGGATAAAATGTTTTATCTTGATTGTCCGTATTGCGACATAAACGGCTTTTTGTGGGCGATGTTCAAAGTACGGCCGCTGGATTATGAGGCTCTGACGTCCTGTTTCTTGAGAATATCCTGTCCTTTTGATGAAAAGAAAGAGGATATTGAGTTGATGAAAAACGGTTCCCATGAGGAAGTGATGAAAAGAATCGCTATCGGAAAGCTTGGCAACCGGGCGCTGACGGCTTTGTTCTTCCGCAATAACCGGAAAGAGTTCGAAACTTATCTGGACAAGTGGGAAAAATAGTTTTTGTGTATTGAAGATAACGGCCCCGGAGAAATCCGGGGTTTATTTTTGTTTTCGGCTGATTTATATTATAAAGCAAAGAGGAGGAGATATGGCAGTCGGATGGACAGATGACGATGCCGTTCTGGATCAAATTCAGGATACGGTGAATGATGAAATTCATCGGGCAAGGCGAAACGTTCCGCAAGGGGAAAGCCTGCTTTATTGCGAGGAATGCGGTGACGAAATTCCCGAGGCACGGCGTAAAGCCATGCCCGGCGTGCGTCTCTGCGTGGATTGTCAGGAAGAAGCCGACAAGCAAAATAAGGCTGTCAGTCTGTATAACCGCCGCGGCAGCAAAGACAGCCAGTTAAGGTGAATTTGAAAATAAAAAACCCGGCGGTGAGGCCGGGTTGAAAAACGGTTAATAATTTTTTTAATCCAAATCGTCCAGAATGGATTTGGTTTTGTTGGGATTGTTCTTGTACAAGAACTTGGCGAGAGAAGCCATTTCGGCTTTTGTTCTTGACCAGCGGTAATCATCCGGAGCGTCGTAGTCTTCCAGATTTTGCAGAAAAACGGCCAGTTCGAATTTGTTTCCGCAGACGGGAGCAAAACCCTGAAGCGACTCTCCGCTGGTCCAGATAACGACGTCGAACTCTCGGAAAATCGGCAGGTCGGCCAATTTGAGCTGCTGACAGCTTTTTTCCCGGTGGTCGCGAAGCTGAACGGTGAGATGATTGCCCCTGCGCATGGATACATATTGGAAACCGAATTCTTCTCCGGTGTCGGCAATCAGTTTATTGCCTTCCATGGCGGGACCGAAACGAAAGTTTTTCAACTGAGCTTCTTCACCCCATCCGGAAAAATCGTCGATGAAAACGAATTTTCCACTCTCATTGATAAAAGCCATCAATTCTGACGGCAAAGCTAAATTTTTCATAATTTATATAAATTAATTGGTTTGTCTGAAATAAAACATATCACATTTTGCAAAAGGACGCAATAGACAAAATTGTAAAAGTTTTGTTAAAAATTATAACCTGTCATGCAGCGAGGGGCTTGTTGCCGGCGGGATTTTGTGATATATTAAGGGCAGATTTTGTGACAGCGGAGAGAAAATGACAGGTCAGAGTTTACAGCTTAAATTGGAAGCCTTGGTTAACAAAGTGGCTTCGGTGCGGGTTATTGCCAATGTGGAGCTGGCGCAGGAGCAGCTTGAGGCCTTGCAGGTGCTGCGCAACCATTGTTTGAATCAGGCTTTGGATGATGCGGAAGTGCGGCGTGATCCGCGCAAACTGCGTTATAAAACGGCGCAGGAACTCAAATATTCGCTGGTGGCGATTTGTCTGGCGCAGGCTTTGACTAATCCGGCGCGGCGGCAGGCAGAGAATAAAGAGTATTTTATGAATAATATTCAGGTGGCAACGGCTGACAAAGACTGGGACCGGATTGATTTCGGCATGGCCGGAGCCGATAATGTGCGAGAGGCAATTTTTCCGGAAATTATTAATGACTGGATGATTTATCGGGACAAGAACGGTATGGGTATCAAGACATTGATTGACACCAAGACCAATTTAGTCGGGTTGCCCGATTTCAGCCGGGGAGGCGATCCCGTTTATGAATTTGCCCGTTTTCATCGCAAATATACCGAAAAAGAGCATCGGCAGCAGGAGCAGAGCCGGCTGGCCGCACAGGATGCTTTCCGCAATGCGATGGTGCAGCAGGTGGCGGTGGAGATGACCAAACAGCAAATGCTGGAGGGAAGAAATCCGATGGAACTGATAGATATGCTGTTTGCGCCGAACGGAAAGTATGCTCCGAAGCAGGTTCCTTCAAATCAGATAGACCGTCAGGTGGAACGGAATATTACGCGTCTGCTGGAATACGACAATGACGGAAATTCCCGCGAGAGATAAAAAGAGCTTCCTGAAAAGGAAGCTCTTTTTATTGTTTCAGAATGAATGGTCTCTTAACAGCAATGTCCGGCAAATGATGTTAAAGTCCCGATACAAGGACAGCCTGCGGATGTAATAGAGGTCATTTTTGATGACCTGTCCGGGATTTGTGTTGCGGGGAACGTTAAGCTGTGCGAGTCCGGTTATGCCGGGCCGGACAACCAGCCGCAGAAAACCCTTGTAGTAAGAGGAAAATTCCCGATAGACTTCTGCCGGAAACGGTCTGGGGCCGACGATGCTCATATCGCCGATCAGCACGTTAAAGAACTGCGGAAATTCATCAAGATGTGTTTTGCGCAGAAATCTGCCGACCGGGGTTACTCTGCTGTCATTTTTCCGTACAGGTTCAGCTCCGGGATTTGTGTACATGGTGCGAAACTTGTAACAGTCAAACAGTTCGGCATACAGCCCTAATCTTTTTTGTGTAAAGAATATCGGGCCGGAAGACGTCAGTTTTATCAGCGGTGCCGCAATCAGGAAAATGAGCGGGAAGACAGTCAACAAGACAGCCAGTGAAACGATGATGTCAAACAGGCGTTTGCAGACAGTTCCGAATAGGGAAGCGGGAAAGTGATACCGAACTTCCTGCGGCAGCGAATAAATGTAACAATTGCGGTAATCCAGCAATTTCTGTTCGTGCTCGGCCGTCATCTCGATGAGAAGAACAGCGGCAAGGATAAATAATAACTCCATGGCTTAAAAATTATTTGAAATTTATAATAATGATTTATTAGACAAAATAGTGCCTTTTTCAGGCAAAAAAGTCAAGACGTTTTCCATAAAAAAAACACGCCTCTGCCGCATGGTTTAAAGAAGCGAAACAGTTAAATTTCAATCGGAGAGCAAAAGCGGAAGTTAGAGGCTGTAATTCTTAAAACAGGCCGGTTCTACTACCGGATAGCGTTCGAATCCGTTCAAATTGTAGTGCCACCATTCGTGCGGAATCGGTTCAAACCCGTGGCGGCACATCAGATCTTTGAGCAGGGCGCGGTTGGCCAAAGCGGCCGGAGAAGCCTGCAAATAATCGTGACGGGCTCGGATAAGATTTTCACGGAAAGGGGCTTCATTGCCCTGTTGCAAAGCCTGAAAAATTTCCGGCGTGTAGGCATCAACGGCGGTAGGGTATTCAAGATTTTTGCCGTCCAAATCGGTCAGGCAGACGTCAACCGCGGTGCCGTGGCAATGGTTGGAAAGCTGATAATTGGCTGCAAACAGGCCCGGAATGGCAACTTTTTTCAGCATAATCGTATGAGCCAGCGGCGGACGATAGGCATCGCAAATTCTCATTTTCAGCCGCATGGCTTCCAGTTCGGGTACCAGGTTCAGCAGCCGGCCGTAAAGTGCGGTACGGACGAAAGCCCGGTTGCCCAGGCCGATTTCCCGGTAGGCGGCACAGCCGGACATATTGTTCGCGCGGGCGTACATCAGGTCAATGATGAAATGCGGGTCTTTTATTTCGACCAACCCGGCGTCTTGAAGCTGTTGTTCTAGGCTTTTTGAATCCATCTTCCGTTTTCTTCCTGCTGCCAGTAATAAGTTTCCATTCCGGCAGCTTTAAATTCTTTCCACAGACCGCGGGATTGTTCAACTGCAGTTTCAAGATTACCGTCGAAAATATTGAAAATACGTTCATAAGCGCCGGCATCATCTGCGCTGACGGCGGCTCCGTCGACCAAAAAAAGGAGGGCGGCGTGGTTGGGGTTGTCGTTGTCGGAGCTTAGCCAAATCGGCTGCAGTTCGGCAAAGCCGTCTTTTTTGCTTCCGTGGGGAATGAAGGAGGTGTCGTCAAAGGTCCATAAGTGCGAGTTGATGAATTCGACGCGCATTTCGTTGCCGACTTTGATTTTGATGTTTTTTCCGGTTGAATAGGCTTTTTCCAGCAATTTGGGCAAGACCTGTTCCAGTGTTTGTTTTTGCAGGTGGTAAAAATCTACTCTAGTCATGGCTCATTAACTTTACGGCTACAAAGTGAAGGGCTTCCTGTCCCTGAATGGCCAGTAAGACCGGACGGTTGTTTTCGCGCCGGGCATCGTTGACATATTCATGAAACGCGCTTTCGCCGATGATGTTGCGTTTGTCGATTTTAACGATAATATCGCCGATTTTGATGCCTTTGCGTGATGCATCGGAATTGGGCAGAATATCAGTGACGACCACTCCCGATGTTGACGGGGCCAGTTTGTAACGTTCGGCCAGTTCGGGAGAAATTTCCTTGACGGTGAAGCCGATGATATTCAGGCTTTCGCCGTTATCCGGCGTTTCTGCGGCGTCTGAAGCTGTTTCTTTGGCTGCGGAAAGCGGCGTTTCTTCCGGCATCAGTTCTATCGGAACGGTGAGGGTTTGTTTTTGTCCGCTGCGCCATATCTCAATCGGGGCCGGTGTGCCGATTTTGGTTTCGGCAATCAGACGGGAAAGATTTTTGGTGTTGTCAATCGGCTGACGGTTGAAACTTAAGACGATGTCACCGGCCTGAAGACCTGCTTTTTGTGCCGGTCCCTGTTCGGTTACCCCGGAGACGACCACGCCCTGATTGGCGCTGATACCCAGGCTGTCGGCGATTTCCGGCGTGTTGGGCTGAATTTTAATGCCAATCCAGCCGCGTTTGACTTCGCCGTGTTCTTTCAGCTGACTGATAACCCATCCGGCCAAATTGGCGGGAATGGCAAAGCCGACGCCCTGACTTGCGCCGGTGGTCGAAAAAATGGCGCTGCTGATGCCGATGACTTCACCTTGCAGATTAAACATCGGGCCGCCGGAGTTGCCCTGGTTAATAGAAGCATCGGTTTGGATAAAACTGTCGTAGGGGCCGGATTCAATATCCCGTGATTTGGCTGAAACAATGCCGGCGGTAACACTGCTGCCGAGGCCGAAAGGATTGCCGATGGCCAAAACCCAGTCGCCGACGCGAATCTTGTCCGAATCGCCGAATTTAACCGCATTTAAGGGGCGTTTCGTTTCGATTTTAATCAGAGCCAGGTCGGTTTTGGGATCTTTGCCGATGACTCTGGCTTCGGTTTTGGTGTCGTCCGAGAGGGTGATGCTGATGCTTTCGGCTTTGTCAACCACGTGGTTGTTAGTGATGATGTAGCCGTTTCCGTCTATGATAAAACCGGAACCGAGAGATTCCGACAAGGGCGTGTTCCCTTCGCCGTTTTCCGTTTCGCTTTGACTGAAGCTGGAAATATTGACCACGCTCGGGGTCAGTTTTTCTGCCAGGTCGGCAAAGGAGGGAAACTGCGCCCCGGCTTCACCGCTGAAACCGAGGGACGCAATGAAAAAAGCAAACAGAACCGGTTTTATCCGCATCAGGCTTATTTCCTTTTCGGGGCGGAATTTCCGAAGTATTCAAAAAATTCGGAGTCCGGAGACAAGACCAAAGAAGCGTTGCCGTCAGCCAAGGCGTTTTTGTAGGCTTCCAGCGAACGGTAGAAGGCGTAAAACTGCGGGTCGAGGTTGGCTGCGTCATTCCAGATTTTAATGGCCTGTTCGTCACCCTGACCGCGGGTAATCTGCGCCTGTTTTTCAGCTTCGGCGATGATGATGGTGCGTTCTTTTTCGGCTTTGGCGCGAATCTGCTGAGCCTGCTGCTGCCCCTGAGCGCGGAATTCTTTGGCATCGCGTTCGCGTTCGGTTTTCATGCGGGCGTTAATCGCCTGCAGAACCTGAAGCGGCAAATCTGCCCGGCGGATACGCACGTCAGCAACGCTGACGCCGATTTGGGCGGCATCGCTTTTGACAGCCGAACTGATGTCGCTCATAATCTGGGTCCGTTTCTGGGAGAGCAGTTCCGGCAGAGTAATGCGGCCGAGAATTTTACGGACGGAAGAATTGACGATTTCCGCCAGTTTGCCGCGGGCCTGCTCTTCGGTGCGGACGGTCTTGTAAAAACGCAGCGGATCAACGATTTTATAGCGGGTGAAACTGTCAACGTCGAGACGTTTTTTGTCATTAAGGACGATTTCCTGTGCCGGCGGGTCAAGGTTTAACAAACGCGTGTCGTAAATGACCACGTTTTGAATAAACGGCACTTTGAATTTCAGTCCCGGTTCCTTGACCAGGCGCATCGGTTCGCCGAACTGGAGGACAATCGCCTGTTCCGGCTGGGCAACGATATAAACGGAATTGGCACCGACAAACAAAACGACAGCCAGAACCGCCAGAAGATAATATTTGTAACGATTAAACATGGGCATTCTCCTATTTCTCGGTTGCAACGGTTGACGTATTGGTGTTCAGCGGCAGCAGGGGCAGCACATTGTTGCCTTTGGCCGACTGGTCGAGAATAATCTTGTTTGATTTGTTCAGGACGTTTTCCATCGTTTCGAGATACAGGCGTTTGCTGGTAACTTCTTTGCCCTGTTTATAGGCGTTATAGACCGAGATAAAACGTTCGGCGTCACCTTTGGCTTTGTTAACCACGGCTTCTTTGTAGGCCTGAGCGTTTTGCAGGCGCTGGGAGGCTTCGCCGCGAGCCTTGGGCAGAATTTCGTTGCGATAGGCTTCGGCCTCGTTTTTGAAACGTTCCATATCCGCTTTGGCGCGCTGAACTTCGTTGAAGGCATCGACAACCTGTTTGGGCGGATCGGCCTTTTGCAGTTTGACACGGACGATTTCTATGCCGGAGCCGAATTCGTCAAGCACTTTCTGCAGTTCGGCCTTGGTTTCGTCTTCAACTTTGCCGCGGTCGCCGGTGATAATCGGCTGCATTTCCGACTGTCCGACAATTTCGCGCAGAACCGACTGGGCGGCGACCTGAACGGTGATGTCCGGGCTGCGCATGTTGAAGAGGTAGTCTTTGGCATTTTTGATGCGCCAGACAACAGTCAGGTTAATGTCAACGATGTTTTCGTCGCCGGTCAGCATGTGGCTTTCGGTGAAAGAGTTGCTGCCGCTGCTGTAAGCGGCTTCGCCGATGGTGATGCTTCTTTCCTGAGTGATGCTGACTTTTTCGACGCTTTCAATCGGGTAGGGCAGATGGTAGTGCAGGCCGGCATCGGTCGTGTAGGCATAAGCGCCGAAACGCAGAACGACGCCCTGTTCGCTGGGCTGAATTTGATAAAAGCCCGAAAGCAGCCAAATAACCAGCAGTGCAAGAAGCGCCCAGCGGATTTTGAAATCGAATCCGTCGTCTTTTTTTATGCGCTCCAGCACGCTGAAATCGACGACTTTAGGACTGTTTAAGGTTTCTTCATTGTCGCCCCAGGGGTTTGCATTGTCATTGTTTCCCCATGGTCCTTGATTTTTTGCCATATTTTGCACCTCTGTCTATTTTATTAATTGCTTTGTTCTCATATATAATATAAATATCAGCTAAAAACAATTGATGATAAAACTATCAACAGGCAGAGGAGCGCATTATGGAAAGTGAAATCAGCCGGATTGCCGGCGAATATTTCAATGCCGCAGATATTGAAAGCGTTAAAGTCAATGATAAACGGATTATCGTAACTTTACGGAACGGCAATGAAAATTCCGATAAAGACGAGGCGCTGAAACAGCGGTTGTCAGCGTTGGCCGGGGAGCGCAGAATTTCGGTGATTCATACCGGTGAAAAGGCAGCCCCGTCGCTGAAACCTGAGGAAGAAAAATGGCTGGTTCCGGGCGTGAAGAAGATTATTGCCGTGGCTTCGGGAAAAGGCGGGGTCGGTAAATCGACAACTTCGGTCAATCTGGCTTTGGCTTTAGCCCAAACCGGACTTAAAACGGCTTTGTTTGATGCCGATATTTACGGGCCGTCGGTTCCGACGATGCTGGGATATGAGGGGGTGGCACCGGTGTCTTATGACGGCAAAACTTTTGAACCGTTTCAATATCTGGGCATTAAGTCGATGTCCATCGGTACGCTGATTGATAAGGATGTTCCGTTGATTTGGCGCGGGGCCAAAGCCTGCGGGGCCATTCAGCAGCTTTTGACCGAGGTTAACTGGGGCGGAACGGATGTGCTGGTTATCGATATGCCGCCGGGAACCGGAGATATTCAGATTACGTTGTCGCAGAAACTGGATTTTGCCGGTGCGGTTATTGTTTCTACCCCGCAGGATATTGCGCTGATTGATGCGGTAAAAGGCGTTAATATGTTCAAAAAAGTTAATGTGCCGATTTTGGGCATTGTGGAAAATATGAGCTATTATATTTGCGAGCATTGCGGTGCCCGGGCGGATATTTTCGGCCATGAGGGTGCCCGTAAGACGGCAGAGAAACTGGGAGAGACTTTTTTGGGCGAAATTCCGCTGCATATTGCCATCCGCGAAAACTCGGATGCGGGAACACCGGTGGTTTACTCCATGCCGGGCAGTGCTTATGCCAATGCTTATTTGGCTGTTGCCCGTCAGATTAAAGAAAAACTCGGCTTTTGATTTTGTCGGAGTATGAAAAAACAGCCTCGGTTACCGAGGCTGTTTTTTTTAGTTTCCGGCAAAGGGAACAAAATATAATTGTACGTTGTCTGCGTCAATATTAATGCTGTCGCCGGATGCGACCATCAGAAAGAAAGTAGTTCCCTGTTTTTGAAGTCCGGTAATGGAACCAATTTTTGTACCGTTAACGGTGACGAATGCACCATATTTATTAATGTCAAAAAATTTGCCAAAGATAAATCCGCTTGATGAGGGATAAAAGCTTCCTTTGCTGACAGTTCTTTTTTTTGACCAATTGGGTTTAAATTGTTTGATGACATCTGCTTTTTTAGTGCAGTTAAAATAGGATGTGTTAAAGGGGCACTTCATCGGGGTATTGACACAGTCTGAAGTTGAGCCGGTATAAGTATATCCGAGGCTTGAGCACGATGGCTGAACGGCACATTGGGCTTTGGCATAGAGGGGAGCGAGAGAGGCCCAAAGAGCGGCGGCAAAAAAGATGATAGGTTTCATAGATATTCTCCATAATAACGGTTAGATAACAAAATCAGAGTTTGATCCAGCATTTCATCCAGGCGCAGTCTGAAATATTGGTATAGCCGGATTTGCAAACCCAGCTCCGGCATTTTGAGGCACAGTCATCATAATGCTCGGAGCAATAGCTGTTTTGCGGCAGCGCAACGTCTTCTCTCTTGTGGCAGTTATCGGGATAGGGTGTTTTGCAGACGGAGGCGCAGGGAGCCGGATAATATTCTTTGCATCCCCATGGGCCGTTGTTGTCCTCGGGGCAGACGCAAGCAGCATATCTGGTGCCGTTGTCGTCGGAGCAGGCCTCACCTTTAATCCTGGGTGCGTCACAGGAGACAAAAGGATACTGCGCGGTGTCACAGTAACAGCGATGTTTGCCGCCGCAGACGTCGGCACTGAGGGTACGCGGTGAAGAACAGCTTGCCGGAGTGTAAATGTAAGCGGCATCGCAGCATTTATCATAAATCTTGTCGTTATAAGGACAGGCGCGGTTAAACAGGCCGGAAGCACAGGATGAGACGGCAAACCCCAGCCGTTGGCAATAATCGTTGGAAGGGTCGTCAAAATTCTGTTTTCCGAAATCGTTGAAAGTAAGGCCTTGGTCTCCGACGATAAAATGAACGGCGGCGAGCTTGTAGGAGGGCAGACGGAAATCTCCGTCTGCCGTTGATACGGCTTCAAGACTTTGGCTTTGATTCGTATCTATGAGGCTGGTGTCTGATAAGAGGAACTTTCCGGAAAAGTCGTATTCGACGGAACCGGCGTTAACGGGAGCCGCGGTTAAACACACGGCGCAGCCCAAACCAAGAACAGCTTTCATCATACACCTCTCTATAACTGAAACCATACCTCTTACAGTATGTCATAATTATATTATTGTGTCAATATTTAATGAGAGATAAACTTTGTTCGCGCTAAAACGAGTAAATATTTGGATATAAAAAAAGCCCCTCTTTCGAGGGGCTTTGCCGACGGTTAAAAATACTGAATGTATAAATAAGCCGTTGCTAAGGCGACGCTTCCCAGCATGACCGGGATTGACCAGAGCAGGAAACGCATGAAGTGTATCGGGTGCCCTTCGCGCTGAGCCATACCGGCAACGATGACGTTGGCGGAAGCGCCGATAAGGGTTCCGTTGCCGCCGAAGCAGGCGCCCAGAGACAGGGCCCACCAGACCGGCATCATTGCCTCACGCCCGCCCATGTCAACTTCCATTGATTTAATCATCGGAATCATGGTGGCGACGAAGGGAATATTGTCAATAGCGCTGGAGAGAATGGCTGATGTCCAGACAATCAGCAAAGTAGCCTTTTTTATGCTGCCATCGGTGAAATCAACAAACATCTGTCCCAGCATTTTGAGAACGCCGGTTTCTTCCAGGCCGTAAACGATGACGAACAAGCCGGAAAAGAAGAAGATGGTTGTCCAGTCGACAACGCCGAAAATGGCCTCAATTTTATGGTCACGTTCGCTGTGCGCATTGCCGAAAGTGTAAAGCAAAAGCAGGACGGCAGCGCCGAAAATGGCTATTGTTCCGTTGGCAATGTGCAGGTGTTCTGCCGAGATAAAGCCGCCGATAACCATGAACAAAACGATGAGCGATTTAATCAGCAGCGATTTGTCGGTAATCGAATCTCCGGCACGGATTTTCATAACTTCAACCTGGTGGCGGAGCGTGGTTTGAATACGCTTGTGGTAAACCAGGTCAAAAGCCAGGATTAAGACGGCCATGGTGATGACGACAACCGGAGTCAATTCTTTAACAAAATCCATAAATGACAGATTTAAGGAAGAACCGATTAAAATGTTCGGAGGATCGCCGATCAGGGTTGCGGTGCCGCCGATGTTGGAGGCAAAAATCTCAAGCAGCAGGTACGGGTAGGGGTTGATATTGAGTTTTTGGGTAATTTTAAAAGTCACCGGCGCAATCAGCAGAACGGTGGTGACATTGTCCAGAAAAGCCGAAAATACGGCCGTTACGACGGCCAGCACGAGCAACAGTCCGCGCGGATTGGCTTTAACTCTCTGAACACCCCAGATGGCCACATATTGGAACATACCGGATTTTTCCGAAATGCCGACAATGGTCATCATTCCGACCAGCAGGGAGATGGTATTGAAGTCGATTCCCTGCAGGGCGGTTGCCTGGGTTAAGATTCCACTGAAAATCATGACGCAGGCACCCAGAAGGGCGACAACGGCGCGGTTCAGTTTTTCAGTGAATAAGATGATGTAGCAAACGACGACAATGGCCGTTGCGATAACTTTCGGATCAAACCCCCAAATCAAATTGGCGGCCTGAGCAAGGTTTTCAGCCTGCATAGTTCTTATTCCTTATATGATTAATATTACTTACAATACGTTATATAAAACAAAAGCTCCTAATTTTGCGTTAAAATCAGGAGCTTGGTTCGGCGGAATGTTCCGGTTACATAAAGTGGCGGATGTGCAGGTAAAGTGCAGCAATGCCGACACTGATCAGCATAACCGGCAGCGACCAGATCAGGAAGCGCATGAAGTGAATCGGTTCACCGTGGCGCTGCGACATACCGGCGACAATAACGTTGGCCGAAGCGGCAATCAGTGAGCCGTTGCCGCCGTAGCAGGCACCCAGAGACAGCGCCCACCAAACCGGCATCATTGCTTCACGGCCGCCCATGTCTGCCTCAATGGTTTTAACCAGAGGAATCATGGTGGCGACAAAAGGAATGTTGTCGATGGCGGTTGAGACCAATGCGGAAATCCAAACAATCAGCATGGTTGTTTTTTCAATGCTGCCTTCGGTAAATTCGGTGAATTTGTGGCCGAGGAGTTCAAGCACGCCGGCTTCTTCCAAGCCGTAAACAATGGCAAACAGTCCGGCGAAAAAGAAAATGGTTGTCCAGTCCACCAGGTTGAAAGCCGATTCAATTTTACGGTCGCGTTCGGAATGAGCGTTGCCGAAAGTATAAAGCAGCATCATGACGGCAGCGCCGAACATGGCGATGGTTCCGTTGGCGACATGGATATGTTCGGCGGCGATGAAACCGGCGATGACTGCGAACAGGACAAACAGCGACTTCTTCAGCAAAGTCCAGTCGGTTATGGCGTCTATGGCTTTGATTTTCATAACTTCAGCCTGATTGCGGAGGCTGGTTTTCAGCTTGCGTCCGTAAACAAAGTCAAAGGCCAGAATCAAAACCAGCATGGTAACGGCGACAACCGGCGTCAGTTCATTGACAAAGTCCATGAAAGACAAATTGAGTGCAGAGCCGATGAGAATGTTCGGCGGATCGCCGATGAGCGTGGCTGTTCCGCCGATGTTGGAGGCAAAGATTTCCATAATCAGGTACGGATAGGGATTGACCTTAAGTTTTTCGGTGATTTGGAAAGTTACCGGCACAATCAGCAGAACGGTGGTAACGTTGTCCAGCAAGGCGGAAAAAACGGCGGTAATCAGCCCCAGCGTGAACAGCAGGCTGCGGGGATTGGCGCGGGTGCGGTGTACGGCCCAGACGGCCACATATTGAAACATGCCCGATTTTTCGGCAATGCCGACGATTATCATCATTCCTGTCAGCAGGGCAAGGGTGTTGAAGTCGATGCCGGCAATGGCGGTTTCCTGCGTCAGAACGCCGGCAAAAATCATAATGCAGGCGCCGACCAGCGCAACAACGGCGCGATTGAGCTTTTCGGTAAATAAAATCAGGTAGCTGATAATCAGAATTGCCGAAGCGACCAGTTTGGCATCCCAGTTGAAAATAACGGCGGAGGCGCTGTGTAAGTCTTCAAGAGGCATTATTTATCTCCAGAGGGGTTAGTATTCAAAATAAATGCAGCTTGAATTTTAACCGCATTTATCGGCTGTTTAAATAATTTATTATTCCGTAAAGCGTATTCAACTCCTGTTCGGTGAGTTGGTTACGGATGAATATGTTGCGGAGATTAATAATCATTCTCTCGCGTTTTTCTTCAATGCGGAAATTTCCACAGTTATCTAATTTAGCTTCAAAGTGCTTAAGAAATTGTAAAACTTTTTCTTTGTCGGCAGGAGTGGTCTTGTTGGTAACCAAGCGGGCCTGAGGGGGATTAATTTGCCGCTTGTACCATTCATAGCCGACGAGCAGAACCGCCTGTGACAAATTCAGCGAACAATGTTCGGGGTTGAGGGGAATTTCGATGATTGCGTCAGCCAGACAGACGTCGTCATTATGCAGGCCGGTTCTTTCCGGTCCGAACAAGATGCCGCATTTGATTGAGGTCTGTTGCGCTTCGGTGATTTGAGCGGCGGCAAAGTCAGCCGTTTCGACCGGTTTAATCATATCGCGACGGCGGGCCGTGGTCGCATATATCTGCTGCAAGTCGGCAACAGCGGCTTCAACCGAGGCATAAATTTCGGCGTTGCGGAGAATTTTGTCTGCTCCGGAAGATGCGGCGACTGCCTTGGGAGACAGATGGTCTTCCCGGGGATTAACCAGCCGCAAATGATAAAGCCCGCAATTCATCATCGCGCGGGCCGTCATTCCGACATTTTCGGCGAGCTGAGGCTCGACCAGAATGATAACGGGTTGATTGGGCAGCATTGCTTTCCTGTTTGTCAGTTTTCCAGATGTACCGGGCCGCCGAGTTCGGTATTGACGTTTCTTTTGAGGAAATATTTCATATCCGTTTCATCGTTTGCGTCAATCGGCTCGGGTTCTTCGTAAGTTTGTTTATTAATCCGCTTGTAGCGTTTGTCAAGTTCTTTGGCATATTTGACAAGAGCTTTCTTTTTTTGCGGAGAATAATTGTTCAGCCGGTAATAGGTTTTTTTATTGACGCTGTTTTGAATGGCGGCTTCGCGTTCGGGCGGCGTAATGTTCATATTGTCGATTTCGGCTTCCAGTGGAGCAAGCGCATCTTCTCCGGCCTGAACCGGAGAAGACATCAAAAATGCGCATAACGTGAGGAGAAAGAGTTTTTGCATTCAGGTGCTCCTTTAGTCTGTTGCCAGAATATCCATTGTGTTGAAAAGGATGTTTTCAAGGTCAAGCCCGGTGCCTTGTTCGACTCCGTCCATAATCTGGGTGAAGGTGACGCTCAACGGGTCGTTGGCATTGTAAACGTCTTCATAGCTCTGTTTTAAGATTCTTTTATAGTTTTTGGGCATGTCTTTAATATTCTGGTCGTAACTTTCCGGAATTTTATAGCCCATTTTACGGAGATAATCGGTCAGAACGAGCATGTTGTGGCGGTTAACTTCGGGGGCCAGCCGTTCCTGTCCGTAATCGTCGCCGAAAGTTGTGGCTTCTCCGACATAGTTTAATTTGCCGTGCTGAGCAGAACCGCGCCAAGTTTTGACACCGCTGCGGTCTCGCGATTTGGCCCAGGGGTCAACCGGAAGCACTTCGCCGTTGGTTTGGCCTCCGCTGTATTCGGGAATAGTCGGGACGCCTTCTTCCGCCGGCTTGTTGGCAACCTCTTCAAAATAGCCGTCGTTAGGCTTGGGAGACCAGGGATTTGTCGGTAATTGGGCAAACGCAGCTGATGCCATAGTCAGGCATCCGAGGACCGCAAGTAATGAGAAATATTTTTTCATGGCCGCCTCCATCAGTCTCCATTCTTTATTTATCATACTATAAATTAAACCAAAATAATAGTTACATTTAGGTTACAACTCACTAATTTAGAGCAGAAAGGTTAGTTTTTGTTTAATTCTCCCGGCTTTCCGGACGGGATTTTTTTATTTCCTCGAGTTCTTTGCGCAGGGCCCGTACTTCCTGATAAAGGCTGTCGGCGCTGATGCATTCCTCAACCTCGCCGTTCAGTCCGTAAGCACAGAAACGGCGGTTTTTCTTCAGGTCTTCGACTCTGTGAGCCGCCAGACCAATAACGGTGGTGTCGGGAGCAACATCTTTGGTGACGATAGCGTTGGAGCCGATTTTGACGTTATTGCCGACTTTTATCGGGCCGAGAACCTGAGAGCCGGAACCGATAATGACATTGTTGCCGATGGTGGGATGGCGTTTGGTCGTTACTTTGCCGTTTTTGTCGAAGACGGTGGTGCCGCCGAGCGTGACATCGTGGTAAAGAGTGACGTTATTGCCGATTTCGGCGGTTTCACCGATAACGACTCCCATGCCGTGGTCTATAAAAAATCCTTTGCCGATTCGGGCTCCAGGATGAATTTCGACGCCGGTGAGAAAACGCCCGATTTGCGAGATAATCCGCGAGGTGAGGCGAAAGTTGCGTTTCCAAAGGTAATGTGAAAGGCGGTAGATGAGAATCGCGTGCAGCCCGGAAGACAGCAAAACCGCTTCGGTTCGGTTGCGGGTGGCCGGATCCCGGGCGATGACGGCATCAATGTCCTGTAAAATAAGCTTGTATTTTGACTCCATTTTGTGCTACAGTCCTTTGCAAAAATTAATAATTTATACAGTTTTACTGTAATATACTTAATCGTTGTTAAATTTTAAGTTAAAAAGAGACATTATATGACTGAAGTTTTATTTAACGGGCATGCCGGCCGTTTGGAAGGCCGTTATCATCAGAGTGACAAGCCCGGAGCCCCGATTGCACTGATTCTGCATCCGCATCCGCAATACGGCGGAACGATGAACAATAAAGTGGTCTATACTCTGTTCAGCTGTTTTCAGAATTTGGGCTTTTCAGTTCTTCGTTTTAATTTTCGCAGCGTCGGGCGTTCGCAGGGCGAGTTTGAAGACGGTCCGGGCGAGTTGTCGGACGCAACCGTTGCGCTTGACTGGCTGCAGTCAGTGAATCCGGAAGCGCGCCAATGCTGGATTGCCGGTTATTCTTTCGGCGCGTGGATCGGTTTGCAGCTGTTGATGCGTCGGCCTGACATTAACAACTTTATTGCGGTTTCTCCACCGGCGAATGAAAAAGACTTTACTTTCTTGGCGCCTTGTCCGACTTCCGGTCTGGTTTTGCAGGGCGGGGCCGATGAGATCGTCAATCCGGCAAGCGTTGCCGCTTTGGCCAAACGCCTGAATGCTCAGCGCAACGTTCAGGTCGATTTTGCCTTGATTGAAGAAGGCGACCATATGTACAATAATCATCTGGTTGATTTGTATAAAATTGCGGGGAATTATATTATCGGCGCCATGCAGAAAAAAGCGCCGATGAAAAAGCGCCGCGGCCGCCGCAAAAAGGTTGAAATGGAACAGGACAATCTGCTGATCGGCCATAACGACGATATTGACATGGATGATGAAGAAACCGGATATGAGGGCGATGCCGAGGAATTTGAAGAGGAAGAAGAATAAGGCATCTGCGCCATAGGTTGGTGAAAAGAGAGGGATATTCCCTCTCTTTTTTATTGCTGAATAAAATTAAAGGTTGCTTTAAATGCTTTTTATGTTAAATTCGTCGTAGAAAATAATTATTTTTGTAACTTAAAATTTAATCATTATGGATGTATTTATTGAAAAAGCAAAAGTTAAAAAGGTGCTTCGGCGAAAAGAATATCAGGAAGTTTTCTTTAAAAGCAGGCTTCTTAACGGTTCAAAATCGCTCAAGATTTATGACTGCGAAAAAGATATTGCTTCTTTGCTGAAAAAGTCTTTCTGGGGATGCCGTTCGGTTTTTGAAATTCATTGGCTGAGGCTGTTTCCGGTTAAAGTATGTTTGGACGGTGTTCCGCTGAGGGAATTTGAAGAAAAGGACTATCCGGAAGAGCTGAAAATCCGCCTTATGCCGGAAGAAGAAAGAGACAAGATGTTTTTGGACAGACTGTCGGCCTTTTTGCAGAGTTATCCGAAAAAAGACGATTTTGACGTTGCCGTTTATTCGCTGCCTTCTCTGTGGCTGCGGGCTTATGCCTGCGCTCTGTTGGGAAAAGCCAGAAAAAACGGGTATTGGGATGATGAATTGCAGCAGCGGCGTTATTCTCTGATGCTTGATTTGCTGAAAATGCTTGACGAACCTGATTGCTGGCTTCCTTTGCCGGCGGAGTGGCCGTTTTGTTTGTCCGGCTTAGGCGGCGTTTCCGAAGAAGTACGGGAAAATGTTGCCAAACGGATGAATATTCAGTTAAGCGACAGGCTGATTTCAATATATTTTGTTTGTTTAATCAGCGCTTTGCGTTATGCTTACAGAAGCGATATTTTTGAGCTGAAGAGTTATATCAGCCAGAATTACGGAATGTTTTCAAGCAAAAAGATTGATAAGACTTTGCTGCTGGGCTGCAACGGTATCCTTTCGCTGTATCGCCCGTCAAAATGCGTGCCCAATTTTATTATTGACGCGCAGCTTTCATTGGAGGAGATAAAATATTATCTTTCTCAGCAAAATTGGTAAAAATAAATCCCGGGCTTAATTTCCGGGATTTGTTTTTTTTAAATGGTTCAGAATGTAAATGCGGATGGCGCTGGAAAGGTTTTCGTGTTCACGTTTAGAATCAATTTCGGTGACTAACTGGTTGACGCTGAGTCCTTTTTGTCGGGCAATGGCTTCCAGCTCTTCCATAAATTCAGGTTCCAGCGAAATGCTGGTCGAGTGGCGGTTGGCGATAACGACAGATTTTTTGAGCATCAGTTTTTTTTGCGGAAAGCATCAATTGAAACAACAGTAGCAATGCCGCCGGAGGCTTTTTTCGGTTCTTCGGCGTCTTCTTCTTCGGCAAAAAGGCTGCCGGCCGCTTCTTCCGGCTCATCGGCACTGTTGAAGCTGAGGCCGAATTTGGCATAAGGGTCGCCGAAATAAGTAATGGCTTCATAAGGAATGGTAAGGGTCTGCGGAATGCCGTTGAAGCTTAAGTCAATGGAAAAATAATTGTTGGCGACAACCAGATTGGAATATTGGTGCTGAATGACAATGGTCATTTCGTTGGGATATTGGTTTTTCAGCCCCTCGGACATGCTGACCTGGGGATGGGTGGTTTTAAAAGTGATGTAAAAATGATTTTCGCCGGGCAGTCCTTGGCGTTCGGCAATTTTTAAAGCTTCAACCACAACATGTTTCAATGATTTTTCAATCAGTTTGTCGTAATTAATTTCTGTTATATACCCGGTCATCTTTATTATCCTTATCTTAAAAAACGGGCCGTTCTGTTGCTAGGTGGCCCAGACCCCACTCAGTACCAACCAAGGTGCCGAGGATTTAGATTTGTCGCTTTAGACTAAGCAGCCAAAGCAACCGGTGCTACGTTATTATCGTTAGCATTCGTTTTAATTTGAACCGATAACGGTGGTATCTCACCGGACACAGCTCATATCTTTACTGCTCCCAGTCAATCCTGTTTCACCCCCATAGAATGATTTGTACAGCAAGTTTTATGCTCGTTAGTTTTTATTCCGGTGTACTCGGTTGTACACGGTGAAAAAATTAACGGTGCAGCAAACTTATTCTCCAAATCCTTTATATCGCACAAATAATTATTTGTTGTCTGACCTGTCAGGTCTGGTGGAGGTGCCGGGTACTGCCCCCGGGTCCTAAAAGCCTATTTCATACTGCCTCTAGTGTCATAGCTGATTGCTCAGCGAAAATAATTATAGCTGTAAAAATCACAGATTTCAAGAGAAGATATGCGGAAGATTATATCGACAAAAAGGTTGACAAACAAAGGCTCCCGATTATGATAGGTTCGAAAAATTATTTTTATTTTAATAATCATATAAATCATTATCATTATGGAAGAAAAAAAGGAAAGCCAACGGATCCGCATGTTGGAACTGCTGACAAACGAAGAAAACAATCTGATGCTTTATGACGCTTTGCATGATAAAGATTTAACGAAGTTCTTTTATCTGCTGAAACAAGGTTATGCCTTAACGCCGTTTTTGCTTAACTGCATGATTGACTACGGGTATGAGAAGCACATAGAGAAAGCTTTGTGTGTTTGTGACAGGTGCAGTTTTGCCATTTATGATTTTTTCTGCATTTACTGGGGGGTTGATAAGACGGAGGATTTTTTTGTTAAAAACAGCTATACCAAAGTTATTCAAAAGCGTTTTTCAACGAAATCTCTGGTTAAATATCAGCTTTGGGAACTTTTGGCCGAGCGGCGGGAATATGTCGTTCTTGCCGAGCACGGCCAGATTGAGCTTTTAAAAAAGCTGAAACAGGAGAACCCTTCCGATCATTTGCTGGGTGTACGCGAGGCTTTGCGTAAGGTGAATGCCGTGGAGGCGTTGGCCGAGTTGAAAGATTGGATCGGGCTTGCGGGATTTCCTGAGGGGGAGCTGAAGCTTTTTGAATTAAAAGAGTGGCGTTATGTTGATTTTGACAAGGTTTCCTTTTTGAGAAAAGTGCCGCAGGAGCAGCTTTTGCAGGAAGTTTATGAGGCCGGCGGGGGAGATTTCCTTTTTTGGGCAGGGGGTTCTTCTGCTGCCGCATGGAGCAAGTTTTGTCATCCTCTCTTGTTGGCACGGAAGTATTATCAGCCTTTTATCAGCCAAAAACTGTGGGCTGAACTGGCCGAAGCCGGTGCTTATGAAGCGGTTGACTGGGATTGTTTTTATAAACAATGCCTTGCTCAAAAGAACGGGAAATTCTGCTCTTATGCGGCCAAAGCCGGCCGCTGGGATGTTCTGGCCAAGTATCGCAAACGCTGGTTTCTGTTCGGATGCGGACAATTCAGGTGGTGGCTTAAGAGCTTTGCCTGAGTTTGTTTTTTCTTAAAAGAGCGTGGTATGCACCGCGCTCTTTTTTGTTGTATGTTTTGCGTGATAATGTTATAGGAGACATATTGAATTAATTTTTATGGCAATAATCTTTAAAACATCAATTATTATGGCAAAAATGGAATTGACTGAAGAACAATGGCAGAAATTGGGTCAGCATCTGCCGCAGAACGGGGATTTTTTGTTTTCTCTGCTGCCAAATTCGGATTATATGCTCAATGCGGTTCGGCATGGCGTGGTGTTAAATTCGCGAATGCTGGTCTATCTGCTGCTGACTGAGCGCGACTCTCTTGTTTTCACGCTGATTGCCGCCGCCGAGAGGCATACCGACGGTGTCTATGACTTTATGTGTACTGTATGCGGCGAAAATGCGGCGATGGATTTTATCGTCAGGCATGAACTTAAAGATATGTACCGGCATTTGACGCCGGCTTATCTGCGGGACAGAGAGCTCTGGGAACTGCTGGCGGAGAATGGAGAGTATCAGCTTTTGGCCGATAACGGGCAATATGACTTGTTGGAACAAAAGAACCAATGGGTTCTTTTAGCCGGCTGCGGGCAGTATGAACGGATTATCCGGGCTGAAAAATGGGATGCCTTGAAATTGAGTCATGAGGGAATGGAGAAATTGGCACAACTCGGCCTTTGGAAGCATTTCTATGACGGTCGTGAGGTTTCTCTGGTCAACGGCTTTTCGGAAACACAGATCCTTGAACGTTTGTGGGAGGGAGGCCAACAGCAGCTTTTGTTTGAGTTTCGCGAAGATAAGTTTTTGCTGGGCAAAGGCTGGGTTAAACCGTATCAGGATAATGGTTTATGGGGAAGCTTAACGGCCTACGGACATGCCGATCAAGTGGATTGGGAGGCCTATCTGGCGAAAATTCCCGATTTTAACCGCGTCAAGGTTTTTGATGAAGCTGAAAAAGCACAATGCTGGGATTTTTTGGCGCGTCATCATCAGCACCGGAGATTGCTCAGGCACGGGTGTTTTATCCGCTGGCTGAAAAGTTTCTGAGTTCATTTTTTCAAATCAAACACGGAAGGAGGCTTCCGTGTTTTTTTATTGGCTTTTCGGGATTATCTGCTATGCTGAAAAAAACATTCAAGGAGATGCAGATGACCAAAGTTGCGATATGGTGCCGGCATGAGGCGGATAACCTGATTGGAATCGGGGATGATATTCCCTGGCACATTCCTTCGGACAGCCGGTTCTTTGCCGATGTCATTGCGGGGCAGGACGTTGTGTTCGGACGCAAAACGTATGAAACCGTTCCGCCTGAGGTTTTGTCTGACTGTGCCGTGTGGGTGTTAAGCAAAAATCAGAATTATGAGCCGCGCAATCCGGATACAGAGCGTCTGGTTGGCGATGTTCGTGCTTTTAAGGAGTTTGAGGGGGATTTGTATATCGGCGGCGGTGCCGCGGTTTATTTGCAGTTTATGGACGGGGCGCCGAAACTTCAGCCGGATATTATTGTTGACTGTGTTTACGGCGGTGCCGTTGATGACAGTCTGCCGGGGGAGAAAATTACGGTGACGCCTTGTGTGGAGATAATGAAAAAGAAATATTTTAAAATCAGCAATGATTATGAAAAGGACGGTGTCCGGGCTGCATTATGGGTGAAAAAAGGCGATTTTGTGGAGCAATCGGTTTTGAAACGTTTGCTGCTGTTATTGGAAAGCAGATAAACAAAGGCCCCGTTGCTTTGATGACAACAGGGCCTTTTCGGATGATGCGGATTATTTCTTCTGAGGAACATATTTCCAACCTTTTTCGGTAATTTTAAGTTCTAACTGTGTGTTATTCAAACAAATTTTGTCTTCCAGCGGTTTGATGGCCGCGGCTGATTTTTCGATGCAGCAGGCATTGCCTGAGCCCATATCAAAAACCAGATAACTTTTACGGTCAGAACTTTCATAACCGCAGCAGCAGTAGGTATGTCCGGCACCGAAGAAATAATACTTCCGGTTCGGAGAAACTTTAATTCTCTCCAGCGGCGTTTCCGGGGCAATGTCGATATTGAACCGTTTGGCCGCTTCTTTCAGCTGAGGGACGATTTTGTCTTCCTCAACGTTTTTACTTTGAAATCCGTTCAGTTTCATTGTTGTAAATTTTTGAATTAGTAAATACAGAAAAATAAATCTCTGTCGTTTTTATAGACGAATTTTTGTAAAAAGCAAGAAAAAAACACCCTACCGAAAGGTAAGGTGTTTTTCATGGTGTGTTTTTTTTCAGGTTAACATCTGCTGCCGGGATGACTCACGTCAGCCGGGCAGCAGTTAAGATTGGGGCCTTATTTTTTTCTTATTTCCGCGAAACGCTGGTTATTTTCCACGCGTTGGCGGAGGTAGTGAACGCCGTCGTATTCAAACTCGGTAAGCGGGGTCATGGATACCACGTTGGCGGTGTCAATGATTTCGACCTTGGCTTTTTTGCCGGGTTCCTTGATTATCGGGCGGACAGCGAAGTCGGCACCTTTGGTGACTTCGGCCCATATTTTTACCGGGATGTTGGGCTGAATGAGATCCTTTCGGTTGCCTTTGCCGGATTGTTTGGAAACGATCAGGGTGAAGGCCATTACTCGTTTGATTTCTCGTCCTGTGGCAGCAGCCATGGCTGTTTTTGCGGTTGCTGCACTCAAATACTCCTGGTTCAAATTTTTTTTACACATAATTGTAAATTTTTTATGTCCTAACGGACGGTTAAACATACTAATTAACTGTTACCGTCTATAAAAACATAAATTTATGAGGATTGCAAGCTTAAAATGACAAAAATTAGCGAAAAATATACAAAAACAGCTTAAGTCAAAGACTTAAGCTGTTTTACGGTAAAGCGACGGGTGTTTATTCAGGCCTCTTTGAGGGCGTAAGATATTTTATCACCGTCTTTTTGCAATGTATAGTATTCGTTGTTTAAACGAATCTCCGTTGCGCGGGTTAATTCCACTTCTTCGGGAGAGACGGCAACGGCGTTGAGCAGTTCGTCTCCGACCGCGAGAATCAGCAGCATCGGTTTGTTTTCATCGTTATGGGCGCGCATAAACCAAATTCCGACAGGCGTTTCAGTTTTAAATCTGCCGCAGTTTTGGCGGAAAGTTGCAAGGCGCGTGTGAACCTGCGATGATTCGACGGTTACTTTGAATCGTCCCGCTGCATAGCCCAATGCCGTATAGGCATCATGACTGTTTAAATTTAATAATTGTTTTTTCATGATAGTTGTTTTTAGTGAAACAAACATAATTATAGCAAATCGGGCTCATAAAAGCATAAAACCGATGCAAGTGCAAGGCAAAAACAAGGCTGTTGAAATCCGGCGGATTAAAAGGGAACGCTTATCCCAGCAAAGAGAGAACCGCGCCGACAAACAAGGGAATGGACAAGTTGTCGTCGATTTCGATTTTATCTTCATACATTTCCGCAAAGGTGGCGACAAAGGCGGCCAGAATGCTGGCGTAGGTTACCGGCAGAATGAAATTGCAGATAACCATAATGAGGAGGGCGCTGACAAAAAATGCGGCGGTTCCCTCAATGGATTTGTTTTTATAAAGGCGGCGGCTGCCGTAAGCTTTGCCGAAGAGGGCGGCACAGGTGTCGGAAATAAGCATGATGCTCAGAGCAACGACTGCGACATTGGCCGGAAAGAGCAGGGTACAGGCAATTGCCGCCAGCATGACGTATGCACCGCCGCTGAGCTGAAGCTGACTGCGTTTGAGTTCTTTGTTGCGGAGCGTGCGGTAGAACAAAAGGCCGAAAGTCCGTCTGGCCCAGCGCCATTTTTTGTAGTTGCCGTATTCAAGGATAACGTCGCCGACGAAAATGGCGGAAAAGACGATAATGCTGATGCTGGGCTGTACGAAATAAATCAAAGCCGGAATCCACAGCGAACTCAGGTGGATCAATTTACGGGCCAGTTCTTTTTTGAAAGATTTGTTGACATCAATGTGAAGATCGGATGCCAGAACCTTGGGGTTCAGGGGAGAACGGCTGAGTTTGTTTTTGTAATTGTTAATGTTAAAGCCGTATTTTCTGATTTTCATTTTTGGCCCTTCAACGGTTGCGCTGGTTAAAATTCATTTGTTCATTAGCATTATTATTTGTTAAAGTAAAGGTTAAAGCTATGAATTTAATAACTTTTCATTTTTCGGTCAGTCGTTTGTCATTTTTTGCGGCAGTCAGGCGGGAAACGATTTCGTTAATCAGAAGAATAACCATAAATGCGGCAATCATGCTGAATACCGAATGGGAGAGAAAGTGTTGCCCGCGGTACATTTGATAGAGGGCGGCCGTCCAGCCGACAGCCAGTCCGACAGCCAGTCCGAGCCAGCGTTTCCACGGCGTGTCAAAGCAGAAAAACAGCGCCATAAAGGCAAAGCCGGCAGTGGCATGTCCGGCCGGAAAACAGCGCCCGGGTTTGGGCTGAATGAAGTCGGCGGGATAGCTTTCCAAAATGCGGACGAAAGGATAAAGCCCGTTATAAATGTTCAGCTGGTAGGGGCAGTAAACGTTGGTGACATATTTGGCACCGGCAATGAGGGCAGGGACGAAAATGATGCTTAACAGCATAATCCAATAAGGTTTGTTGTCGGGTCTCAGTTGTTTTTGCCGGATTGAAAGGGCAAGTCTGGCCAGGCAGCAAAGTGCCGTGACGGCAAGCAGAGTTTTGATGCCCTTGTAGAAAAAGACCGAAAGCTTTTTGTGCAGTTCCGGGTAAATCAGCCAGCGATTATGCGGGCGGTCAAAAAAATATTCCTGCAAGTCGGTGTCCCAGTCAGTAAAATATTCGAGCAGGAGAACCGCTGCCAGGAGGAAAAATCCGATAGTGAGTTTTGTGATCAGTTTCATCATAATTACTTTTTGAGAAAATGTTTCCAATGAGAGGCGGACTGGTAGAAGGCG
>OMDR01000139.1_pt1 | contig 66021 bp, 66 predicted proteins | sample 1645251 | NCBI WGS metagenome assembly OMDR01 (sample SAMEA103958142, study PRJEB25191) | human gut metagenome | biome: human-associated habitat [ENVO:00009003]; feature: intestine environment [ENVO:2100002]; material: feces | place: Germany | collected 2013/2015 | reverse complement strand
AGGTCATCCGAATGAAGTTCCAGAAAAAGTGCGGCGAAGAGCTGCTTCCCAAGATAGCAAGGTGATTTTCGTGGCAGTCTATCGCGTAAACAAGAATCGTGGCTATACCGTCATGGCGAACTTCCACCTCCGGGACAAGAGCCTGTCACTCAAGGCGGTCGGTCTTCTCTCAAAGATGCTCTCGTTCAATGATGGCTGGAAGTTCTCAACCAAGGGACTTTCTGCAATCTGCAAGGAAGGTCCGGATGCCATTCTCTCCGCGCTCCGTGAGCTTGAAAAGCACGGCTACCTTGTCCGGCACCGGCAGAGAGACGGTAAAGGCAGGATGAGCAGCACAATCTTTGAGATATACGAAGAGCCGCAGGAGTCCACGCCAGAACGGGAAATGCCACACACGGAAAATCCATGTGTGGAGAAGCCAGATGTGGATAATCCACGCGGGGATAAGTCCGCACAAATAAATACTGATCAAGTAATTACCCAAGAAAGAAATACTCTCTCAAAGAACTATCAATCCATCAATCTTGATGGGATGGACAGGATGGATGAGCGAAGCGAGTATGAAGAGATTATCAAAGAGAATCTTGACTACGACATTCTCTGTCAGGATCCGAAGTTCGATAAAGACCGCTTCCGGGAGATCATGGACATCATGCTGGATGCCGTCTGCTCTACCGCCCCGACCATCCGTATCAATGGCGAGGATATGCCGCAGCAAGTGGTTAAGTCCCGCTTTCTCAAGCTGAATAGCAGCCACATAGAGTACGTTCTGGAAGCAATGAACAAGAACCCGTCAGACATCCGTAATATCCGGGCATACCTTTTAACCGCTCTGTATAACGCCTCTTTGACGATAGACAATTACTACTCCGCGCTCGTCAATCATGATTTCTACGGGCAGGACAGATCGGCAGGGTCAAAGAAGCCGAAGACCTACGATTATAGCCTTTGTGAAGACACTCTTTAATGGCGTCAATTTGAGCAATGCTTGGAAAGGAGGACATTGCAAATGAAAATCATCTATCGCCGGATTGTTCCGCCTTAGCTGAGGCAACATCACTTTAATCATTCCAAGGAAAGGAGGTATCACTGCAATGCAGGATGAAGTCAACACCAAAGTTGTTGCAATCATGATCAAGGGCGGCAAAATCTCCGCCGAGGTGCTGAAAAAGGCTCTGGACAAGTTCGTTCAGGAGATTGAGAAGGCGCAGAAGCAGATGCAGCAGCCCAAAACCTATCGCGGCAAACAGTCCATCAAGCATCTGATGAGCCAGAACGCCGCCATCTCCAACATCGAAGTAACGGACGGCAACATCAAGTCCTTTGAGCGGACTGCCAGCAAATACGGTTTGGACTTTGCGCTCAAGAAGGATGTTTCCGTAGAGCCGCCCAGCTATCTTGTCTTCTTCAAGGGACGGGACGTTGATGTCATGACCGCCGCCTTCAAGGAGTTCTCTGCCAAAACGGTCAAGCAGAAGGAACAGCCGTCCATCCGGCACAAGCTGGATCAGGAGAAAGCCCAAAGCAAGGCGCAGCATAAGGAGAAAGTCAAGGTCAAGACCAAGGATCGGGGTGTGGAGCTGTGAACAAACCCGATGTGAAGAAGCTCATTCTTCTGAACCTTCCGTATGCCTTTGCCTTCTACTTTGCGGATAAGATCGCCGCTGTGTTCCGTCTCGCCCCCGGCACGGAGTTCATCGACAAGCTGACAAACGGCTTTGCCGTGTTCGGCACTGCCTTTGCAAATCCGCTGCCCAGCTTTCATCCCGTCGATCTGCTCGTTGGTCTGTCGGCTGGCGTGTTGCTCAAGCTGGCGGTCTACGTCAAGGGCAAAAACCGCAAGAAGTTCCGGCAGGGCGAAGAATACGGATCTGCACGATGGGGCAAGCCAGAGGACATCAAGCCGTACATGGACCCGGAGTTCTCGAACAACGTCATCTTGACGCAGACGGAGTTCCTGACCATGAACAGCCGCCCGAAGCAGCCGAAATACGCCCGCAACAAAAATATCCTTGTCATCGGCGGTTCCGGCTCAGGCAAGACGCGCTTTTTCGTGAAACCAAACCTGATGCAGATGCACAGCTCCTATGTGGTCACTGACCCGAAGGGTACGGTGCTGGTAGAGTGCGGCAGGATGCTCGAAAAGGGCGGCTACGTCATCAAGTCGCTGAACACCATCAATTTCCGAAAATCCATGCACTACAACCCTTTCAGCTACATCCGCAGCGAGAAGGACATCCTCAAGCTGGTCAATACGATCATCGTCAACACGAAGGGAGACGGCGATAAGTCCGGCGAAGATTTCTGGGTCAAGGCGGAAAAGCTCTACTACACAGCTCTCATCGGCTACATCTGGTACGAGGCACCCGACCACGAGAAAAACTTTACTACCCTGCTCGAAATGATCAATGCCTCGGAAGCCAGAGAGGACGATGAGACCTTCAAGAACCCTGTGGATGTCATGTTCGACGAGCTGGAAGCCCGCGACCCTGACCACTTTGCGGTCAAGCAATACCGCAAGTACAAGCTGGCGGCTGGCAAAACCGCGAAGTCGATTTTGATTTCCTGCGGTGCAAGGCTTGCGCCCTTCGACATCGCAGAGCTGCGGGAGCTGATGAGTTACGATGAGATGGAGCTGGACACCATCGGAGACCGGAAGACGGCGCTGTTCGTCATCATTTCCGATACCGATGACACCTTCAATTTCGTCGTGGCAATCATGTATTCCCAGCTCTTCAACCTTTTGTGCGACAAGGCAGATGACGTTTACAACGGACGGCTTCCCGTTCATGTGCGCTGTCTGCTGGACGAGTTTGCAAACATCGGTCAAATCCCGAAGTTTGATAAGCTCATCGCCACCATCCGAAGCCGGGAAATCTCGGCGTCAATCATCTTGCAGTCCCAGTCTCAGCTCAAGACCATCTACAAGGACGCGGCGGACACCATCACGGGCAACTGCGACTGCACACTTTTTCTTGGCGGCAAGGAGAAATCCACGCTCAAGGAAATCAGCGAGGTGCTGGGCAAGGAGACAATCGACCTATACAACACCTCAGAAACCCGTTCCAGCAACAACTCCTACGGCTTGAATTACCAGAAAACCGGCAAGGAACTGATGTCTCAGGATGAGATCGCCGTCATGGACGGAGCCAAGTGTATTTTGCAGCTTCGAGGCGTGAGACCTTTTCTCAGTAACAAATACGACATTACGAAGCATCCAAAGTACCGGCAGCTCTCCGACTACGACAAGCGGAACGCCTTTGACATCGAGAAGTATCGGCAGCACAAGCTGGTAGTCAAGCCCGATGACACATTCGACCTCTATGATATGGGCGAGGTCGAAGCGGATTAAAGCCCCGTCGCTGCACTGCGCAGTGGGTAAAGCCTGATGGCTCCCAAAGCAGAACAGCGACGAGGCTTCTTTTTTTATGCCCATTTTCAAAAATACACAACCAATCTTTTTCAAATCAAGGAGGAAAATCTATGGCTTTCATCAATCAGGCTGTCACGGTTCTTCAGACGCTCGTTATCGCCCTCGGTGCCGGTCTCGCGGTGTGGGGTGTTATCAACCTCATGGAAGGCTACGGCAACGACAATCCGGCGGCTAAATCTCAGGGCATTAAACAGCTCATGGCTGGCGGCGGCGTGGTGCTGATCGGCACGACCCTCATTCCTCTGCTCTCCGGTCTGTTCGGTTAATCCGGCAGCCGCGCAGAAGTAACCATCGGGGCGGGTGCTGGAAAAGGCACTCGCCCCTCACAATTCACCAACGATTTAAGGAGGAAATTCAAGTATGGCATTTATCAATCAGGCAGTTACGGTTCTCCAGACGCTTGTTATCGCCCTCGGTGCGGGTCTCGCAGTGTGGGGTGTTATTAACCTCATGGAAGGCTACGGAAACGATAATCCTGCGGCTAAATCTCAGGGTATCAAGCAGCTCATGGCTGGCGGCGGTGTGGTGCTGATCGGCACGACCCTCATCCCCCTGCTCTCCGGTTTGTTCGGCTAATCCACGGCAAGCCCAGCTTAACCGAAGGGTGGTGAAATATTGGGCAGCATTTTAGAAAAGATCGAACAGGCTCTCAAGGATATGCTGATCGGATGGATCGAGAGCAACCTGACCAATATGTTCACCGATGTCAACGAGAAGGTAGGAACGATTGCCGCCGAAGTTGGGCAAACACCGTCCGGCTGGAACGGCGGCGTGTACCAGATGATCCGGGGACTATCCGAAAACGTGATAGTCCCCATCGCTGGTATCATCATCACCTTTGTTTTGTGCTACGAGCTGATTTCCATGATCACCGAGAAAAACAACCTTCACGACATGGACACTTGGATGTTCTTCAAGTGGTTTTTCAAGGCGGCTGTGGCGATCTATCTCGTAACACACACGTTTGACATCGTGATGGCAGTATTCGACATCGGGCAGAATGTAGTTTCCGGTGCAGCAGGAGTAATCCACGGCAACACGAGCATTGACATTGACGCGACGATTGCGCAGATGCGTATCGGCATGGAGAACATGGGCGTCGGAGAACTGCTCGGACTGTCGATAGAAACGCTTCTGATCAGTCTATGCCTCAAAATCATGGCGATCCTCATTACGGTTATCCTCTACGGGCGCATGATTGAGATTTACTGCACCGTGAGCATCGCGCCTATTCCCATCGCAACCATGAGCAACCGCGAATGGGGCAGCATCGGCACGAACTATCTAAAGGGTTTGTTTGCTCTGGCATTTCAGGGATTTCTCATCATGGTCTGTGTCGGCATCTATGCGGTGCTGATCAACGGCATGATTATTGCAGACAACATTCACTCGGCTCTGTTCTCTGTGGCGGCGTACACGGTCATTCTGTGTTTCTCGCTGTTCAAGACCGGAAGCCTCGCAAAATCCATTTTCCATGCGCACTAAGGAGGTCGGCAGCATGAAGAAGTACAGCATCATCTATGCCGATCCCCCTTGGGCGTATCGGACCTACTCCAAGAAGGGACAGGGACGGTCGGCAGAAAGCCACTACCCGACAATGTGCATTGAGGACATCAAGGCGCTTCCGGTCGGTGAGCTTGCCGCGAAGGACTGCGCCCTGTTCCTTTGGATCACGTTCCCCTGCCTCTGTGAAGCACTTGAAGTGCTGGCGGCATGGGGCTTTTCCTATAAGACCGTGGCTTTTGTATGGGTGAAGCAAAACCGCAGGAACGATAACCTCTTCACCGGCATGGGGTATTGGACAAGGGCAAACGCCGAAATCTGCATCCTTGCTACGAAGGGACATCCGAAGCGTGTTGACGCCGGTGTGCGTCAGGTCATCCTCAGCCACATCGAAGAGCATTCCAAAAAGCCGGATGAAGCGCGGGAACGCATTGTCCGGCTCATGGGAGACCTTCCCCGCGTAGAGCTTTTTGCCCGTCAGTCTCCCGAAGGCTGGGACGTTTGGGGCAACGAGGTCGAATGCACGGCGCATCTTCCTATGGAGGAAACACCATGCTGCGGCTAAAACCCATCTCTCTTCGAGACGCCAACGAGTATGTCCGGCAGCATCACCGGCATCACAAGCCGGTTGCCGGTCACAAGTTCTCCATCGGCTGTGAAGCAGACGGTGAGCTGGTCGGCGTAATCATCGCCGGGCGTCCTGTCAGCCGGTATCTGGATGACGGCTTCACATTGGAGGTCACAAGGCTATGCACCAACGGGGCAAAGAACGCTTGCAGCTTTCTCTACGGCGCGGCGGCAAGAGCTGCTGCGGCTATGGGCTATAAACGCATCATCACCTACACGCTGGAAAGTGAAAACGGTGCAAGCCTTCGGGCTTCCGGCTGGATCTGTCAAGGCAAAGCGGGTGGGCTTCGCTGGACGGGCAAGCGTCAGCCGAAGAAGGATCAATATCCCGCTCAAATGAAGCTGCGCTACGAAAAGCAGCTTAGAAAGGAGGAAACAGTCAATGGCATTTGTTCCGGTCCCAAAGGATCTTAACCGCGTCAAAACGAAGGTCATGTTCAACCTGACCAAGCGGCAGCTCATTTGTTTTTCCATCGCTGCGGCAGTCGGTGTCCCGATCTTCTTTCTGGCGAAGGCACATCTCGACTTGTCAACGGCGGCAATGCTGATGGTGGTGATCATGCTCCCGTTCATCTTCTTTGCGCTCTACGAGAAGGACGGTCAGCCCGCCGAGAAGTATCTGTACCACATCGTACAGTCCATGTTTATCAGGGATAAGGTACGTCCATATCGCACAAACAATCTCTACGCTGAGATTCAGAAGAAAATCAAAGAACAGGAGGAATTGCAGCTTGAACAACAGCACAGCAAAGGCAAAGCCTAAGATGACCGTCAAAAACGGCGTCGTTTACGGTGATGCCCTTTCCGCTCAGGAAAAGAAGCGGATCGTCATGCAGAAGAAAAAGGACAGGAAGGCAAAGAAAGTCCGCAAGTCCGCCCAGCAGACCATTCCCTATGTGGAGATGTGCCGCGACGGTATTTGCAAGGTGAACAGCCGCCTCTACACGAAGTCCATCGCCTTTGAGGACATCAACTACCAGCTTGCGCAGAACGAGGACAAAACTGCCATCTTTGAGAACTGGTGCGACTTTCTGAACTACTTCGACAGCTCGATCTTCGTCCAGCTCTCCTTCATCAATCAGAAGGCAAGCCTCAATGAGTTCCGCAAGCGCATCAACATTCCGGCACAGGAGGACGCCTTCAACGACATCCGCTCCGAGTATTCCGGTATGCTGCAAAGCCAGCTCACCAAGGGCAACAACGGACTGGTCAAGAAGAAGTACATCACCTTCGGCATTGAGGCAGACTCCCTCCGCACGGCAAAGCCGAAGCTCGAACGCATTGAAACCGACATTCTCAACAACTTCAAAACCCTCGGTGTGAGAACCGAGCCGCTGTCCGGCTACGAGCGGCTGAAAGTGCTTCATGATGTGTTCAACATGGACACCAATGAGCCGTTCCGCTTTTCCTTTGACATGGTAGCCCGGACGGGACTCAGCACGAAGGACTTCATCGCGCCCACTTCCTTTGACTTCCGTGAAGGCAAGTGCTTCAAGATGGGCAGAACCATCGGCGCGGTGAGCTTCCTGCAAATCCTCGCGCCGGAACTCAATGACCGTATGCTTGCCGACTTCCTTGAGATGGACAGCAACATCACGGTCAATTTTCATATCCGGACGATTGACCAGGCGAAGGCAATCAAGAGCATCAAGTCGAAGATCACCGACCTCGACAAGATGAAGATTGAAGAGCAGAAAAAGGCTGTCCGCTCCGGCTACGATATGGACATCATCCCGTCCGATCTCGCCACCTTCGGCGGTGAGGCGAAGCGTCTGTTGCAGGATCTCCAGACCCGCAATGAGAGACTGTTTCTTGTGACCATCCTCATCATGAATACGGCAACCAATCGCCAGAAGCTCGAAAATGCGGTGTTCCAGACCGCCGCCATTGCCCAAAAGTATAACTGTGCGCTCAAGCGTCTTGACTTCCAGCAGGAGGAAGGGCTGATGTCCTCTCTGCCTATCGGCGTCAATCAGGTGGAGATTGAGCGCGGACTGACCACTTCCAGCACAGCGGTTTTCGTGCCGTTCACCACGCAGGAGCTTTTTCAGGGCGGCGAAGCTCTCTACTACGGGCTGAATGCGCTGTCCAACAACATGATCATGGTTGACCGCAAGCAGCTCAAAAACCCCAACGGGCTGATCTTGGGTACACCCGGTTCCGGTAAGTCCTTCTCCGCCAAGCGCGAAATGACGAACGCCTTCCTCATCACGGAGGATGACATCATCGTCTGCGACCCCGAAGCCGAGTATTTTCCCCTTGTGCAGAAGCTCGGTGGTCAGGTCATCCGCATCTCACCGGTCAGCACGGATTACATCAATCCTCTGGACATCAACACGAACTACTCCGAAGAGGAAAACCCGCTGACGCTGAAATCCGACTTCATTCTCTCCATGTGTGAGCTGATTGTCGGCGGCAAGGATGGCTTGCAGCCGGTTGAGAAGACCATCATTGACCGCAGCGTCCGCATGGTCTATCAGGAGTTTCTTGCAGACCCCAAGCCGGAGAAAATGCCGATCCTCGAAGACCTCTACAACATTCTGAGAAATCAGAAGGAGCCGGAGGCACAGCGCATTGCAACTGCCCTTGAAATCTATGTTCACGGCTCTCTGAACGTCTTCAATCACAGAACGAATGTGGATGTCAACAACCGCTTCGTCTGCTATGACATCCGCGAACTCGGCAAGCAGCTCAAAAAGCTCGGTATGCTGATCGTGCAGGATCAGGTGTGGAACAGAGTTACCATCAACCGCGCCCATCACAAGGCAACGCGCTACTACATGGACGAGTTCCACCTTTTGCTGAAAGAGGAACAGACCGCCGCGTACAGCGTGGAAATCTGGAAGCGTTTCAGAAAATGGGGCGGCATCCCGACCGGAATCACGCAGAACGTCAAGGATCTTCTTGCCTCCCGCGAGGTGGAGAACATTTTTGAAAACTCGGATTTTGTCTACCTTCTGAATCAGGCATCCGGCGACCGACAGATTCTCTCGAAGGCGCTGAACATCTCGCCCAGCCAGCAGAACTACATCACCAATTCCAATGCCGGTGAGGGGCTGATCTTCTACGGCTCGACCATCGTTCCCTTCAAGGACGATTTCCCGAAGGACACCCAGCTCTACCGTATCATGACCACCCGTTTAGAAGAAACCGTACAGAACTAAGGAGGATTTTTGAATATGAACAACAAGATGATTACCATTCCCTATGCGGACGCTATCGAATACGGAGAGAACACCTCCGCGCTGTTTAAGGCTCTGTGGGAGCTGACCGATCTGATCCGACTGGAAAGCGATCTCAAGAAGCATCACCGCGCCTACCTCCATGTGAGGGAGGACATCGACGAAAAGGTCAAGGAGGCGCGTCAGATTATGACCAAGGTATCTATGGATATGATCGGTTTCTACTTCAAGGTTGATGTTCCCGAAAGCAGCAACAGCGATGAGAATACCCCTTTCGCTGACGCGGGTGATGATGAAACCGTTTCTATCCCCAAGGACAAGTATGAGCTGATGATCGACGATCTGCTCACGATGTCCGAAATCATTCAGTGCGTCGCAGATATGCGCACGCAGGACGTGAAGGCAATCCGTGAGTTCGGCAAGTTCATCCCCGCCTTTGCCGCCTTTGAGAAGAACCGCCTGAGCGTCTATCGTGAGGCGGCGAAGGAAGCCGAGGAAATCTTCGACCGTTGGGCAGACGAGATTGACGATCTCGACGAGGACTTCATGGAAGATGAGGACTATGAGCCGGACGAGTATTACTCCGACTGATATGCGCTCAAATCCGAAGAAAGGAGCTGGTTTTTATAGAGCTTGACATCATTCATACCGGCGATTGCCTTGAAATCCTGAAAACGCTGCCCGATGACAGCGTTCATTGCTGTGTGACATCCCCGCCGTACTACGCGCTGCGCGATTACGGCATGGAGGCACAGATCGGCAGAGAGACAACGCCGAAGGAATACATCTCGCGCCTGACGGAAGTGTTTACCGAAGTCAGGCGCGTTTTGCGTCCGGATGGAACGCTCTGGCTGAACATCTCGGACACCTACGCTGGGAAAGGCAATCAGGGCGAATTTATTGACCCGAAGAACCCCAACGGCAGAAACGGTCAGGCTGTGGCTCTCAATAACAAGGTTGAGGGCTGCAAGCCGAAAGACATGATCGGCATTCCGTGGATGTTGGCTTTTGCTCTCCGCGATACCGGATGGTATCTGCGCAACGACATCATCTGGATGAAGGATAACCCCATGCCGGAGAGCGTGAAAGACCGCCTATCCCGCTGCTACGAGCATATTTTCCTGTTCTCCAAGTCCAAGAAGTATTTCTTTGACTACAAGGCAATCTCCGAGCCGATTGCTCCCGCAACGGCAGAACGCCTCAAGCGCGGCATGAAGGGCGGCAACAAATACGGCAAGCCCGTTCCCGGTCAACCTCAGCCGCAATCCATCAACCGCCCCCGTGAGCATGGCGCGATCAAGGACGCAGACATCAATCCGCTCCGCAACAAGCGCGATGTCTGGAAGATCAACACCGTCCCTTTCAAGGGCGGTCACTATGCCGCCTACCCTCCAAAGCTGGTGGAGACCTGTCTTCTTGCCGGTTGTCCCGAAGGCGGCATTGTGCTTGACCCCTTTATGGGAAGCGGCACAACCGGCATGGTTGCCGCGCAGATGGGGCGGCATTTTGTAGGCGTAGAGCTGAACCCAGAATACACCGAGCTTGCCTACAAGCGGATTGGAGGTGAAATCTGATGGCGAAGGAACCGGAACTTAAAGCCCGCGACAAGGTTGTTCTGCGGATGAAGCGGGAGGGCGCGGTTGAGGAAAACCTGGCGGTTGGAACCGAGCAGCGCGTGTCAAAACGTCCGGAAGATGCCGAGCTGGTGAAGCCCGCTGAGACAGCCGAGCCTTCCGAAGCTCTTTCTGCGGAGGAACAGAAAAAGGTGCAGATGCGCCGTCAGCAGCATCAGTTTCAGACGGAACACGCCGAAGATAACGACACACAGCCGCCCTCGGAAACGTCCGTCACAGACGAAAAAAAGGCAGAAAATCCACCCCAGAATGTACCTGAACCGCTGCCCTCGGAAACGCCGTTCAAGCCGCCTGCTTTGGAGCAGCACGGCGTTTCTTCTCATACCGGCACGGTGATTGCTGAAACGGTTGTCACGCACAAGCTGCGCAAGACCTCGGCAGTGGAAGCAGTGGATGCAGATGCCATTCTCACTCAAGCGGCGGAAACCGCCTCCGCAAAGCCGGTCTCGGACGATGCCGTCCCGCCCACGAAGCGGATGCAGAAGCTCGAAAGGAAGTCCGAAAAGGCGCATGAGCGTCTGGACGCTGCCCGCGAGAAGCTACCCACGCACAAGGTTCTCAAGAAGGAGCGCGTTTTTGATGAAGAGACCGGCAAGGGCAAAACACGCCTTCATTTTGAGGATGAGCTGAAAAAGCCCAAGGGTAAGGGCAGGCTGCAATTTGAGGCAGAGAATAACGTCCGCAAGGTCGGTGACACCCTCGTCTCCGGCATTCACGGCAAAATCCATGAGGTCGAGCAGGAAAACTCAGCGGTTGAGGCGGCGCATAAAACGGAGATCGCCGCTGAGACTGCCGCTCGGCATTTCAGCCATCATCGGGAAAACAGCGTCAACAAGCCTTATGAGAAGGTCTCCAAGCTGGAACACAAGGCGGATGCTGCTGATGCGAAGCTCCAATATGAAAGAAATCAGCAGGAGCATCCTGAGATGAAGAAGCAGAACATGAACAAGCACTACCAGAAGCAGAGCATTAAGAAGGAATATGCCGCCGCTCGAAATGCCGGTTCTCAGACTGCCGGGACTGCCACAAAAAGCACCGGCAAGAAGCTCGGTGAGAAGGCGTCCGACAAGATCAAGGAGTTCTTTGAGAAGAACAAGAAGGTCTTCATCTGGATCGGCGTCGGAATTGCCCTTCTCGTTTTGCTCGGTGCCGGTATCAGCTCGTGTTCGATGCTTACTTCTACCGGCTCGACGGTTATCGCTTCCTCTTATCTCAGTGAGGATGACGCGATGCTGGGCGCGGAAGCGCAGTATTGCCGGATGGAGCAAGAGCTGCAAAGTTATCTGGATAACTATGAAGGCACTCATGACTATGACGAATATCACTTCGATCTGGATGATATTGAGCATGACCCCTATGTGCTGATCTCCATTCTCTCGGCTCTCCATGAGGGCGAGTTCACGCTGGATGAGGTGCAGGGTACGCTTCAAATGCTGTTTGAGAAGCAGTACATCCTCACCGAAGAGGTCATCGTCGAAACCAGATACCGCACGGAGACCGACACATGGACGGATGCAGACGGCAACACGCACACGGAAACCTATCGCGTCCCGTATGACTACTACATCTGCAACGTGAAGCTCGAAAACTTCAATCTCTCCCACGTCCCGGTCTACATCATGTCTCAGGAACAGCTCTCCATGTACGCGACGTATATGTCGGTGCTGGGCAACCGTGAGGATCTGTTCGGTGACTCTCCCTATGTGGACAAGTACATCACCAATCCTCCCGCCGACTACGATGTCAACCCGGAATACTTGAACGACAAGAAGTTTGCGACACTGATCACCGAGGCGGAAAAGTATCTCGGCTATCCGTATGTGTGGGGCGGCTCCAATCCCGACACATCCTTCGACTGCTCCGGCTTCGTCAGCTACGTTCTCACAAACAGCGGACTTGTGAATACCGGGCGGTTGGGCGCACAGGGACTTTACAACGTCTGTACGTCGGTTTCAAAGGCGAATGCACAGCCCGGCGATCTCATCTTCTTTGTCGGGACGTATGACACCCCCGGCGTGTCCCACGTCGGCATCTACGTTGGTGATGGCGTCATGATTCACTGCGGCGATCCCATTCAGTACACATCCATCAACTCTTCCTATTGGCAGCAGCATTTCTACGCCTTCGGAAGACCCGCCTATTAAAAGAAAGGAGTTTTGCATGAATCCCAAGTATCAGAAAGTCCTCTCCGACATTGAGAAGGCTGAAAAGAAGAAGTCCGAAATCGAAGGACAGCTCAAGGAGCTGTACGACAAGAAGACGGAGCTGGAAAACCTTGAAATCATCAATACCGTGCGCTCTATGGTGATGGACAAGGATCAGATCATGGCGTTCCTGTCTTCCATGAAGGGCGGCACCAAGCCCGCCGGAAATACGGAGGTAATCGACAATGCGTAAGAAGTTTCGTTTTCTGACCGTCCTTGCGGTCTGCGTCATGGTTCTGTCCTGCTTCTCGGTGACGGCGTTTGCCTACGCCGATGATACCGAGCAGAACCTTCCCGTCACGGAGGCAACCCAGCCGGAACAGCAGCCTGAAACCACTCCCACGCCGGAAAAGCCGAAGGGTGAGCCGATTGACGATGAGGGCAACGCCTACACCCGCGACTTGCTCTATGACAAGGCAACCAACAAGCAGTTCATCACTGTCCAGACGAAGAACGGCAACACCTTTTTCATTGTCATCGACTACGATGCGCCGATCAACGAAGATGAGGAACAGTATCAGACGTACTTTCTCAACATGATCGATGAGAGCGATCTGCTTGCGCTGCTGGATGATGACACTGCGGCTGCTCTGACCACCTGTAACTGCAAGGAAAAATGCGTTGCCGGTCAAGTCAATACCGACTGCCCGGTCTGCAAGACCAACATGAGCGAATGCACCGGCACAGCCCCCGCTACACCTGAGCCGGATAAGGATGCGGAAACCGATACCCCCGCCCCTAAACCCGAAAAGAAATCCAACATCGGCATGATCCTCGTCATCTTCGTTCTTGCCGGTGCTGCGGGTGCAGCCTATTACTACATCAAGTTCGTCAAGGACAGAAAGCCCAAGGATGAAGATATGGACTTCTTTGATGATGAAGGCTACGAGGAAGAGCCGTACATCAACGAGGATGATGAGCCGCAGATTGCGGAGGATGCTGAAACGGATGGTGATGAAGATTGATCTTAGTCATTGCTGAAAAGCCCAGCGTTGCCCAGTCCATCGCAAAGGTGCTGGGCGCGACGTCCCGAAAGGACGGCTACATGGAGGGCGGCAATTACATCGTTTCATGGTGCTTCGGTCATCTGGTGGAGCTGGCAGACGCCAGCTCCTACGATGAGCGGTATGCCAAGTGGCGGTATGACGATCTGCCCATTGTTCCGGAAAGCTGGATGTTTGAGGTCACGAAGGACAAAGCTCAGCAGTTCAAGGTGCTGTCCTCTCTTATGAAGGACAAGCGCGTCACCGAGCTTGTCTGCGCAACCGATGCAGGACGCGAGGGTGAGCTGATCTTCCGGCTGGTCTACAACAAAGCCGGATGCACCAAACCCTTCAAGCGTCTGTGGATCAGCTCATTGGAGGACTCCGCTATCCGTGAGGGCTTCCGGCATCTCCGGGACGGTAAGGAATATGACCGCCTCTATGAAGCGGCACTCAGCCGCTCGAAGGCGGACTGGATTGTCGGTATCAACGGCACCCGCCTGTTTACCACGCTCTATCACAAGAAACTGGTGGTCGGGCGCGTCCAGACGCCGACCCTCGCAATGCTGGTGGAGCGCGACGGGAAAATCTCCACGTTCCAGAAGGAAAAGTATTTCAACGTCCACGTCGGCAAGGGCGATTTGACCGCCGATCTGGAAAAGGTCAAAACCGAAGAGGAAGCAAAAAGAATTGCGGCGGCTTGCGAAAAAAAGCAAGCCGTCGTTTCTTCTCTCAAGCGGGAGACGAAAACCGTCAATCCTCCGAAGCTCTATGATCTGACCACCTTGCAGCGCGAGGCAAACCGATACTACGGTTTCACTGCCCAGCAGACGCTCGATCTCGTCCAGACGCTCTACGAAAAAAAGCTCCTGACCTATCCGCGCACGGACAGTCAGTTCATCACGGATGATATGGAGGACACTGCCCGTCAAGTCATTTCTATCGTCTGCCGTCAGCTTCCGCTTTTCTCCGGCGTTTCGGTCACTCCGGACATTGCCCGTGTGACCGACAACAGCAAGGTCACAGATCACCATGCCATTCTCCCGACCGTTCAGATTGAAAAGCAGGATGTTTCCGTGCTTCCTCAGTCGGAGCAGAAAATCCTCAATCTTGTCGGGATGCGCCTTCTGTGTGCGACCGGCGAGAAGCACACCTACGCAGAAACGCAGATCACGCTCTCCTGTGAGGGCTATGCGTTCAAAACCAAGGGCAAGACCATCGTTCAAAACGGATGGAAAGCCGTTGAAGAGCTGTTCAAGGCATCTCTCAAGACGAAGGAAAAGGACGATCCCGTAAAGTCCCTGCCCGAAGTTCATGAAAGCGATATGCTGGATGGTGTGTCCGCCAGTGTCACCGAACACTTTACAACGCCTCCGAAGCAGTACACGGAAGATACTCTCCTGTCTGCAATGGAGACTGCCGGAAACGATCAGTTCGACGATGACACCGAGAAGAAAGGTCTCGGAACACCCGCGACCCGTGCCGGTATCATTGAAAAGCTGGTAAAGTCCGGCTTTGCTGAACGCAAGGGCAAATCCCTCATTCCCACAAAGGACGGCTGCAACCTCGTCTGCGTCCTGCCGGAACAGATCACTTCTCCCGCAATGACGGCGGAATGGGAAAACACGCTCATGGAGATTGAACGCGGCAAGGCAGATGCGGGCGCCTTCCTCAGCGGCATTGTCCGGATGACCGGGGATCTCGTGAAAGCCTATCCCTTCCTCTCCGATGCCGAAGCCCAGCGTTTCGGCACGGGGAAAGAGGAAATCGGCAAATGCCCCCGCTGCGGCTCTCCGGTCTATGTCGGCAAGGGCAACTTCTACTGCTCGAACAAGGAATGCTCCTTCTGCCTGTGGGAAGACAACAAGTTCTTTTCCAGCAAGAAAAAGAAGCTGACCAAGAAGATTGCAAAGGAGCTGCTGGACAAGGGCTGGTGCCGCGTGACCGGGCTTTACACGCCGAAGAAGCCTCAGCTCTACGATGCGGTGATTCGTCTGGATGACAGCGGCGGCAAATACGTCAGCTTCAAGATGGAGTTTGATCGATGACCCGCCCAAAGTATGTTGCTTCATGCAGCGGAGGCAAAGACAGCGTAGCGACGCTCCTGCTGGCTGCACAGCACAATGAGCCGCTTGACGAGGCGGTTTTCAGTGAGGTCATGTTCGACAAAGACACAAGCGGCGAAGTCCCGGAACACCGGGACTTCATCTATGACCGGCTCAAGCCCTTCTGCGAAAAGGAGCTGGGCATCAAGTTCACCATTCTCCACGCGGACAAGACCTACGATGAGGTGTTCCATCATGTCATCACCCGCGGGCCGCACAAGGGCGAGGTTCGCGGCTTTGCATGGGCTGGTATGTGTGCAGTCAATCGTGACTGCAAAATCCCGCCAGTCCGCAAGTACAATGCCGCACTCTCGCCGGACACTGTGAGCTATGTCGGCATCGCGGAGGATGAGCCAAAACGCCTTGCTCGTCTGGATGGAATAACGAAGGTCAGTCTGCTTGCCAAATACGGTATGACCGAGGCGGACGCCTACAAGCTCTGTCAGGAACATGGGCTGCTTTCCCCAATCTACACTCACTGCCGGAGAAACGGCTGCTGGTTCTGTCCCAACGCAAGCGACTTGGAGCTGCTGCACATGGTCACAAAGCACCCGGATATGTTTGACCGGCTGATTGAATGGGAGAAGGAAGACAACATATTCCATCATCGGATGACGCGCAGAGAAACCCCGTCTGAGGTAAAGGCTCGTTTACTGAGCAAATCCCAGACGGGGTTTTCTTCGCCCAAAAGCAAATAAGAAATGGAGGTTTGAGATGGCTGAAAACAAAAATGCACAGCAAGTCCGCGAAATCACGGACAAGCTGGAACAGGGCATCAAGGAGCTTTTTGAATCCGAGCGGTTCAAGGAATACCTCCGCACGATGTCCAAGTTCTACAACTATTCCTTCAACAACACGCTGCTCATTGCGATGCAGAAGCCGGAGGCAACTTATGTTGCCGGTTATACCTCGTGGCAGCGCAACTTTGACCGTCAGGTCATGAAGGGCGAAAAGGGCATCAAGATTCTTGCACCCGCGCCGTACAAGGCGCAGGAAGAGCGTGAGAAGATTGATCCTTTGACGCAGAAGCCGGTGATCGGCGCAGATGGGAAGGCTGTCACGGAAACGGTTGAGGTCCTGCGTCCTGCCTTCAAGGTGGTAAGTGTCTTTGATGTTTCCCAGACGGACGGCAAGGAGCTTCCGGACATTATCGTCGATGAGCTGAAAGGCACGGTTGAAAACTACGAGGCGTTCTTCGATGCGCTCAAGCAGGAGTCTCCCGTCCCCATTTCCTTTGAGGATATTCCGGGCGGCGCAAAGGGATTCTTCTCGCCGGTTGAAAGCCGCATTGCCATTCAGGAGGGCATGAGCGAAATCCAGACGGTCAAGACCGCCATTCATGAGATCGCCCATGCCAAGCTCCACGCCGTCAATCCGGACGAGAAGACTGCCCCCGAAGAAAAAAAGGATCGGCACACCAAAGAGGTTGAAGCGGAAAGCGTAGCCTACACCGTCTGCCAGCGATACGGCATTGAAACCTCGGACTATTCCTTCGGCTACATCGCCGGTTGGTCTTCCGGCAAGGAAACCAAGGAACTGAAAAGCTCTCTGGATACCATCCGCAAGACGGCGGCTGAGATGATCGAAGGCATTGACGCCAAGCTCAAGGTGCTGCTGGCAGAGAAAGCACAGTCCGCAGAGATGGAAGTCGAAGCTCCCGTAAAGGAAACTGTTCCGGAGGAAAAGCCGCAAGTCCCCATTTACCGCGAGACGGCGAATTATGCCTATGAAGCCGGTGAGCTGGAGTCATATCGTGCTTCTCTCGCTGCAAACGTGGAATGCCGCCGTGCGATTGAAGCGGCGATCAGCTCCAATTACGGAGATAACCGGCTGGATGCGGATGCTGCCGTGAAAATCGTCCTTGAGCAGTTCTCTCCGGAGCGCGTCCGATATGTCCTCGCAAACACCATTCAGCAGAAAGACTTTGACGGACGCATTCCGCAGCCCCTCAAGGAGTGGGCGAAGAGCGTTGAGGTCTGTCCGGAGAACGCCTCCCGCTTCCTTGTGGATAAACCCAATCCCGGACTGACCGCACTTTTCGTGGATGCGTTCCGCCAGCAGACCGAACCTGAGAAGAAAGCTGTTTCTGAGAAAACGGAGGAAAGAGACCCTGAGGTTGTTGCGTGGGAGAACGATGAGATTACCTCTATTGAGGTAAAAACCGTGGAGGTCAATTCTCCCATTGCCTCCATGCCGGAGGAAGCACCGAAAGCACACCGTCTGACTGCCGAAGAGAAGGAAATCAAAGCCGCCATCATGGACACGCTCAAGGGGCAGATTGCCTATAACAATGACGGTATGCGGGCGTCCTATCGCGCCTCTAACCACTCCTTCAATCTGCTGGCGCGGAACGGCGTCAGGATCGATGGCAACACGGTCACGCAGAACGGTGAGCCGCTGTTCAAAATCCATCGCCGTCATGCGGCGCGGAAAACACAGGGCTGTTACCGTGAGCTGATGCCGACGCTGGAATACATCAAGCAGGAGCAGAAGCAGGAAAAGCCCTCCATCCGCGATCAGCTCAAAGCTGCCGCGAAAACGCAGCCGGAGAAGAAGTCCCCGGTCAAATCCAAAACACACGACATGGAGTTGTGAGAAAGGAGAAGCATGAAGAAATACACAGACGTTGACATCGTTGCGGAGCTGCAGAAGCTCGTGGATAGTCATGTAGACAGCTACAAGGAAGACTTCGACATCGACAAGCGTATCATCCGCCGCGCTGCCGAAAGCCGGAATCCCGAAGACAAAACGCTGATGTGGTTCTGCCGTCCGCATGGAACGCACTGTCTCAATGAAAATCAGGTCTTTATTCAGGGAACGCGAGATCACAACACCTTCCGTTTTTATGCGGAGCAGACCTACGACGAGTGCATTGCTCGTGTCATTGTCCCGAAAGCCGTCAAGCACGGCAAGGTCTTCGGAGATGTCTTTGAGATCAACTACCGGGAACAGGCGGCAAATGTAGCGCAGAACTCGGTTGCGCCGGATCATGACCGGCTAACCTTTGCAGACGGCTATGTGCTGGACGCCCCATGCCGCAGCAGCTTCGATGCAACAATGGCTCTGGTCGGTGAGCATGGCGGTGTCAAAACCCACCAGACGCTCCCGAAGGACGCGGATGCTCTGGTGGAAGTGCTGTCTAAGCAGAAAAGCCGCCGTGACAGACTGCCGGAGGCAGATAGGACAGAGGTGCTTTCGCCGCTCCCCGTCGCAGAACTCCGCAAATATGAGGCAGTCAAAAAGGCTCATCCGGATGCGCTGGTCTGCTTTGCTCAGAACGGCTATTTTGAGCTGTACGGCAAGGACGCAAAGAAAGCCGCGCCGCTTCTCGGCACAAAACTCCTTGAAAAGAAGGTGCGCGGCAAGCCTTCCGTGCCGGTGACTGGTTTCCGTGAAAGCGCATGGGTAGCCGGTTCTCATAAGCTCTGGAAGTCCGGCGTGGATGTCTTTCTCAGCAAGGACGGCGAGACCTTCAAGGAACTCAAAGCCGCAGATTACATTCCTGTCGGCGCGACGCTGAATGTGGATGGCATCAAGTGCAGAATCGAAGCGGTTGATTTTGCCGCTGATGAAGTCCGGCTGACCAACATCGAGGACAAGAACCGCCCCATCCGCTTTTCGGAAAGCATCCAGTATGTCCGCTCGTATGTGGAGGATGCCGGAGCTGCCATCTATGATACCATCCCCAAGAAGCCCGCTGCCCGTGAATCCATCCGTGACAAACTGAAATCCGCACAGAAGGCACAGCCGACCCACACGCCGAAACCGCAGAAATCGAAAGGAAAGGATATGGTACTCTGATATGAAAAACTTTACCGTAGAAGAACTCAACCTCATGTGCTGCTTTAATACGTCCAGCCGGAAGCGACTGATCGACGATATGAAGAGCGTCACCCTGAACGACATGGACGGCGAGATCGCAGAGCTGATGTACAAAACCGTCCGGAAGCTCGAAGCCATGACCGACGCGGAGTTTGAGGAACTGTATATCATGCCGGACGGCATGGTGGATGACAGAAAGGAGGATGCCTATGCCCGTATTAGACGGTAATTTTGAAGCCTTCGTCACGAATCTCGGCAAGTACAACGAGGGTATGCCGGTCGGTGAGTGGGTGAAGCTGCCCACCACCGAGGAAGAGATGCAGAAGGTCTTTGAGCGCATCGGGATCGGCAAGAAGGATGAGTTCGGTCAGCCCTACGAAGAATGGTTTATCACCGACTACGAATGTCCGATCTACGGCGTCCAGAAGATGCTTGGTGAGTACGAGAGCCTTGATAGGCTCAACTACCTTGCCGCTTTGATTGACGAGCTGTCCCTGAGCGATCAGGAAAAGCTCGTTGCCATTATGGAGGCTGGCTGCGATGAGGTCAGCGACATCGACGATCTCATCAACCTGACGTTTAATCTGGACTGCTACGACATCATGCCCGGTATCAACGATGAATCCGACCTCGGCTATTATTACGCCCACGAAGCCGGTATCTACTCTGAAAAGGATCTCGGTCCACTGGCAAATTACATCGACTATGAACGCTATGGGCGCGATATTGCGATGGATGAGCAGGGACGCTTCACCGACGAGGGCTATGTCCGTGTTGCAAGCGAACGCTGGGACAGGCAGTTTAACGGCGATCTTGATGATATTCCCGATGAATACCGGATCACCGGCTCAGGGGAAGCCGCCGAGCGTGACAGCACCATCGCCGTTCTCGTCGTTGAGCCGGGAAAGGAGCCTTATGTGAAGGAGATTGACTCCGGTCTGGAGTCCTTGCAGCATGAGGTCGGCGGCTGCATCGAGGCGATTTATCCCTACGAAGACCCGGTTGCCTTAGTCTGCAACGAGGAAGGCAAGCTGGAAGGTTTGCCCCTGAACCGCGCTCTGCGCGATGAGGACGGCGACATCTACGATGTTGTTGCCGGAACATTTATGGTAGTCGGTTTGACGGATGACAGCTTCGGTTCTCTGACCGTAGAGCAGATGCAGAAGTTCTCTGACCACTTCAAAGTTCCGGAGCAGTTTGTCAAGCTGGGCGATAAGATTGTGGCGATCCCCATGATCTCGAAGGAACAGCAGAAGCAGGAGAGCATCGAGCAGAAGGACTATGAGATGAACGCCGACACCTCCGGTCTGACGGTTGCCGGTCACATCGGGACATGGCACACCATTGACCAGCACGAAGTCGGCGGTCACAGCTTTTATCTGATGGAGCATGACACCTACGGCGATGAAGCGGCTTGCATCATCGTCGATGAGCGCGGCAAGCTCGTCCTTGATGATGTCTACAACGGCTTTGACGATGACACGCTCCGCCTTCTTGACCTTGAGGTCAAGGAAGTGCCGGAAATGCCCGATCCCACGCTCTCCGTTCAGGATATGAAGGACTACGGCTACGCATGGGCTGGCGTTCTTCCCGCCGGTCAGGAGGCGGCTGAGAAGGCTTTGGAGAAGGGCTGCGAGGTTTACCGTCTCTATTCCGATAACACCGAGGGCTTGTGCGTGGATGAAAAGGAGATTGCCGACCATGCAGCAAAGGGCGGAATGCTTGGTATCAGCAAGGAAAGCTGGATGGCAGCTCTTGAGAAGGAAAACTACCTCAAGGCAGCGGAGATGTCGATGGAGGATGACTACGGCATGATTGATGGGATCATCAACAACGGTCCGAAGGAGGACAAGACCGCAGAGGTCAAAGCCCCCGAAAGGGGCGAAAAGTCCTCCATCATGGACAGGCTCAAGTCTGCAAAGGCTGAAAAGCAGAAGGAATGCTGCCCTCCCAAAAAGCACAAAGGAGAGATTGAGCTGTGAGCAGAAGTCAGAAATGGCGGCAGGAGTGGTCGTTCTTCATCGGGGAAAGCGGACGCCGGAAGTATAACCGCTTCTGCGTCCGCTGCGTCCATAGCTGCAAGCAGAGCTTCCGTGTGGATCTCATTGCCTGTCCGCACTTCTCCCGCAAGGCATCGCGGTGTAGACAGTTAGGGGGCGAAAAAGCCTGTGTTTGCAAGCCTCAGAGCGGCGAAAATTGACCAGCCTAAGTGATTGTATTCCCTGCGCAGTTTCTTCTTTAGCGCGGAAATAAGTGTCGATTTCGGCACTTGTTTGAATGCCCGGAAAACGAACCAAGAGCCTCTGTCGATGCCTGTTTTGGGTGTCGGCAGAGGCTCTTTTTTTGTATCTTTTCTGTAAATACCGTTGAAAATCACGCGCTAATACACAGCGTCACTATTAGCGTTTCTGTATAACTATGCCTCTAACCCATATAATTGTTATAAGCGTTATAGAAAAGGTGTAGGTACGCGCTATGATTGACAAACGAATAGGTAAACGAGTAAAACAATGCCGGGAACGCCTCGGAATCTCGCAAGAAGAGCTTGCGGAAAAGACCGGGCTGACTGCAAATTATATTTCTACGGTTGAACGTGGTATGTCGTTTCCTCGCTGTGAGAAATTGATCATTCTTCTCAATGGGCTTGAGGTTTCGGCAGACGCGATTTTCTGTGACGTCCTGGAGCATTCGACAAGCTATAAATCGTCTGAACTCTCGGAGAAACTTGCTTCGTTGTCTCCGCAAGCGCAGAAGCGCATTTTGCAGATGGTTGAGCTGATGATTCAGCAGGAAACGGCAGATAATGGCTGAATCCGTCATGGGCTGTGTGATTTTATCACGCAGCCTTTTTTCTTCCCTTATTTCGACAGAATATTTCATATCTCCGTGCTATACTCTGTATCAGAGACATAGAAACAGTCTCTAATACATAGTCAGGAGATGAAAAAGAAAATGAAGACCTGTGCTTTTACCGGGCATCGTCCGCAAAACCTCCCGTTTGGTTTCAATGAGGAAGACGAACGCTGCATAGACCTCAAAAAAACTCTCAGGGAGCAAATCATCAATCTCATCGAAAATGAAGGCGTCACGCACTTTATATCCGGAATGGCAATCGGTGTAGATATGTATGCCGCTGAGATCGTACTGGGACTGAAAGCGTCCTATCCGGGAATTACGCTCGAAAGTGCCATCCCGTGTGAAAGTCAAGCTGCAAAGTGGTCGGAAGCTCTGAGAGATCGGTATTTCGACATTGCGTCCAAGTGTGATAAGGAAACACTGATTCAAACCCATTACTCGCCCGACTGCATGGACAAGCGCAACCGTTATATGGTTGATCATGCGGATGTCCTGATCGCGGTTTGGGATGGAAGCCCCAGCGGAACCGGAAAGACGGTCAGATATGCTCATCAGCAGGGTAAATCTGTTACGGTCATTGACCCGGTTTCCCTTGATGTCACACAAGAATAAGGCAAATAATATCCCCTCTGAATCAAGCATTGTGAAAACCGTAAATTTACTTACGATAGTGAACACACATTGCACTGAACAGTGATTATTGGAAGCGTGTACGGTGTGTGCTGTCCCGTGAACTTTTCCACGGAATGCACTGAGTTTTCACGGCTTCGCAAAATGGAAAGCGCCACCCTACGAACAGTCCCTCGTCGGGAGAAAAATAAATCGCTGGAAACGGGAATGCCCCGGCACTGTGCATCTGGCACAGCGCCGGGGCATTTTTTCCATCACAGGAGGTCATTCAGAAGATTCATGCACTTAACCTTCTGTTGGAGGTTTGCACTTCCGTAGACATTCAGTGTGAAGGACACATTCTTATGACCGAGGATTTCAGAGAGCGACTTAATATCAAACTCCGGTATCTCAATCGCCCTGACTGCGAATGTGTGTCGGATCTCATGGAACTTCACCTTCTCCAATCCATTCCGTTTCAGGAAACGGGTGAAGAACTGTCGATAAGTACGAGGCTCTGTCGGCTTTGTTTTGCCGGTCAAGAAGTAGTGGTTAGGGTTATCCGTGTAGAACTTCTTGATAATGTTCATCAGGAGAGACGGAACAGGGATCGTCCTTGCAGAAGTTTTTGTTTTGGGCGGTCCGATGTGAAGATAGGACTCGCCCTTCTTTTTTTCATAGATGCGCTGGACAGTCTTATTGATGCTGATGGTCTTATCCGTCAACGAGATGTCCTTCATCTGCAATCCGCAGAGTTCTCCAATGCGTACTCCGGTAAAAAGTGCAATTAGAATGCCAGCGGTCTTCCTGTTCAAGTTCATGTAGATACACTGAATCAGAGCTTGCTCTTGATCTTTTGAGAGAGAAACTACCTTCTTAATGCCAAGTTCTTTCGGGTACTCGATGAGATCCCAGTTCAGCAGCGGAATCGCCCTTTCTTTGTACGCAAACTCCATTGAAAGTCTGAGAACGAGGATCACATCCCGGATGGTCTTTACCGTTAGCCCTCCGGTATTGTCCAACCTACCGGCATCATGGAGATACGAAATGTAGCTCTGGATGTCCGTTTCGGTGATGCTGCCGATCTTACGCTTGCCGAAGTATGGAATGAGATGATTTTCAGCGATCAGCGTAAAGCTGGCATGGGTTGACGGCGTGATCATTGGCTGCTTTTGATTTAGCCAAGTGTTCACAAGCGTCTTGAATTGTGTATTGTTAGTCATATTGACCACCTCCACGAACATTATCCGTTGGAGGGATAATCAGGGCAGTATATTCCTCAAGTAACGGTCTTGAGAAGCGTCCGAGATTAGCATTTAGAAACACAGATGGATCGCATTTCCCTTGTTGGAGACAGACTTCTCTTGGCTGCATTATCGAGCCATACTCAGAAAAGGTGTACGGAGAACATGACTATGAAGTTTTAACATCCTCTCGCGAAGGTCTTCAAAGACAAGAAGATCATTTTGGTTCTAAACAGCGGCATGATACAGACGGGTATAACATTATACCTTTTGGTTACTGCACATATCGAAACAGAAGCGATGACGGGAAGTTTGCATTTAACATCAATACCATAAGTGAAAAGGCTATCGTAAGTAAGTTTTATCCAGTATTCAGATTTACTAATGCAAATAGCACCTTCATGGCAGAGTTTCTTAATTCATCACCGCGTGTAAAGAAAAAGCTGTCAGTACTTGCAGTTGGCACAAGTCAGGTAGTTCTCTCATTTGAGGCTTTGAAGGCTGCAAAATTCGATTTGCCGTGTAAAGATGAGCAGGACAAGATTGCCGCCTTTTTGGAGTGCTTGAACACACGGATAGAAAATCAGCGCACATTAGTAGTCGCCCTCAAGAAGTATAAAAGAGGATTATCCAACTCCCTTTTTGACCGTCTATCCGCAGGAAGTGAAAGTCGGCTCTGCATCTTTGGCGATATGATGACTATTTTGCAAAACAACACTTTTTCCAGAGACAATCTGTCTGTTGGTGGCAATGGAGTTAGAAATATTCACTACGGTGATGTCCTGATTAAATATGGTGCAGTTCTTGATCTTCATAGTGAAAATGTACCTGTTATAAACGCCGAACAGGATATTTCCAAGTTTTCTGCTTTAAGCTACTTGCGGAATGGCGATGTGGTTTTCGCTGATACAGCAGAGGATTACACCGTAGGAAAATCCACCGAAATTATAGGAGCAGAGAATATTGCTGCTCTGTCCGGACTGCACACTATTCCATGCCGTCCTCAAGATTCTTTCGCTCCGATGTATCTTGGTTACTACTTCAACTCTGATTACTTCAAGAATCAGCTTTACCCGATGATTCAAGGAACAAAGGTTTCTTCTATCAGTAAGAGCGAAATTATAAAAACAAAAATAATCGTTCCATGTCTGCAAGAGCAGGCTCGTATTGCTTCTATCATGTCGGCGTTAGATGATCGTATTGACGCAGCAAAGCATACAACAAAAGACCTTATAGATCTTAGAAGCGGCTTGTTACAACAACTTTTTATATGAAGAGCTGTTGCAGTAGTCCGGAACGAAGATTCTCGATAGCTTGTAAGCACCTTTGGGCAGCTTCATATTTCTTTTGAATGTTTGAGAGATAATCAACAACAGCAAGTTGTTCGTTAGGATCGCTTGGTAGAGTATGAACTGTGTTGAAAAATCCGTCCGTCGGGACATTTAGCAAGCCGTGGTTTCTTGCTCCTTCTGCGCAAATATTGTTTATGCCTTTATACCATTGCGATGACTCAAAATACCACTTTGCAAGATCACTATTAACCACCTCTTCTTTGATAGCAAAGCAGAGATAAAGCGTAGATACTGCGCCCATCGGGTATAATTCGAGCCTCTTAATTGAGCCGAAGGGATATTCATTGGATGTGCTGCGATTATAGGCAAATTCGCCTTTCTGCAAAAGATAGTAACCACTCATATCTGTACTTGCTACCATTTTTGAAAAAAAGTCCCTTTGGTCTATAAGTCCATATTGGGCTGAAATGGTTAGAGGAATATCCGTTTGATTGCCATTTTTTCGGGTAACTCTTGTAGCAAAGTCGGATAGCTTGTATTGCCTCCAAGGTTTTTGCAATTCCGTTGGGACAAGGCGAAGTTTTTGAGAGAAAACAGCCTCAAATACACCTCTTTTATACTTCTTGAGGGCAATTATTAACTGTCGCTGTTTCTCGATCCGATTGGATAGGAGTGTCAATAGGTTTGCGATTTTCTCCTGTTCAGGCAATGAAGGAAGGAAGAGTGATTGCCCATAGAGAGTGTCCCACTCAACATTTCTTCGACATACACTTGCCCCTACGGTTGTCGCATTATAGAAGAATCGTTTCGCAGCATCGGACTTTATCCATTGGGCTATTAAATCAATAGAACATCCAGAAATGTCATAAGTTTTATATGCAGGAGAAACCATGCCGTGCTCAAAGCGCTGATTTACATTGGCATTTCCTAAATGAAGATTCTGCGTTGACAACACCATTGTTCCATATTTTATCTTTTTATAGCCCTTATTGCTTGCGCCACGCTGATGCCCAAAAAGCTCTGTGTTTAGGAACATACCTTCAATGGCGGCAGATAAAAGGACATCTTCATCCTCTACCTTGGTACGATTGCTAAACTCGTGAACAAGATCTCCAAATGCCGTTGCCTTCCACGGCTCATCGAAGCCCGGAAACCGGAGTTTCGGACGCTTCTCAAGACCGTTACTTGAGGGCTATTTCAGCAATCAAATAGAGGCTTGTAGCAAAGGTAAATCCCTTGCGGTAGCAGAGATATTCCGCTACTGCAAGGGATTTTGTCGGTCATATAGCTCCATTCTGCTTGCTTGACCAGAAGTATAAAAGAGGTCTGCTTTCTGCCGTGTTCTCGCAAAATGTGTCCATGTTTTCAACTGCTGACTTTTATGCTTTTTCTGAATTGGCAGTGCGTAGAAGCGAGAAATACGATCCAAAATGCAATGCTCATGCCGCCTGTATCGAACTTGAGCATATTGAGCAGGAAACAGGACGCATCATCGGATCAACCTGTGCCGACTATCAAAACAGCATAAAAACAGTTTGCAAGCCCGGAGATGTAATGTTTGGAAAACTCCGCCCATATTTGAGAAAGTACGCATTCGTCCAGAAGGAGTGCGTTTGTTCATCAGAAATATGGTCGTTGATTCCAACCGACATCGTGATCCCGAAATATCTTTTCTATCTGATTCAATCAGAGGCGTTCATGAAAGTAGCTAATGTAAGTTCTGGAACGAAAATGCCTCGTGCTGAGTGGTCAACAATCGCAAAAAGCGGCTATCTGATCCCGTCAAAGGATGACCAGCAAGCGACGGTTGACATTCTTGAAACCACAGATCGTATTATAGCATCTCATGTAGCGTCTTATGATCGCTTTATTGAGTACAAAAAAGGATTGCTCCAACGCTTATTCATATAAATAATTTCTGCAATAGTGCTTTGCGCAGCTCGTGCAGCAGCCTAAGTTCTGCGTTGCTCTGATCTATCCGGTCTGAAATTGCAGCTAAAATTGCTATGATTGTCTTTTGAGAGAACGGATCTGGATAAGTTATTTCAATCTTGGATAATTCAGCCGCTTGAACATGAACAACGGACTTTCCTTGAGCTATACGAGCAATTCTGTCATTAACTACATGGTTTAGAATGTAGCTCATAATTCGCCCATCTACTTGAGTGCAGCGATAAATATTAAGATCACCAGCAAGAATGATGTCCGGGAGCATTACACACGATGCGGTCGATATTTCCTCCGGCGTTTCGCCAGAGGTGGGGATTATCACATCACCGATTTGGCTGTAATACTGTTTATCTACGGATGCTTGTGTTTTGCGTACCACCTTGGATATGACCTCGTTATAGGTTGTATAAAGTTCCCCATACAATATGAATGGCGTTCCATCGGATGAAATATCTGCCTTAGATAACGGTGCGCCCTTTATAAATGTCCCTATATCACCAATTTTGGCTGTTGTCCATTCGACATTCTTGAGCTTGCAGTGTTTGGGTGATAGTAGAGTGCGAACGACACCTCTTTTATACTTCTTGAGGGATTCAACATATTTCCCCTGTGCAGCTATACGATTGTCCAATAAGGTTATGAACTCAGCGAGGCGTGTTTGTTCAGCCTTTTGAGGGAAACAGCACTTTATCGAAACAAAATCTTCAGGAGAAACAGCCATTCTTTCATAAACTGTTCCTTGCTGATACTTCAAAGCCCTGTTGATAAAGTCCCATCGTGTGAGATACGCACCGATAAAATCAGGATCAGAGGAAGCGTCAATTTCAAATGTAACATAGATTGGAGAAAAAATAGCATCTCCATATGTATTTAAGCAAATTACCCCAAACTTCAAATTTGCTGGGTTGTAACACAAATCTCCCAAATGTGTAACCTTGTATTTCTTATTTTCAGTTGAAACAAGGAAATCTCGATCATAACGGGCAGTCTTTCCGTAAATGCCTTCTTTCGACAATGTAGCGTGTTCGTATGTTCCGTCCTTTTCAGCGTATTCGTTTCTTTCCGTAAGGACACTTGAAAGTGCCGTTTCTTTCCACGGCTCATCGAAGCCCGGAAACCGGAGTTTCGGACGCTTCTCAAGACCGTTACTTGAGGATACATTTGCCATAATTATTTGCCCTCCACATCAAAGGGGAAATCAAGTCCCAGCTCATCGAAAAACGGTTTCAGTTGTGCGTCGATGCCTTTGATCTCAGCCTGAATATTGCGGATTTCTGCTGCAACAGCATTGAGGTCGATTTCCTCTTCCGGCTCAAAGGTATCAACATAGCGAGGAATGTTCAGATTGAATCCGTTCTCCTCAATCTCCTGCATAGTGGCAACATGGGCGTACTTATCGACATCCACACGATGCTCGTAGGTTTCGACGATCTTATCAATGTCGCACTCACGGAGGATATTCTGATTCTTTCCGGCTTCAAAGTCGTTGGACGCATCAATGAAGAGAATGTTATCCGAATTGCCGTTGCGCTCCCTCTTGAGGACAAGAACACATACCGGAATGCCCGTGCCAAAGAAGAGGTTGGCAGGAAGACCGATAACAGCATCCAGCACATTCAGCTTTTGGATCAGGTGCTTACGGATCACTTCTTCGGCTGCACCACGGAACAGAACGCCGTGAGGCAGCAGAACAACAGCTCGTCCGTCTTCGTCCATGTGGTAAACCATGTGCTGCACAAAAGCAAAGTCAGCCTTGCTCTTAGGCGCAAGTTTGCCGTATTCATTGAAACGCTCGTCCTCCATGAAGTGCATATCAGCAGACCAATTTGCAGAATACGGAGGATTTGCAACCTGAACACGGAACTTCATATCTCCGAAGTAGTCATGCTCAAGTGTATCGCCATTGTAGATATTGAAGTTACGATACGGGATGCCGCGAAGGATCATGTTCATTCGGGCAAGGTTATAGGTCGTCGAGGTCAATTCCTGACCGTAGTAATTACGCACATTTGCATAGTTCTTGAGGCGAAGCAGCAGAGAGCCGGAACCGCAAGTCGGATCGGCTGCGTCCTTAACATCGGTTAAGCCAAGACAAGCAAGGCGGCACAGCAGCTCGGCAGGACCCGAAGGTGTGTAGAACTCACCGGCTTTCTTACCGGCTGTGGCAGCGAATTGACCGATTAGGTACTCGTAGGCATTGCCCAACACATCAATCTTCGTGTCATCCACGCTGAAATTGATCTCGTCCAGCGAAGCAATGATTTTCGCCATGACAGCACTTCTGTCTTTAACGGTATGCCCCAGCTTCGTAGAATCGAGCTGCATATCGGAGAACAATCCGTCAAAGTCTTCCTGCGAATCGTTGCCGATAGTGGATTCCATCAGAGCGTTGATTGCTTTCTGCAAGAACTCAATGTCGAAGGAACGGTTCTCAACCATCTTGACCATCTTGCGGAACAAATACTCCGGTTCGATGATGTAGCCGAGGTCACGCAGAGCCTCTTCTACGATGGCAGCCTTGTATTCATCGTCATTCCAAGCATCCTCGTAGCTGATATTATCGTCTTTGAGAAGATTAACCATGTACTTCTCGGTCTTGTCGGAAAGGTAGTAATAGAAGATCATGCCCAAGATATAGTTCTTGAACTCGTATGCCTCCATGTTACCTCTCAGGGCATTTGCCATCGCCCATAGTTTGTTGCAAAGCTCTTTCTGGTGAGCCTGAATAGAATTATCCATTGTTCTCTCTCCTTATTGGTATTTCTCGGTGTGCTGCCGGATAAATTCGACGATCCGGTTGACCAAAGACCTCTTCTTGAGCAGCGGCATAGGCTTCTCAATACGGTCACGGATGTTTCCTGCATCCATTGTGCCGGAGAACTCATACTCAGAGATGATGTCCGTAAGCATGGAAGAATCAATATCCTCAGTCTTTGCGAAAGCAACGATCTCTTCTCGTTTCGCTTCATTTTCAAAGTCGTTGTATGCAGCGTCAATCTCATCCGCACTTTCAAGACCAACAACGACACGATCCAAGAACGCTTGAAGAATTTCAACCTTGCGAAGCAACTGCGGATTATCCGTCCTGCTCAATTCTTCCTTGATGTGCTTGATGTCGTAGTCCTTCTGCTTCTTGTCATCAAAGTGAATGTTGCGTATCAAGTTCATGATATAGGCAACATTGATACGGTCACTCTCCATGATCTCAATGCAGAAGTCCACATCATTCAGGACAGATACGACTTCTCGATCAGTTTTTTGCCGGGAGTAAAGCATCAGATACTTGCTCTTGTAGTCCTGATACTCCTGCTCGGACATGATGAGCGCATCCTGATCAAAGCTGAACTCAATGAATGTCTGCAAAGATTGGAGGTATTTTGTCAGCTCACGGAAAGTGATGACAAATTTCTTCTGGTCATCCTCGCTCTGCATGGTATCGACGGACTCAGGGTAGAGTGCCACTTCCTTGAGCTTCATAACCATTTCATTGAACTTCTCAACAAAATACTGATAGCCCGGAACGACAATGCCGGAGGTGTCCTGACTCTTGGAGAAGAGCGTCAGTGCGTCATCTGTCCGTTTCTTGAGGTTGCGGTAGCAAATGATGATACCAAACGGTTTCGTTTCTTTCTCGACACGGTTTGTGCGAGAATAGGCTTGCAACAGATCATGATACTTCAAATCCTTGTCCACATACAGCACAGAGAGTTGCTTGCTGTCAAAGCCGGTCAGGAACATATTCACGACGATGAGAATGTCCAGCGACTTAGTTTTCTTTCCTTTGACTCGATCTGAAATATCCTTGTGATACGCAGAGAAGGTGTCGGTAGAGAAATTCGTACCGTACATCTCGTTATAGTCCTTTATGATACGCTCCAAGGCATCTCGGCTATGCTCATCCTTGCCCTCAGCATCTTCGTTCTGCCCATAGGAGAAAATGCCGCTGATGTTCAGATCGTGTTTGATCTTCTTGAAGATGTCGTAGTATTTGACAAGAGCTTCAATAGAGGAAACAGCAAAGATAGCCGTGTACTGACCATTTCTCGTTTTGGCTTTGTGGTTCTGGACGATGTGGTTTGCAATGAGGGACATTCTCTCATCCGACATATAGAGTTCGCCAACATCAATCGCGTCAGCCAATGTCGGATCGTCCCAGTCAAAATCGCCTTCCATCGTCTTTATGTACTCAATATGGAAACCGAGGACATTGTTATCGAAGATAGCATCCTTGATCAAATAGTTATGCAAACATTCCCCAAACAGCATTTCGGTGGTCTGCGTGATCTTGCCCTCCGTCTTTCCGTTCACTTCAAAACGGGGCGTACCGGTAAAGCCAAAGAACTGCGCTTTCTTGAAATGCCGAACAATATCCTTGTGCATATCTCCGAACTGGCTGCGGTGGCATTCGTCAATGATGAAGACAACCTTTTCGTCACGGTATGCGTCCATTACCTTTTCGTATTGAGGACGCTTAACGGCATTTGCCATCTTCTGCATCGTCGTGACAATGAGCTGCCGGTTCTTATCCTTCATTTGCCGCACAAGAATGTCTGTGCGATCTGTGACATCAACAGAGCCAGCCTCAAACTTGTTAAACTCTTCGGTTGTCTGAGAGTCCAAGTCCTTACGGTCAACAAGGAAGATAACCTTCTTGATATTCGGATTAGCTGCGAGAATCTGAGCAGTCTTAAAGGATGTCAGCGTCTTTCCTGCGCCGGTGGTATGCCAGATATAAGCATTGCGATTTGTGAGCGTAGCCTGTCTTATAAGGGCTTCTACGGCATACACCTGATAGGGGCGCATAACCATCAGAATCTTATCCGTATCGTTCAAAATGGTATAGCGTGTCAACATCTTGATGATGTGATCCCTTGCCAGAAAAGAGATTGAGAAGTCCTTCAGGTTGGTAATACGGATGTTGTTGAAATCCGTCCAGAAGAAGGCGAGGCTATACATCAAGTCCCTGTCGGAGTTGGCAAAGTATTTGGTATCAACGCCGTTGGAGACAATGAAAAGCTGAATGAAGTGATATAGCCCGTTATAGGAGTGCTTCTTATAGCGCATGACCTGATTGACCGCCTCTCGAATGTCAATACCTCTGCGCTTTAGCTCGACCTGAATCAACGGCAAGCCATTCACAAGAATCGTCACATCATAGCGGTTGACATACTTTCCTACAACCGTTGTCTGATGCGTTACTTGGAAGATATTCTTGGTATGATCCTGATCGAAGAAAGACAGGTAAACCTTCGTCCCGTCCTCACGCTCAAGGACAAACTTGTCTCTCAGAATTTTTGCACTCTGGAACACGGACTTTCCAAGCATGAGGTTAAAGATACGCTCCCACTCTTTATCGGTGATAGGCGTATCAAGTTTGGGCGCATTGAAGGCTTCAAACTGAACTTTGAAGTTCTCCACCAATGCGTCATAATCAGGAATATCGACTGTGCTGTATTCCTGCTTGTTTAGCTGCTCTATGAATTGCTGCTCAAGAGCCGCTTCGCTTTGGTATGCCATATCTTCATCTCCAATACTTGAGGATCATTTTTGGTTGCCAACCGATCCTCTTTTTATTTTATCACAGCAACTGTCCGATATAGCGGACTCATTTTCGTCTTATTTCCAATGTCACATCGCCATTATCCGCAATGGACATTTGCATCGTTTTCAAATACTTGTCCACAAACTGTTTCTGTTCCGAAGAACTCATTTCAATTCGAGTCGCTCTTAACGCCTCTGTGAACATCTCGTAGATATTCAGCCGCACCGCCTGGTCTATGTAATGATACATCTCTTTGAACAGTGCGCCGATCTTAATATCCTCTGCATTGCCGGAGTAGAAGTCATCAATGTAGCAATAGAATATACCGGCATTGACAAGTGCGTTCTTCAAATCTGATCCGCAGTTTTCGCGCTCTATCATGACAAGGAACCGAGCCTCCGGTAAAGAAGAAATCAGCCCCCAATAGTCGGAGTCGCTGGACACCAAAATAAAGGAATCCACATTGTTTTTGTAATGCTCCTGACAAGTTCGGGCAATCAGCATCACATCAACCAGAGACTTGTTCTGCTTTACCCGTTCGGTCATCATGTGTTCGACCGGGATGTGGGTAAAACTATTCAGAATACGCCAAGCAGATGCACTATGCACATCATCAAACAGAATGATGGATGCTATCTTTTGTGTGTACTGATAGTCAAGATTCTTGAGCGTAGCGCAGAGCTTGTACGGATCAGAATTTTCACAATCTACCACTACAACAACCTTTTCGCTGCTACCAATAAACTCGTAGATGCTTCCTTTAATGTAACTTCCAGCATCAGAAACTTTACTGTACTCTGTAAAGTAGTCACCGTTCATTTGATAAAGCAGCGTCACGAATTTTTTATCGTTATAGAGCAGATTACCGACATCCTCCGGTTCCCAGTTTATATACATCTGGTAAGGATAAAAGAGTAAATGAGCGTAATAAATATCTGCTGCTGCTTTTGTCCCTTCCTCTTTCAAGCCATCTGGCATGAGAAAGAGGTTTTTTACATACAGCCAATTCAGCCAAAGAGGAAATAGCTTCTTGCAATTATTGATCCGATCAGAAATCAGCTTGTTTATCTCAACGATATGCTGACTTAGCTTCGTGCTGGACTTCTTTATAAAACTAACGCCATCCGCATTTAGTTGTTGAAGGCTATCCTGCGGCACATATTCCGGCATACTGCTGATTGAGAGATAACTAAACTTCATGCGCTCGTTGATATGCTTGAAGTTTCTTTCAATCGCTGTCCTTATGATACACAAATGACGGATTATCCGTGCCGTTTTGTCTGCATCAAGTTTTTCGTATATCTCTATCTTGGGTGCTTCATGCTCATTATCAAAAATGCGTTTCGGAACACCAATCAAATATGCAACCTTAGAAACAATTTCATAGGTGCTGTCTTTGTAGGTGACTCGATCATCTGTGGGAAACGCCGCCGCTTCAACGAGGACATTTTTCTCAGTCACAGCATTCTCAAGGACATCCATATATGCTCCTTTCGCTGAGATTTTTTTCTCTACCTATAACAAAATAGCCGCACGAAGACTCGGACCTATTTCTTGCCCGTTCGCACAGCTTCACATATATCTCCAATGTCACAATCCAAATAGTCGCAAATGCGCAGCAGAACAGAGAGGGCTACATCCTCGTTCTTATTGAGCTTACTCATCGTACCGGGAGACAGTTCTATATCCTTGCGCAAAGTGGATCTCGGGATCTCTCTTTCAATGAGCATTACCCATAATTTCTTATAGCTTATCTTCATAAAAGCACCTCTCTCAAACGTTTATAGTGAGACTCATTATATTATACACCAAACGCTTCAAATTTTCAATATGATGCTCCAAAAATTCAAAATATATTTCAATTTCATGGAGTGCATCACGGAGAAGAAAGCCTGAGCCGATTTATTCATACGGCTCAGGCTTTGATGGTTATTCCAACTCGGTGCTTTTTGCTTTTTCATGCTCCTGTGAGAGTGTCGGGCTGAGGAAATCATCCACATTTGCCTTCAAAGTGTCGATCGACCGAGCTTCCTTTTTGAGCTTCGCACGTTCATCATAGAGTCGCTGCTGCTCTTCAAGAAGTCTCTGCTGTTCCGCTTGCAGCATCTTTAAGCTCGGCAGTTTTTCGTCGCCCTGCATGGCAAGCAGTGTACTCCGAGCCGCCTCGAAGATCACAAGCTCGGCTTCGTGCTTTGTCTTGAAGCTCGGCTTGTCTTTCGCCTTCTGGAAGGCGTCATACACAGGCTTGAGACGCTGATAATTGGAGATGTTTTTGATAAGCGGCTGGACTTCCCGCAGTCGCGCTTCAACACCTTTCAGTTCCTTGCCGGTACGGTCATAGGAGCTGTGAACATCCTCGACCTTCTTCTCAAGATCGGCGTATTGGAGCAAGTTGTTTTCCGTGAGATAATTGAGTGTCCGTGCCGCTTCCTTGAGGATCGTGAGCTTTGCTTTATGCTCGTAACCCTTGCTGTCGATGAGCCTGATCCGCTCCTGAATATCTCCGATGAGAGAGATGCCTTTCGGTACGGTCTGTCTCTGACTTCTTCGGGGCGTCCGTCCGGCGATCCGCTCCTTGATGCGTTCCTCGGTGTAGTTTTCTCCGATGGTCTTAGAACGGGTAAACCGCTCCTGACCTTCAGCGCGGAAGGAGATGTATTTGCCGGTCTTGATTTCATAACCGGCTTCCTGCATGAGCCGCAGAAAGTCATCGTAGTCCTTTGCTGTGATAACAAGCCGGTCGATAGTCTGCTTGAGCCTTTGCTTCCAGCTCGTGCCGCGTTTGGCTTCGGTGTATTCCTTGTAGTCCATACCCTTGTTCTGCGACGGAGGGATCACAGACAGCCCGTGTTCCTTGCATATCTCATCACTGAGCTGACGTAGCTCTCGATAGGTTCTCTTGTTGCTCCGGTAGGCATGGAAGTCCACATAATTCACAGCATTGAAGATGATGTGATTATGGCAATGCCCCTTGTCAATGTGGGTTGCAATCACATACTCGTACTTGCCCTTGAGCCATTCGTCCGCAAGCTGTTTCCCGACTTCGTGCGCTTCTTCCGGTGTCACTTCACCGATGTCAAAGGACTGAATCAGATGACGGGCAAGTACCTTCGGCATCTGCATTCCTTGCTGCACTGCAAGGTTTCTTGTCCATTCAAATTCTTTTGCTGCCGCGTCGCTTGCAGCGCACCCATAGGAGGAAACATAGAAGGCATCGTCGGTCTTCTGCGGGTCGAGAATATAGGCAAGAGCCTTGTTTACAGTTCCTCGGATTGGCTTGATTTTAGTAACTGCCATATCTCACCCTGCCTTTCTTTCAGCTCTGCAATATCGTCCGCATAGAAGTGTCCAGTGGAGTTTATGCGGCGGCAAATCTGGTTGATATTTGAGGCAACACGGCTGACAGCGGCGGCGAGTTTCTTCTGCTGTGTGTAGTCCACCTTGATGATATAACCGTCAATCGCCATCTTCCGGAGATATGCTCCCATGTTCTTTGTTCCGAGCTGCGCCATCTTTGCCTTGATGATCCTTTTCTCATCGTCGGAGACGAAGAAGAGTATCTGATTTGGTCGTGTTCTGTTTGCCATAGGCGTTCCGTCCTTTCGTAAAGGAAGAGGGTTTGGGAGACTTCCCAACAAGCATTTTTTCGATTAAGGGGAGGGTTTCCTTAATCGGAAATCGCCGTGTGTATATACACCGGCTGTGCTTGCTATTCTCTAAAATCGTATTCCCTCGTAGAGACCCCTCGTAAAATACCCCTTCACTTTACAACGGACATTCTTTGAGAAAAAAACAGGGGTCTATGAGAAGAAATCTCTTATTTCCTTGACTCGTAGTCCTCGTCGATACGCTTTTTCCAATTCGTACCCAGAGGTACGCTGCAACGGACAGCAGAAACCGCTTCGCTCAGAACCTCATAGTTGAGCTGCGTTCCCTTATGGTCAGAGTGATAATTGACCGCTCGGTCTGCTCCAATACAGAAGTGCTTTGCCGTTTCAACTGCGTCAATATTTGCGCCGAGGAATAGAAACTCCCAGCCGTACTTTTCCTTCTGCCGCTCGATCATTTTCTTAACTGTCTCGCTGTCATAACGGCGGCTTGCATTCTCCATGCCGTCCGTTGTGATGACGAACAGAGTATGTTCAGGGACATCTTCATTTCTTGCGTACTTGTGGACATTTCCAATGTGATGAATCGCACCGCCGATAGCATCCAGAAGCGCGGTGCAGCCGCGAACGGAATAGTCCTTGTCGGTCATCGGCTCGACCTTTTGAACCGGTACACGGTCATGAATAACCTCGCTCACGTTGTCAAAGAGGACGGTAGAGATCAATGCCTCGCCATTCTCCTTTTTTTGCTTTTCAATCATGGAGTTGAAGCCTCCGATGGTGTCTGCTTCCAGCCCGCTCATAGAGCTGCTGCGATCAAGGATGAATACGATCTCCGTCAAGTTCTTTCTCATGTTCAGTACCTCCGCATATAAAAAATATGACTGCTTGGCGTCTCACCTTACAGTCATATTGTACTTCGGTATTCACTTCATTTGGTCGCATGGCAAGCGACATTATTCCAGTGATGAGAACAACTCTCCGTCAATGCTTAGAACGTCATCCATCGGAATCCTTGTGCCGTCCCGCATGGTGATTCGCCGCTCAAAATCATCGATCTTTTTGACTGTGCCGACTGCTGATACATATTTTCCGCCAGCCTTTCGCTCATCAGGCTGGAAGTAGGTAATGGTAACTTCCGGTGCTTCATCAAGGGCTTCCATAAGAAGCTGATACTTCATATCCAATGCACTTAGAGCTTCCACGTCAAGCTCGATCCTTTCGTCAGTCAGACGTCCGGTTTCTTTGATTGCAGCATCGTAGCCGGTGAGGGCGGCAAAGGGTGCAAACTGCGCTGCACGATCTGACATCGGCATTTGTGGTCGCGTTTTGGAAACGTGGTGAGGAAGTCCCATGATCTCATCGTATTTTCCGTTCACGCCTTATGCCCTCCAATCTGCGCATTGCGGTCTTTCGCGGTTGCACCTTCTTCAAGATTCATTGCCTTGAGGATGGCGTTCTTTCCATACTTCTTTTTGATTGCAAGCGTGGCGGCTTGTATTTTCCGCTCACGCTCCAAGGCGGCATTCTCAGCTTTCTGTTTTTCCTCTTCGGCGGCATAGTCGGTAAAGAGATCGAGCTGGACAGCACCGTCGCTTTTCTTTGGTGCGTCTGCTTCCGACAGGACGTGATTTGCCACAACATACATACGGCGGACAAGCAGATTCTTGTCCACGATCCGGTCGAAGAGTTCTGACACAGCACACATTATTTTGCGGGTAGAGGATGTGTGACCGTCGAGATTGATAGAGCCGTGCGCCTGTTTGGGAATCTGCCTTCCGTAGTGATCTGTCTCAACTGCGCCGTGATACTTTGCCCGCCGCGCCGGATCGGTCAGGTTCTCAATGTCGTAGCCAACGGTGAGAACCATCTGATCGGTGACAAGCCCCTTGTCCACCAAGTCCAGCACAAGCAAGTCCGTCATTTCCCGCACAACCAGCTTCGCCTTCTGCGGCTCATAGGGACAGTGCAATACCTGACCGGAGCTGAGGCTGTTGGAGCTGGGACGGTACGCCTTGATTACTTCAATGGTGGTCGGTTCCCATCCCCACGCATGGTCAATGAGCAATTCCGCATTCTTGCCAAACAGCTTGTAAAGCAAGTCCTCGTTCCGCTCTGAACAGAGGGCGACATCGCCCATTGTGAACATCCCGTTCTGCTCAAGTTTCTTGGCAATGCCCCGACCCACGCGCCAGAAATCCGTGAGTGGCTGATGAGACCAAAGCTCGCGCCGGAACTTCATCTCATCCAACTCTGCAATGCGGACGCCGTTCTTGTCGGCGGGGATGTGCTTCGCCACAATATCCATTGCCACTTTGCAGAGGAAAAGATTCGTGCCGATTCCTGCTGTTGCTGTGATGCCGGTTGTTTCAAGCACATCGAGGATGATCTTCATGGCGAGATCATGGGCGGAGAGCTTGTAGGTGTTCAGGTAGTCCGTCACGTCCATGAACACCTCGTCGATGGAGTAGACAACGATGTCCTCCGGCGCAATGTACTTGAGGTAGACCTGATAGATGCGGGTGCTGTACTCCATGTAGTACGCCATCCGGGGCGGCGCGATGATGAAGTCAATCGCCAGAGACGGGTTTGCTTGCAGCTCCGAGAAGAAGTGTGATGTGCCGTCCAACCTGTGTCCCGGCGCGTCGTGCTGCCGTCCGGCATTCGCTTCCTTTACGCGCTGCTTGACTTCAAACAGCCGTCCGCGTCCGGAGATACCGTAGCTTTTGAGGGAGGGTGTGACGGCAAGGCAGATGGTCTTGTCCGTCCGGCTTTCGTCCGCGACAACAAGATTTGTGTCCAGAGGATCCAAGCCGCGCTCCCGGCATTCCACGGAGGCGTAGAAAGATTTCAGATCGATTGCGATGTATGTGTGTTGCTTCATTTTCTGCGCCTCCTTCATAGTCAGATTAGGCACCTATGAGACTCTGGTCAAAGGCAAACAGAGCCTCGTTGATCTCAAAGACGTTATAGTTTCCACGCTCCACGAAATACTCCACGATGATGTCAAATTTGTTGGAGTGGGAGAGTGCAAAGCCCGCCTTCATGAGCATATCCTTCATTTCGGAAAGTGGTAGCTCAAGAGCGATGGCAAATGCAATGACGGTGGGCTTGGAAGGCTTGTAGGTCTTGTCCGATCGGATCTTCGAGAAGAGTTTCCGGTCAATATTTGCCTTCTTGTAGCACTGTGCGTCCGTCATGCCGCGTTCATCAATCTTCCGCAGCAGCATCTCCGAAAAGCTCTCATCGATCTGTCCCAGTGCATCGTCAAGAGTTGCTGCTTTTTCGGAGCTGACTGCCATAGGAGCTGTGAGCTTTTCAATAGCCTCATCGTAAACGGGTGACTCGCAGGGCATCGGCTCTTCCATCCGGAAGGCACTCATTCTGCGCAGTCGCTCGGAACGACTATCGGTATGTTCGTCCACATAGCGGTCATCTATGTATGAAGCAATGTCGGCAAACAGCTTGCCGCTGATCTGGTAGGCTTTGCGGTCGAAAATGACGATGTACACCGTCATTTCGTTTTCAAGAAGGAAACTACTGATGGTGTCAATCGCTACCTTGAGAGCCCGATCCTTCGGATAGCCGAAAATGCCGGAGGAAATCAGCGGGAACGCAACCGACTCGCATCCGTATTCCTTAGCCAGCATGAGCGAAGTCTGATAGCAGGAGATCAGCAATTCGCGCTCCCCATGCCGTCCGTCATACCAGCGCGGACCGACTGCGTGAATGACATATTTGCAGGGCAGGCGATAGCCCTTCGTGATTTTTGCGCTCCCGGTTTTGCAGCCGTGGAGCGTTTCACATTCCGTCAGCAGCTCCGGTCCTGCAGCACGATGAATGCAGCCATCCACGCCGCCACCACCCAGCAGCGACTCGTTGGCAGCATTGACGATGGCGTCCACCTTCATTTTTGTGATGTCATTTCTGACGATTTGAAGCGGCATTATGCAATCCTCCGTCCTATCAAAGCGGCATCGGTGTCCGGGCGATCAGAATGACCGCCAGAATCGCGCCCACAAATGCCGCTGCCCCTACGACCGCCAACACCTTTTTGTCGAGCTTCTTCTTCGCTGCCTTGCCAATCAGCGCAGCGCAAGCCATGCAGACAGCCGCAGCAACAAGCGCAATGCCCAGCGTTTCCCATAGCCAAGAAAGTTCATGTAGGATTTTCATGCGATCATCATCTCCTGTTCGTTAAACTGGAATTTATAGTCCTCTCAAAACCAATTTGCTTTTTCTTCTCGAAATACGGGAATATCACTATCTCGATATGGATTGTAATTATGAAGATTGCAACCAAACTCTTTTAATGATTTTATTTTGTTATCCTGTGTCCATACAATTAAAGATATTCCGTCAAATTCTTCAACATTTCCATTATTCATTTTGCTTTTAAAATACCACTCCACGATTGTTTGATTGCCTTGATGAAAAAATTGCTTAATCTCCCAGACAAGAACACTTCCGCGTGTATTCCATTCGTCAAACCAGTGCTTTACCGTTTTGCGGTTTTCATATTTAGGACTCCAACTCTCAGTATATACAACATCATCTGTAAAAATATTGTCAATTCCTAAATCTGCTTTCTTAATCCACATATCAAACCATAATCGGATAATTTTTTCTCTCTCGTTCATAAAGCACCTCCACAACTTCCGATTTGTCTGCCCCTTAAAGTCCAAGTCCTTCAACCCACGCCGCAAGCTCCTGATGCCCGACGCAGCCCTTGAAAACCTTGCCGTCCATCAGCTTTGCGCCTTTGCAGCTCGGCGCAAGGCGTTCGTTCGTCTTGCCAATGTCGCTTCCTCCGGAGGTTGCAAACGGGATGATCGTCTTGCCGGTCATATCATAGCTCTCAAGGAACGTATTGATAATCGTCGGCGCAACGTACCACCAGATCGGGAAGCCCACAAAAATTGTGTCGTAGTCCTTCATGTTGTCCCGCTTTATGGCAATCTCTGGACGGGAAACAGGATCGTTCATCTCAATCGTGCTGCGGGCTTTCTTGTCCATCCAGTTCAGATCGGCTTCCGTATAAGGCACTTTCGGCTCAATCTCAAAGATGTCCGCGCCGATTGCCTCTGCCAGCGTCTCGGCAACCTTTGCGGTCACGCCGGACGCAGAAAAATACGCTACAAGTTTCTTACTCATTGTGTTCTTCCTCATCAATCTTTTCATTTCCTTCATTCAGCATGAAGTATAGCAGAGCTTCCAGCAATGTTGCCATATAATGAAGCGACCAGTTTTCTTCCGGCTCTTTTGTCATCTTATCAAGCACGGCTCGAAAAGCCGTGGTACGGTCAATCCTTGTTTCATCATCAATGCGGTCAAGTATGCCCTTCATTTTCAGGGCGAGTTCTTTTTCCTCGTCAGAAAGCTCCGGTATGCCAAGTAACTCAGATAGTTTCTTGTCCTGCATAATAGCATCGTATTCGATGTATGACTTGTGTTCGGCTGACATCAATTCTTCAAAGTAGTTGATAAAAATATGAACGCGAATGCCACCTTCTTCGTCCGGGGAGAAGCAGACGGTTTGCGATTTTTCTGCAATTTCTTTCAAAAATGCAAGGTCTTCTGAGTCATCGAACTCCGCAAACGGAAGAAACATATTGATTTCCGCGTGCCAACGATGATAGTCCACGATTCCCTTGATATACCCGCGGTGCTGCTTGACAAACGCATCACAGCGTTCCAGAAGATACTCGTAGTTCTTCTTGTCCTCCGGTACAATGATCTTTGGTATCTTGTCCATTGCTTCGGAGTACGCTTTCAGCATACCACAATTAACTGCGCGGTCAAACACCTCATCGCACCATTTATCGTATTCGGCAGACTCGGTTTCCCGGTAATCCTTCTCAAAGATAATATCGTCCATTGCGTTACCCCTTTATGATTTTCTCAAGCTGCATTTCGGTCGCGTTAGGCAGACGTGATTGCAGATGTTTTAGAATGCGTTCTTTGGATTCCTGCGGGTCTCGCTGATAGGCAGATGTGATAAGGTCGTACCCGAAAAGTTCTTCCGGCGTCGCATACTCTGCGACACCCCAGCCATAAGGTCTTCCGTATCTGTCCTGCATATAGACGAAATCCGCGATGCAGACATAGCTCTGCATTTGCAGCCGCGTGATGCACGTCTCAAAACCGGTGTTGCCGCCCTTGCGGTAGTTCAGAGCCTCTTTCAGCCGTTTGGAAAGCATCCTGCCTTCACCGGCTATGGCTTCATAAAGCTCCTTGTCCTTGTAGGACGCCAAGCCGTCATCCCAACGGGCGTCAAAGTCATAGCCGTCACGCCGGAAGTTCGCAAAGTCCGGAATCCACTCCCGACTCACAAATCCAGCCTTCTTGTTGAAAAGTTTGCCGTAAAGACATTTGCCGCTCCGCGCAGCCGGTCCTTTCCATTCCCACGGACCATCTACATCATCCGCAAACCATAACTCAGGTGGGCAAAGTTCCTCGATGGAGAAGCCGTGAATCTCGTTCCGAAAGAAGGGCAGAAAGCCGTATTGTTCGACGGCGGCAATCAAACCATCTGCACTATGTAGTTGTCTGGCATATCTCTTTGACATTACTCCGCCTCTTCAATCACGCCATAATCAATCAGGATGTTCTTCTCCGCATACTGCGGGTAAACAACACCCATCATCTCATACTGATAACGTCTTACGCGGCGATGCTCCTGAATTGGTTCCGGTGCATACGCAGCGGTTTCACAGTGCGCATACTCCGGCATTTCCGCAAGATCATCCCGAACATCACGGATAAGCGCTTCTGCCACATCATCAATGTTCTTGCCGGTCTCCACGGCAACCAGTTCGTGCTTCCGGACTGCCTTGTCCAGATTACCGGGGGAGCGAAACAGCTTATATTTCATATCGTTGCCCGTCCTTTCTCTCTTTCGGTCTGCCTATTCTTCCTGAAATCTGTTCTTTAGGGACGCAATCATCGCTTGTGCGGCAATGCTCAGATACAAAACTCCAATTTCATAGATGAAGTCGCGGTCGATCACGATAAAGTATTCTCTAACGTGTGTAAAAACCAGTTCCAGCAAGTCCCTGTACAGCGGATCATCAAAGGGCTTGAACCGCGTAAACTTGCTTTTGGCAGCGTCCCATGTCATAGACGCTTCGCCCTCAGCACTGGTCATTGCCTCACAGAGAATCATGCTGACGCCCATTTTTCCGTTGCCGGTCAGGAGTTCTCCTTCGTAATAGCTGAGTAGGTCTTTCTTGCGTCGAAGCGGAACTACATCGCAGTTGTCATCCAGCTCAAATGCAATCAGCTCCGCAATCAGTTCCCGCCAGACCGCATAACCGGCGTTAATGGTTCCGTCCTCTTCGCGGCTGATGGTATCATCCATGCAGTATCGTTCAAAGAAATTATCTCCGCCAATCTCGTTGCGGGTGCAGAAGATATGCGCCAGCTCATGCAGAAGAATGTGCTTCAACTCTGCCGGATGACGCGCTATGTCTGTGCGCAGAAGGATTCCGTCCGCGCCGTCTCCTGTGCCGACGAATGCAGAGGCGTGAAAGTCAAAATAGCCGTCCTCTGTATATCGGTCTTCCAGCCGGTCAGGGAAATACTGCTTGCAGAACTGCTCAAAGACTTCCTGCTGGTTTTCCGTCTGAAAGCAGCGCAGTACAAGATTGTCCTCGCTGAACTCTGCCCCCAAGCGTTCGTTAAAGATGGAAGCGGCATAGAAAAGGGCTTCTTTATAGTCGTTGTATTCCATCCTGAAAATATCCTTTCAAGACCTGCAATCACAGCAGTTTATTTGATGTCTTTGCAGAAATTTGAAGGCAGCAGCTTTTCCAGACAATCTGTAATTGCGTCAAGAGTCTGCCTTTCCTTGTCCATTGCCATAACCTCATGGAGAGCGACCTGGTACGCTGTGGTGCGGTCAAGTCTAAGTTCATGCTCGATTCGGTCAAGCACGGCTTTCGTTCTTCGTATGTTTTCTCTCTCATAGGCGTTAAACATTGACATATCTTCGTTTTGCATTACAGCGGAGGTCTTGCCTGCATTCTTCCCCATAATACACATAGCCTCCCTTACGCTTTCATAAAACGAACGACACTCAGGGGCAGATACCAGATGGCAACTGCCAGCTTCCAGATCAGAATTACGCCGCCGATCAGACCGCCAAGGACAAGGTTAAGTGCGACAACACCTACTGTCCCGGAAATGCCAAAGCCAATCGGAATCAGCGTGAACATCTTCCCAATGCCAAAAGGCACTCCGCAAGCAAGCCAGATTAGGAAATAATCGGGCGTTCCGTTCTCAACGAATATGCGGCTGAAAACAGAAAACAGCAGGAGTACAACAGCGACCGGAACCACGGTCTTCTTCATGAAGTCTTTCATAACTTCGCTTCTTGTCATACGCCACCTCTTTATTTCAAAAAATCACTTCGGTAATCTATCCGGCGTAGGTCATGCCCTGTCTCTGCCAGATGCGCAATCTTCAAGGCAATCAAGTTGATGTCTGTATGCATTGCCTGTGCAATCTGCGCCGAAGTGTACCCATAATCGTAAATGTACTCAAGCACCTCGTCGGAATTAAGTAATATCTCAGCCGCAACAATGTTCGCCTCGTACTCAGGGATAGAGTTCATCTTGTAAAGCACAAACTCCTGCAATCCATCACCTTTTGCAAGTGCGCGGTGCAGTCGGTCGTGACCGATCTCATGAGCGCATACAATACGCTTCGTTTGCGGACTTAAATCCTGATTCAAGAAAATAAAGCGATTTTTCTTGACAACGCGATACATTCCTTTGAGTTGCCCGAAGTTTTCGCAATCATCCAGAACAATGATGCCCAGCTCTTTTGCTATCTGAAAAGGATCTCGTGTGCCGCAGCGTCGCACAAGATCGCTGCCAACTTTTGATAGCTGTTCGGCATTCATCGCGCCACCTCCATTCGTGGATCATCATGATCAATTATAAAGAACACCCTGTACAAAAATCCGGACTTATTCCTCCGGCTGCTCTTTCCGATATTTTTTTGGCGTGTACTTCTTGTTCTTTTCCTTTGCAATCCAATAGGCTCTGGTGAGTGCTTGCATCGCGCCGTCAAGCGCATCCTCACTGAGCTTACCTCCCGCGAACATACCGGTGACTTCACTCACCAGTTCGTCTATTTCACGCGCCGCTTTTGCTCCGCCTTGTTCCTGTGCTGCGAGAACGAGCATTCCGCCGTTGCCGAGAAGATACTCCGGCGTTGTGTTCAGAGCTTCGGCAAGTTTTTTTACAATGTCGTATTTTGTCGGTTTTCGAGTGCCAAGCTCATAATTTTGAATTGTCCTTGCAGTAACAGAGACTTTTTCTGCGAGAGCGGCTTGCGTCAGGTTTGCCTCCACTCTCTTCTCTTTAAGCCTGTCTTTGAATCCCATAAGGCACCTCTTTCTTAAATTTTCCATGAACACGAACAAAACTTTCGCCTATCTTATTGACGCGAACATGATGTTCGTGCTATACTATATTTACACGAAATCTCTGTTCGTAATTATGATACCACACGAACGATGTGTGTGTCAATAATGTTGAGGAATTTCGTGTCGAAAAACAGGTAACTTTTTTATGAACGGAGGTAGCTCATGAACTGCTCGAAGTGCCGAAAAGCGTATGTTTCGGTAAATCTCGATGTCGATGAGGAAGGTGCAATTCAGCCCCGGCTCATCCGTTGGAAGGACGGTTTGATTTTTCAGATCGACCAGATTCTTTACAAATGCCGCGCCACATCCAAGAAGGTTGGTGGTGGCGGCATCCGTTACACAGTCATGATTAAAGGAAAGGAGTCGTTCCTTTTTCATGAAGGAGACAAGTGGTTTGTCGAAGCAAAGGAGAATGCCCGGTGATCTTATCTCAGAAGCAAATCGAAGAAATTGCAGCAGCCGTCACGGAAGACTTCAACAAGTTTTTCTTCGGCACGGAGTCCGAGGAAGTCCGTATGGCTCGTGCCACGCCGATTGATCAGTTCGCAAGAGATTATCTCGGCTTGCAAGTGTCTTTTGCCCGACTTTCCTCTGATGGAAGTATCTGCGGCTTGACTGCCTATACTGATACAGAGTACATCGTTGAGGAAAAGGGTGTCAGGCGAACACTTCCGCTCAGATGTAATCAGGTGTTGCTCGATGAGAGCTTCATCCGTCAAGGGCAAATAAAGAAGCTCTGCGGGAAGCGGCGCTTCACGCTTGCCCACGAATGCGCTCATCAGATTCTCTATCAGATGGAATCCGATGAAGTCAAGCAACGCTGCAACCGGCAGTATTCCGCACGAACAGCCTATTCGCTGCGTGATCTCAAAACACATGAGGACTGGAATGAATGGCAAGCAAACGTCCTCGGAGCGGCAATCCTGATGCCGCAGAAAGAAGTTGACCTTGCCGCGTGGTATTTCATCCCTGAGAAGAAGCTGACGTCCTATGGCGGCTACTTTACATACCGGGATCGCCTGTCGCTCAGAGCGATATGCGCTCAACTTGGTGTTTCCCAGTCCGCAGCCGTCATCCGTCTGCGCCAGCTTGGTTATCTCGAAGACCGCCCATATTCAGAGTTCGATGATCCGACGGAGGTATGGGCATGAAAAAGAATATCCGTGTTACTGAACCGTCTGCTGAAATGCAGATGAAGATCAGACGGGCGCGTATCGCCATCGCCAGCCAGAAGAGGCGAACGATGGAATGCCCGTACTGTCATCACAATACCATCATCGTTTTTGAGGACACAAGAGGTCACGTTCAGGCAAAGTGTAAGCTCTGCGGAAGAGAAACCGTCTTCAATGTTCTCAGTATGAGAAGGTTATATCTCCACCTCAACAGAGGATAAGGAGTTTAACAAATAAATATTTGATAGCTGTGCTGTGGAGCCGCTGACTGGTGAGTCTTCCTAATGCCGCATGAACAGAGTGTTCGCACTCTGTTTTATCGGCATGGGATCACAACTCACCGTCATGCGGCTCTTTTTTAGGCTTGTCCATCCGCTGCTCCGCGCCAGCGGAAAGGACAAGCAATGAAACGAATCCCTAAAACCCCTGTCGAGTTCGACTACGACCTCTGGACCACGGAGGACGGAAAGTGCATGGTGCGCGTGAAAATCACCGGCGAAGTAACGGAGGTTGACCGTGAGGTCATGAAAATCCTTCGTGTTGAAGAAAAGCGAGTTCGTCGTAGCTACGGGACAGATGATGTCTATGCGGATGAACCGTCCGATTCTACTCCGACGTTGCTCTCACTTGATGCGATTCCCAGCGAAGAGCGTGAGGCATCTGCATGGCTCATGGATCCAAGTGACTTTACCAAGGAGACCGCGTTCAACGCTGGTGTGTCGGATTTCTTGAAGTATCTCACAGCGAATCAACAGAGGGTGTTCATTGAGTGCTTCTTGAAAGGGCAGAGCTACAAGGAATACGCAGAAGAAAATGGCATCCGCGCTCAAAGCGTTCAGGAAACCGCAAAGTACGTCAAGCGGAAAGCAAAAAAATTTTTCAAGAAATTTTGATGCGACCCCTGTTTTTTTCTAAAAAAATGTCCGTTGTAAAGTGAAGGGGTCAATCAGACCGCTTCACTGATCCTTGAAAACTGAATAGTTCAGTGCTGCGGATCTTTCCGCTTCTGCGAAGCAACACAGCTTCCGACGCCAAGACCTCCCGAAAGGGAACGAGCGACCTCCGGAGAGCTATAACAGCCGTGTGGTGCGGCTGCTTGCGACGATGCAGATGCCGGGTATAATGATACTTCCGTCTTTTCTCTGAAAGGGCGGCTCGGAGCGATCCTCGGAGGGGTGAGAGTCCCATGATACCGATTGACCATTGGTAGTCCGCAGCATTCCCTATTCGGCAGGGGCGCGAGCTGCAAATATGCCGGAAGTAGAACACTGTGAAAACGTCCGAAAGGACTTATCAGTGAATACTATGGGCAGCGGTCCTCATGACTGCTGCCTATCAATTTGCTGATAAAGTGTTCTCGCGGCTTAACGCATAAGAAGGTAAATATTGGGCAAGAATACTCGTGAAAAGGCGGTGATGTTATGGAGAATGAGAGAAGCAGAAAAGAACTTCTCGACTCCTTGGTGGATATTCGGGACGTCAAAATTGACCGTTCCATGTCGGTAGAAGATCGGATGAAATCCTATGTGGAGCAGATTAAAAATCCCTATATGTTTAAGGTCGGCAACACGGTAGTTAGGGTTTCCTACGCAAATACTCAGGCTACGATCAATGACAATTTCGTAAATCTGCTTGCAAGTATGTGAGAAAGCCGTCGGATAACCCCAAAAGAATCTTTTTTGTGAACAAATCTGAAAAGGCTGGATAATTGCTTTGGACTGTGCTATAATAAGCATGGACAAAATCAGCGAAACACCACTGCTACTTTAGTTTTCGGGTTATCAGACCGGAATAAAGTAAGGAGTGGCGTTTTATGCTGAAATTATCTTTGGATAAAGATTATAAAGCCGCCATCTACCTGAGATTATCAAAGGAAGATGGCGACTTTTCTATTTCCGGCGAAAAACTTGAGAGTGACAGCATTTCAAACCAGAGAATGCTCATCAAGGAATACCTCAAGAAGCACCCGGAAATTACCGTAGTAAAAGAATACTGCGATGACGGCTTTACCGGCGCAAACTTTGAGCGTCCTGACTTCAACAGAATGATGGAGGCTGTCCGCGCTGGCTTGGTTGACTGCATCGTGGTGAAAGACCTTTCGCGTTTTGGTCGTGAGTATATTGAGGCTGGTGACTACATCCAGAAGATATTCCCCCGCCTCGGTATTCGCTTTATTGCAATCAACGACAACTATGACAGCGCACAGCCCGGAGCGGCAGACAACGAGCTTGTCCTTCCGTTCAAGAACCTGATGAACGATTCCTATTGCCGTGACATCTCCATCAAGGTCAGATCAAACCTTGATGCGAAGCGACGGAACGGACAGTTTGTCGGCTCTCGTGTGGTTTTCGGGTATCTGAGATCACCGGACAACAAGAACCAGTTGGTGATTGACCCGGTTGCCGCGCCGGTTGTGCAGGACATTTTCAAGTGGAAGATAGAGGGGCTGTCTCCGGCTCAGATCGCAGACCGGCTTAATGACGCCAATGTCCCTTCTCCGATTGAGTACAAGAAGGCGAATGGCTCAAAGCAACGCACCTGTTTCCAGACGAAGAAGGTCGCTCTGTGGAGTGCCGTTGCGATATATCGCATTCTCAAGAACGAGATTTATACCGGAACACTGGTACAGGGCAAAACCACTTCTCCGAACCACAAGGTCAAAAAGACCATAGTGAAGCCGCAAAGCGAGTGGGCGCGGACAGAAAATGCCCATGAGCCTATCATTGCCCATGCTCAATTCGATCTTGTTCAGAAGCTCATGCTTGATGATACAAGAAGCCCGTCCGGTGCAACCGGCGTCCATCCGTTTTCCGGGAAGATTTATTGTGCTGACTGCGGAAGCCCGATGGTACGCAGAGTATCACGCTGCGGAGAAAAGGAATATGCCTATTTCATCTGCGGTGGCAACAAGAGCGACAAGACCTCCTGCTCGGCTCACAGCATCAAAGAATCTGTTGTATATGACGCCGTTCTCGCTGTTGTTCAGGGACATATTGATGCCGCTATGAACATGGCAGATGCGTTGAAGCGGATTGATGATATGGCTTGGGAAAACCGTGAGATAGAGAAGATCAAAGCAAAAATTTCGTTTCAGGAAGAAATCATTGATAAGAACCGCCGCTTGAAAACCGGTGCTTATGAAGACTTCAAGAGCGATTTTATCAGCCGTGAGGAATACAAAGCCTTCACAGCTCAGTTCGACCAGCAGATCAAGGAGGCAAGCGACACCATTATGCGGCTCACCAGTGAGCGAAACAGCGTGATGGGTGGGCTGGCAGAACAACAAAGCTGGCTTGAGCAATTCAGAAAATACGCAAATATCAAGGAACTCACTCGAAGCACCGTGGTCAACCTAATCGACTATATTCATATTCGAGAGAACAAAGACATTGATGTCGGTCTCATGCACTGTGACCGCTTTGCATCTATCGTCGAGTTCCTGCGCGAACGTCAGGAAAAGGAGGACGCGAATAAAGTCATTCGCTTTGAAAGGAAGGTGGTCTAATGGCACGAGTATCGCGGAAAAAGCAAAATCTCCCTACCCCAGCAGTTGATACTCCTATCCGCCGCTGGAAAACCGCTCTATATGTCCGCCTCTCCGTCGAGGATAACGGAAAAGGTTCGGACTCAATTGAGAACCAGACCACGCTCCTTGAAGACTATATTGCGTCACGTTCGTATCTTGAGAAGACGGCGCTGTTCGTTGACAACGGCTATACCGGAACCGATTTTCTCCGTCCAGAGTTTAACCGGATGATGGAAGCCGTCAAGATGGGCATTGTAGATTGCATCGTGGTGAAGGACTTATCCCGTCTCGGCAGAAACTATATCGAAACATCTCAGTTCATTGAAAAGGTCTGCCCGTTCTTCGATCTGCGCTTTATCTCCGTCAATGACTCCTTTGATACTGCGACGGTAACAAGCGAGGGGCATTTATCCGCCTCCCTGTCGAACATCGTCAATGATTTTTATGCGAAGGACATCTCGCGCAAGGTCACAACAGCCCTTCAAGCGAAGATGGAGCGCGGGGATTATATCGGAAACTATGCACCGTATGGTTATCGTAAAGACCCTGAGAACAAGAACCATCTTCTGATCGACCCTGAGACTGCGCCGATTGTTGTCCAGATATTTCAATGGAGAGCCGAAGGTGTCAGCTACATGGGCATCAACAAAAAGCTCAACGACGCCGGTATTCTTTCCCCCAGTCAGCTCAAACGGGAGCGCGGTGTGGAAACGAACTTCAACAAGAAGGATCGCGTCATTCTGTGGAATAAGCACATGATAACCGAAATCCTTCAAAACATCGTCTATATCGGGCATTTAGCTCAAAAGAAAGGCAGTCAGTGTCTCTATGGAGGCATCCCTTATCACATCACGTCCGAAGACGAATGGATCATCGCAAAAAACACCCATGAACCACTTCTCAGTGAAGAACTGTTTGAGAAGGTGCAGGAGATCAACCGTGCAGCCGTAGAACGCACGAGAGCCAATTCAGGTAAGTACGATCATCTACCCAAAGCAAAAAACATCTACGGGAAGAAGTTTGTTTGCGCCGAGTGCGGGGCAATCATGAAATTGCAGCGTTCCATCAGCACGAAGAAGGACAAAGTGTATTTCACCTTCAAATGCCCGACCTACGCCGAGCATGGAACAAGAGGCTGTTCCGACGTGAAAATACGGAAGCAGGATCTTGACGATGCAGTTTTTTCCTTCATCAAGTCTCAGATGGAAGTATTCCTCGATATGGAGAAGACGCTTCATTCTCTGCTGGCAATGAAAAAAGCTATGATCAAGCAAGACAATACCGTTCAGGAGATACGGACACTGCGTCAAAAACTTGCGCAAAAGCAGTCTCTCCTTAGCGGTATGTATGTTGATCTCAAGGAGGGATTGCTCTCTGACGCCGAGTACAGCCACCATAAAGAGATTGTCATGGAGGACATCCGAGCGATTGAGAGAAACCTATCCGAGCTGGAAGCGCCAAAGAATCAGACAGAGGAACAGATTACCGGCGAAATGAAGTGGAAGCAGCTGATCCACCGTTTCCACGATGCGACGGAAATCTCCGAAGAAATGACGGACGCTTTCATCGAGACCATGAAAATTCATGAGAACGGCACATTGGAAATCAAACTCAGCTATATGGATGAGTTTGCAGCACTTACGAAGACTTGCGAGAAAATCAGGAAGGAGGTTGCTTGATGAAACAACAAATCGCTATTTATCTGCGCTTGTCGCTTGAAGACGTTGACAAGCGCACAAACAAAGTCAAGGACGAGAGCAACAGTATCGCATCGCAGCGTATGCTCATCAATCGTCATCTGGATCAGAACCCGCTTCTCTGCGATCTGCCTCGTATAGAGTTCTGCGATGACGGTTTCTCCGGCACGAACTTTGATCGTCCTGACTTTGCAAAGATGATAGAGTGCGCAAAGCATGGAGAAATTAGCTGCATCGTAGTGAAAGACCTTTCCCGTTTCGGTCGAGACTATCTTGAAGTTGGTGACTATTTGGAGCATATTTTCCCGTTTCTCGGTATCCGCTTCAAGTCTATCAATGACCATTATGACAGCGCGAAACATGAAGGCAAGACTATCAGTATGGATATTGCCTTCAAGAACCTTATCTATGACTATTACAGCAAAGACCTGTCCAAGAAGGTCAAGTCTGCAATGGGAATGAAACAGGAGAAGGCAAAGTTTGTGAACACAGTCCCATACGGGTATAAAGCCGATCCTGCTGACAAGCATCACCTTATCATCGACGCGGAAACCGCTCCGATAGTCCGCCGTATTTTCATGGAAGTGATTGGTGGCAAGTCTTGCACACAGATTGCAAAGGGACTGAATACGGAGGGCATTCCAACACCCGCCCAGCATAAAGCCGTGTCCAGAAAGGCGTCTTCCAAGAAGCCACAGTGGACACATCGCGGTATTCTGACTATGATAGAGAGCGTGAAGTACACTGGAACAATGGTCAACCATATCCGCGAAAGCAGATTCATCCGTGACAAAAACCAGCGGCGCGTTCCCAAAGAAGAATGGTATATCCGCGAAAATGCGCATGAGGCGATTGTGACAAAGGATGAATACGAACAGGCACAAGAGGCAATCCAGAGGCGTAGAAAGTTTGTCCGAAGTTCCCATGACCAGTCAGACCGAGTTTACTTCTGCGCCCATTGCGGCGGAAAACTTGAGAAAGCCAATGGAACTGTATTTGCGTGTCCGTCCCATCGGTATCACGATGGCAGTCCGTGTGAAAACGTCCGCTGGCGAAAAAGCGCACTTGAAGAAATCGTCTTTGAAGCACTGAAAAGACAGATCGAGATCGTCAGTATTGAATCCGCAGCCGTCAGAAAAACAGCGAAAAGCAAAGGTGAAAGTCTGGAAAGACAGCTCGTCTTGCTGAAAGCTCAGTATGATGCCTGTGATCGTGAGAAGTTTACGATCTATGAAAACTACCGTGAAGGGAAGCTGACTCCGGAAGAGTATCTGTCCGGCAAAGACGCCCTTGCACAAAAACAAGCCGCCCTGAAAGAGCAGCTTGAATCCTGTGAAACCCAGCTTGAGGTCTTCCATCAGCAAAGTCTCGATGCAGAAGACCAGCATGAAGCAGCAAGCCGGATGACCGGCTTGCCCGATGACAAACTCAGAGAGCATCTGTATGATGCAGTTGAACGTGTACTTGTTTATGACACTGAGACAATCGAAATTGTCTGGAAGTTCAACGAATCAAAAATCGACACCGATGAAAACATCGGAGTTGCGAATTGACTCCGGTGTTTCATTTCGTGGCAAATCTGTCGAATTTGCTCCTAAAATAACATAATCTATCGAAACCTCGTAGGCGCATCGTAGCACCGTCCGGAAAGCCCGGAGCCATTGATATTAAAGGCTTTTCGGATAGTTTGTAAAATTTTTTTGCACCTACTTGACATAAAGGGATGAGCTGGGGCGGGTGGTCATTCCCAAAGAGATCAGGCGAACCCAGCGCATCCGCCAGGGCGATGCACTGGAAATTTTTACCGCTGCCGATGGGCAGGTGGTGTTCAAAAAATATTCCCCGCTGGTGGAGCTGGGCGAACTGGCCGGGGTGTATGCCGAGGTGCTGGCCAAAAACCTGGGCCGCCCTGTGCTGGTGTGTGACAGGGAAAGCATTGTGGCCGCCACCGGCACGGGCAAAGGGCAGCTGCTGGGGCGGCAGATCAGCGATGCCGCCGCCCGGCTGCTGGCCATGCGCGGCCCTTACACCGCGCCGGAAACCGCTGCCCGCCGCATTACGGCCTTTGACAAAGGGGAAACGGTGCTGCTGTGCGTCTGCCCCATTGTGGTGCAGGGGGATGTGGAAGGCGGTGTGTTGCTGACCGGCCGCCCGCAGGATGCAGCCCCTGATGCCGAGACCGCCCGCGCAGTAAACATTGCCGCGGCATTTTTAGCAAAGTGGATGGAAGAATGAACCGTTGGCCGGCATCACCCTGCTGCCTGGCGGGCAGCAAAACAAGATAAAATAACAGAAAAACGCCGCGGCGGAGGGTAAAAACCACCCTTTGCCGCGGCGTTTGTGTCAAATCTGTTAAAGTTTGAAACTTTTTATGAAAAGGGCTTGACAGAACAAAGAGTTGGGATATAATAAATTTAGCACTCAGGAAGAGAGAGTGCTAAACAAGAAAAAGCAAACAAGGAGATGAGGGCAGCATGACGATGGATGCACGCAAGCAGCGCATTCTGGAAGCGATTGTTGCCATTTATTCTACCGGCGGCGAGCCGGTCGGCTCCGGTTTGCTGGCCAGCCACTTTGACATGGCACTTTCCAGCGCAACGCTCCGCAACGAGATGGCTGCGCTGACAAAGCTTGGCCTGCTGGAGCAGCCGCACACCAGCGCAGGCCGCGTGCCCAGCCCCAAGGGGTACCGGTACTACCTAGACCACCTGTTGGAAGCCCCCGCCGCCATAGCACTGAGCGCAGCGGACCGCGAAAACATTGACCGGCTGTTTGCCGATATGGACGTTGAGCCCGAAAAGCTGGCGCAGAGCGCCGCCCGCGCACTGGCCGATTATACCGGCTGTGCCGCAGTGGCTACCACCCCGCAGGCCGAGGATCTGTGCATCGCCCATTTTGAGGTCGTGCAGGTCGGGCGGTATTCCGCCGCAGTTTTGGCGGTTACCAGCTCCGGCGGTGTGCGCACCCGTGTGGCGCGTATCCACACCGGCTTGACGCGGGAAGATGCCGATGAGATGGCCCGCCTGCTGAACAGCAGCCTGACCTTTGTGGCACCGGAGGATCTGACCCCGTCGCTGACGGCAAGCCTGGTGCTTTCCGCCGGGCGCAGGCTGGCGCCGGTGGTGTTCGCTGCCGAAGCGCTGGTTCGCACCCGCCCGCAGTTTTACCTGGAGGGCGTGCAGTACCTGGCCAAGATGCCGGATGTGCGCACAAACCTTGGCGCGCTGCTGGAAGTTTTTTCTGACAACGAAGCGGCCCGCGCGATGATCGAACCGGGCAGCGGCAAAGTGACCGCCACGTTGGGCGAGGATATCGAGCCCGCCATGCCGAACCTCTGCATCGTCAGCAAGCGTTACCTTGCGGGCGGCGGGCTGTACGGCACGGTGGCGGTGATCGGCTCCAACCGCATGGAGTACGAACACTTGATCCCCGTTTTGAATTATTTTGCAATTAAGTTAGGGCAGTCAATGTCCGGTAAAAAGGAGGAGCAGACATGAGCGAAGAAACAAAGAAGCAGCCTGAAACTGAACAGGAACAGGCCGCTGCTGAAACAAAAGCGCCCGCGGCAGAATCCGATAAGCAGGAAACTGAACCCGCTGCAGAAAAGACCGAAAAGAAAGACTGGTTCGGCAAAAAATCCAAAGAGCTGGAAGCCGTAAAGGCAAAGCTGGAAGCCGCCGAGCAGGCTAACGCAAAGCTGAAAGACCAGATGCTGCGCACCGCTGCAGAGTATGACAATTACCGCAAGCGTTCCGCCCGCGAAGCTGACCAGAAGTTCAACGATGGTGTTTCCCACGCGGTCAACCAGATCCTGGCAATTCTGGATACGCTGGATATGGCAGCCAATGCCGAATGCACCGATGAAAACTATAAAAAGGGCGTTGTGATGACGCTGGACAAAGCCGAAAAAGCTCTGAAAACGCTGAACATCACCGAAATCGAATCCATGGGCAAGCCCTTTGACCCCAACTTTATGAACGCTGTTCAGCAGGTTCCGGCAGAGGATGGCCAGGAAAGCGGCACTGTGGTGCGCGTGTTCCAGAAAGGCTACATGATCGGCGATAAGATCATCCGCCATGCAACCGTGGTTGTGGCCGAATAATAAAGCATGAACCGGGTGCAAAAGCCCGTTCAGATATAAATTAAGACATTCACATTTCCATGTTTCCTGAAAGAGGAATATGAAAGGAGTTTTATATTATGAGTAAGATTATTGGTATTGACCTTGGTACTACCAACAGCTGCGTAGCTGTTATGGAGGGCGGCGAGCCCGTTGTTATCCCTAACGCTGAGGGTGCCCGTACCACCCCGTCTGTTGTCGGCTTTACCAAAACCGGCGAGCGTCTGGTAGGCCAGGTTGCAAAGCGTCAGGCTATCACCAACCCCGAAAACACCATCTCCTCCATCAAGCGTAAGATGGGCACTGCCGAGAAGGTTCACGCCGGCGGCAAAGATTACACCCCCGAAGAGATCAGCGCTATGATCCTGGCAAAGCTGAAGGCTGATGCCGAAGCTTACCTGGGCGAGCCCGTTACCGAGGCTGTCATCACCGTTCCCGCTTACTTCAACGACAGCCAGCGTCAGGCAACCAAGAACGCCGGTACCATTGCTGGTCTGAACGTAAAGCGTATCATCAACGAGCCGACCGCAGCTTCTCTGGCTTACGGCATTGATAAGGAATCCGACCAGAAGATCATGGTTTACGACCTGGGCGGTGGTACGTTCGATGTTTCCATCATCGAGATGGGCGATGGCGTTACTGAAGTTCTGGCTACCAATGGTGATACCCACCTGGGCGGCGATGACTTCGACCAGCGCATCATCGACTGGATGGCTGAAGATTTCCAGAAGGAAAACAACATCGACCTGCGCAAGGATAAGATGGCTGCACAGCGCTTGAAGGAAGCTGCTGAAAAGGCAAAGATCGAGCTGTCCAGCGCCACTTCCACCAACATCAACCTGCCGTTCATCACCGCTGACGCCAACGGCCCCAAGCACTTGGATATGACCCTGACCCGCGCAAAGTTCAATGAACTGACCGCTGATCTGGTTGACCGCACCATGGCCCCTGTCCGCAAGGCTCTGGCTGATGCAGGCCTGAAGGCTTCTGACCTGGCTAAGGTCCTGATGGTCGGTGGTTCCACCCGTATCCCCGCTGTCTATGACGCTGTCAAGAAGGAACTGAACTGCGAGCCGTTCAAGGGCATCAACCCCGATGAATGTGTTGCTGTCGGCGCTTCCATCCAGGGCGGTGTTCTGCAGGGCGACGTTAAGGGTCTGCTGTTGCTGGATGTTACCCCGTTGAGCCTGGGCATTGAGACTCTGGGCGGCGTTTGCACCAAGATCATTGAGCGCAACACCACCATCCCCACCAAGAAGAGCCAGATCTTCTCCACTGCTGCTGACAACCAGCCCAGCGTTGAAGTCAACGTTCTGCAGGGCGAACGTGAGTTTGCCCGCGACAACAAGAGCCTGGGTACCTTCCACCTGGATGGCATCGCTCCGGCTCCGCGCGGCGTGCCCCAGATCGAAGTTACCTTTGATATCGATGCCAACGGCATTGTGCATGTAAGCGCTAAGGACCTTGGCACCGGCAAGGAGCAGAGCATTACCATCACTGCTTCCACCAACATGAGCAAGGATGACATCGACAAGGCCGTTAAGGATGCCGAGCAGTATGCTGCTGAGGATAAGAAGCGCCGCGAAGATGTTGATGCCCGCAACAACGCCGACCAGATGGTGTTCCAGACCGAAAAGGCTTTGGGCGAGCTGGGCGACAAGGTCTCTCCGTCCGAGAAGAGCGAGTGCGAAGCTAAGCTGAACGCCCTGAAGGAAGCCCTGAAGGGTACCGATATTGAGGCCATCAAGGCAAAGCAGGACGACCTGCAGAAGGCTTTCTACGCCATCAGCGAGAAGGTTTACCAGCAGGCTGCCCAGCAGCAGGGCCAGCAGCCGGGCGCTGACGCCCAGCAGGGCCCCACGGGCAATGCCGGTTCCGCCCCGAAGGATGACGGTGCTGTTGACGCTGACTTCCACGAGGTGTAAGATAACAGAATAAACAGGGGAACATCCCTGTAACCCAAAAGGCCGCCGCCAGGCAATTCCGGCGGCGGCCATTGTGGGGTTAAGCCCACAAAGCTGCGTCCCGTCCGTAGGGGCGCACAGCGTGTGCCCGCAGTGAAATCACGTTGCCGCTTGCAGGCACAGGCTGTACGCCCTTACGGACAAAGAACCGGCTGTTCCCATAGGGGAAAGGAATAAAAGTCAACTTACTTCAACACATAAAGGTGTGATCATATGGCAGAAAAAAGAGATTATTACGAGGTGCTGGGCATCGGCAAAAACGCTACGGATGCCGAGATCAAGAGTGCCTACCGCAAACTTGCCAAAAAGTACCACCCTGACCTGAACCCCGGCAATAAAGAAGCCGAGGAAAAGTTCAAAGAGGTCAACGAAGCCAACGATGTGCTTTCCGACCCGCAGAAACGCCAGCGCTATGATCAGTTCGGTTTTGCCGGCGTAGACCCCAACTATGCGGCTGCCAACGGCGGCGGTGCAGGCGGGTTCGGCGGTGGTTTTGGCGGCGTGGACCTGGGCGACATCTTTGGCGATATCTTTGGCGGCGGATTTGGCGGTGGATTCAGCGGCTTTGGCGGCGGTTCTTCCACCCGCACCGCCAATGCACCCCGCAAGGGCCATGATATTCAGGCCAGCGTGATCCTGACCTTTGAGGAAGCCGCCCACGGCTGCTCCAAGAAGATCACCATCAACCGCCAGGATACCTGCCCCGACTGCGGCGGCACCGGTGCGGCCAAGGGTACCAGCCCCGAAACCTGCCCCGACTGCGGCGGCCGTGGTTATGTTGTAACACAGCAGCGCACCCCCTTTGGCGTAATGCAGAGCCAGCAGCCCTGCAGCCACTGCGGCGGCCGCGGCACCATTATCCGCAACCCGTGCAAGACCTGCCGCGGCACCGGCAAGACCGCCGCGCGCAAGAGCCTGGAGATCAATATCCCAGCTGGTATTGATGATGACCAGAACATTGCACTGCGCGGCCAGGGCGATGCCGGTTCCAACGGCGGCCCGGCCGGCGATGTGATCGTGCATGTTACCGTTAAGGCCGACCCGATGTTTGAGCGTGACGGGTACGATGTTACCATCCATGTGCCCATCACCTTCAGCCAGGCTGTGCTGGGCGATGACGTTGAGGTGCCCACCGTGGATGGCCGCATTGTGCAGCATATCCCCGAAGGCACCCAGAGCGGCACCAAATTCCGCCTGCGCGGCCAGGGCATCCAGTATCTGAACGGCCGCGGCCGCGGCGACCAGTATGTGATCGTCGATGTTGAGATCCCTAAAAAGGTCACCCGCGCCCAGCGCGAAGCCCTGAAAGCTTTTGAGGACAGCATGAAAGAGGATAACTACGAAAAGCGCAAGGGCTTCTTCAAGAACCTGCGCGACCGTTTCTCGTAATGCAATAACATGCCCCCGCCTGGTAATGCAGACGGGGGTGTTTTTGTATCAGTTAATTATAGCAATATCACGACCTCTTTATGTGATTTTTACATAGATGATATCATTCTCTAGCCTAAAAAGATAGAGGAAAAATGAGAAAAGTAAAGTGCAGTAAGGCTAATATTGCACTTTCGCCAATCATCATGTATAATAAAACTGTTTGTAAGCAACCTAAAGCAGGGGAGGGCTTCATGCAAAAAATCAAAGATTTCTGCAAGCGGCACCGCCTGCTGTGGCTGACTTTGCTGGTGGCGCTGGCTGCCGCCGCTGTGGCCGCGTGGGCCGGGTTTGACCTTGGCCAGCGGGTGGATAACCAGCCGGTGTATGAAATCGTCAACGATGATTATACCCGTACCGTTGTAATTCCTGCCACGGCGGACGCTGCAACGCAGGATGACGGCACAACCGGGTTGTACCTGCCCGTTCCGCTCAAAAGCGGGCAGCGCATTTACGGGGTTCGACTGGACCTGACCACCCATAATTGGGCGTTCCGGCATGGCACCCTGTATGCTGCACTGCTGGATGCCGATGGCAACGCCGTGGCGAACGGTGAGCTGGACTGCATTACCATTAAAGATAACACCTTTGCGGCCATCACGTTTGATGCGCCCTATACCGCCCCCGGCACAGCCGATGCCGAAGCGGACTATGACCTGGCAAACCCCAACATGACCCTGCGCCTGTGGTATACCCCCGGCGATGACTGGGATGTGTACCACCTGCTGGGCCTTTGGGCGGATGCCGACACCAGCCAGCAGATGACCCGCCGGAATGCAAACGGCACAACGGATTCCATCGTCGGGCATCCGGCATTGCAGTATGTCGTCAATGATTCCGGCAGCTGGTCCCATGTGATCTCCCGCCTGCTGGGCGTGCTGACCTTTGCGGCGGTGGTGGCGGGCTTTATCCTGCTCACCCACCGCGCCAAGCTGTGGCAGGTGGTGCTGGTGTGCGGTGCGGTGCTGGGCGTGGCGTTTGCCTTTTTAACGCCGCCCCTTGTCGGCCCCGATGAATACACCCACCTGGCCAAATGCTACCGCCAGTCCAGCACATTGCTGGGCCAGCCGGTGGCGGACGATGATGATATGCTGCTGGTGCGCAGCTGCGATGCTCCCTATTTCAAAAATCATACCGGTGATATCGGCATTTACGCTTACAAGGAAATGCTGGAACACCTGGGAGATGTGGGCTGCAGTGGTGAAACGACTGTCAGCTCCGATACCTATGTAACGGCGGACCCCATCAACAATACGCTCTACCTGGGTCAGATTGCCGGCATTACGCTGGCGCGCATGATGGGGCTTGGCTTCCATGGCATGCTGCTGTTGGGGCGGCTGTGCAACCTGGCGCTGTACCTGGCATTGGCTGCGGCTGCGGTCAATATTGCACCCCAGCGGCTGCGCGGCATTTTTGCCGGTGTGGCACTGCTGGCCCAGCCCTTGCAGCTGGCGGGCAGCCTTTCGGCGGACGCCGCCGTGCTGGGGTATCTCTTCTGCTTTACTGCGCTCTGCCTGACCCTGCGCACCCGCCCGGCCCGCTGGCCGGAAACGGTGGCTGCTGTGGTGCTGGCGGCGCTCATCGGCCCGGCCAAGGCAATTTATCTGCCCGCCGTGCTGCTGATCTTTATGATTCCCGATGCAAACCTTGCCTTGCCCGGCAAGCGCTGGCCGGTTGGCCCCATTGCCAAAGTTCTGGCGCTGGTGCTGGCCGCTATCGGCTGGGTGCAGGTCAATATGGGCGCTGCTTTGTATGCAGCCCGCGATGTGGATACCGTGGGCATCCTGCGCGCCGGTGGTGCCGCCGCGGCTGGTGCCGCTTTGCTGGCGCTGCTGTACTGGAAGATCCGCCGCGACCCCAAAAAGAAGAAAATCTTTTTGGGTGCCATTGCCGCGGTTGTGGTGCTGGCCATCCCGGTTGGGCTGTATAAGCTGACCCACATGTGGGGCGGCTTAACGCCGGAACAGCTGGTTGGCTCTATTCAGGAAAACGGCGATTCCATCTACACCTATTCCGCCGGGTATATCTGCCGCAACCTGCCCAACACGGCCAAACTGCTGCTGCGCTCTTTCAGTGCGCAGGGGGCGCAGTGGGTGCAGGGCGTACTGGGCACTGCCCTGGGCGAACCCATTGTGTATACCGTGGATGCCAGCTGGGTGCTGGGGGTTGGCTTTATCCTGGCTTTGCTGGCCGCTGCGCTGCCGCAGGCGGGTGAGACCGTACCTCTGGGCCGCCGCACCAAAGCGGGCGTTTGGGGTATTGTTCTCTGCGTGATTGCCCTTTCGTTCGTCACGGCGCTCAACTGGACCCCCATCAATTACACCACTATTTTTGGCCTGCAGGGGCGCTACTGGCTGCCCGTGCTGCCGCTGGTGCTGGCGCTAGTGCACCACAACCGCACCTTTGCCGTGCAAAAGCCCGCAGAGCGCAAGGCGGTATTTGCCATGCTCTGCCTGACATCGTTCGTCATTCTGCAAGGCGCGGGTTTGTACGCGACCTTCCAGATGCCGTCATAAATTATCATTTTATACGTTTTGTATAATGCAGAAAGGAACATTACCATGACTGTTACCCGTAATACCATCATTGCCGAAATCCTGCAGAACGATCCTTCCCAGGGCTGCGTGCCCATCTTTTTGAACACGGGTATGCACTGCCTGGGCTGCATGGCTGCCCATGGTGAGACCGTGGAGCAGGCCTGCATGGTCCACGGTGTGGACCCCGACGAACTGTGCGCCGAACTGAATGACTACTTTGCACACCTGTAAGCCTGTGCCGCACCTGGATGCGCGGCTGGCCGCCGCGGCTGCCTATGTGCGGCCCGGCCATATTGCCGCCGATATTGGGTGTGACCATGGAAAACTCAGTGCATGGCTGGCGGGCAGCGGTTGCTGCCCGCTTGTTTTTGCATGTGATCTGCGGGAAGGCCCGCTGCAAAAAGCCCGCATGACCTGCGCCCCCTGGGCGGATAAGATCCAGTTCCGCCTCGGTTCCGGTTTGAGTGTGCTGCAGCCGGGGGAGGCAACGGAAATCATCATTGCCGGCATGGGGGCCGAAACGGTGCTGGAAATCCTGGATGCCGCCCCCTGGGTGAGGAACGAACAGTATAACTTTGTTTTTGTACCCGCCACCAAGCACAGCGTTTTGCGCAAGGGCCTTGCCCAGCGCGGCTTTGCCTTAAAAAGCGAGACACTGTGCCGTGCAGCCGGGCGGCTGTATACCGTGATCAACGCGCAGTATACCGGCCGGGCAGCGGAGCCCACCGGCCTTGCCTGCCTGTGCGGCAAAACGCAGGGCCAGCCCGAAGCCCAGGCCTACCGTGAACAGCAGCTGGTCAAACTGAAAAAATACCGCCTGGGCCTTGCACCCGGCCCGCAGGCGGATGGGGTGGATGCCCTGATACAGGAAATGGAGGATGGACTATGGCCGTAAAAGTACAGCAGGTACTGGAAATTCTGGAACAGATCGCCCCGCCGGAGCTGGCTTGCAGTTGGGATAACGTGGGCCTTTTGGTGGATGCCGGACGCCCGGTCACCTCCATTATGGCGGCGCTGGATATTACCGCCGATGTGGTGCGCGATGCCGCCGAAAGCGGGTGTGAGCTGATTGTAAGCCACCACCCGGTCATCTTTGACCCGCTGCGCCGCGTGACGGCAGAGGATGTGCCCGCAATGCTGCTGCAGAACGGCATTTCGGCCATCTGCATGCACACCAATCTGGATGCCGCTCCCGGCGGTGTGAACGATGTGCTGGCAGACCTGCTGCGCATTGAGAACCGCCGGGATTTCGCCGATAACTGCGGCCGCATCGGCACGCTGAACGTGCCCACCACGGCCCAACAGCTGGCCGAAACCTGCAGCCGGATGCTGCACACCCACTGCAAGTTTGTGGAAGCCGATCACCCGGTAGAAAAGCTGGCCGAAGTGAGCGGCGCAGGCGGCAGCTATTTGCAGCAGGCCATTGACGAGGGCGCAGACTGCCTGGTGACAGGCGAAGCCGCCCACCACATTGCCATTTTGGCAAAGCAGAAAGGCGTGGGCCTGGTTGTTGCCGGGCACTGGGGAACGGAACACCCGGTGGTGTTTGCCCTGGCGGATGCTCTGACCGAGCGCCTGCCCAAAGAAGTTACTGTGGCCCCCAGCCTGGCCGATGTTGACCCTTACAGCTACCTGTAACCCCTGCGGCGGCTGAACACTATGGGGTGGGATGAACCCATCCTGCCGCGTGAGAAGAATGCTGTCGTTTTCATAAAACCCTGCCCCAAAAGAAAAGGAGTACCACCATGGCATTGGATGCCGCGACCCTTGCGCTGGTCGCAAATGAACTGAACAGCACCCTGCTGGATGCCAAAATTGATAAAATTTTTGAGCCGACGCGGGATGAAGTGCTGATGACCCTGCGCACTCGCACCCAGACGTTCAAGCTGCTGCTGTCTGCCCGCAGCGGCTCGGCGCGTGTCTGCCTGACCAAAGAAAGCTTTGAAAACCCGCTCACCCCGCCGGGCTTTTGCATGCTGCTGCGCAAACACCTGACCGGCGGCCGTCTGACAGGGCTGCATATGGAACCCGGCGACCGCATTGTGTTTTTTGACTTTTTGTGCACCAATGAGATGGGCGACCTGGTAACCAATACCCTGGCTGCCGAGCTGATGGGCCGTTACTCCAACCTGGTGCTGATCCAGAGCGGCAAGATCATCGATGCCCTCAAGCGCGTGGATTTTGAGGACAGCGAGATCCGCCAGCTGCTGCCCGGACTGCCGTATACGCTGCCGCCCAAACCCAATAAGCCGGATTTTCTGGCAACCAGCGCCGCCGCCATGGTGGCCGCTGCCTGCGAAAAAGACCTGCCGGTGGCTTCTGCTTTGGGCAAAGCGGTTGGCGGTGTCGGCCCCGTTGTTGCGCGGGAGGCTGTGTGGCGTGCCTTTGGCGGCGAAACGCCCCTGCTGGCCTGTGACCTGGACGAAGCGCAGAAGCAGGCCCTGTGCGCCGCAATCGAAAACCTGAAGGATGAACACGCTGCAGGCGGCACCCCCACGGCGGTGCGCATCCCCCAGCCGGACGGTGTGAACAAGCCGGTAGAGTTCAGCTTTTTTATCCCGCAGCAGTACGGCAGTGCGGCCATTTTAACGCAGTACCCCACCTACAGCGAGCTGCTGGAGGATTATTACGCCACCAAGGACCGCGCCGAGCGGTTGAAGCAGAAGAGCCGCGAGCTGTACAAAGCGGTGCATAACCTGTACGAACGCGCTGTGCGCAAACAGTCCGCCCGGCGGGAGGAACTGGCCCAGAGTGAAAAAGCCGATACCCTGCGCCTGTACGGCGAGCTGCTGCAGGCCAACCAGTGGGCCATCCAGAAAGGCGACCGCCAGGCCACCGTGCAAAACTACTATACCGGCGAGGATGTGACCATCCGCCTGGACCCCCGCCTTGGACCCAACGAGAACGCGCAGAAATACTTCCGCGATTATAAAAAGAAGCAAACCGCCGGCCAGATGCTGAAAAAGCTGCTGCTCGAGGGCGAGGATGAGATCGAATACCTTGCCAATGTTCTGTATGAGGTGGAGACTGCCCCCGGCGAGCAGGCTCTGAACGAAGTGCGTGCCGAGCTGAAAAGCCAGGGCTACCTGAAATACTATAAGCAGCGGGAACGCAAACAGAAACCGGCGGATTTCCTGCGCTACCGCTCCAGCGATGGCTTTGAAATTTTGATCGGGCGCAACAACCTGCAAAACGATAAGCTGACCCTGCACACTGCCCGCGGCAAGGATGTCTGGTTCCATGTACAGAAAGCCCCCGGCAGTCATACGGTTGTTATGAGCCGCGGCGAGGATGTGCCGGACACCACCAAACAGGAGGCCGCAGAGCTGGCTGTGCTGCACTCCAGCCAGAATGGCGGTGCCAAGGTGCCGGTGGATACCACCGAGGTGCGCAACATCTGGAAAGCCAACGGCGCCCGCCCTGGCATGGTGCTGTATAACGATTATACAACGGTCTATATTACCCCGCGCGCCGGGCTGGAAGAGCAGCTAAGGGAAAAATAAAGGCAATACCGCATAATTCTAAGTGCCGATACGGCGAGCGAGGTGCG
>OMDR01000126.1_pt1 | contig 68288 bp, 59 predicted proteins | sample 1645251 | NCBI WGS metagenome assembly OMDR01 (sample SAMEA103958142, study PRJEB25191) | human gut metagenome | biome: human-associated habitat [ENVO:00009003]; feature: intestine environment [ENVO:2100002]; material: feces | place: Germany | collected 2013/2015 | reverse complement strand
GCGGACGTATGTGCAAGGCAATTGGATTATAATAAGCGCTTGCGCTTATTATAGCGTATCCGAAAGGATATGCTGTAATTTGCCGATATGCACGGAGTCCGTCGGCGGCGGACGTATGTGCAAGGCAATTGGATTATAATAAGCGCTTGCGCTTATTATAGCGTATCCGAAAGGATATGCTGTAATTTGCCGATATGCACGGAGTCCGTCGGCGGCGGACGTATGTGCAAGGCAATTGGATTATAATAAGCGCTTGCGCTTATTATAGCATAAAAACGATTACTTTGCAATATCCTGAATGGTACTTTTGGCATAAATTTGTATAAAGATATTTCCCGAGTAATAGAAATAGTCAGCAAAAAACACCTTCCGGAAAATTTTTTCAGAAAATTTGCTTTCCCCCCTTGACAAATCAGAGGATACAGATTATACTGTGTATACAACACATAAACAGTTAAAAAGGAGCGTGATTCTGATGTCCCTCAAAGTGGATAATATAGTCAAGACTTACGGCAGCTACAGAGCGGTGGACGGGCTAAGCTTCGAGATGACGGAGCCGGGGGTGTTCGCACTTCTGGGAACAAACGGCGCCGGAAAGACCACGTCTATCCGCATAATCCTGGGAATGCTCAGCGCGGACAGCGGCTCGGTGACCTGGCACGGAAAGAGATTCTGCACCGCGAACGAATCCATAGGCTACCTCGCGGAGGAGCGCGGACTCTACCCGAAATATAAGATCATGGACCAGCTGCTGTATTTCACCTCCCTCAAGGGAATGAAGAAGCCCCAGGCGGTGAAGGCGCTGGACTACTGGTTCGAGCGGCTGGGCGTGCAGGAATACCGCAACATGCGCGCGGAGCAGCTCTCCAAGGGCAATCAGCAGAAGATACAGCTCATCGCCGCCCTCGCCCCGGACCCGGAGCTGCTGATACTCGACGAGCCGCTCAGCGGACTTGACCCGGTGAACGCGGAGCTTTTCAAGAGCGTTATCCGGGAGGAGATAAAGAAGAACAAGTACGTCATCATGTCCAGCCACCAGATGTCCACTATTGAGGAATTCTGCCGGGGGATAGTCATTCTCAACAAGGGAAAGACGGTGCTCCAGGGCGACCTCAACGAGATAAAGAAGGGCTACGGCAGGGTGAAGCTCACCGTGAAGTGCGAGGGGGATATCACCGCCCTGGCGCAGGAATGCGGACTGACCGCCGTGGAGGAAACTCCCAACGGCTCCAGCTATAACGTGCAGAGCGAGGAGCAGGCGCACGCCCTGCTCGGGAAGATAATGTCCCGGGGGATTCCGCTGATCAAGTACGAGCTGCGCGAGCCGTCCCTCAACGAGATATTCATAGAAAAGGTTGGTGAGTCTGATGAAAAGTAACAACACACGCGGCTGGAAAAAGGTGTTCGGATTCACGTTCGTGCAGTTCGTGAAAACCAAGTCCTTCATCGTGGGGACTGTTATCCTCGCCTTGATAACGGTGCTCATCACCGCCGGTCTGAACGTGATCCCGAAGCTCGCCGGCGCCGGGGAGGATATCTCCGGGGACGGCAGCGATTCCACGGATATCTGCATCTCAAAGGTATATGTGGCCGACAGCACCGGGGCGCTCACAGACGACGACCTCGCCGGGCTTCAGCAGATGGGATTCCCCCTGCCGGAGCGCACGGAGAATATCACGGCGGCGATCGACAGCCTTTCCGGTGCGGAATCCGGGCAGGTGCTTGTGACGGTGACCGCCGAACAAAGTGACGGTACTGTGACGGGATACAGCGTCAAAACGTTCTATTCCCCCGACACTGACGGGGATTCCATTGACGCGGTTTCCGGAGTAATGGTGACGCTGCTGAAATACCGCAACATGCTCGACCTCGGCGTGAAGCCGGAGGACCTCGCCGCCACCCAGCGGTACTATTCCACCTCCAAGATACAGGCAGGCTCCGATGAGTGGAGCGTGCTGGAATCCGCGATAAACTACATTGTGCCGATAGTGTTCTCGCTGGTTCTGTTCATATTCATCTTCGCCTACGGTCAGACGGTGGCGCAGTCCATCGCAACGGAAAAGACCTCCCGGGTCATGGAGCTTCTGCTTACCTCGGTGCGCCCCCTGGCGGTGGTCATCGGCAAGGTGCTGGCGATGTGCCTGGTATCCATTGCGCAGTTCCTGGTCATTGCCGGACTGGGAGCGGCTACCTTTGCCGCAACCGCGCCCTTCGGCATCGGCGGCGACATCATGAGGATAATGGAGAATCCGGCGGCGCAGACCGGGCAGGACGCTGAAATAGCCCAGGCGCTTTCCGGCAGCTTCGGTACGATAAGTCCGCTGACATTCGTGCTTATCCTGGTGATATTCATTCTGGGATTCCTGTTCTATGCGCTCATCGCCGCCCTGGTGGGAGCCTCCGTCAGCAGAATGGAGGACCTCGCCCAGGCAATGCAGCCCTATTCCCTGATCGGCGTCCTGGGATTCTACCTCGCGTATTTCCCCGTGATATTCAACGCCGAAAGCTTCGATAGCGGCGCGGCTTCCAGCAATTCCATGCAGCTGTTCTCCTACTACTTCCCGGTAAGCTCCCCGTTCTCGCTTCCCTCGGCGCTCCTCCTGGGTACTCTCTCCATGGGGCAGGTGCTGGCGGCGGTGCTTATCCTGGCGGTATTCGTCGTCCTGGTCGCAGTTATCGTTGCGAGAGTTTACGAGATGATAATACTCCACAACGGCAGCAGGCTCAAATTCAAGGATATAATCTCGATGGCGTTCAGGAAGTGAACGTGAAATACATGCGTGCCGGGGCGGAAGTTATTCCGCCCCGGCGGCTTTTTTTAATTCGGAATTCGGAATCATGGTGTCCGGCTCCGCCGGAGGGATCTCAATAATACGCGGATTTATAGGAGCCACGCTATTGTTCGGGTGAAAACGAATTTGTTTTGTGGCTCCTTTCCCCGAATCGCTGTCGGGCGTGCCCGACCCTGCCGGGGCTACCCGGCTCGGGCGTGCCCGACCGCCTGCAGTAAATTGCAGTTTGATGAGAGGTATACTGGTGAAAAAACAAGGAGGTACACCAGTATGAAAGCGATATTTGAGTTGATAAATCCGGACAATACGCTGAGCGTGAACAGGAGGCTTGCGCACGCAGTGGGATTACAGGAGGCGGTGGTGTATTCCGCGCTGCTGGCGAAATACGCGTGGTATGAGAGCCACGATATGCTCGCGGAGGGCGGCTGGTTCTATTCCACCGCTGAGGACCTGGAGGAATCCACTGCGCTGACCCGCTGTCAGCAGCAGCGCTGTATCGGCAACCTTACCTCCGCAGGACTTATATGCTGCAATGTGATGGGAATGCCGGCAAAGAGGTACTTCCGGATAGTTGACGACGTGAGCATTCTGAAAGGGCTGTTCTCCTCCGTGGAAAGCAAGCCGGAGGAGGTACGCCGTGAGTCCGGGGAAAACGAGAAACAGGATCCCATAAAACCTGAAAGCAAGCTTGCAGAAAACCGCGAAACAAGTTTTAAGGAATCCTTAAACAAAACCAAAGACAATAAAACAAAAGAAAATAAACCTGAGGAAAACAAACAGGACAGGGCGCGCACGCAGATACGCCACGCGGATCTTTCCGCGAAGTACGGCGTGGGATTCGCGGACCTGGCTGCGGAGGTGGTCGCCGAGGGTATCTCCGACGGGACTGACGGACAGGACGACAGTCCGGAAAGCGTTTCTTCCTTATTCAGCAGGGTGGACTACGACACGGTGTGCCACGTCGCGGACTACATATCCTCACGGAAGTGCGATATCCGCAACATGAGGGCGTACCTGCGCTCCGCGCTCTGCAAGGCGGTCGGGGAATCCGCACAGAAGCCGCAGTCCGCGGCAGGGGAGCGCTCCGGGGATCCCACGCAGATAATTCCCGGCGTGACCGAGGAGGATATCCTGGCGGAGCTGCGCGCACAGTATGCGACGTAAACAGCCACCGGGCATTTGCTCACCCGGGCGGAGCGTTATTCTTCCTGTTCGGCAGCGTAGAACAGCTCGTCCAGTTTGTTCAGATCAAAGGAGTAGTGGTATTCCCGTTCGGATCTGTCGATAACCAGCAGGTCTTGCGGTATATCTTTAAGCATTTTGCGCAGGGTGCTTTCAGATACGCTGACATGCCTTGCCATAGTATCGACTATAACGCCATTATCTGAAAACAGTGAAGCCTGAATTAGCATATAATAGAGTTCATATAATTTATCATCGCTGTCTTTGAGTATCACCTGAAGGTAATCGTGATATCTTTCCAAATTGCTTACTCCCTCTTGAAGCGACTCAAGAAGCCGATCAAGCGATGTGTCTATGACCTCCAGAAACATTTCGACAAAGGGAGTGAGTTCTCCCTTGTTAAACGGATTGTTGCATGTGTCGAATGCCTTGTAGTATTTCCTTATATTCTCTTTTATCGTGTAGGATATGCGGAATGCAATCAGGTAGTTCAGTTCCTTTGACAGCATATAGCTGCTGATAAACCGGCTCGTTCTGCCGTTTCCGTCATAGAATGGGTGGATATACCCGAAAAGATAGTGGAATAGCGATATCCGGATAAGGATATCAATATCTTCGTTTTTCATCATGTTCAGCGCGCTTTCCATGGCTGAGATGATCCTGCTTTCCGGGAAAAGTCCCTGGTGTATTTCCCGGTCGTCTTCAGAGTATACGCTGACCTTGTCCTTGCGGAATATCTTTCCGTCGGGTTCGTTGTTGGAATTATCATTCCTTATTTCGTCAAGGAATATGTCATCGTATATTTTTTTGATATCCTCACATGTTTCAATGGGAATGCTGTCTGATTCCATCAGCACCTTGTATTTGTTGACAAGACCGTAAAATCTTTTTCCGCGGTATTTTCCCGATTTGTCGTTCAGTATTTCCTTCAGTTCCCTGCGTGTACTGTGGACGCCTTCAATGTTGTTGGATATTTTGATCTCACTGACAAGACAACGTTTTGCAAACTGGTCAAAGGCAGGTGAGGGAAGCTCGTGCTTTATATTGCTGATTTTTTTGTCCGTGCGTTCAATTGAGATTATAAGCTTCATTATCTCCGGCGTCTGGCAAACGAATGCCTGTTCATTCCCGATTTTAAAGTCTAACCTGATCGTGTCGCTGGAGTTGAATCTTTTTTCGTATTCTTCCTTGTACTTTTCCCTGTCTATATGGAACAGCTTTTGTAATGTATAAGCCATATCACACCTCTACACTTTTTGATTATATTATGCGCCGTCTGTTTTAAATAATACCGTTTCTGATAAGGTAATCTCGGACTTTGGAGGAATCTTTGTAAAATCCGCTTATTTTACTACGATAGATATAATTATATCACTGATAAGGGCAAAAGTCAAGCTTTCTACCAGGCGAAAATTGATTCCGCGACGGACCGCAGAAAGCCCCTCCGCGGCTCATTACCGTGAAGGGGCTGGCGTATTATTCGTCAGAAGTCCAGTTCGGCGCTTTTCTGCTCGAGTTCCTCTCCGGAGAGAACTCTCACGCCGGTGAGTTCGCCTGCGCTGTCGTCCGTGGTTCCCTCGCGCACTGCGTCGAGCACCACGACGCCGTCAGAGTCAAGGTACGCTACGAACTCCGTTACGCCGCCGTCGTTAGTGGAATACATGTCGGCAATGTCGTCGAAGTACTTCACGGGCTCGCCGTTGTAATACAGCCTGCCGTTCTCGTAGGTCAGACCGTACTCGCTGTACCTGCTGAAAAACTCCTCTTCCGTTAAGCTGTCCAAGGTCCTGTATATGGAATCGTCGGAGGGGGTCACTGTACTGTCGTCATCAACGATGTACTGATATATCTCGTCGTCTGTGCTGTACTGACCGCCGTTGTCCTGCATCAGAATGTCGGAGCCGTCGGGGGATTCAGATATTATCACATCGTCGCTTCCGTTCACGGATTTTGAGATACGCATGCCGTTTTCGATTTCCTCAAGCGTCTTTTCGTAGAGCGCGATGGTTTCGTCTGCGACCTCCTGGGTCCAGGTGAAGTCACCGCGGTCCTGAGTCCAGCCGGACGCGCCCTGCTTTACAAGTTCGGCGATGTTCTGCTTTTCCTGTTCTAGCCACGCCTTGTATTCGTCGTATGTCCACCACTCCACGTCTACCTCGTCAACGCTGTCGGGGGTGGTTACATCGGCGGAGCTTTCCTCAGCGGTAGGGACGGCTTCCTGGGTGGGTCTGTCGGAATTCACTGCCGCGAATGCGGTGGTGGTCCCTGCGATAAGGCACGCGGAAACGATTATTCCGGCGAGGGTGGTCTTCTTGAATTTCATGATAGCTTCTATCCTTTCTCGGACGGCATTCCTGCCGAATGCGGCTCCGGTGGGAATGCTGCGCCTTTCTTCGAGCCTGATGAGCGCCATCGCGTAGTCCGCGCGGTCACAGCCGAGCTGCTTCAGCACCGCTTCGTCGCAGGAAAGCTCTATATCCCTCCCGGCGAGCGAAAGCATAGCCCACGCCAGGGGATTGAACCAGTGCACGCAGGCAGCGGCGGTGAATACCAGCTTCAGAAGCACGTCAAACCTGCGGATATGCACCAGCTCGTGAGCCAGCGCGAACCGCATTTCCTCGCTGTCCGTGGGCAGTCCTTTCGGGAGGACTATCACCGGATTCACCACGCCGTAGGTCAGCGGAGAGGTCACCCGGTCGCTCACCTTTACGGTGATTTTCCGGCGGAGCCCTTCCGCGGCTATCCGGGAGCTTATCCCGGTATCCTCAAACGGCAGGGCGGTGGAAAGCTCCCGGCGGCTGCGGAGGTGCAGTGCGGTCACTATCCCCAGCGAGAGGACTGCTCCGCCTGCCCAGACGATCTCGGGGATAAGTCCGCGGTCCGGCGCGGCGCCTGTCCCGGGGGAATCCCCTGCGGAGTCCGGCGGTGTGAATCCGCGGACGATGGCGTTATCAGGAAGTGTGTTTTCATGTGGAATGCTGAAGGAAACGGAGAACGGAACGAGCATTCTCAGCGCCGCAGCCGCCCATAGAATCACGAACAGCCGCTTTGGCAGCCTGTGAATGAACAGCGACCTTATCACGATGATGACCGCGATAATGACCGACGCCGAGATGGTCATGCTGAGCAGAGTGGTCATTTCAGCTCCTCCACCAGCTTCTTCAGGCTCTGTATCTCCCCGGCGGTGAGCCGCTTTGAGCCGAGCAGAGCCGCTATCAGTTTATCCGACGAGCCGTCGTACATCTTGTCGATCAGCTCGTTGGTTTCCGCCTCCTGCACTTCCTTCCGGGTAACGAGCGCGTGGCAGATGAAGCCTGGTTCCGTCCTGCCTGCCGCGCCCTTGTCTATGCATTTCTTTATCACTGTGTAGGTGGTGGTCTTGCTCCAGCCGACCTGCGCGTTCAGCTTCTCCGCAATTACCTTCGCGGAGGTATCGCCCTCCTTCCAGAGTATGTCCATAACTTTCAGTTCAGAGTCAAACAGTTTGATTTCCATGGTGCTGAGTTCCTTTCTATTGCAATAGAATGTGATCACGATATTATTCTACTGCATTAGAACAAATTTGTCAAGTGGTTATGGCACATTTCATCATTCTATCACAATAGAACAGCAGAAGGCGAATGATCCGGCGGACGGGCTCGCCGGAAAACAGCAAATAAAAAACCTCCCTGCCGAAACAGGGAGGCATATTGAACACAATCGACCGATTATCTCTTGGAGAACTGCGGAGCGCGACGTGCAGCCTTTAAGCCGTACTTCTTTCTCTCCTTCATTCTCGGGTCACGAGTGAGGAAGCCAGCCTTCTTGAGGACGGGGCGCAGCTCATCGGAGTACTGGAGAAGTGCTCTGGAGAGGCCGTGGCGGATTGCACCTGCCTGACCGGTAACGCCGCCGCCTGCAACGGTAGCAACGATGTCGAACTTCTCAACGGTGTCTGTGAGGGTCAGGGGCTGACGAACGATCAGCTTGAGGGTCTCCAGACCGAAATAATCATCAATGGAACGGCCGTTTACAGTGATGGTGCCGCTTCCGGGATATACTCTAACTCTTGCGACAGAGTGCTTTCTTCTGCCGGTGCCATAGTAATAAGGCTTAGAATCGTACATTGTTCAGGCCCTCCTTATATTTTGTATTCAACGGGCTTCTGAGCCGCATTGTTGTGCTCTGCACCTGCGTAGCAGCGCAGTCTTGTGAGAGCCTTTCTGCCGAGAGTGGAGTTGGGCAGCATGCCGTTTACGGCGATGGTCATTGCCTTCTCGGGGTTCTCCTTCATCAGCTTGTCGTAGCTTACTTCCTTCAGGTGGCCGATCCAGCCGGTGTGCCATCTGTAGACCTTCTTCTCCAGCTTCTTGCCGGTGAGGACTGCCTTGGAGCAGTTGATGATGATTACGTGATCGCCGCAGTCGCAGTGGGGAGCGAATGTCGGCTTGTGCTTGCCTCTCAGAAGATGAGCGGCGGTTGCAGCTACACGGCCGAGGGGCTTGTCAGCTGCGTCGAGAATATACCAGCTGCGCTCAACTTCGGCAGCCTTAGGCATATAAGTTGACATATTTGTTTCCTCCTTATTTAAAGTATCCGGCATTAAATCTACACATAATGCCGCTATGCAACATTTGATATTATACTCGCTTTTCCCGGTTTTGTCAAGGGATTTTTCGGATATATTTCAAATATACCACGTTTTCTCGGGATTTCTCTGCGAATCTCTCGGTTATTCTCGCTTTCTCTGGTTTCATTCCATTTTCGGGGCACATAGAGTATATGCGAGATGGAGTGAGAAAATACGATGATACGCAAGCATATAGGCGGTATTTGCGCAATAATAAAAGCGCCGCTTCCGGCGCCGATTCATCTGTTTATTTCCTGGCGGTCGGTCCTGCCGAAAAGGTAGTCCAGGGACACGTCAAAATAGTCCGCGATCGCCAGCAGCGTCTTGTAGTCCGCTTCCCGGGCACCGCTTTCGTAGCGGCTGATGGAATTCTGGTTCAGGTCAAGTTCGATGGCAAGGCGCACCTGGGATATTCCGCGGCTTTCGCGCAGTTCTTTCAGTCGAAACACAACCATCACCTCTTGACAAAAGTATACCATAGTGGTATAATAAAAATATCCCGTTTTGGTATATTCCATACCAGACGGAGAAATAAATTTTAAAGGTAGGTAAAAAGTATGAAGATTTTCAGAAAAATCGCGGCAGTTCTTTCGGCGGCGGTCATCGCGGTGTCAGCATGCGCTTCCATGGCGGTAACGGCAGGGGCGGATAGTATTGCGGATACGGCTAAGGCTATTTCAAGTGGAAATTCTGTAACTACATATCTTCCAGGAACTAGTGATGTAAGTGATTATTCGATTTCTGTTAAGGATACAGGAATGTTAAAGCTGTCGCTCGAATCTCATATAAAAGAAGTAAATGTTGTTGTATACAATTCTGATGGCGATCAAATCAAACCCACTTTATATGAAGCGTCATCTGGCTGGGCTGACTGGAATTTCATGGGCACACAAGGCGAGTGGAATGAAACAATTGAAAAATTTAAAGGTTCAATGTCCTATTCTGTGAAAAAGGGAACATATTATATTAGACTCTCTAATTATAGTTCCTGGGCATATAATTCCTACAATCAAAATGGAAAAGTGACCTTCACCGCAACATACCCCACAGGTTCCAGCAGCAAAGCCAAGATCAACTACATTACGCTGAACCTCAAGAAGGGCGACACGCTTTCCCTCGGCGCTGACATTACCGGCTCCGGGGACGTCACATGGAAGAGCTCCAAGTCCTCGGTGGCTTCCGTAAGCTCCGCAGGGAAGGTGACGGCGAAATCCAAAGGCTCCGCCATCATCACCGCCAAGGTCGGCAAGACCACGAAGAAGATCAAGATCGTGGTATCCTGACCGGACTACTATATAAATACGCTCCGCCGCCGGAATTCCCTCCGCGGCGGAATTTTTTTCGCGCCGGGTGTAACGTTTCCGCAGTTGACGTGTATTGACATTATGAAAGGATTGTGATAAAATAATCCAGGTGGTTTAAATCAATAACTTATATGAAAAGGAGATTTTGTATGAACAGTAAAACTACCTCTATCCTGGCTGTGGTTTGCCGGATCGGTAAACTCATCGGTGCTTTGTTCACCATCATCGGAATGCTCGTTCTTATCGGAACGCTGACCGGGCTTTTCAAGCCGGAGCAGTCCACCTCGTCCTATGGATATGACGACTACTACGGCTATAATTACGGGTGGAACTCCATGGAATTCCCCGACGGCGGCGATATCAGCAGCAGCCGTGAATTCCTGAGCGACCGCTCCATGGTTTCCTGGGCAAGCAACTACAGCGGCTCCAGCAGTTCGTATGAGCAGCTGTCCGCGCTCAGCTCCATCACAGGCTCCCTTAACTTCATGTGCGCAGGCGCGTTCGTGATGTTCTTCAGCTCCATCGGCGCGTTCATCTTCGACCTGCTCTCCAAGAAGAACATGGTCGGCGGATTTATCGACGTGTGCGTTGGTCTGATGGCGTTCATCACCAACTTCATGGTGACCCCCAGCACCAGCAATATGATGTCCATCTACAGCAGGGTGAGTGACGGGGATTACACCGCTGTCACCGGGTATTTCGCGGCTCTGCTCCTGCTCATCATGGCGGCTTTCCTGATGTTCCGCTCTGCGTTCCCGTGCAGCGCCCTCACTACAAAGAAGACTAATGGCAGCGCTCCCAGGCAGCCGGTTTACCAGAACCCCGTATACGCGCAGAATCCGTATCAGAATCAGTATCAGAACGGCGCGCAGAGCCAGTACCCGACCGGCGGCTACAACAACGGCAACCCCGGCGGCAGAGTGTAAAAGGGAGGTAAGACAATGAACAATAATTCGTTTTCTATTCTCGCGGTAGCCTCCAGATTCGGAAAGCTTATCGGCGCGCTTCTTTCCATCATCGGATATTTCATCTTTACAGGCACCCTCACCGGACTGATCAACGATTTCACCAGCGGTTACTACAGCAGTATGGGCGGCTCGCAGATCACGGACATCGTTGCTGAGCAGATCCAGCTGATGAGCGATGTCCTCGGTCTTATCCGCGCCGGCGCGATAGTGCTCTTCATCTTCGCAATGGCGGCTGTCCTCTTCAGCCTGCTGGCAAGGGACGGTATCGTGGCTTCCCTCGTGGACGGCTGCTTCGCGGTATTCTCCTTCATCGTAAGCTTCAACTTCAACCTGCCTGCCGAGTTAAGGGGCATGGATCTTTCCGACTATTCCTTATCCAGCATAAACAGGATCATGAACCTTATCTCCTCCATGGGCTCCTATGTGGTGGGTATCGTTGTCGCTATCATCGTTATCTTCGTTATCGCCGTCGTCAATGTCCGCGCGGTATTCCCCACCGATTTCATCGAGATCCGCATTCCCACCAGACCCGCCTACAGACCGGCGTACAACCCGAATGTGAATGCAGGATTCCAGCAGGTCAATGCGCAGGCTCCGAACATGGCTTACGGACAGGGCGCAGGCTACCAGCATGTCAATGCGCAGGCTCCGAATGCGGCTTACGGACAGAATGCAGGCTACCAGCATGTCAATGCGCAGGCTCCTAACGCGGCTTACGGACAGGGCGCAGGCTACCAGCATGTCAATGCGCAGGCTCCGAACGCGGCTTATGGACAGAATGCAGGCTACCAGCAGGTCAATGCGCAGGCTCCGAATGCGGCTTACGGACAGGGCGCAGGCTACCAGCAGTATGCTCCTAATGCGCAGGCTCAGAATCCCACCTACGGACAGAATCCCGACTACAACCAGAACAACAGGGTATGATAGAATTGCCGCCGTGGTCAGTCTGCGGCGGTTTTTTCTGCCCTGCCTTGACACGGCGGCTGTTTTATGGTACAATAAATAATGCGATAATTTAATGTCGTACACCCGTATTTATATGAAAAGGAGAACCCCATGAACAAACAACTCGCTTCCGTAATCGCGTTCTGGTCGCGCGTAGGCGTGGCAGTGAGCGCACTGCTGACTATCCTTGCCGACCTCATCACCAGCGCCTCCATCGCCTCCATGAACATCACCGCAGTTCCCGGCGCGGCGGTATTCACCCGTATCTGCATTTTCCTCATGGTTGCCTGCGTAATTTCCCAGGCTGTGTTCAGCAAGCTCGCGACTGACCGCTTCGATATCCCGACCTACATCAACCTTGTTCCGGCGCTGCTCGCGTTCATCATGAACTTCCTGCTGCACCCCATATGCTCTCTTATGGGCAGCGGCGACGCTACTTCAGTGTTCGTGGCTCTGCCGCTTATCATGCTTTCCGCAGGATACCTTCTCCGCACCGCTACTCCCAGCGAAAGCCCCCTCACCGTGGCTTCCTTCAAGCAGGCTATCGCCACCGGTAAGAGTCTGAGCGCCGCACGCGCAGCAAATCCCTATGGCTACCCTCAGCAGGGCTATCCTCAGCAGGGTTATCCCCAGCAGGGCTACCCTCAGCAGGGCTACCCTCAGCAGGGCTACCCCCAGCAGGGCTACCCCCAGCAGGGTTATCCCCAGCAGGGCGTTCCTCAGCAGGGCTATCCTCAGCAGGGCTATCCTCAGCAGAGCGTTCCTCAGCAGGGCGTTCCTCAGCGGGGTTATCCTCAGCAGGGAGTTCCTCAGCAGGGCTATCCCCAGCAGGGTGTTCCCCAGCAGGTAAATCCCCAGCAGGGCTACCAGAATCAGAACAACAGATGATACATAAAAAGGGCTGTCGGAAGACAGCCCTTTTTTTATGCGTAATTCGGAATCATGGCGTCCGGCTCCGCCGGACGGATTTCAATAATATGAGATTTATAGGAGCCGCGCTATTGTTCGGGTGAAAACGTATTTCTCTTGTGGCTCATTTCCCCGAATGCCTGCCGGGGTTCCCCGGCTCGGGCGTGCCCGACCCTGCCGGGGCTACCCGGCTCGGGTGAAAACGTATTTCTTTCGTGGCTCATTCCCCCGAATGCCTGCCGGGGCAACCCGGCGGGAAGGATTCCATGGTGCGTATGAAGATGTCGGAGTATTGGCTGACGTCGCCGCGTGGGGCGGTGTTCACGTCGTAGATTCCCACCACGAAGAAGCCGGCGTTGTGGGCTGTTTTCGCGCAGTAGGCGCTGTCCTCCACAACGACGCATTCCTCCGGGGAGGCGCCCAGCCGCGCCGCCGCCTGGAGGTAGATATCCGGCTTGTCCTTGTGCGCGCCGGCGGTGGTGCAGTCCAGGTAGAACCGGAAGCAGCGGTCGATGTCGTATTTCTCGGTGAACGGCTGGGATACCCACCGGTCGGTCGCGCTGGCAATACACATCTCCGCGCCCTGCTGCCGGAGCCTTTCCAGGACCTCCAGCGCGCCCGGCCGCGGTCTGATGATGGTCGCGTATTTCTCTTTCATGCTCCGGCGGACCTCCTCCATGCGCTCCTCGCTGCCGAGGTCCTCCGGGGTGAAGCTCCCGTACCAGTAGCCCATGCTGTCCGCGATGGTGCCGTCCAGGTCGAATATGTAGTATTTGCTCATGCTCATTCCTCTATTATTCCGTATTCCAGTTTCATGTTGATTATCCGCAGCACGGACTCGTCCAGCCGCTCCTGCGTTATCTCGCCGGATTCCACCGCCGCGTTCAGCGCAGTTATCGCGCTCTCGTAGTCCGAGCTGCACAGCAGGTCAGCCCCGGCAAGGAAAGCCTGCACCGCCGCCCGGTTCTCGCCGCAGTATTCTCCGACAGCCTGCATTGACAGGTCGTCCGTCATTATCACCCCGTCGAAGCCCAGGCTGCGCACCAGGGAGTACATCTCCGGCGACAGCGAGCCGGGAAGCTCCGCGTTGACGCATTCCACGATGTTGTGCGACACCATCACCACCGGCGCCCCGGCTTCTATCCCGGCGCGGAAGGGCAGCAGGTCGAGGGATTCCAGCTCCGTCAGGGGGCGGCTGTCGATGGATATCCCCGTGTGGGTGTCGAGATTGTTCCCGTAGCCCGGGAAATGCTTAAGGGCGCATATCGTGCCGTTATCAGCGTAGCTGCGCACGGCGCTCGCCACCGCAGCGGAAACGGAATCCGCGTCCGTGCCGAACGCCCGGTCGTAGATGTAGTCCTCCGCGGATCGCGGCAGGTCGCACACAGGGGCGAGATTCATGTTCAGCCCCAGGGACTTCAGCAGCGCGGATTTCTCCGCCGCGTCGGAATACACCCCGTCCGTGCCGCCGGAAGCCAGCACCTCCGACTGCGCCGGGAACTTTTCCGCCCGGTACTGGGAGTATTTCGACACGCGCACCACGGTGCCGCCCTCCTCGTCCACGGCGAACAGCAGCGGAATTCCAGAATCCTGCTGTAGCTGCGCCAGCTCCGCGGCTATGCCCTCCGGGGTGCCGTCCTGGAAATCCGCCGCGAACAGCGTGAAGCCGCCCGGGTGGAATTCCTCCAGCACCTCCGCCGCGATGGAAGCCCCGGGATAGCGCGCCAGCACAAGCTGCCCGGCTTTCTCCTCCGGGGACATTCCGGCAAGTATGCGGTGGGCGGCGTCCTGCGGCTCCGTGGTCGGGGTGGGTTCTGTGGTAGGTGCGGATTCCCCGGATTCCGCTCCGGGGGTGGATTCTGCGCCGGGGGTGGATTCCGCCGTCCCGGGGGATTCCCCGGTGGGCTGCGCCGGCTCCGCAGAAGTGCCGGCGGTGGATTCCACGGACGGGAAGTCCGGCTCCGGGATCTCGCGCTGCGTGCTCATGCACCCGGCAAGGGTGAGCGCGAGCAGGGGGGAGAGAATATGTCTGAGTTTCAAGGCTGCCTCCAAGGTCAATTCGGAATTCGTAATTCGGAATGCGGAATTATTGTGCCGCTGCCGCGGCGGAATTCCGATTGTATGCATTATTATAATCGTCCGCGAAGCGGACACCGAAATTCCGAATTATGAATTCCGAATTCCGCATTAACCTAAGTATACCACATTCTTCCCGATTGCGCAACCCGTCCACGGATTCTCCCATGATTGACAAAACCGGCATGTTGGTGTATAATAAAAAAGTATGGTTTTATTCAGAGAAGCTGCCACAATATGGCTTTTCGGGTAATTTGTTGCTCCGATTGTGTAAATCGGCAAAAATCATGCATAAAATTTTGCTGAAATGCTGAAACTTTTTTCATATGTGGCGTGACTTCAGTATTGCAGGCGGTGGAGTGAGGTGAGTTCTGCGTGGGTAATCCCGACTTAGACAGCTATTTTGACGCCGTTTACGCCGAAACTATCGGCCCGGTTTCCCGTTTCGTTGTGAGCCACGCAGCACGCTTTCAGGACACCGAGGATATTGTGCAGAATGTCTACACCCGGTTCTATAAGCGTATCTCCGAAAAGGGCTACGCCGATATAGAGTCCACCGAGGCATTCCTCATCAACATTGCAAAGTTCGAGTGCCGCAGCATGTTCGCAGGGTTCAAGCGCCGCAAGGACCGCGACGTTATCCTTTCCGACATCGACGAGGAGCAGTCCGCGGCGATAGAGGCGGAGATGTCCCGGGACCAGAAGCTGCTCGAGGATATCATGGCTGACAAGATACTCGCAAAGCAGATATTCGACGACATCATGTCCGGCGACGAGATGACCGGCAGGATCTTCTACCTGCACTTCGTCTGTGACATGAAGCTTGAGGAGGTCGCGAACCGGCTGGATATCAAGCTTTCCACCGTCAAGACAAAGCTCTACCGCACCATCGAAAAGCAGAAAAAGAAATACGGTATCTGACCCGTATGCATATTATATAAGGGAACATCTAAAAACCGGTTTGAAAAGGGAAAATGGGTAGAGTGCGCCGAATGCGATGAAAGCCGACGAAGTAAGGCTGTATGCCTTACGAGGAGGTGCAACACGATGTTGCAGAGCGAAATAACCAGGCGACGGCATGGACGCCGTCGCATCAGAAATTTCGCTCGTTGAAAGAAGCAGGCGGTGTGCTATACACATTTTCACTCAAACAAGGTTTTTAGAGGTGACCAAAGTAAATACAACGAAAGGAGGTCTGTCGCATTTATGAACAGGAACGAGTTCTACAAACAGCTTATGAGCGAATACACGTTCGACGCCGATAAGGTCCGCGAGAACGCAAAGCGCGGTAAGAAGCGGCAGAAGCTCACTCCGTTGTATGTCGGCATGTCCGCTGCCGCCGCCGCAATGGTGGTGACTGTCGGCACCATCGCCATGACAAACCTCGGCAGGAATGACGGCGTGAGCCTTACTGACACAGGGCTTACCACGCTTTCCGCCAGCGACAGGCTCAGCCACGCCCTCCAGCAGCTGGAGCAGGAGCGTGAGAGCAGCGAATCCAAGGATTTCCTCGTGACATTCGCACAGCCGCTTACTCCGGCGCAGGCGCAGAGCGTCCTCACCGCAGGCGGCAATATTCCCGTGAAGCAGCTATATCTCTCCGACGGCAGCCGCGTTTCCGACGCGGATTCCATCGGCGGCATATTCACCGGAGGGGGCGACCAGCGCATTACCGGCGCGGCGGTCTACTGTTCCGGCAGCTTTGCGGCGGAATTACAGGATAACCCGGAGGTGTTCCTCATCGAGGTGATGGAGGCTTCCGACTTTGAGAACGCGGCGCCCGTGGACATCGCGGAGATATCCACCGGCGAAGTGACGCTTCCTCCCACGGTAGTTACGGAGCCTGGCGCGGTCAATCCCGTGCCCGTGACCGATGTTTCCGGCAGTTCCGAGGACGGCACCGTGGAGCCTACGGAGGATTCCGCCGAGATGGACGGCACCGCCGAGCCGGAGCTGACCTCCGAGCCCACCGAGGAGGACGAGGGACTCCCCACCGAGGAGCAGACCACGATCCCCGAGGAATCCACGACGGTTCCTACCACTCCGGACAGCACGGCTTCCTCTCCGGAGAACTCCGCCGAGCCTGAGGAGCATGTTCCTTCCGTGCCGGCAGGGGTGACTCTCCCGGCGGATATCCCGACCGAGAGCTACAACAGTTATATCAGCGCGGACAGCGCGTTCTTCATCAGCAGCGATGTGTTCCTGGTGAAGGACAGCCAGGGAATTTCCCTGTACCGCTACGAGGGGCAGAGCGAAACGCTCATCTGCTCCGAGCCGCTTGAGGACGCGAAGATCGCCTGGGTATCCGAGGACCGGCGCCATCTGATGATGACCGGAATCGGCGATTTCGGCAGCAGGAGCCGCACGCTGCTTATCAGCGCGGACAGCGAGAGTATTATCGACCTCTCCACCGAGGACATCATAATGAGCGGCGCGCTCACCGGATTCGGCTACAACGAGAGCAGCAGGCTGCTTTCCCTCTGCTTCAAGGATGATGGCGTATATTATATCGCCACATCACGGCTTACAACGGGCAACGAACTGGACTTCATCGGCATTCCGGTGGAATCCGAGAGCAAGCTTTCGCTTGCGGCTTCCCTCAACGACGAAGTGTATTACACCGAAACGGTTTCCGGAAAGATCACGCTTTATTGCGTAGACGCGGTTTCCGGCAGCGGCAGGCTGGTACACAGCTTCTCGTCCGCTCCGAAGCTGACGAGGAATCTCGCGTTCACCCACGCGGTGTTCACCCCGGATGACAGTTCCGTTATCGGCTTTACCGAGATATTCGACCCCGAGTCCGGGATCCTTATTCCCGTGACCGGCAGCAGCGTAAGCTTCGGCGCGAGCCACCACAGCTTCCTCGACGGGGACAGCTGCTATGTTATCTCCGGCGGCAGGGCTTCCGCGGACGGCGCGATACAGTCCCTGGCGCAGATAGAGTACCGCCGCAGCGGCTCGGATAAGTGGTGCGCGTATGTTTCCGGCGGCACGGTCCGGGTGACCGGCAGCACCTACAGCGCTGCGAACATCGGCGGACTGCTGACCTTCAGCGATATCACTGCGAATGCTCCTGCGGAGCTGAACTCCGCGCTCCGGGGCGCAATCGGCGTGAACAACGCGCTGGCGCTCGGAGAGTGCGTGGACAGCGGCATTACGGACAACAAGTCCCTGATAGACTGCATTGGCGCGTTCTATTCCGCGAACGCCTCCCAGAAGCTCATGACCAGGTGCGGCGTTTCGCCGTACGGGGCGCTGAGCTACTCCACCGGCGGACTCTCCGGCATTGACGCGGCGAGCGTCCAGCTCGTTATCAGCGAGCGCACCGCGGATTCCGCTTCCGGAATGATGTATGTTGAGTGCGGCACCTTCGGCGGCAGGATCGCCTACAGGTCCACGGCAGTTACATTCGTAAAGGAGAACGGCTCCTGGAAACTGGACTGCATCGTCGGGTAGCCGCGAAGCCGCGGCTGGCAATACGGGGAAGCGAACCCTAAAATGGAAGCGTTTTCACCCGAGCAATAGCGCGGCTCCCATAAATCCGCATATCATTGAAATCCGTCCGGCGGAGCCGGACACCATGATTCCGCATTCCGAATTACGAATTCCGAATTATGAATTATGAATCTTCCCAGCACAAACGAACAATGGCGTGGCGCGCAATGCTACTTTCCCGGCGAATCCACAATTAAATCCACACGCAAGGGCGACCGACGGGTCGCCCTTTTTTATATCCGGTTAGCGGAATCCTCCGCCGTATTATTTGCACGCATTTGCAGTATCCACCTCCCTAAAATAAGAAGGGAAGCGCAGAGGGCGCTCCGGGGAGGTGAAGAAATGGACAGCGAAATACTGGTTGCGCTTATTTCTCTCATCGGCACGCTGGGAGGTTCCCTGGGGGGAATCCTGGTCAGCTCCAAAATGACCGCGTACCGGCTCCAGCAGCTGGAATCCCGGGTGGCGGAGCACAATAATTTCGCGCGCAGAATGCCGGTGATAGAGGAACAGATCAAGGTCATAAATCATAGAATAGAGGACCTGGAACAGGAGGAGAAACATCATGAAAATTGACTGGAAGAGAAAGCTTACGAGCCGCAAGCTGTGGGTGGCTATAGCAGGATTCACCGCCGGACTTATCGTGGCTTTCGGCGGAAGCGCGGAAACTGCGGATACCGTGTCCGGCTGTATACTCAGCGGAGCTGCGGTGGTGGGATACATCATCGGCGAGGGACTTGCGGACGGCTCCCACAAGGAGGGATGACATGGCTCTGACATTCAAGGCGTATGCGCGGAATAACGGCGCGTTCCGTGCGGCGCGCCCCATGCCGTCCGGCAGTCCGGAGGGAATAATCATACACAGCACCGGCGCGAATAATCCGAACCTGCGGCGCTACGTCAATGCACCGGAGGTATGCGGCGAGAATCCCTACAAGAATTACTTCGACCGCGGTGATTCCGACGTGTGTCCGCATGCGGTCATCGGACTGGATAAGTCCGGGGAAGTCCGCGCGGCAAAGCTGCTGCCGTGGAATATCTGCTGCTGGGGCTGCGGCGCTGGCTCCAAGGGCAGCTACAACTACTCCCCGGCGTATATCCAGATAGAGATTGCGGAGGACGGGCTTGCGGACCGTGAGTACTTCGACAGGGCGTTCGGGCTGGCGGCGGAATTGTGCCAGCGGCTCCTGCGGAATTACCCCACGATACGTCCCGAGAACATCATCAGCCACCACGAAGCGCACCTGCGCGGCTACGCGAGCAACCACGCGGACTGCGACCACTGGCTCGGGAAGTTCGGGCTGAACATGGACTGGTTCCGCGCGCTGGTTTCCGGCGAGAAGCAGGTGAAAATCACTGCTGAAGTCACGGTCGCCGAGAGCAGGGTTGACGGAATCACCCGTCAGCTCCAGGCGCTGGGGTGCAGCGTAACGACCGAAAAGTAGCTTTTGCCTGCGAAGCAGGCGTTTGTAATCCGTTTTTTGCCACGGGTTTCCCGGGGCGAAAAACACCTCTATCTCAGCAAGTGTGCGGTTTTGCGGCAAATCCGCTAAACCGTGCGCGCAGCTGAGATGTTTCGGCGGAAAAGCCCCTTTAGGGGATTTTTCGACGCTATAAGAATCCCCGGGGCAGAAGCTCCGGGGATCCTGTGGTTATGTGGGTTTCTTACCCTGCCTGGGTCATCTTTTCGATGAAGTCCTTGTCCCGGAGGGGTCTGCCGTTGAATATTCCCTCAATGAGGTCGATGTCGAATCCGCCGAGGGCGGTGAGGTCCTGGGGATTATCCACGTCCCGGGCGCAGACGGCGATCTTCTTTTCCCGGGCGAGCTTAATCACGGAGCGCACGAATGCGGTCGAGATGGCGTCCCCGGAGAGCCGCGAAGCCTTTATTTTCACCGTCTTTACGGCGGAGTTCTCAAGCAGTTCCGCGGTGAAGTATCCGGTGCCGGTGTCGTCCGCGATGATGTTCACGCCCATGTCGGATAGCTGCTGTAAATAAGCGCTGGCGGTCAGCGTGCCCTCGCTCTCGGATACTGCTATGCTGACCGCGGAGGGCGGCAGGGAGTACTTTTGCAGGCTTCCCTGTAACATCTCCACGGAGGTTTCAGTGCTGATTATGTTCTCCGGAATGGCGAAGCTGACCCGGAATCCCGGGAAGCCCTTTGCGCGCACCTCGGCGCAGAATCCGCAGGTCATGTCGCAGATGAATCCGTAGAACTGCCGCGACAGCCCCAGCTGGTCGATTATCGGCATGAAGCGTTCCCGGGGTATCGTCATGTCCTCGTTCCCCCAGAACACTGTCGCCTCGCAGCAGTGCAGCGCCCCGGTGCGCATTTCCAGTACCGGCTGGTACAGGCAGTAGAATCCCCGGAAGCCGTTCTCGGCGGCGTCGGTGATGAGCTTCTTCACCATGCGGTTGTCGGTGAGGGCGTCCTCCAGCCCCTCGGAGTAGCACACGGCGTCCTCCAGGCGGCGGTCCTTCGCCAGGCGCAGGGTGTGGGTCGCAGCGCTCACGCAGGCGCGGACGCTCTCGGCGTCCGTGGGATACATCGCGAACCCGGCGTAGACGCGCATGTGGTGCTCGTTATCGTGGAGATACCACGGTGAGCGGAATTTCGTCAGGATAGCCTGGGCGAACTGCCGCGCCTCCTCCCGGTCAACGCCGCGCAGCGCCACAAAGAGTATGTCGCTTGAGAACCGGAACACCTTCTTCGCTGCGCCGCAGGGGATTGCGGTGATGTATTCCGCGCAGCTGCGCAGGATATCGTCCGCGTATTCGAACCCGTATATCTCGGAGATGTTCTTGATATTGGAGAACTCCACCGCGATGACCGACCCGGAGTGCCCCCGGGCGATACCGGCGGTGAACTCATTCTCAAAGCAGCTGCGGTTCGGAATATTGGTGGCGGCGTCGTAGTACGCGAGCCTTTCCAGGCGCACCCGGGAGGTGCTCAGCTCCTCCTCCAGGAACAGCTTGTAGATGACGGTGGAGAGCAGCTGGGTAAGGCTCTTCATGAGGGTGCGCTCCCGGGGAGTCCACTCCCTGTCGGTGGAGCGCGAGATGTACAGCAGCACGCCGCGGTTGCTTCCCTGGTCGTAGGTGCGCGCCACCACGCAGCTGCAGTTCTTCCCGGACTTCATGCCGATGGAGTGGAGGTCGGTGCAGGCGAGTCCGCTGTAGTCCATCTCGGCGCGGAGTTCCGGCGTGAGGGTGAAGCTGCCCACGGTGGGCACCACCACGCCGGCGCGCTCCAGGCGGTACGCCTTGACGGGGTTGTTTTCATCGCCGCAGAACTGTATTTCGGACAGTCCGAAGTGTTCATTAACCAGCATGGTGATGTTCTTGATGGCGGTCTTGGTGTCAGGGCTTTGCAGGAATATGGAGTAGACTCCGTTGACGAGTATCTGGTCCTCGAAGTTCTGTCCGAGCAGCTTGTTGGCGTTCTGGGAGGTTTCCATCTCGTCCACAAGTGCGACGTAGGAATTCGCGACCCCGGAAACGGTGTGCGCCATGGTTTCGAGCAGCGTTGCGCTGCCGTCCACTGTCTCCTCGCTCTCGCCGGTGATTAGCCAGCTTCCGATGGGCTGATGGCGCACGCGGATATTCTTCCGGCGCTGGTAGTCCATCTTGTTGAGGTTCATCTTCGTATCCTGCCCCTTGGGGAGAATAACGGTGCCGTCGCTGTCGATTATGGCGGAGTACAGCCCCTCCGACTGGGAGAACGGCTGCTGGATACGCACGAGGTAGTCCTCCCCGAGAATATCCCGGAGCGTGTAATTCGCCTGCGCCAGCTGCACGGAGTGCTTGCTGCGGTAGCGGCGCATCACGCTGTCCTCACCGTCCGCATCAAGGTACTCGGTGACGTTGAACATCATTCCGTCGATGAAGTCCATGCAGTCGGAGTTACGGCATGCCTTTCCGGTTATGTAGAACCACTGGTGGTCGCCTCCGCCGCAGTCCATACGCGCGTGGACTTTTATCTCGTCCGCCGTGCCGCTGATGACATGGCTTATCACTTCGCAGAACGGCTGATAGTCGTCCGGGTGTATCGTTTCGCCCATCACCACGGTATCCCCGGCGCTGCCGAAAGCGCAGTTTCCTGCAAGTATCTTCACCGGAAATCCCTGGTGAAAGCTCATCGTATATGCTATGTTTCCGCTGTTGTTCACTGCATTGAACAGCTGCGTACTGTCAGCGGTGGTCTGATCATGTGATTTACTCAATTATGATCACCTCAGATTTTGATAATTTTTTAACAAACGAATGCCGGTTGTATAACGCTTGTTTTATTTCATATTCATTTTACCATAAAATTTTCAACATTTCAAGTAGTTTTTGTAGAAAATTTGCATTTTCACACAACTTTCAGCCGTGGTCGGGCACCCCCGAGCCGGGTAGCCCCGGCAGGCAATACGGGGAAATGAGCCACAAAAGAAATACGTTTTCACCCGAACAATAGCGTGGCTCTTATAAATAGCCATATTATTGAAATCCGTCCGGTGAAGCCGGACACCATGATTCCGCATTCCGAATTACGAATCACAGTTCACGAATTCCGCCCATCGCCTCATTATATTCTCCCGCCGCCCCGGATATTCCTCAGCGGAGCTTTCTGAGCGCGGCGATAATTACCGGCTCGGGATCCTCCTTCAGGGAGCGTATACGCACCAGGCGGTCGCCGAAGATGGCGTTCTTCAGTGCGTCGTTCTTCCGGGCGCGCTCGGTTTCGTGGCTGCGGTCGTCCAGCTCTATCATCAGCACGATGTTCATGTCGTAGTCGCACAGCAGGAAATCCACATGCTTGGAGCGGATCTTGTTGAACCACTTCTGCCAGTCCCGGGTGCCCTTTTTGATGGACACTATGTCCGCCACCCGGACTTTCGGGCATATCTGGAGTTCCAGCCTGTCCGCAATGGGGCGCAGAATGCGGTAGAATGCTCTCTCTCGCTCGGTCAGTATTGTTTCGTTAAGCTCGTACGGCAGCTTCTCGTGCAGCCGTATTATTATCCATATCAGTATCGCCAGGGCTATCAGCGCCAGTCCCAGCCAGGGCAGGTAATCCAATTCCGGACCTCCGTTCATTCTTTGTCACGAATATTGATTATATCACATCGTTCCTTTTTTGTCAAGGGTATGAACATTCCGGGCTGCGATACAATAATGCCGATTTGTGTGAATTAACGCGAACTGCGTCTTTGGCGGCTGCGATAGCGCTGACCTGTGTTCCGTTCACCGCCGCTTCCGCGCAGGAGGTTCCGGAGGAATACGCGGCTGAAAGGGAGCTGGGCTGGTATGACGAGTACATCTCCTGGGAAGCGGTGGACGATTCCGAGGAAGCCTACGAAACCGTTGAAGCGGAGGAGCCGGAGATATACGCGTGGGAATCCGGCGCGACCACATACAATTCCACTGAGCTGGGCTGGAGTTACGTTGACGGTGCGGCGAAGTACCGCGTGTACAAGTACAGCCCCTCCAAGGGGAAGTACGTCAAGTACAAGGACGTGACCGGGACCACAGTCAAGGTCACCGGGCTGAAGGCGAAGAAAAGCTACACGTTCTATGTATCGGCGCTTGACCGCTCCGGAAAGGTGATCGTGGAATCCCCTGAGCTGTCGGTGACCACTCCGGCGAAGCCCTCCTCGAAGCTTTCCGCGCCCACGGGGCTGACCTCCACCGCGAAATCCCAGAAGACCGTCACGCTGAAGTGGAACAAGGTGAGCGGCGCTGACGGCTACCGTATCTACAAATACAGCACCGCCAAGGGGAAGTTCGTCAAGTACAAGGACGTCACCAAGACCACCCTCAAGGTCACCGGGCTGAAGGCAGGCACCAGTTACAGGTTCATGGTGGCTTCGCTGGTGAAGAAGAACGGCAAGTACGTCCTCCAGAACAAGTCCGCGGAATACACCGTGTCCACCTCGGCGAAGTCCTCGGGAAGCTCCACCAAGGACAACACGAGCGTACAGCCTGGCAAGTGGAATGAGCCGGATCTGGGAACGAGCCTTTCGTCAGTGCTCAAGACCTGCGGTATCGGCAATTACACTGTTTCCAATGATGAAAATGTTAAGAACGGCAAGAAGTATTCCGGGCTGACATATTACGGCGGCGAGCTGAGTGGCGCGGCACTCTTCTTTAATTCACAGAAAGAGCTTTATCAGTATATCCTGACGATTCCGTGCCCATATTCCACATTCAGCACAATTCTTAGTTCTGCCAAGAGCAAATTCGACTATGATTACGATTACTATGAGGGATATTACTTCTTCGGTTCCAGTCTTTGTCAGCTGGTGCTTTATTATGATTACGACGGGTATATGTCCTGGATGGTTTACAGCTCATACTATGAATACTAAAGCATAATACATGAGGGCGGAGAGAAATCTCCGCCCTTTTTCACATGTTGTTCTTGATATGAGCCACAAAATAGAAGCTCCCTCCGCAGTAGACCAGGTCGCAGGGAGTGCTCCGTGCGTATTCCAGCGCCTGCGCCGGGTCGTGGAATACCTCCGCCGGAAGCCCGGAGGCGGCTCGGAGGGATTCCGCCGGGACGTCGGAATCCGAAAAGCCGTCGCAGAATATCACGCGCTCCAGGCAGGGGAGTATCTCGCGCAGGAACTCCGCGTAGTCCTTGGTGTTCATCATGCCGATGACCCCGGTGATGTGCCGGAATCCGGAGGATTCCAGCGCCGCCCGTACTGCTCGCGCCGCCTGCGGATTGTGCCCCCCGTCCAGCAGCACCGGCGGGCGCCCCGGGGAATCCGACCGGAAAAGCTCCATGCGCGCCGGAATCTGCGCCCGGCTCAGCCCCATGGATATCGACGCCGGGGAAATCCCCATGCCGATGAGCACCTCGATGGCGGTCATGGCGTTGCGTATCTGGTATTCTCCCCCCATGCGCAGGCGGTATTCCTGCCCACGGTAGGCGAAGCTGCTCCCCTCCAGCCCGGTGGAGTGCACGGAAAGCTCCGCGCTGTCCGGGACGATGAGCCGCGCGCCGACCTCCGCGCAGCGCTCCCGGAGCACCTCCATCGCGGAAGCCGGGATATCCTCCCCGGCAACGGCGTTTCCGCCCTTTATCACGCCGCACTTGCTGCGCGCTATCTTCTCCACGGTGTCCCCGAGTATCTTCGTGTGGTCCAGTCCGATGGAGGTGATGACGGCGCATTCCGGCTGCCTGATGATGTTGGTGGAATCCAGCGTGCCGCCTATCCCTGCCTCCAGGACCACATAGTCCACGCGCTTCTCCGCGTAGTAGAGGAATGCCGCCGCGTTCATTATCTCGAACTGGGAGAATTCCAGCTCCGGGAACTTTGCCGCCGCGTCCGCCGCTGTGTACAGCAGCCGGGAGAAATCCTCTGCGCTTATCTCGTACAGCCCGTCCGGGTACGCCACGGCGATACGCTCGCATATGCTGCTGACGTAGGGGGAGGTGAATCTTCCCACGGCGAAGCCTGCCGCCGCCAGGGCGGAGGTGCAGAATTCCGCGGTGGAGCCTTTCCCGTTCGTCCCGACGATGTGGATATACCGCAGGCTGTCCTGGGGGTTCCCGAGTTCGTTCATGAGGACAGAAAACCGGGACAGATCCTTCACCGGCGCGCCGAAGTGAGAATACTGCCCCAGGAACTTTTCTATTTCCTCGCTGCTGTTCAGTGCAGACCGCATTCGTCGTAGTCCTTCCACTTCTCGTTGTAGCGCATTTCGTCCGCCAGCTTCAGGCAGATATACGCAACAGCGCCGGCAACGACTACTACCGCGCTGATTATCGGAATGACCACCTTCGCGGTGGGACCTATCTTCTTCTCTACTCTCTGCTTGATAATGCTCATGGTATTCTTCCTTTCTGTATTGCACGGGTGATTGCCCGTTGGTTACTCACCGGAAAGCAGCCTGTAAAGCTCCTTGCGCGGTACTCCTGCCTGCTGTGAAACAGTCTTGCATGCCTCGGAAAGCTTCATTCCCCCGGCGATGAATCCCCGGGCGAGTTCCGCCGCCTGCTCAAGGGTCATGGATTCCTGCTGCCGGGGAGCGGCGCCCTCCACCACGATGACGTACTCTCCGCGCGGCTCCGTGGTTTCGTACAGGGAGTTCAGCTCCCCCAGCGTGCCGCGTATCACCTCTTCGTGGAGCTTCGTCAGCTCCCGGCAGAGGGCGGCGCTGCGGCTCTCTCCACAGGCGGCGGAGAGGTCCGCGAGGGTCTGCCGCAGCTTGTGCGGCGCTTCGTAGTATATCAGCGTGTGCGGCAGGGCGGAGGTTTCCTCCAGCCGCTGGCGGCGCTCCTTTTTGTCCACCGGGAGGAATCCCTCAAAGGCAAACCGCGCGGTGTCTATTCCACTTATCGCCACGGCGGCGATGGCGGCGTTGCAGCAGGGCACGGATTCCACCGGGATCCCCTGCTCATAGCAGCGCTGCACCAGATACACCCCCGGGTCGGAGATACAGGGCATACCGGCGTCGCTTACCAGCGCAACGGAATTCCCGTCGTGCAGCAGCTCCAGTATCTTCGCGCTTTTCTCCGCCTCGTGGGGCTTGTAGTAGCTCAGCAGCGGCTTCTTTATCCCGAAGTGGGTGAGCAGTCGCAGCGTGACCCGGGTGTCCTCCGCCGCGATGTAGTCCACGGCGGACAGCGTTTCAATGCCGCGCGGCGAGAAATCCGACAGGTTGCCGATGGGGGTGCCCACAACGTAAAGCTTTCCTGTGTCAGTCATAAAGTCTTGTGTATTCCTCCGTGTAGGATTTGTCGTCGTTCCGCAGTATCATGGGCTTCTCGACGATCATTCCGGATTTCGCGCCCTTCTTTCCGGTGATGAGGAACAGCCATGGCTTGTCGAGAACGCTGTTGAACACGAAAGTAATGCTCTTCGGCTCGATCTTGTTCTCGCGCATGGAGTTCAGCACGTCCGAAAGGCGCTCCGGGCGGTGGCACATCTTGAGCAGTCCGCCGTACTTCAGCAGCTTCCCGGCGGCGCGGCACACGTCGTCCACGGTGCACATCAGTTCGTGCCGTGCGATGGCCTGGGGGCGCGCCAGCTTCTCGAATCCGGAGCCGCTGGTCATGTAGGGCGGATTCGCCGTGACGATGTCCATGGTTTCGAAGCCTATCTGGGACTGGTCAAGTTCGCGCAGGTCGGCGAGTATCGGCTGGAGGGTGTTCTCCAGGTGGTTGGTTTTCACGGATTTCTTCAGCAGCTCGATGGCTTCCTCCTGGATATCCACCGCATAGATGAGGTGGGGCTTCACATTCTTGCAGAATATCAGGGGGATTATTCCGCAGCCGGTACAGAGGTCGCAAACCACGCTGTCCGGCTTTACGTTGGCGTAGTACGCCAGCAGGAATGCGTCCGTGCCGAAGCGGTGGTCGTCGGACACATACATCGTCAGCGGTCCGAGGGAGAAGGTTTCGGTTTCCATTTCAAGTCAGTTCCTTTCGTGATAATTCGGAATTCGGAATGCGTAATTCGGAATTATGGTGTCCGGCTTCGCCGGACGGATTTGAATAATGTGCGGATTTTTACGGGCGTGCCCGGCTCGGGTGACAGCGCTTCCATTCGAAGGTTCTTTTCCCCGTATTCGCCGCCGGGCGTGCCCGGCTAGCCGACGATGATCTGACCTTCGGGGAGGACGATGTTTTTGCGGCGCGAGTTCATGAGCATGGAGAGGACCAGGGATACCGGACCTACACGGCCGATGTACATTGTTATCATCAGCAGGATCCTGCCGGGGGTGCCCGCGGCGGCGGTGGGTCCCGCGGAGAGTCCGGCGGTGGAGAACGCGGATATCGCCTCGAAGAGGCAGTCCACGCCGCTGACGTCCTCCGGGAGCGTGAAATACAGCACGGAGAAGCACAGTATTACCGCCAGGAGCGACAGCAGAGTGACCGTCAGCGTGCGGTAGACCGCCAGCTTGTCGATCTTGTGCCCCAGGAGCTCCACGTCGTTCCTGCCGCGCAGGTAGGATACCACCGTCATGATCAGCACAAGGACCGTGGTGGTCTTGATTCCGCCGCCGGTGGAGGCAGGCGACGCACCTATGAACATGAATATGCAGCTGCCCAGCTTCGAGAAGTCCGACATGCCCTCCACCGAGATGGAGTTGTACCCGGCTGTGCGCGCGGTCACGCCCGAGAAGAAGGAGTTCATCAGCTTGCCGCCGAAGTCCATTCCGCCAAGCGTCGCCGGATTGTCCCACTCCGCCAGGAGGTAGAACAGCGTGCTCCCCACCAAGAGCGCCCCGGTGGAGATAAGCACCGCTTTCGTGTGAAGGCTCAGCTTCTTCACCGTGCGGATATTCAGGAAGTTCTCCCACACGATGAATCCAAGTCCGCCCAGGATTATCAGCAGCGCCACCGTCATTATCACAAGCGGATCCCCCGAGTAGTGCGTCAGGCTGGAGTATTCACCGCCGATTCCGCACAGGTCGAATCCGGCGTTGCAGAACGCCGTCACGCTCGTGAATACCCCCATGAATATCCCGTAGGCGCCGTAATCCCGGGAGAATGCGATACTCAGCAGCACCGCCCCGGCGCCCTCAAATATCATGGAGTATTTCATTATGCTGATGAAAATGCGCCGTCCCCCCTGGAAGGTGCTTTCGGTCAGTCCGTCCGAAGCGTTCGCCAGGGTGCGGAATCCCAGCTTCCTCCCGGCGGCGACGTTGAAGAACGTGATTATCGTCACGAACCCCAGTCCGCCTATCTGGATAAGCAGCATTATCACCACCTGCCCGAACGCCGTCCAGTTGGTGAAGGTGTCCGTGACTATCAGCCCCGTCACGCAGGTGGCGGATACCGCGGTGAACAGGCAGTCGAAGAACGGCGTGCCGCCGCTTTTCGATGAGATCGGGAGCCACAGCAGCAGCGCCCCCGTCAGTATTATCGCCAGGAACCCTATGCACAGGGTCTGCGCCGGGCGCAGCTGCTTCGTGTTCTTTTTTATTACCGGCATGGCTTATGAGATTACCACGCTCACACCTGCGGTCTTGGGCAGGGTGGCTATCTTCTGCGCCGTGCGGCGGATATATCCGACGGCGTACACCGTGGATTCCTCCGCAGTGTTGTTGGTCAGTATCAGCTTGAGGTCGCCGGTTTCCTCGGGGAGGGTGAAGTTCAGCGTGAATCCCTCGGAATCCGCAATGCGCTCGTAGGGCAGGTCAGCCCCGTTCGCCGTCAGCGTCACGGAGAGTGCCTCCGTGTTCTCACCCCGTATCCGGAATCCCAGGTCGCCCGGCTCGCGGATTATCAGGTCGCTGGTCAGCAGCCGTGCCCCCTCCGGAAGCACCACCGCAGTGCCGTTCAGCCCTGCGCCGTTTTCCATGAACAGGGAGGTGCCGTTGTATTCCTTCACCAGCCGGTCGGACATCTCTATGGACAGCCGGCTCACGGATACCGCGGCGCCGCTGCTCTTGTTGGTCAGCTTGAACTGCACGTTCTCGGTCTTTCCGGTGACGCTGAACTGGACTGTCAGCGAATCCGGGGTGCCGTCGAGCACCTTGTACCTGATGTCCTTCGCCTTCTTGTCGGAGGTGAGGGCTATCGTCAGGTCGGCGATGTTGGAGCCTTCCACGGACACGGTATAGGTGCCCTTGTTGAACAGCGTGAAGTAGTTGGTGTAGACCGCGGAGCCTTCCGGCAGCATTGCGGAATCGCCGCTGCGGCTGACGGAACTTGTGGCAGGTATATTGCCGCCGGTGTATTCCATCGCGCCGGCTTCCGTCATGGGGAGTCCCTCGCTGCGCACCCAGGCTATCGCCTCGTTGGAGCAGGCGTAGAGCTGGACGTTGTTGTTGATGTCGCCCACAAGGTAGATGTCGTCTATCCACATGTTGAGGTTGTTTTCACGGTTCGAGATGATGAAGTCCGGGCACTTGGTCAGCTCCTGGAGCTTCTTTGTGTTGGAAGCCAGCCGCAGCTTCATATCCGGATACAGGAACTGCGCCTTGGAGTATCTCTCGCCCTTCATCGAGAAGCAGAGCACGTCGTTGTAGGGGCAGTCCTCGATCATGGAGAGCGCCTCGGTGACGTACTGCGCGCCGTAGGAAGCGTTCTTTCCCTGCACCATGGTGTAGCTGTCGAAGCCGTACAGCGTGGAATAGATCAGCAGCGCCCCGAGGGGTATCGCGATGAAGTTGAACAGGGAGTCCTCCTTCTTCTTGACCAGGCGGACTATCACCACCGCAAGCAGTATCAGCATGACGACGGCGATTATCTTGACGAAGGTGGCTTCGGTGAATGTGTCCTTGAGTCCCTCGCCGATACGCAGGGGACCTATGCCGAGTATCATCGCGCCCACGATGGATTTCGTGGTCTCCCCGTCGCCGACCACCGCGGAAACGGTGAACAGCTCGGTCATCAGGCAGATGAAGGCGCCGGTCAGCAGCGCGGCGAAGCAGTGGCGTATCGTGAACCGCCTGCGGTATATCATGATGAGGGAGGGGAATATCGCTATCGGGAAGAAGGTTTCGATGTACCGCCCGAATATCGCGGTATCCGCCCGGGTGTCGTACACCGTGGAGGTGGACTTGAACATCACGCTGACCACGAAAATCGCGCCCATGCACAGCAGGGCATACCAGCAGAATATAGCCAGGCTGGGGCTGACGTAGGTCTGCACTTTCCCGGAGGAGATATTCACGCCGCTGTCCTTTGCGCGTTTGGCGGTGACGTGGTACATGATGATGCCGGAGAATATCAGCACTATGCAGATGGCACCGAATCCCCAGGTGGAACTCAGGAAATAGAAGAAATGCCCGAACAGGGTCTGGGGGAAGTGCGCCAGCTTCTCGCCGTCAATGTTGGAGATACGCCCCAGCATGTTCTCGATGGTGTTGACGGAAGCCTTGGATTTGGTTTCCGACAGCCACAGCCCTGCCTGAATGAACTTCTTGACGAATTTGTCCACCAGGAAGAATCCCACGGTGCTGGTGAAGAATCCCACCAGGGAGAACAGGCGGCGCCGCATGGTGATGAGCACGATAAGCTCCAGCACCACGCCTGCGGCGGTCAGCGCCAGCATTCTTCCGTGGGAGGCGTATGCCGCGATGAGCACGAAGCCTGCGAGCACCGCCCACAGCTGCTGCATGAACACCGCCCGTACGCTGTGGGAGGTATCCTTGTGGCTCTTAAGCGAGAGATACATCAGCAGCGCGAACACCCACGGCAGGAAGCAGCACATGGTTTCGTTCCAGGTGTATTTCGTGAGCAGCAGGTAACTCGGGTACATTCCGCAGATGACGGCGATGAACACGCTGGAGAGCTTCCGCACGCCGAACCACTTCCGGGAGAGGAAGTAGGCTATCACCGGCACAAAGCTCATGATGAAGCCGTTTATCAGTATCATCACGCGGTACTGCGTCATGGGGTCGCTGACCAGCCTGAACACCGGAATGTAGAACAGGCTCTGGAAATATCCGTAGTATCCTCCGGCGGACACGGTGGCGGACCAGTCGTATCCGTTCGCCCACGCCGCCACGCCGGTCACGGCATATTCGTCCGGGGTGAGGTTGAACATGGTCGTGACCTGGGTCATCAGCACATGTATCACCAGCGCCACGATGTACAGCGCCAGCATGAGGAATCCGTCCGTGAGGAACACGCTCGCCCTTTTCGGCGCGGAAATCCCCGGGTGCGGCTCCTTCGCAGGCTCCGTCAGCGGAATCTCCGGCACGGAACAGGAAGCCTCGCCGTTCTCTCCGGCGGTTATCTCAAGCTCCGGCTGGTTGTTGTCTTCGTTGATCAATTCGTTGACCTCCGTTCATCAGTCGGACAGTATATCCGGCGCCGGGAGTACTTCCCCTGTGGGGGGGATTCCGGCTATGTCCGCCGACTGTTTGTATTTCATATAATCCCTTGCGGTTTCCCCGTGGGCGTAGACCGACAGTCCGCCCTCTGTGCCGATGTAGTCGTATTCCGTGATATCCAGCGGAAGCAGCGTTTCCTCGTCCGCCACGATTATGCAGTTGTCCGGGATATTCCTGTCCCGGCGGATTATCGTGACGTGCGTCTGCGGATTCAGGAACTGTATCAGCCCGGCATTCCGGGATTTCAGCTTATAGCACACGATGAGCGGCGAAGCGTCCTCGTTGTAGAGCAGGGAGGACACCATGCGCGCCGGCTCGGTCTTTTTGAGGTTATCCTCCGCGCGGTCGGGCAGGTAGACGAATCCGGCGAAAAGCGTGGTGTAGGTGAAAAGCGCGCACATCATCGCAGAGATGAATCCCTTGCCGCCCTTTTTCGCGCAGGAAACGAACACCGCGATGAGCGCCAGCACCGAGAAGGACACAGCGGTCATGATGATGAAGCTCTCCCCGGTGAAGGTCTTGGTGTAGTCCTCGCCGATACGCCAGGGCATCAGCCCCAGCATTGGGGATTCGCGGTAGCCCCTCGCCGCCTGCACCTGCGGATAGGATATCGTGAAGAAGCATACGCAGACGTAGGCGTAGACTCCGGCGCCCCAGGCGGTCTGCCTGATCGTGATGCCGTATCTGAACAGGAACATCAGCACGAAGAACACCGCCAGCGGAGCGACATTATCCGTGTAGCGCCCGAACATGGTGAGGTCCTTTATGTCGCCTATCTGGGAGGAGTTGAACTTGAACAGCACGGAAAGCGCCATCGAGCCGCCCACCGCCAGGAATGCGTATATCCCCAGCAGAAGCATACGGGGGCTGTATTTGTGCTGAGCGGCGGTGACTACCTCCACGCCGTCGATGTGGTCGTGTTTTCTTCCGCGGCGCCACTCGATGATGTAGGTCAGCACGGTAAGGAAGAACAGCGCCACTGCAAGCGCGCCCAGCCCCACGGTGGAGGTCATGAACGTGTACAGATGGCCGAACAGTGCGGAGCAGAAGCGGTTGAGTCCGTCCGGTTCAATCAGTCCGAGCACGCGGTCAGCCTCGCTTTCCATGGTGTTTCCGGAGGCATTCCCGAGCCAGACGAGCTGCTGTATCAGCTTCTTTGCAAAATGCTCCGCCACGAAAGAAAGCGCAAGCACCGGGAAGAACACCGGCAGCACGAGTATCATGCGCTTCATGAATATCCGCACGATGAGCAGCGTCATCACGAATGCAATTACCACCGCCAGCAGCCGTGAATGCGCCGCGTAGCATACCGCGCACAGCAGCCCTGCGACCGCGGACCAGGCGCAGCGCGCGCCTGCCTTCTTGCAGTCCACCGCCTGGAATATCACCCAGAGCAGCGCCCAGGGGAGCAGGCTGCATATCGTTTCGTTCCAAATGAACTTGGAGTGCGACACATATGTGATGTAGCACCCGGAGCATACCGCCGCGACGAGCTTCTGCCAGACCTTCTTGACGCCGACGCGCCCGGCAACGTGGTACGCTATGAGCGGAATGAAGCTGATAAGTACGCCGTTCATCACCAGGCACGCCTTGTAGAGCGCGTAGGGATTCTTGAACAGCATGAATAACGGGGCGTAGAACAGTGCCTGAATATACCCGTAGTAATACGACACCTTTTCCATCAGCAGGGACCAGTCCCTGCCGGAATAGAACGCGGAAACGCTGGCAACGCCTATCTCATCGGGATTGACGGCAGGCAGTTCCATGCACATTGCCAGCAGGGAGTGCATGACGACGCTGCACGCGAACATGATGAACATTACGCCCCTGTCGCCGAAGTTGGTGTAGAAGCGCTTCAGAGCCTGTATCACTTCTTGATTTCCTCTTTCGTGTAGCTGCAAAGGTTGTAGTTGGAGTAGTTGGAGTTGGTGTTGTTGTATTCAATGCGCTTTACATGGAACAGCGTTTCGTCCATGACCTTGCGGCAGCCGGAGATAGCGTCCGCCACCAGCCCGAAAATACCTATCTGGAAGCCGACGATAGCCAGCACAGCCATCAGCACCAGGGACTGGATATGACCGCCGCCCTCGCCGAGGCAGGCATACACGATGAAGCGTACTGCGAGCACCAGCGCCGCCAGAATGAAGATCCCTGCCATTGCGAGGAATGTCTTGAGCGGCTTTCTCATGACGTAGTTGCGGATTATCGTGCCGCTGGAGCGCTTGATGTAGCCCCACATGCTCTTGAACAGGCGGCTCTTGCGCAGCTCCGGATTTGTGTTGATGTCCACGGACATTATCTTTGTGCGGTCCGCGCCGGCGGTGATTATCGTTTCCAGGGTGTAGGTGTAATCCGACAGCACGTTGAGGCGCAGCGCCGCCTCCCGGGTGTAGGAGCGGAATCCGCTGGTGGTGTCCACGACGTCAGTGCCGCTTGCCTTTCTCACCACGCCGCTTCCGAGCTTCTGGAGCTTCTTCTTCAGCGGAGAGAAGTGCTCGATGGAATCCGTGCGGCGGTTGCCGATGACCATGGTCGCCTTCCCCTCCAGCAGCGGACGGACGAGCTTCTCGATATCCGCGCCGGCGTACTGGTTATCCGCGTCGGTGTTGACGATTATGTCGGCGCCCAGCCGCAGGCAGGCGTCTATTCCTGCCATGAATCCCTTGGCGAGTCCGCGGTTGTGGACGAAGCTGACGATGTGGTGCACGCCCAGTTCCTTGGCGCGCTCCACGGTGCGGTCGGTGCTTCCGTCGTTGATGATGAGGTATTCTATCTCGTCAATGCCGTCGATGTGCTTTGGCAGGTCGTGGATAGTCACGTCAAGTGTTTCCGCTTCGTTGTAGCAGGGTATCTGAATAATAAGCTTCATTGTTTTCTTCCTCTTCTTTTGTGTATTTATATACTATTATATAATATCGCGCCTGCGCCTTACACGGTGCCGGACGGGATAGAGATACCGACGTTCATCAGCACCAGCGTCATGAGAATGCTCACGATGAGGGAAGCCGCGATGGCGCGCAGCCAGGAGGGAGTCCCCTTTGCGGCGAGCGCTTCGTAATAGCCGTCAGCCCTGCCGTCGTCGTATTTCTCGCGTATCTTGCGGATACGCTTTACCGCGTAGCGGTAGTAGAGGTAATCCCCGAAAACGCACAGCAGTATCACCGCCACGAAGGAGATACCCCGGGCAGCGAGCTGGAGGTTCGCAAGGACGTCCGCGGTGCCGATACCTGCGTTGAGCAGCAGCGGCGGAATATAGAACAGGAACTCCACCAGCACCATTATTGCGCCCAGCAGGTCCATTCTGCGGTAGAACTGATGTATCGGCGCGAAGAATCCGGCGCAGAGGTTGATGAAAGCCTTCCGGCGCTTCTGCCCCGGGAGGACCGGCGCACGGAACGACGCAAACGCCTGGGAATAGTGCATGACAGAGCGCCCCACGAAGGTGGAGAGTTCCCGGCTGCTTACGCCGTCGGCGCCCCGGGTGTCGTCCATGGTCTGGCGCTGGAGGTTCCGGAGGTATTCCTCAATGTCCATCGGCTGACCGAATCCGTCCTGGGTCCCCTGGAATCCGCCCTGGGAGCCTGTGCCGCCGGGGTATTCCGCGCGGTGGTCCCGGGAGAACTCGCTGTCCGGCTCCCCGATGGTCTGCTCTTCCTTTTCAGGGCTGACCTTCTGCGGCTCCTGTGGCTCCTCGCCGGGGAGGAATCCCTTCCACTCGAAGCCGGAGGCGTGGTATTCCTGCACGCCGCAGTGTCCCAGCGACAGATAGCACGCCCGGTGGTGGGGAGTTCCGCACTCCGGGCAGACCACGATATCCGACTTGTCGGTGAGCGGTCTGCGGCATACCGGGCATAATTTGTTATCAAAACGTGACATGTGATTTCCTTTCAAGATGTATTGCAGCCTGCTTTTATTGCTGCTCCTGGATATACATATACATTTTATAGTATATCACAAATCCGGGCGGATTTCAATAATATTCCCAGAGGACTGTGTGAAAATTATCGGAAATCTGACACCTGCGGAGTTTTCACCAGGTCTTTTGTGTAAAATGCACATGATCCTCCGGTAAGATTCCTGCGTTCCGCATTGCCATGCTGACGCAGTAAAGCCATTCCGCGGCGGTGGAATATCCGGCCTGGTTGAAAACTCATGTTTATGTTGATTATTTTGTTGAAAGTTTTTTGTACAGATTATACAATCTGGCGGCGGAATGAAATTGATTTATTCTGCAAAAAACAGAAATTCGGCTGTAATCATGTTAAATTTTATTTTTTCTGTTGACGGAACAAATCTTTTTGGATATACTAATAGCAAGAGATAAGACAGAAAGAAACTGTGATCTCTGATATGTAGAACACAAAAGAAAGAAAACACGCAGGAGGGCACAGCCTCTCCGGGTCACGGCAGAACTGAAATATTTCAAATGGAGGTTTTTAACTATGTGCATGAAAGATGTAGAAGTCAAGAATCAGGTTGGTCTTCACGCAAGACCTGCAACATTCTTTATCCAGAAGGCTAACGAGTACAAGTCTTCCATCTGGGTCGAGAAGGAAGAGCGCAGAGTAAACGCAAAGTCCCTGCTCGGTATCCTTTCCCTCGGTATCGTTGGCGGCGCCAAGATCCGTATTATTGCTGACGGCAGCGATGAGCAGCTCGCAGTTGACGGTCTGGTAAAGCTGGTTGAGGGCGGTTTCTCCGAGTAATCTGGGCGTCCGGCTGTCCTGTGGGGTTCCGGTGTGATATCGGGGTTCCGGCGCGATTCCGGGTTTCCGGCGCGTTGTCCGGCTGCCAGAGATACAGCGGCTGAGCGATTCATGGACGGCGGCTTTTTAACGGTATATTTCCGCTTTTGCGGAGGCAGGGGCAGGTTCCGGTTTTCCGGGTCTGCCCCGTTTTGTTTATTGGAGGTCAGATGAGAAGAGCATTTACGGCTGCGGCGGCTGTCGCCGGGGCGATCATGCTGTCAGGGTGCAGCGCGGAGCTTCCGGACGGGTACAGGGAATTCACGGCGGCGCGCGAGAAATACGAAACGCTGGACAGCGCGAAGGTAACTATGACGGATCTGGATTCCGGCGAGCAGGTGATGGAGTTCAGCTTCTACATCAGCGCGAACGACGAGATGGTGCTGAGCTACACCGGTACCTGGGGCGGAGTCACGCAGCAGGCGTACAGCGACGGCGCGGAATTCTTCTACAAGGAATCCGGGGACGACAAGTGGACTGTGATCGGTTCCGGGGACGAGAACTACATTTACAACGTGTACAACCGCAAATACCGCTATCCGTATGCGGAGGGGAGAATGTTCTTCCTGGCGGCGGAGGCGGTGAAGGACGCGGCGGTGATCAGCAGCGACGACGGACCGACCATGATCACCTACACCTACGACCCGGCGAAGCTGAACGAAGCCTCCATGCCCGGCGTGGAAGAGGAGATATCCGCCTTCAGCGCGCTGACGACTACTCTTACGATAGACGGGGGGATCCCGGTGAAGTTCATTGAGAACGGCACTGTCACCACGGTATCCGGGGAGGAGCTCACGCTCAACATGGAGATAGACGTGACCGCAGTCAACGAGGTGTTCGAGATTCCCTACCCCGTAGACGAGGTACAGACCAGTCAATAAATAAAACAGCGTACCCACCGCAAAAGTTGCAGGGGGTGCGCTGTTTTTTGACATAGCGCCCGATGGGAATAAAAAAACAGCAGCGCCGCTTCCGCAGCCCTGCTGTTTTCCATATTCAGCGTGTATGCGCACTGGGAGAAAATCCATTAGTACTCCACGCACCAGGCGGCGCGCTTGTGCCAGGGGAGGTAGTTTATGGGGTTCATCTGAACGCCGTTGATTCTGACCTCGAAGTGGCAGTGGTTTGCGGTGGACTGTCCCGTGGAGCCTACGTCCGCGATAAGCTCGCCGGCGGTGACTTTCTGCCCCTGGGTAACGTGCAGGTAGCTTGCGTGGCCGTAAACCGTGACGATTCCGCTGTCGTGCTGTATCATGACGCAGTTGCCGTAGCCGTAGTACCACTGTGCCAGGATAACCGTGCCGGATTCCGCGGCGAATATCGGAGTGCCGTAGGGCGCCACGATGTCCACGCCGCCGTGGTTGTAGTATCCGCCGTAGCCGTACATCATCTCGCTTATCTGTCCGCCGTCGGAGCCGCCAACCGGCCAGATGAACTGACCCACGGGTCTGTTCTGCGGTATCGTCGCGGTGATTCCGGAGGGGATCTCCTTGGTGCCCAGGGCGATTATCTCGGAAACAGGCTCGCTGACGGTGACGCGGTCGATTACCTTGCGGCGAGTTTCAACGCCGTTGATGTAGGATACGTCCGCGGTCACGCGCTCGACTCCCTTTTCGCCCTCCCTCGTGATGGTGGAGGAACCCTGGTAGTGGGTGGAGTCGTCCACATATTCGGTATCGTAGTCCGTGCTCTCGTCGTAGGTTTCCCGGCGCGTTACTGCGACCGCGAGGAACGGCTCCTCCTGGGTGATGAGCAGCTTGTCGCCTATCTGGAGGAAGCTGTCCAGGGAGAAGTCCGGATTGAGCCGCGCGAGTTCCTCCTCGGACATGCCCAGCTTTGCAATTACGCCCAGGGGGGAATCACCCTCCACCACGGTGTAGTACGCTGCAACGGTCTTTTTTGTAGTTATCAGCTTGATTATCGAGTCCTCGCTGACGATACTCTCGGTAAGGTACAGACCCGGCTCGTAGGTTATCTTGCTCTCGAATGCCACGGTTTCGTCGCCGCCCTCGCGGTAAACGTCCAGCAGGTCGTCGAGGGTTTGCTCCACGCGGTCCTTGCTCTCAAGGGCGCCGTAGAAGGAGTTGTCGATGTACATTCCGTAGGCAAAGGAAATTTCCGCGTCCACGGAGGAAAGCAGCTTGTCCGCCACCTGGTACTTGGTGAGCGTGGAACCGTAGCCCACCATCTCCACCTCGTAGGAGCTGTCGAAGGAGAACATTTCCGTGTTGCTGTCGAGGTAGGTTATACGCTGCTGCACTATCTTCTCCGCGTCGGTGAACACAGATTCATCGGTGACGTAGCCCACGAAATCCCCGTTGACGGAGAGCCGGAGCGCATAACTCATTCCGTTGGCGTAGCTGACCACGCTGAACAGGAATACGCAGCTGATTATCGGGAGCGCCCAGTTGAACACCGTGACGAGGAATCCGCGCTTGCCCAGAAGCATTCTGCCTGCCATGCGTGTTCCGGCGGCGCACGCCGGGACAACGCCCTTTTCCCGGGCGCTGCGGATATCGCTGCGGCCCATATTGAACGCCTTTATGTAGCGGTTGAACGGCGCCCTTATCTTCTCGCCGAGCCACCGCAGGAATACAAGGACCTTGTCGCCGAGCCATGCGAGCCGCCTGCCAATGGCGGTGAAAAGCCCGGACAGCGCCCTGCCTGCCGCGGCCAGCATCATCATAAATACCGTGAACAGGAATTCACCAGTGCCCTCTATCCTGTCGGCGAGGGACTTCGGCTTTTCCTGTGTTGTTTCTGCCTGCATTAATTACATCTCCGTTGTTTTGCATGAAAAATCCATACTGAATTCAGTAGTTATATATAAAGTAATTATAACACATCTCCCTGGAAAATGCAACCCTTTCACAAATATTTCACGGGCGCCTGCAACCTTTTCGCCGCCTGCCCGGTATTACATACAAAAGCACCCTGGAAAGGAGCATGTATGAAGAAACGTTCAGTTCTTGTAATAATAGCTGCGGCGGCGGTACTCGCCGGCTGTTCCGCGAATCAGTCCTCCCCCGTGAACACAGCGCCTGCCAGTGCGGTCCCCGGGGATTCCTCGCCGGGAACTCCGGATACAGATACCGACGAAGGCACGCCGGATTCCTCAGTCACGGAGCCGACGGTATCCGCCGTTTCTTCGGCGGCGACTTCTTCTGGGACCTCCGCGCCGGAGTCCGCGGGTACTCCGGCGACCGCCGCGACGTCCGGAAGCCACGGCACGTCCGGTACCACAGCCCCCTCCCGGACCTCCGCCCCGGAGGAGAAGCCCTCCGACCCCACTGGAAGTGAATACACCGGCAGGGACATCGGCGGCACCGGGAAAACTTCCGGGGACGTTGTGTTCGCGGACGACGCGGAATGCGACATCGCCGCCGTGGGGGATTACATCACGGAAGCCAGCGCATGCGGCGGTTACTTCGAGCCGGGATACCCCGGCGACCCCGTGGAGCCTTACCCCGGCTGGGATATCCAGCCCCAGGCAGGACTGCTGACAGGTGGCGAGTGGAACGACAACTCCCACTGGGACTTCTGGAAGGGGCTGTACGGAAGCAACAACTACGGCGCCGACTGGGATTCCTACCTCGGCGAGTGGCGCACCGGGGCGGAGTGCCGCGCGGCGGTGCTGATAAGGGACAGCGCCGGGAATCCCGTTGCCGGGGCGCAGGTGGAAGGCATGGGCTATTCCGCGGTTACGGACAACCGGGGCATGGCGTACCTTTTCTGGGAGGAGTCCCGGACGCAGGACTACGGCGGCGGAATTTCCGTGAGCGCCCCCGGCGGACAGAAGCAGACCTTCCCGGCGGATATCACCGGGGACTGCGAGCTGGAGTTCACCCTGGACGGGGAAGCAACCCCTGCCGCTAAGACCCTCGACCTGATGATAATGTGCGACACCACCGGCTCCATGGGGGACGAGCTGGAATACCTCAAGGAGGAGCTGGAGGACGTTGTTGAGCGAATCCGGGAGGATAACGCGAATATCCCGGTGCGGCTGAGCGTGAATTTCTACCGGGACGAGGGGGACGAGTACGTCGTTCGGGAATTCCCGTTCACCGGGGACATCGGCGCCGTGGTGGAGGCCATCGCGCAGCAGTCCGCGGACGGCGGCGGAGATACCCCGGAGGCAGTCCACACGGCGCTCGCCAGCGCGGTGGATTCCCACGACTGGGACGCGGATTCCGTCAAGGTGATGTTCCTGGTGCTTGACGCGCCGCCCCACGAGGATACGCAGATAATCGACGAGGTCGTGAAGCACGTCCGGGACGCGGCGGAAAAGGGAATACGCATAGTCCCGGTGGCGGCGAGCGGCGTTGACAAGTCGTGTGAATACCTGCTGCGGAGCATGGCGTTCATGACCGGGGGGACCTACACGTTCCTGACGGACGACAGCGGAATAGGCTACGCCCACACCGAGCCGACCATCGGCAGCTACTCCGTGGAGAAGCTGAACGATATGATGGTGCGGATAGCCGGCGATTACCTGGCTTGATTTGCAGTGAATTGCGGCAGGAACTTTCAGAAACGGCACGTTTTTGTGCCGTTTTTGAAACCGTCGAAAAATCCCCTAAAGGGGCTTTTCCGCCGAACATCCGCCCGGCGCGCACGGTTTGTCGGCAAAGCCGACAAACCGCACACTTGTGCGGATAGAAGTGTTTTTTGACCCGGCGGAGCTGGGTCAAAAAATGAATCTCAAAAGCCCGATTCGCGGGTCAAGGATACTTTATTATAAACAGAAAAACGGCACATTACAGTGCCGTTTTTCTGTTTCTGTGGGCAAAAAATGTAAAATTCCAGCCAATGCTGTAAATGTTTTTGCAAAACCACTTGCAAAAATATTGCAAATGGTGTATAGTAAGTATGCAGGCAGTCCTGTTGTCGGGACTGCTGTAATGTATTGAAACGAGGTACTCAAATGAAAGACGATCTGCTGCAGCGGATTGAGGATTTAATGCCCTCATTCTCCAAAAGCCAGAAACTCATTGCAAACTATATACTGAACCACTACGAGAAGGCGGCGTACATGACCGCGCTCAAGCTCGGAAACGCCGTGAATGTCAGCGAATCCACCGTCGTGCGCTTCGCCATCGAGCTTGGATTCGAGGGATATCCGCAGTTACAGCGCTCCCTCCAGAGCCACATCAAGAACCGCCTGACCACTATCCAGCGCATGGACGTCACCAGAAGCCGTATCGGCGACCTTGACCCCATCGAGGGAGTCCTCACCCAGGATATGGACAAGATTCGCCGCACCCTTGAGCAGATAGACCGCGAGGCTTTCGACAACGCCGTCAACACCATCGTGGACGCGCGCCGCATTTATATCCAGGGCGCAATGTCAAGCGGTATTCTGGCAAGCTTTATGCACTACTACCTGCGCCTTGTCTTTGACAAGGTGACGCTCATCGGCTCCGTTGCAACCAGCGAGATATACCAACAGATGATACACATCGGCGAGGGTGACGTGTTCATCGGGCTTTCCTTCCCGAGATACGCCAAGAGCACCATCAATGCCTGCAAGTTCGCCCACGACTGCGGCTCCCAGATAATCGCCATAACCGACAGCGAGAATTCCCCCCTGGCGCAGTACGCCCACACCACCCTCTGCGCCACCTCCGACATGGTCAGCTTCGTTGACAGTCTGGTCGCCCCGATGAGCCTGCTCAACGCCCTCATCGTCGCAGTATCCAGCCGCAACCGCTGCCGCGTGGAGCAGACCTTCCGCAAGCTGGAGACCCTCTGGGACAGAAACGACGTGTACAAGAAAGATGTATGATATCCTGATAATCGGCGGCGGCGCTGCCGGTATGTTCTGCGCCGCCCACGCCGCTGAAATGGGACTCCGCGCCGCCGTGGCGGAGCACGGGAAGTCCCTCGGGCGCAAGCTCGGGATCACCGGAAAGGGGCGCTGCAACGTCACCAACGACTGCACCCCCGACGAGGTGCTGCGGAACATTCCCAGGAATCCGAGGTTCCTTTACAGCGCGCTGTCGAAATACGCCCCGGCGGACGTTATGGAATATTTCGGGAAGCTCGGCGTGCCCCTCAAGACGGAGCGCGGACGCCGGGTGTTTCCTGTTTCCGACAGGGCGGCGGACGTGGTTTCAGCACTGGAACGTCAGCTCCGTAAGCTGAATGTGGAGGTAATAAAGGGTAACTGCACAAGGCTGCTCATTGAGGACGGAGCCTGCTGCGGCGCGGTAATTTCCGGCAGGGAGGTGCGCGCCGGCGCGGTAGTCCTCGCCACCGGAGGGGCTTCCTACCCCCTCACCGGGTCGGACGGCTCGGGGTACGCCCTGGCGCGCCAGGCAGGGCATACGGTCATTCCCCCGGAGCCTTCCCTTATCCCGATGGAGACCGAGGAGCGCTGGGTCGCCCGGGCGGCGGGACTGGACCTGCGGAACATCTCCATGCGTCTGACCCGGGGCGGAAAACCGGTCTACGAGGATTTCGGCGAGCTGCTTTTCACCGCCTACGGGATCGGCGGACCCACGGTGCTGAGCGCTTCGGCGCACATTCCGGAGATGAAGCCCGGGGAGTATGCTGTGGAGATAGACCTCAAACCGGCGCTTTCTGAGAAGAAACTGGACGACCGCATAATCCGGGATTTCGCCGAGCGCCACGGAATGCGCTTTGCGGAGAGCCTGCGCGGACTTCTCCCGGCGCAGCTGGCTCCGGTCATCGCGGAGCTTTCGGGAATCCCCGGTGATATACGTGTTGACGAGGTCACCCGGGAGCAGCGGCAGCAGCTGGGGGCGCTTATGAAGCGGCTCACGCTGCATATCCGGGGATTCCGTCCGATCGAAGAGGCGATTGTTACCCGGGGCGGCGTTTCCGTCCGGGAGATACGCCCGAACACCATGGAAAGCAAGCTGTGTCCGGGGCTGTATTTCGCCGGGGAGATAATCGACTGCGACGGCTACACCGGCGGATTCAACCTCCAGATCGCGTTTTCCACCGCCTACACTGCGGCGATGGCGATTGTGGGGATTGTATAATCCTGTCGGAATATGACTGACAGTAAATTAACGCGGCAGGGGAATTTGTAATATCATGTCGGGAAATTACCCGTAGTAATAATGGCGCGGCAGGGATTTTGTATATTTCTGTCGCATTATTACCCCGGGTAATTACATTCCTCAGACTCCCGGTTTTATCGTGAAAAATCTATGAAATTGCAAAAAAACACTTGCAATTTCGATTGAATTGTGATATAATAAATTGAATAAATGTATAGGGGTAGTTTTACCTTTTTACATTTTTTCACATTTAAGCCACTTGATAAGTGGCAATTCAGGGTGATGTTTATGCCGGAAAAGCTGATCTCAGTCGCTGTTGACGGTCCCGTCGGCGCTGGAAAAAGTTCCATCGCGAGGGCTGCGGCGAAATCTCTGGGATTTATCTATGTCGATACCGGGGCGCTCTACCGCGCCGTCGGGCTGTACTGCCGCAGGGGCGGCGCCGATCTGTCCTCCCGTGAGGAGATCTCGGCGATGCTCCCGGGGATACACCCCGAGATTCGGCTCATCGACGGCGTGCAGCATATCTGGCTCAACGGCGAGGACGTTTCCGAGGAGATAAGGCTCCCGGAGATCTCCATGGCGGCTTCCGCGGTTTCCTCCGTGCCTGCCGTCCGGGCGGCTCTGCTCGACATGCAGAGAAAGCTCGCGCGCGAGAACAACGTCATCATGGACGGCAGGGATATCGGCACAGTCGTTCTGCCGGACGCCCGGGTGAAGATCTTCCTCACCGCCGCGCCGGAGATAAGGGCGAAGCGCCGCTACGACGAGCTTTGCGCCAAGGGCGTGCAGACCACGTTTGAGGAAGTCCTCGCGGACCTCAACAAGCGCGACTACGATGATTCCCACCGCGAAACGGCACCGCTGAAGCAGGCGGAGGACGCAGTCCTTGCGGATACCTCCGGGCTGGATTTTGACCAGAGCTGCCAGCTTGTGTGCGACATCATCAGGGAGAAGATGTGATGTTCTACTCGTTTCTCCGCAACTGTGCAAGACTTTTCTACATTATCGTATATAATATACATGTCATCGGCGGCGAGAATATCCCCAGTCAGAAGGGCAGATACATCATCGCCAGCAACCATGTTTCCAACAACGATCCGCCGGTGGTGGGCATAACCTTCCGGGGAAAGTACACCTTCATGGCGAAAGAGGAGCTTTTTCATAAAAACCCCCTCTTTTCCTGGCTGATAAAACGGCTCGGGGCGTTTCCGGTGAAGCGTGGTGCGAAGGATACTTCCGCCATCGACAAGGCGCTGGAGAGCCTTAAAGAGGGACGAATTTTCGTGATATTCCCCGAGGGCACACGCTCCAAGGACGGCACGCTCGGACGGGCGAAAAGCGGCGTCACGCTTATTGCGGCTCAGGCCAAGGTCCCCGTTGTGCCGGTGTTCATCAAGTACGGCAGGAAGAAGTTCCGCCGGAACATCTACATATCCATCGGGAAGATGATACCTGCCGAGCACTTCGACGTGGATATCTCCGACCGCAGAATGCTGAAGCAGGTAAGCTCCACCATCATGGACGAGATAGCACACCTCCAGGAGAACATGCCCGATGTTGATTGAGATCGCGGAAAAATCCGGGTTCTGCTTCGGCGTTGAACGCGCCCTGAAGCTCACCGAAAAGGCGGCGCAGGACTATGGCGAGATATTCACCCTGGGTCCGCTGATACATAACAAGACAGTTACCGCTGCCCTTGAAAAAAAGGGCGTTCATATAGCCGCAAGCGTGGAGGAAGCCGCCGGGAAGCCCCTGGTGATACGCTCCCACGGGGTCGGCAGGGAAACGGAGGACGCCGCAGCAGACAAATGCTCCGTGCTGCTGGACGCGACGTGTCCTTTCGTGAAGAGGATACATAAGATAGTTTCGGAGCAGCCCGCGGACGGCGCGGTGATCATTCTCGGCGATGGGGAACACCCGGAGGTGCAGGGAATTATGGGTCACGCGGCGTGCAGGGCATACGCATGCATGGAGTTTGACGAAGTCCGGAGTGTGCTCAATGAGTGCAGGGCTTCCGGCAGGGGCGCCGCCCTTGTCGTTCAGACCACCTTCGACCGCAGCAGGTTTCTTGAATATTCCCGGAGGATACGGGAAGAATATTGCTGCGTTGAAATATATGACACAATCTGCAACGCCACCTCGGAACGCCAGAGAAATGCGGAGGGGCTTGCGAAAAGGGCTGACCTTATGCTGGTTGTCGGAGGAAGGCACAGCTCTAACACAGGAAAGTTAGCTGAAATCTGTTCGAGATATTGCCGCACAGTGTTCATCGAGAGTGCCTCAGAGCTTTCCCCGCAGATCATCGAAGGTCTGCACTCCGATAGTCTTATCGGAATAACGGCAGGGGCTTCGACCCCAGCCTATACAATAAAGGAGGTTCATTTAAAAATGAGCGAGATCATCAACAACAATGAAAATGAGGAGAGCTTTGCAGCACTGTTTGAGCAGTCCGAGAGCAAGAGATTATATACCGGCGCCAAAGTCAAGGCAACAGTTGTTAGCGTAAAGCCGAACGAGGCTGTAGTAGAGCTGGGCACAAAGCACACGGGTTACATACCCCTCGACGAGCTGACCAACGACCCCAACGCAAAGGTTGAGGACATCGTTAAGGTAGGCGACGAGATCGACGCTATCGTAACAAAGGTAGACGATTCTCAGGGCGTTGTTTTCCTGTCCAAGAAGCGCGTTGATTCCGCACTGGGCATGGAGAAGATCGCTGCAAGCAAGGAAGCGAACGAAACTCTTGAGGGTGTAGTTACACAGGCAGTCAAGGGCGGCGTGATCGTCGTAACTAACGGCACCAGAGTATTTATCCCTGCTTCCCAGACCGGCGTTCCGAGAAGCGGCAAGCTTGAGGACCTGGTTAAGAAGACCGTTCAGTTCAAGGTTATCGAGATCAACGAGCAGCGCAACAGAGTAGTCGGCTCTATCCGCCAGGCTACAAGAGAGGTTCGCGATGCTGAGAGAGCTAAGTTCTGGGAGACCATTCAGGTTGGCCAGAAGTTCGAGGGCGAGGTTCGCTCCATCGAGGACTACGGCGTATTCGTTGACATCGGTCCGGTTGACGGTCTGGTTAGAACCAGCGAGCTGACCTGGAACAGAGTCGGCCACCCCAAGGATATCGTTAAGGAAGGCGACAAGATCACCGTTATCGTTAAGTCCTTCGATCCCGAGAAGAAGAGAGTTTCCCTCTCCGCTAAGGATCCCGATGAGAACCCCTGGACCAAGTTCGTTGAGGAGTACCAGATCGGCGACGTTATCAAGGCTACTATCGTAAGCATCACAGAGTTCGGTGCATTTGCACAGATCATTCCTGGTGTTGACGGCCTTATCCACATCTCCCAGATCTCCACTGAGAGAGTTACCAACATCAACAACGTTCTGACCGTTGGCCAGGAAGTTGAGGCTAAGATCATCGACATCGACACCGAGAAGAACAGAGTTTCCCTCTCCATCAAGGCTCTGATGGAAGACAACGCTGACCTCGGCGACGCTGAATAAGCCGGGCACGCCCGGCGGCGGCCGCGAAGCCGCGGCAGGCATTTGGGGAAATGCACCTTAAAGTTTAAAGGCTGTCACCCGAACAATAGCGTAACAAAAAGGCGGATTTTATATCCGCCTTTTTTATATGCAGGGGAGGGAAAAGTGATTTCCCTATGATTATACAACAGAGCACAAAAAATGGGCGGATATCTGATCCGCCCATTAATATTTATTCAAGCCACGCTATTGTTCGGGTGACAGCCTTTATAAAAAAGGTTCCTATCCCCGAACGCCAGCCGCGGCTTCGCGGCGCGTTACCGACTTACTTATGCGAGTACTTTTTTAAGTCGTTGCGGCGGATCTCAGCGCGCATGATCTTTCCGCTGATTGTCTTGGGAAGCTCCTTGACGAACTCTATCATTCGGGGGTACTTGTAGGGCGCGGTATTGTGCTTGACGAATTCCTTGAGTTCCTCGGCGAGCTCGTCGCTGGGGGTGAAGGTCTTGGTCAGGACTATGGTCGCCTTGACGATCATTCCGCGGATCGGGTCGGGGACTCCGGTGACGGCGCACTCCAGCACGGCAGGGTGCATCATGAGGACGCTCTCGACCTCGAACGGACCTACGCGGTAGCCGCTGGACTTGATGACGTCGTCGTTGCGGCTGACGTACCAGTAGTAGCCGTCCTCGTCGCGGTAGGCGGTGTCGCCGGTGTGGTACATTCCGTCGTGCCACGCCTCGTCCGTCAGCTCCTTGCTGTTGTAGTAGCCGCGGAACAGTCCCGGCGTGTGGCAGTACTCGCCGCGCACGACGATCTCGCCGACCTCGCCCACCGGAACGGAGTTCCCGTCGGAGTCCACCAGATCCACGTCGTAAAGGGGAGAGGGCTTGCCCATGCTTCCGGGCTTGGGGACCATGCCGGTGATGTTCGCGAGGATCGCGGTGGATTCCGTCTGACCGAATCCCTCCATCAGCTTTATGCCGGTGTATTCATACCACTTGTTGAACACCTCGGGGTTCAGCGCCTCGCCTGCGATGGTGCAGTACTTCAGGCTGGACAGGTCGTATTTGCCGACGCCCTCCTTGATGAAGAACCGGAACATTGTCGGGGGAGCGCAGAATGTGGTTATCCTGTACTTCTCCATTATCTTCAGCATGTTCTCGGGAATGAACTTGTCGAAGTCATACACGAAAACGCAGGTGCCCATTGCCATCTGACCGTACAGCTTGCCCCACGCCGCTTTAGCCCAGCCGGTGTCGCTGATGGTGAGGTGTATCCCGTCGGGGTCCACGTTCTGCCAGTGCTTTGCGGTCTGGATATGCGCCAGCCCGTAGGCGTGGTCGTGCACGACCATCTTCGGGTAGCCGGTGGTGCCGGAGGTGAAGTACAGCAGGTGGAGTTCGTCCGCGAGGGTGGGGATTCGCTCCATGGTGTCGGGGTACTGCATGATTTCGCTGTCGAAATCGTGCCAGCCCTCGTGAGTTCCGTTCACGATCGCCTTCACGCGCAGGTGACGGTCGCCCAGCAGCTCGTCCGCCTCGTCGATGTAGTGCGCCACCTCAGCGTGCGCGGTCGCAATAACTGCGGACACGTCCGCCGCCTGGAAGCGGTACTGGAAGTCTTTGGTGGTGAGCATGTGTGTCGCCGGAATAGCGATCGCCCCCAGCTTCATCAGTCCGAGGATAGCGTACCAGTACTGGTAGTTGCGCTTGAGCACGAGCATTACCTTGTCGCCCTTCTTGATACCCCAGCCGCGGAACATGTTCGCCGCCCTGGTGGAGAGCCTGGACAGGTCTCCGTAGGTGAGCAGCTTCTCGTTGCCCTGGAGGTCAACATACATCAGGGCGCGGCGGTCAGGCTCCATCTCTCCGTACTTGTCGATGATGTCGTAGGCGTAGTTGAAGTTCTCGGGGTACTTTATCCGGAATTTCGTGAGCATTCCGTTTTCGTCGTATTCTTCCTCGACGAAATTGAGGTGGTAAGATGGGATATCCATGTGCATTCCTTTCCTGGCGTTTCTTCTTATGGGATAAACAAGTGCCGGCGCATAATACTGCAAATCCCGGAAACTATTTCCGGGATCATGTATTCAGCGGATCTCTCCGCGAGATTTCGCTTCTGGGACTCCATCGGTAAGCCGAGTTCTGTCGTGTATGACCATCTATCTAGGCGCAATGTTGCCATTACGCTCAAGCCACCTTTCAACGAAGCGCGCCGAGCAGACGCGTGAACCTCCGCACCAATCGGTGTTGCACCGGGTAGGGTTTACATGGCAGTGCAGTCGCCTGCACCCCGGTGAGCTCTTACCTCGCCTTTCCACCCTTACAGCTTGCGCTGCGGTATATCTCTGTTGCACTTGCCCTGAGGTCGCCCTCGGCTGATGTTATCAGTTACCCTGCTCTGTGGTGCTCGGACTTTCCTCATGGCTGTTTCCAGCCCCGCGGTCATATAATGAAGTCCCACACTGTAATCAGTGTTACATTTTATTATACCACGGATCTCCGAAAAAATCAAGGGCGTGCCGCAAAAAAAGTGCCGCACCGGCGAGGTGCGGCGAAAAATAGGAGAAACGTATCAGAAAGACTCAGCGCCCTTCTATAAATAAAAACAGCGCCGTGGGCGAAAAGGTTGCACGCTTTACAAAAAACCTCCGGCGTGGTATACTGGAGGAAAGGGGGGGATTTCCGTGGAGGTCATAGTGGGAATAGTTCTGGTGGCGCTGATACTGCTGCTTGCCGGGGTGGACCTGTGGTATCTGCTGCTGGGAGGGATCGCGCTGGTGGCGCTGGCGGCGGCGTTCACGGCGGTATTCTTTCTGGTATGCGTGGGAATGCTGCTGCGCTCTCAGCGGCGCATGGGGGAGTTCACGGGCTTCTCCGAGGGAGGGCGCTTCGACTGCGCGGAATACACGATCGGGGCGGAGGCGCACCGCAACGTGTTCCCGGCGGAATTTATCCTCCGGGACCGGCTCTACCGCCCGGGGAAGCCCGTGAGATTATTCCTGACGCGCTCCGGGAGGGTGTTCGACCGGAACGCCTATATCACCACCCTGCTGGGTACTCCTCTGAGTATTGCGGCGGCGGCAGCATTCACCCGGGGATTCCTGCTGCTTGCCGGGATCGCGTGAGTATCCGCGGACAAAAAGAACCTCCCCTGTCAATCCGCCAGGGGAGGTCGAGTCATGCCCGATAAATCAATTTAAAGTAAGGAGAAAACTATTGAGTTGTGATCAGTCGTAGTCCGCAATATCGATCCAGGTGAGCAGAAGCTCGCGCTCCTCGGGGCGCTTGAACTTCAGCTGAGCGGCAGCCACAATGGGCAGCCAGTCCTGAACGTACTTGATAGCGGTGCCTGTCTTTTTGCAGTACAGCTTGAGGTACTTCTCAGCGTACTCTGTGTGGTGATTCAGGCAGAACCACAGATATGTTTTGGCAACATCAGCGGAAGCGTTGCCCTGCTTTGCCTTGAGCCAGTCTACAACGAAAACGCCCTCGTCGTTGATGATGATGTTCTCGGGAGTGAACTCACCGTGGCAGAGTTTAACATGCTTCGGCATGGACTCCAGACGGGTGAGAAGCTCGTACTTCTTTACGTCGTCGATCATGTCCAGTCCTTCAATGGAGCGCTTGAGGTAATCCTTCAGGCGGCTGATCTTGGGGGAGCGCTGGGAGTTGATCTCGATCTGGAGATCTACCATCTGCTCGAGGTATTCGTCAGCCTTCTTGGGCTCCTTCTTCATCAGGTCTGCCATTGTGTCGCCGGTTATGTACTTATATGTGATCGCCCACTTGCCATCGATCTTGGAAACCTCTTCGAGGGGAGGAACGAGCTTGCAGCCTGTCTCCTCAACTCTTGAATGGGTGAGAGCCTCGTACAGTACCACGCTTTTGGGTTCGTTCGGGTCCTTGAAAACCTTGACAGCCTTGCCGTCAGCCTCAAATACCTGAACCTTTTCGCCATCGGAGATCATATTCTTCAGTTTCATAATTCATCTTTCCTTTCCCCGAATCATTCCCCATGAGTGGTTACTGATCCGTTTCTGTGATTATATTATAGCACTGTTGGCAGCGTTTGTAAAGTGGTTTTTATCAAATTTGAATAGTTTGTCGGAATTTTCAGCCCACTTTTTGTCGATTATCACAATAGAATGCTACTTTTTTCACAGTATCGGGGAATCCCCGGAAGTTTGATTCACGGACACGAGAAAAGTGCGAAAAAACGAAAAGGGGCTGGAATCCTCCGGCCCCTTTAATTGATTTTTGATATCATCGGCTAAGCCGATACCATAATTCCGGATTAAGCATTCCGAATTAAACTGTCGCTCCCTTTGTGATGAACACGGGGTATTCAGTGGAACCGGTAATGGTGCGGTTCTTGGTGAGGGTAACGTCCTTGTCGGTGATACCGTTGATGAGAGCCGCCTTCTCCTCGATGATGGTGCCCTGCATAACGATGCTGTTCTTTACGACAGCGCCCTTGCCGACCTTTACTCCGCGGAACAGCACGGAATTCTCGACGATACCGTCGATTATGCAGCCGTCTGCGATGAGAGAGCCTTTCACGTTGGCGTCAATGCCGTACTTAGCCGGGGCAACGTCCCTTACCTTCGTGTAGATGGGCTTGGACATGGAGAACACCTTGTGGCACACATCGCGGTTCATCATGTCGTTGTTTGCCTTGTAGAATGTCTTCATGCTGTCGATGATCTCGAAATATCCGTCGTACTTGTATCCGAACACCTTGAAGTCGTGCAGCTTGTGCTGGAGGATATCCGTTTCGAAGCTGTACAGGCTGCGGCACTCGGATTCGCGGATTATGTTCTCAAGGAAATCGCGCCTGGTGACGTAGATGTTCAGCGCCGGCTTGACCTCTCCGCTGATGGAGGGTCTGGAGAGCACGTCGTAAACCGCGTCGTTCTCGTCAACGCCGAGCACGGTGAACCTGGAGGTGCGCTCTGCGTCGTAAACTCCGGTGCCGTAAACGCAGGTGATATCCGCGCCCTTCTTCTCGTGGAACTCAATGATCGGTCTGAAGTCGATGTTCGCCACAACGTTGCTGTCGGACATGATAACGTATTCCGCGCCGGATTCGTGAATGAACTCCGCCGCGCCTGCGAGAGCCTCCAGGCGTCCTCTGTAGACGCCGTTGTCGCTTCTGCCGTAGGGCGGCAGGATATGCAGACCGCCGGTCTTTCTAGCGAGATCCCACTCGCTGCCCATTCCGAGGTGATCCATCAGGGAGTAATACTTAGCCTGGGTGATTATGCCCACCTGTGTGATCCCGGAGTTCACCATGCTGGAGAGGGGGAAATCCACCAGGCGGTATCTGGCACCGAAGGGAACGCTCGCCATTGCTCGTGACTTTGTCAGCTCCGGCAGGTTCTCCTCGTGCATATTAGCAAAAATAAGTCCTAAAACATTGCCCATACTTGCCATATCTAAAACTCTTCCTTTCTTATCATATGTCCTTGGAGATCATAGCCTTGGGCGGTGCGATTGCCTTGTCGGAAACATTCACGTTGTGACCCACAACAGCGACGCCCCACTGGGACTTGTCCTCGATAAGCTCAGGACGTTCGCCGATATGCGCGCCCTCGCCGATAACGCAGTTCTCGCCGACGATGGAGTATTCGATGACAGCGCCCTTCTTGATAACGGTGTTGGGCATGATGATACTGTCGCGGACGATAGCGCCCTCCTCGATGACAACGCCTGCGAACAGCACGGCGAAGTCCACCAGACCGTATATTTCACAGCCCTCTGCCACCATGGAGTTCTGGATCTGGCTGTTGGGGCCTGCGTAGTGCGGCGGCATTACGGGGTTCCTGGAGTAGATCTTCCAGCTGTCGTCAAGCAGGTCAAGGGGAACCTTGGGATCGAGCACGTCCATGTTTGCTTCCCAGAGGGAATCGATGGTTCCTACGTCCTTCCAGTAGCCGTCGAAGTGGTATGCAACCATCTTCTCCTTGTTGTCCAGCATGGAGGGGATTATGTTCTTGCCGAAGTCCTTGGTCGCGCCCTCGTCGTTCTCGTTCTCGATGAGGTACTTGCGCAGCTTTGACCATGTGAACACATAGATACCCATGGAAGCCAGGTTGGATTTCGGCTCCTTGGGCTTCTCTGCGAACTCGTAGATGGTGCCGTCGGGATTTGCGCTCATGATACCGAAGCGCGGAGCCTCCTCCCACGGAACCTCCAGAACGGCGATGGTCGCGTCAGCCTGGTGCTCCTTGTGGAAGTCCACCATCTTGGAGTAGTCCATCTTGTAGATGTGGTCGCCGGACAGGATAACGACATATTCCGGGTCGTAGCGGTCGATGAAGCCTATGTTCTGGTAGATCGCGTTTGCTGTGCCGGAGTACCACGCCTTGCCTGCCGCAGTTTCATAGGGCGGCAGTACATGCACGCCGCCGTGGGCGCGGTCGAGGCCCCAGGGCTGACCGTTGCCTATGTATTCATTCAGCACCAGCGGCTGATACTGCGTCAGCACGCCTACTGTGTCGATTCCGGAATTTACGCAGTTGGAGAGCGGGAAGTCGATTATCCTGTACTTTCCTCCGTAGGGGACTGCCGGCTTCGCCATCTCCTGGGTCAGTGCATACAGTCTGCTTCCCTGACCACCGGCAAGGAGCATTGCTACGCACTCTTTTTTAATGTGATTCATATATTTCCTCCTGTCCCGACTTTGTGAGCCGTGATTTTCGTATGATGATCGCCGTCCTCGGCGGTTCTGGCTGTTTCTGCCCCGGGCTTTGACGGAGCCGCTTTCTGCTTCCCTATGGCGTTCCGGGTGATCTCCGCCGGCTTCTCCGGGGCGGATCTCTCCTCCGGGGCGTCAACGACGGGTCTTTCCTCGTTCAGCAGGGGGAGCGTCACGGGGACCGCCGCTTCGGCAGGGACTTCCGCCTGTGCGGATTCCGGAAGCTGACTCGGGGGCGTGCGCTTGTTCTTTATTTTGAAGAACATCGCGGACATCGGCGGAAGATCCAGCGTAATGCGGAACTGCTCGCCGTGCATAGGCTCCTCCCGGGCGGTGACGGTGCCGTTGGTGACGCCGGTTCCGCCGTACTTCTCGTCGTCGGAGTTGAATACCTCCTCGTAGTCCGCGTAGTAGGGGACGCCTATCTCGTATATCTCATGCCTTACCGGCTGGAAGTTGCACACGCATATCAGCTCGTCCTTGTTCCGCGCAATACGGCGGAAGGCAATGACGGAGTTCGCGTTGTCCTCGCTGGATATCCAGTGGAATCCCTCCCAGCTGGTGTCGCACTCCCACAGCGGCGGATTGTCGGCGTAGAATCTGTTGAGGTCCCTGACATATTCGTGGAGCTTCCTGTGCGGCTCGAACTCCAGCACCTCCCAGTCGAGCTGGGTCTGGAAGTTCCACTCCTTGTACTGGGCGAATTCCTGCCCCATGAACATGAGCTTCTTGCCGGGGTGCGCGGTCATGTATCCCAGGAACGTCCGCATGGAGTTGAAGCGGAAATCCCTCGGACCGCCCATCTTGTCGAGCATGGAGCACTTTCCGTAAACCACCTCGTCGTGCGAGATGGGGAGTATGTAGTTCTCGGAGAACGCATAGTAGAACGAGAATGTCACGAGGTTGTGGTTGTATGGCCGTGACAGCGGATCCATGGACATATAGCGGAGCATGTCGTTCATCCAGCCCATGTTCCACTTGAAGTTGAATCCCAGACCGCCGATATCCGCAGGCTTTGTCACCATGGGCCACGCGGTGGATTCCTCCGCGATCATCATGATGTTCTGGTGCTCGCGGAACAGCGCGGCGTTCAGCTTCTGGAGGAATGCCACCGCCTCGAGGTTCTCGTGACCTCCGTAGGCATTCGGGCGCCACTCGCCGTTCTGACGGTCGTAGTCCAGGTACAGCATGGAAGCCACGGCGTCCACGCGCAGACCGTCGATGTGGTATTTCTCTATCCAGTAGTTGGCGTTGGAAACGAGGAAGCTCTGGACTTCGGGCTTGCCCCAGTCGAAGATGTGGGTGCCCCAGTTCTTGTGCTCGCGCTTGAGCGGGTCGGAGTACTCATAGCAGCTGGTGCCGTCGAATTCGTACAGACCTGCGGCGTCCTTTGGGAAGTGGGCAGGCACCCAGTCCATGATGACGCCTATTCCGGCGGCATGGCACTGATCCACGAACTCCATGAAGTCGTGGGGGGTGCCGAACCTGGAGGTGGGCGCGAAGTAGCCTATCTGCTGATATCCCCAGCTTCCATCGTACGGATATTCGCCGATGGGCATGAGTTCGATGTGGGTGTAGCCCATTTTCCTGACGTAGGGGATAAGCTCCTTTGCGAGCTGCTTATAGCTGAGGAAGTTCTCGCCGTCCTTTTTCCAGGAGCCGGCGTTGACCTCGTAGATATTAGCGGCGCTGTCGTAGATATTCTTTGCGTGGAGTTCATCGAGGTACTTCTGGTCGGTCCACTTGAATCCTTCCAGGTCGTAGAACTTGGACGCGGTGTTCGGGCGGAGTTCCATGTGGTACCCGTATGGGTCCGCCTTGAGTTTTATCAGCCCGTCCTGGCTTTCCACGCTGTATTTATAGTTGTCGTACTGCTTTATCCCGGGGACGAACAGTTCCCAGATACCGCCGTCGCTTATCTTGTTCATGGGGTGGCAGCCTCTGTCCCAGTGGTCGAAATCCCCGACGACGCTGACGCTCCGGGCGTTCGGCGCCCACACTCTGAACACGGCGCCGGGCTTCCCGTCCTGCACATCTCTGTGCGAGCCGAAGAATTCATACGCATGGGAATTTTCGCCCTGGTGGAACAGGTGCAGCGGAACACTGTAGTTTTCCGGAACGATGATAGCCATACTGCAAGACCTCCTGTCGTTATGCTATGGTCACATATCCAGCCCTTCCGGGCATAAAAATCAACAAAAAGCCGCTTCCGGCCTTATGCCCCTTTGTGATTATTGTACCACATCGGCTATTTTTTTTCAATAGTTTTGTGAAAGTTTCATGTTTTTAGCCATTTTTAGCCTAGGCGATTTATGCACTATGCACATCACTTTTCAACTTTCTGTAAACTCGGTGTGTTTTTTGCGTATTAAAGGAGTAAAGAGGGGCGTAAAGATGATCGACCCTGCTGACAGGGAAACATCTGACCGCCGCTGAAAACTCGTGCGAATGCGTCAGATATTTCCCGACCGGCAAGGTCGCTCCCGATTCTTATTTCCCCACGGCTACGGTTATGACGCTTATGTCGTCCTCGCGGCCGGAGTCAGCGGAACGGGCGGAGCGCGCCAGGAATTCCGCGAGTTCCTGCGGCGTGCGGATATCTCCCCGGGAAAGCTCCCTGGAGAGCCAGTCCTCGTCCAGGACTGCGCCGTCGGTCGCCATGACCACCATGTCGCCGGGGGCGACGCGGAATTTCTGCGCCGGGACTGTGACCCTGCCCCCTGTCCCGGCAGGCGCCGAGGAAACGCTCGCCCGGAGCAGGCGGTCGGCGCTCCTGATGTAGCTTGCCGCAGCCCCTGCCTTGTAGATCACGCACTCCCCGGAGTTCAGGTCCAGCCGGCAGATGTCCAGCGTGGCGAAGCTCTCGTCCGAGGATTTCACCATCAGCGACGTATTCACCATCTCCAGCGCCGCCGGCAGGGAAATACCGCCCTTGATGAGCCGGGAAGCCATGCTGCACGCCAGTGCGGAATCTATCCTCGCCCGGCTGCCGGTGCCCATTCCGTCCGAAAGCACGATGTAAAGCGCCCCGGTCGGGTCGGTGAAGCTGTCATAGCAGTCGCCGCATACCCGGTTCTTTCCGCGGCACAGCTGGAATGCGCCGACTTCCGCCGACATCGCCGCCCTCTGGGAAGCCGTCACGCGCACTCTGCCGCCGCTGCTGCTCACCTCCGGGAGGTCCAGTTCGCGCCCCAGCGCCCTTATCAGCAGCTCACCGAGGTATTCCCTCTCGGTGGATAGCTCTCCGGTGCCGTATGCCTCCAGCCGCATTCTGCCGCTCTTCGTGAGGGTCACGAACGCCGCCGGGTGGGAGAGCCCGCAGTCCCGGAGGACTTTCTCCGCGCGGCGCTCCGCAGTCCGGCTTCCGGTGCGTATCCTCCCGGCGGCAGCGCCCATGTCCGCGAGTATTCCGCTGAGGGAGGTCAGCTGCCCGGAATACACCCGGCGCAGCTCCCGTATCCGCTGCTGCTCCCCGGACGCGGAAAGATACTGCCCGTAGGCTTTGCGGACTGCCCTGATGACCCCGTCCCGGTCTATGCATTCCGCCGCCGCCATCGGCGACAGGGACTGCACCGACAGCTCGCCGCCGGAGCGCAGTACTTTCACCAGCCGGTCAAATTCCCGATGGAACAGTTCGTATTTCTGCCCCCAGCACACCATATTGTTCGGGCAGCCCCGGCAGGCGCGGTCCGCCGCCTTGTCCGCCACCTGGGGCAGGCTCTCGCAGTAGCGGCGCTCCAGGGTGTCCGCCGCAGCCTCCAGCCCGGAGTTCACCCCGGTCAGCGCCCCGGCGGCGAAATTCAGGCGCTCTCTCATCATCAGCGCGGCGGCGTCCTCGGTGATTCCACGCTCCGCCGCGGATTTCCGCTGGGGGACTATAATATAGGCAGCGCCTGCCGCCGCAAGCTCCGCGAATACGCGCCAGCTGTCGCCGTCAGCTCCGGCGGCGAGGGTCAGCGCGCAGCCCGTGAACAGCGCCCCGACCGCCCGGGTGATCCTCCCGAAGCGGCACAGCCCGGAGCTTACGACCGCGGCAAGGCACACCGCCCCGGATTCCACCGCCCCGGCGCACCCGGAAGCGCACAGCCCGAATACCGCCGCCGCAGCGGTGACGGCTCCCTGCGCCGCGCCGCGCTGCTGCGTGCACCTCATCAGATAGTACGCCGCCAGCAGCCTGCCTGTGTTGCAGGGAGGGTAGTCCAGCCTGCCGAGGGTCATGAATACAAGCCCGGCGGTCAGCGCGGCGAGGGCGCAGTCGTAGTTCTCCGCCGGGTCGAATCCGCGCACGGTCACCTGTTCGTGCAGCAGCATTACGCATGCCGCGAATATTCCGGCGGTCAGTCCGGAAATAATACCGCTGAGGAGCGCCGACGGGCTGACGTAATCCGCGCACGCCGGGAAGAACGCCGCGGTCGCCGCGACAAGTCCCTGCATCAAGCTGTTTACCTTAACGCTCCGCGTCCGGGGAATGAATCTCCCGGCGAAGGCTATCACCAGTCCGCCCAGCCCCGTGAATCCCCCGGGGAATCCGCGCAGGAGCGCCCCGGCGGCTCCCCCGGCGTAGACCCACACGCTCCCTCCGCGAAGCCCTGCCGCAAGTGCGGAGGAGCCGGGCGCGCCTCCGCCGGAGCCAAGCTCCATCAGCAGTCCGCATAATGCCCACACCGCTGCTTTGCCGATGTCCGGGCTTCCGGCTCTTCCGGTAAATACCGCCCTGCGTTCCAGGACGGCGGTCTTTTCTGACATATTTATCTTCCTTTCATTTTCCCCGTTCCTGCCGGATTTTCCGTCACAATTCCATGTCGCCACGGAGGATATGAAGCGGTCTGCCCGGCGCTTACCGTTATACTATACCACAATATGGAAGAAAAGACTGTCGCACTCCGGCGGTAAAAATTGTATTCTTCTGCGCCCGGGGGTATTTTCGGCTCAGAATAAAAAAGGTTTTGACAAAACGCAGAGTTTATGATAGAATATAAACGTATATATCAACCCAACTTTATTGAAAGGTGAAAACGACATGAATATCAATTTTGAAGCAGCGCTGAAATATATCGACCTCGGCAATTACGAGAGGGCGGTGGAGAAGCTGAATCTCGCCATCGAGGCGGCAGGCGGCGACACTGATGAGGGCACTCAGTACCGCTGCGTGCTGGCGGAGCTTTACGCCAACATGGGCATCCTCAACCAGTCCAGGGAGGAGTTCGAGAAGGTCATAGAATACACCGAAAAGACGAACACCCTCGCAAAGCAGCGCGCCATCGCCCGGGCATACCTCGACGCGTTCGACGGAAAGAACGCAATGCCCAGGGAGAAGATACAGCGCCCCGGCGACGCTCCGATAGTCCCGAAGCCCCGTCAGAATGCGGCATTCATCGCGAAGCAGTCCAGAAAGCACAGATAATCCGGCTCACACGACAGAAAGGCGGCTTCTATGGAACGGCGTGACAAGATAAACTACTACCTGGATATTTCCCAGACGGTGGCGGAGCGCGGCACCTGCCTGCGGCGGAATTTCGGCGCGATACTGGTGAAGAACGACGAGATAATCGCCACCGGATACAACGGCGCGCCCCGGGGCAGGAAGAACTGCTCCGACATAGGGGAGTGCATGCGCGAAAAGCTGAACGTGCCCAAGGGGCAGCGCTATGAGCTGTGCCGGTCGGTGCACGCCGAGGCGAACTGTATCATCAGCGCCTCCCGGCACGACATGATCGGCTCGGAGCTTTACCTCGCATGCCTTGACGCAAAGACCGGGGAGCTTTACGGCGACGTGGAGCCGTGCTCCATGTGCAAGCGGCAGATAATCAACGCCGGTATCGAGAAGGTGTATATCCGGGTGGACTGCACGCAGTACAAGGTCATGACGGTCAGCGACTGGGTGGACAACGACGAGAGCCTTACCGGCAGCGAGGGTTACTGATGGAGCTGACGAATATCAACGTTATAAGGCAGCTGTTCGAGCGGCACGGATTCTCCTTCACGAAGTCCCTGGGGCAGAACTTCCTGATAAACCCGGCGGTGTGCCCGAAGATAGCCGAGATGGGCGGCGCGAAGCCCGGGGTGTGCGCCCTGGAGATAGGCACCGGCGTGGGAGTTCTCACCAAGGAGCTGGCGACGCGCTGCGAAAAGGTCATCGCGGTGGAGATAGACACCACCCTGAAGCCTATCCTGGAGGAGACCCTCGCGGAATTCGACAACGTGGAGATAGTTTTCGCGGACGTCATGGAAACGGACCTCGCGGCGCTCCTCGCGGAGAAGGCTCCGGGAATGGAGGTCGTGGTCTGCGCGAACCTGCCCTACTACATCACCTCCCCGGTGATAATGAGGGTGCTGGAGAGCAGGCTTCCGGTGTCCGCCATGACCGTCATGGTTCAGAAGGAGGCCGCCGACCGTATCTGCGCGAAGCCCGGCACCCGGGACTGCGGCGCGATATCCTGCGCGGTGTCCTACTACAGCGAGCCGAAGCTGCTGTTCAAGGTGGGCAGGGGGAGCTTCATGCCCTCCCCGAACGTGGACAGCGCGGTGATACGCCTGGACGTAAAGCCGGAATGCGGCAGGGCTCCCGGGTGGGAGCGGCTGATGTTCCGCATTATCCGGGCGGCGTTCTCGCAGCGCCGGAAGCAGATTGCGAATCCGCTTTCCGCGGAGCTCCACATCGCGAAGCCGCAGCTGGCGGAGATCATGCAGTCCTGCGGAATAAAGCCCACGGCGCGCGCCGAGGAACTCACCCTGGAGGATTACGCAGGGCTCACGGACGCGCTGTTTAAGGGGAGCGCTGAATAAAAGTTCAGATGTGAACTTGTCAGGCGCGTCCGGGTAGTATAACGGGCGCCGCTGAGCGTCCCGTACAGGAGTTATAATATGTCAGAAGAAAAAATGGAGCGGTGGCGCTATCCGCGGTTCTTCACGGAGAACATTTCGGATACCTCCGCCGTGCTGAACGCCGAGGATTCCCGGCATGTGGCGCAGGTGCTGCGCATGCGCCCGGGGGATATCGCGGTAATATGCGACGGGAAGGGCACCGACTACCTCGGGGAGCTGGAATCCGCCGCCGGGGATTGCGTGTTCAACATCATCGAAAGCTCCCCCAACGAGGCGGAGCCTGCGGTAAGGCTGCGGCTGTTCCAGGCGATGCCCAAGGGCGACAAGATGGATTTCATCGTGCAGAAGGCGGTGGAGTGCGGCGCCTGTGAGATAATCCCGTTCATTTCGAAGCGGTGCGTGTCCCGTCCGGACGGGAAGCAGCTCGCGAAAAAGACCGAGCGCTGGCAGCGCATAGCCTACGAGGCGGCGAAGCAGTGCGGCAGGGGAGTTATCCCACGGGTCGGGGACACGGTGCAGTTCGCGGATATCCCGGGAATGCGCGCCCAGGACGGCACGGGGATACTCTTTTATGAATGCGCGGAGATACCCCTGCGCGAAGCCGTGCCGGAATTCACCCGGAACATCGACATCGTGATAGGCAGCGAGGGCGGATTCGAGCCTGCGGAAGCGGAGCGCCTTGTCGCCGCCGGATTCAGCTGCGTGTCCCTCGGAAAGCGTATCCTGCGGTGCGAAACCGCGCCGATAGCCGCGATTTCCGTTTTGATGAATATGACGGGAAACATGTGATTTTTTTGGCGATAGTGACTAAATTTCCCCCCGACACTTGAAAAAAACCGGAAATGGGTATATACTATTCAGTACAGGACAAACAATAAGTTCGTTCTTTGGAACGGTCATATTTCTGAATCACGGAGGAATTATCATGAAAGGTTTAGGTATTGCCATTGCCGGACTGCTCGCCATTGCCGGCGGCATTGCGGCTGCAACCATTATTACAAAGAAGAAGCTTGAGAAGGAAAACGACGAGGACTACTACGACGACTGGGACGAGGAGTGGGACGACGACGGCGAGGATTTCGACTTCGACGAGGACGAGGACATCGCTGACGCCGCTGAGGAGCCGGAGGACGCTCCTGCCCCCGAGATAAAGAAGCCCGAGATGGTCGAGGAAGTCAAGGCTCCCGAAACCAACGAAAAGCTTTAAGCAAACCGTCGGAAAATCCCCGTCGGGGCTTTTCCGCCGATACATCCCAGCTGCATGCACGTCTTGACGGCTATGCCGTCAACCCGTACACTTGCTGGGATAGAAGTGTTTTTGTCCCGGCAGGGTCGACGCAGTCACCCTTAACCCGTGACAAAAAGTATTATAAGTGCTCTGTTTCAATGAGCACAGGTTTTATTGGCATTATTCTTGCAAAACAGTGCGGTGATGCAGTTTGCATTGCCGCATTTTGTGTGTCCGGGGGGATAGGTATGAGAAGATTTGCGGCCGTGGCGGCTGTGATTATAGCGGCTGTATTGACTTCCGGCTGTGCGGCGGACGAGTTCAGCGGAAACACCCAGCAGTCGTATTCCGGCGCTTCCGCGGAGTACTCCGCAGACAGCGTGGAATATTCTGCGGAGGCAACGGCGGAGGAATACTCCGCGCCCACGGCGGAACCGCAGGCGTCCGCGGCTCCCACGGTGGAATCCGCCGCCGTTGACCCGGTAAGGCTGGCGGAGGGGCTCAGCGCGGAATTCCTCGGGCTGCCGGACAGCGGAAAGGTGTACATATTCCGGGACAAGAAGGAATCCGTCACGATAAACGGCGCGGAGTACTTCGGCGTGACCTGCCTGGACGAGGAGGACGGCAGGCTGGAATCCATCTGTGATATCTATATTTCCCCGGACGGCGCCACGGCGTACCGCTACCACCCGGAGGACGGCAGCTACAGGCTGCTCCCGGAGCAGGGGGAATTCCCGGGATTCGACCCGGAGAGCCAGTCCCCGGAGGAGGTATTCCGGCAGGCGAACGCGCTCTGCGCCGCGGTTTACGGCGAGCTGGACTTCGACAGCACCGCGGAGCCGGTGACTTCCGCCGCCGGGAATTTCTACCCGGTGTCGGACGAGCGGCTGGACACGGAGGAGAAGCTGCACTCCGCACTGGAGCGGTACTTCGCCGGGGATATCCTCGGGGAGCTGCTGAAAGGCTCCGACCGCGTTTTCGCCGCAGAGGACGGGCGGCTGTACTGCCTGGAGCACTACGGCGGCGCGGCGGCTCCGGCGCTGGATTACTCCCTGGCGGAGCTGACGGAGGATACGGCGGTGTATTCCTGTACGGCGCTGTATGAATACGAGGCAGGCAGCACCACCCGGCAGGATTTCACCTGCACCGCGCGGAGAGATCAGCAGGGTAAGTGGAGATTCACGGATTTCACCTATCCGGGGAAATAACAAGAAAGGGCAGTGTAAACCATTGCCATTACGGACTGCCGAAAAGTAGATACGGCAGGAAATTTGAAAGAAACAGTGGGGGAAAACTCTTGTTTTCCCCCACACCCCTTTAGCGCTTGTGTGCGTTAAGCCGCACTACCGTGCTGAGTGGCGGGGCTTTGCCCCACACCCCACCAGCCTTTTGAAAAAGGCTGGATCGAAAACTTCAGTATGCTACGCAAGATTTAATAAGTTTTTCGACAGGCTGATGGCAGTGTGAACCACTGACCTTATTCTGTTTTAACCGCCCGGAGCGGTGGTCAGCATAGGCTGTATCTGGACCCCGTCCAGCGCCGCCTCTATCGTCTGGGGGATTCGGCTGAAGTCCGAGATCATCGAGAACGGCTTGTTGACGGGATCGTCCTGGAATACCGGGACGAAGTAGAAGTGCTTGTAGTTCCGCAGTATCCCGATATTCTTGGAAGCGCCGGCGAGCGCGTCGTTCGTGGACACCGCGATCACCACCGGGCGCTGGCTGCGCAGGTGGCTCTTCACCGCCATGCAGACGGAGGTGTCCACTATCCCTGCCGCGAGTTTCGCCAGGGTGTTCCCGGTGCAGGGCGCGACCAAGAGCACGTCGAACATCTTTTTCGGGCCTATCGGCTCGGTGGAGGTGATGTCGTGCAGCACCGTCTTTCCGGTGATGTCGAAGAGCCGGGCGGCGTGCTCCTGCGCCCTGCCGAAGCGCGTGTCCGTGCTGTAGGCGCACTCGGACATTATCGGCGTCACGTCGCAGCCGGCGGCGGTGAGTTCCGACAGCACCCGGAATACCCGGGAGAACGTGCAGAACGAGCCGCACACCGCCGCCCCTATCCGCAGTCCGGACAGCTTTGTTATGTCAGTCATATATGAATTCCGCCGTGTTTCAGGCGGAGCCTCCTTTCGTGTCAGTTCCGGGAGTCACTCCCGGTGCCGCAGCGCCGCCGTCACCGCGTTCGCGATGGCTTCCCCGGCGGTGCGGGGGGAATATTTCCCCGGCAGCCCGGCGCCGCTGATGTAGCCCACCCCGGCGGACTGCGCCCATTCCCTTTCGGGGGGAGAGTTCCGGGTGGCAAGCTCCAGGAATACCGCCCCGGGGCGCATTTTCGCGAAATCCCCCTCGGTCAGCAGCTGCGCCGGGACCGTGTTGATGATGAGATCCGCGCTGCCTGCCGCAAGTCCGGCAAGCTCCGCCGGGAGCGCGCAGCAGCCGTCCAGAACTGCCGCCTGCCTCTGCACCGGGTCCCGGGCGGTCACAGTTACCTGGGCGTGGGACGATACGAGCATTCGCGCCAGATACCGCGCTATCCTGCCGTATCCCGTTATAACCGCCGCGCTGTCGCACAGCGCCCTTTCGCTTCCGGAGATAAGCAGGGAGAGCGCCCCCTCGGCGGTCAGCAGCGCGTTTTTCAGCGTGAGCTCCTCGCCGGCGTAGTAGTCCACCAGCTCCAGCCGGTTGGCGGAGCACAATTCCTCCAGCGCCGGGGAAGTCCCTCCGGAGAGCACGATCGCCCCCGGCTGCGCGTATTCCGCGATGACGTCCAGCGGCACCGGCACGTCGGAGAGCGGCGCATTCACCGTAACTCCGCTCCGGGAGAAGGGCAGCGGCAGGACTATCGCCGGGTACTTCCCCTGCGGCGGCGGAAAGCTGCCGTCCAGCCCTAGGGAATGCACCTGCGTGCTTTGCGAAATAAGCTCCGCAGCGTACAGAATACGCTTGTCGCCGCCGATAAAAAGGATCTCTTCCATGCCGCACCTCCGAACAGAGTTGTGGTCGCCTCTGAAAACCGGGACACGAGCGGATTTTCGTACATGACTTGTATCATATGCAAGGCGGAAAACCGAAGTAATACTGTATGTATTTCAAGGTTTGACAACGCAGCAGATGATACAAGTCATAGAAAAGCTGCCGTGAAGGAGGTTTTTAGAGGTGACCTTCTTATATTTCCGGGTCAGTACCATAATATGTAACAGACCCCGGAGCAGTGACGGAATAATCAGAAAATTCCCCTTGAAAATGATCCTCAAAAGTTGTATAATGTATTCACCAGAGAACTGAAAGGAGCTATATTATGAACATATGGCATGACATCGACCCGGCGCGCATTACGCCGAACGACTTTATGGCGGTCATCGAGATAGAGAAGGGCAGCAAGAAGAAATACGAGCTGGACAAGCAGACCGGACTTATCGTCCTCGACCGTATACTGTACACCTCCACCCACTACCCGGCGAATTACGGCTTTATTCCGCGCACTCTCGCGGACGACGGCGATCCGCTGGACGTGCTGGTGCTGTGCAACGAGCCTATTGATCCGCTTGTTCTGGTGCAGTGCTACCCCATCGGAGTTATCACCATGCTGGACAACGGCAAGAACGATGAAAAGATAATCGCTATCCCCTTTGAGGACCCGAACTACAATGCTTACCGCGGTATCGAAGCGCTGCCAAGCCATATCTTTGAGGAAATGCGCCACTTCTTCTCCGTCTACAAGCAGCTGGAGGGCAAGTCCACCGCCGTCAACGAGGTCATGGGACAGAAGCAGGCGATAGAGGTTATCAAGCAGTGCATAAAGAACTACAACGATATTTACGCGCCGCTGCACCCCTATAAGCCGGAGCACTCCCCGAAGGGCGGCAAGTGATGATACTTGCGAGCCAGTCCCCCCGGCGGAGGGAGCTTATCGCGCTCATCTCGCCGGAATTCCGCGTGATACCGGCGCAGGGGGAGGAGTTACTCCCGGAGGGGATCTCCCCCGAACAGGCGGTGCTGCTCCTTTCCCGGCAGAAAGCCGATGAGGTAAGGCAGCGCGAATTCCCGGGCGGCGGCGCAGTCCCGGAAACCATAGTCGCCGCGGACACCGTCGTCGCAATCGACGGCGAGATACTCGGCAAGCCGCACAGCGCGGAGAACGCGGCGGAAATGCTCCGGCGGCTCTCCGGCAGGGAGCACAGCGTCTACACCGGGGTCACGGTGATCTCCGGGGAGGAGTGCGTTTCCTTCGCGGAGCGGACGGCGGTGGAGTTCTATCCGCTGACCGGGCAGGAGATCGCCGCCTACGTCGCCACCGGGGAGCCTATGGACAAGGCAGGCGCCTACGGGATACAGGGCAGGGGAGCGCTGCTCGTCCGGAGGATCGACGGGGATTACTACAACGTCATGGGACTTCCCGTCGGGGAGCTGAATCAGCGGCTCCGCGCAATGGGCGTGAACTGAATGATACGGACTTCCTGCGTGGTGCAGGGAGTCCTTTTTGCTTGAACACATCGTTCTGTATCACATTGCTGTCACAATACTGACACAAAGATTTCACCGATGTACTGTACACTTAAAAGATGTTTTTAGGCACTGGGAAAGACTGATGTGTCAGAAAGGATACGACATGAAAAGATATTTTGCACTTATCGCAGCGGCTGCGCTGCTGCTGACCGGCTGCCAGTCCGGCAAGACGGATTCCCCGGAGGAAAGCTCCGGCGTGACCTCCACCGCTGAGCAGACCGCTGCTTCCGATGTGACCTCTGCTGAGAGCGCTCCCGACACGCAGCCGGAGGATTCCACCGTCCCCACCGCCGAGGCACAGACTGCGGAATCCCCCGACAGCGCGGAATCCACGGTGTTCAGACCCGGCGTATGGCGCGGCGCCAGCGAGTATTTCCTGTTCTACACTGACGGCACCGGCGGAGCCACCCAGAATTTCGAGATGGGGATAGGCGTTGCATTTGAATACGAATACGGCGACGGGAACGTGGTGTTCCACATGGGCTCCTCGGACAGCAACACTGTCGCAGTCCCCTCGGATATCACGGAGGACAGCGTCACCCTCACCTGGGAGGACGGCACCGTTGAGAAATTTGAGTATGTTTCCGACGACCCGGAGGGATTCCGCTTCTACACCAATGAGGAGCTTGGTCAGATCGCGCTGCGCTATTACATGGCGAACAGTCCGGAGGGGTATGCCCCGGGCTGCATAGACGTGCAGAACAACGACGACGGATACGCAGTGGTTCAGCTGTATGACGTGGTTGACGACCACACCGCAACTTCCGCGTGGTACATGCTGAACCGCGTGACTCTCACCGGCTCGGACGGTATGACCGGAAGCGCGGTGATAATGTCAGACTACGCTGAGGAAGGCACTGCCGAGGGCTGATTCACGGACAAAGAGGGACGGAAGCGATTCCGCCCCTTGACTTTTTTCGCAAAAAGATATATTATATAAGCGAAGGTTAGCAAAGGCTAATTCTGGAAGGAGCGAGAAAATGAACTGTGACTGTGAAACCAATTATGAGGAACACGACCTCGTTGACTGTATAACCTCCGCACTGGACGCACGGGACCCCTACACCGGGAATCACTCCAGGAGGGTGAGCGATATGGCGTGCGAACTGTGCCATGCGCTGGGACTTTCCCACGAAATGACCCGGGAGATACACATAGCCGGACACCTGCACGACATCGGGAAGATAGGTATTCCCGACAAGGTGCTGCTGAAGCCCGACAGGCTAGACGATTCCGAGTGGGAGCTGATGAAGCAGCACCCGAAGATAGGCGCGGATATCCTCGCCGGATGCCACAAATTCGACCGTATCGCGGCGATAATCCTGCACCACCACGAGCGCTTTGACGGGAAGGGCTACCCCTTCGGCGCAAAGGGAGATGAGATCCCGCTTGGCTCCAGGATAATCGCGGTGTGCGATTCCATCGACGCAATGGCGAGCAACCGCTCCTACCGCAAGGCAATGCCGCTGGAGAAGGTCCGGGAGGAGATCCGGAGGAATTCCGGCTTGATGTACGACCCGGTCGTCGCAAAGGCAATGCTGGATAACTGGTGGATCGTTGAGGAAACATACGGCACTGACGACAGTGCCAGCCGAAAAATCCCCTAAAGGGGCTTTCCCGGCAGATTTTGCCTGCGAAGCAGGCATTTAAAATACGTTTTTTGCCACGGGTTAAGGGTGACTGCGTCGACCCTGCCGGG
>OMDR01000119.1_pt1 | contig 70975 bp, 59 predicted proteins | sample 1645251 | NCBI WGS metagenome assembly OMDR01 (sample SAMEA103958142, study PRJEB25191) | human gut metagenome | biome: human-associated habitat [ENVO:00009003]; feature: intestine environment [ENVO:2100002]; material: feces | place: Germany | collected 2013/2015 | reverse complement strand
AGTTTTGCTGAGTTTTTTCATCATACACCTCACATATAACTGAATCATAGCCTGATTGTAAGGTACCACGTCATCAAAACAATGTCAATATAAAATAAACAACCCCTTTATTTTTGGCTAAACTCCCTAAATAAAAAGCCCCTTATTTAAGGGGCTTTCGTTTAGTTTTTCTTTTCAAAATCGTGTTTTTCCTTGAGGAAGAACAAGACGCCGATTGGAATCGAAGCGGCATAACACAAAGTTGAAATTCCCAACGTCAGCCAAGGCTGGCTCATGACAAAACTGGCGAATAAAGCGACAATCAACATCATGGGGATAAACATATATGTCGGAACTTTCATCTTTTTGGTGGAGATTGTCGGTATCCGACTGACCATCAGGAACGAAACGACGCACATCAAAATGCTGCAAAACATATTGGAGCGAAAAACGGCATATTCCGGAAAGTCAAATGAAATCATAATCGGCATAATCGCCAAAGCAGCGGCAGCCGGAGCCGGAACGCCGACAAAGAAATGATGCCAATATTCCGGCTGAGGTTCATCGTCAAGCATGGTGTTAAAACGGGCCAGACGCATCGCCATACCGATAGAAAACAGCAGGCAGAAAAACCAGCCGAATTTCGGCAGATCAAACAATGTCCACTGATACATCAGAATAGCCGGAGCTACGCCGAAACTGACAAAGTCAGACAGGGAATCCAGCTCGGCACCGAATTTGGTAGAACCTTTCAGCATCCGGGCAACACGGCCGTCCAAGCCGTCAAACAGAGCTGCAAGAAAGATGCAGATAACCGCTTTAACCCAATCCTCCTGCACGGAATAGCGAATGGAAGTCACACCGGCACACAAAGCCAGCATGGTGACAATATTCGGAGCGATTTTGCGAAACGGCAAACGACCGCCGAACCCCGGTTTAGACGGCAGGGTTTTAGAAGATGTCTTTTCCATTATCTGACTACTCCCTTAACCTGTGCGGCATCGCTTTTCAAATGGGCAATAACGCTTTCACCGGCAACCATTGTCTGGCCGAGGCAGACCTGCGGCTCAACGCCCTCGGGAAGATAAACATCCAAACGGGAACCAAAACGAATCATCCCAAAGCGTTCACCGGCTTTATACTCCTGCCCTTCCGTCGCTTCACATAAAATGCGGCGGGCCACTAATCCGGCAATCTGAACAAAGGCAATGTCTTTGCCGCTTTTAGTCTTCATCGCCAGCAGCTGGCGCTCGTTATCCTTGCTTGCTTTATCCAGCGTGGCGTTAAAAAACTTTCCGGGAACATATACGGCTTTGGTAATTTTTCCTTCAGCCGGCGCCCGGTTGACGTGAACGTTAAAGACGCTCATAAACACGCTGACGCGGGTAAACTTCTGGTCACCGAGACCAAGTTCTTCCGGAGCCTTGACCTTGGTAATCATCTGCACAATACCGTCCGCGGGAGAAACAACGACATCGCTGATTTCCGGCGTAACGCGTTCGGGGTCGCGGAAGAAATAAAAGCACCAGATTGTTAAAGCAATACCTATCCAGCCTAAGGGTTCCCACATCATTGCCAACAATGCGGTAACGGCAGCAAAAATGCCTACAAACTTCCATCCCTCGTTGTGGATATTGGGAAGAATGTATCTACGCCATGAGATATCTATGGTTTTCATGTATTATAGTCCTTTAAAGGGCCTGCCGATATGCAGCGGTACCGTGACGCTGTCAACTGCCGCAGCGCCGAATACCGACAGGCAATTAATATTTAAATGTAATTTTTCCAATTACAACAGTCAGGTAAGCATATTTTTTGCAAACAGGCAAGTTTTATCTATCGGACTTCCCCAACAGAAAGGCGGCTGAAAAAAATCGAAATTAGATATTGCAATTATGCAAAATTATTAGTATAAACTTTGCAGATGATGCGCTTGTGGCGGAACAGGTAGACGCTGCAGACTTAAAATCTGTTGTCCGCAAGGACGTGCCGGTTCGATTCCGGCCTAGCGCACCAAGTTTTTTGCTTGAATATCAAGCACTTAATTCAAGAGCCAAGGCAATAAAGCTAAGGCTCTTTATTTTTGAGAATTATTGAAAAACAAATGCTTACAGTTTTGCTTCAGTAAAAATAACTTTGGGAGAGCAAAATGTTTGAAAAGTGTATGGCAAACTGTATGGCAAATAAAATTTATATCCAGTTGCGAAACAAAATTTTCTATTATAGAGTTGAATTGCCAAGAGTTAACAACAAGAGAAGATACAAAATCATCTCTTTACACACTAAGGATTACTTTGAAGCTAAGGAAAGAATAAAGCAAATGGTTGCGTTGGAAGAACAATTTGTCAGATTACAAAGATTATTCAATAACTTAATCTTTGAAAAGGCAGACAATTCCGATATTATGACGGTTGTTTCACCTTTTGATAAAAAAAGACTGTCTAAACGCAACGATGTTAAAGATGTATCTGAATTATACTCTTTATATTGCAGTATGGCACAAGATATTAAAAATCTGACGGAAGAAAAACAAGCCTTAATTAAAAAGATTGAAAGCCTTGAGAGTATTATTAAAGAATTTATCGGTCCGTTGAATACAATGATGGCTGAATTTAGTAATAGACAATCTAATCCGATACCAGAAGTTTCAAGCCACACCATTGCAAAAGTTTTGGAATCTATGCTGTTATTAAAACAAGCGACTAATCGTCCTGTTTATCAAAACCGCAAAAAGCAAACTATTGTTAGTTTACTGACAAATGCCGGACTTTCGCTTGAGGATGACTATTTAAAATTTCATAATGTCGCAATGATTGAAAAAATATCCAAAGACATCATTAACAATCCTTCACTCAAAAATGATGTCAAAAAGATGAAAGTTCGTTATCTTAAAGAATTGGCAACTTGCGGCCACAACATCAATCCTGACTTATACAAAGCCAATATCATTAACAACTTTCCACAAATTGAAAATACCAAACGGATTGATAAAAATCCACATCTACCATACAAAAAAGAACAATTACTTGAGATGTTTAATCCTAAGCATACTTATTTTAAAGACAATCCGGATGCTTTCTGGGCTTGTATGATTGCTTTGTTTACCGGTGCCAGAATAAACGCTGCGATTACTCTTCAATATAAAGACATTTTGGTTAAAGACGGAATTGATTGTATCCAGTTTCGTTCTGACCACAAAATTAAACAACTTAAAAATGAAGCATCAGAACGGTTGGTACCAATTCATAAACAGTTGCTTGACCTTGGATTTGTTGACTATGTTAATAAACAAAAAGCAAAATCAAAAGCAGAAGATACTGATTTTATTATAAAGAAGTGCCAAACGAAAAGCGGAGAATATAATAACAAGTTTTTCACGCGTGAACTGTCTCCATTCTTTACAGACATAAAAGTTAAGACAGGCAACCTCGACGGTTACGACTTCCATTCTTTCAGGAAAAATCTTAGTATTGCTTTGCAAGATGCCGATGTCGGTGCGACTTATATTAACGACATAATCGGTTGGGAAGGCAAAACAACAATGGAACAATCTTATTCCAACCATACATTAACGCAAATCAATGATGAGCTGAACAAATTCAGTTACGACTTCCTCAAACCTCACTTTGCAAAATGGAAGAAAATCATTAAGGCATCATAGGTATTTTATACAACCTCCGCAAATTTTAGCAGAGGTTGCCAGTCCGGAGAACCTATCTATGGCCTGCCTCTCCCATACTCGCCGGCTGGGATACACCTACCCACCAGCCCACACCGGTTAGGCTTAAAAATGACTAGTCAAAATTGAAAGAGGCCTTTACGTGCGAGCCTTAAAATAGGCTTATGCGTTTTGAGTAGGAATATTTTTAACTTCTTTTCTCATTTACCGAGAAGTTGGAAACCTATCGTCAACATATAACATCAGGTTAAAATGGTCTTTTATGATTTAATGACATCGATGTCACTTAATGGATAATTTCTGCTATTTTAGAATTTTTGCATGTAGAATTTTTGAAAAACGCAATTCTATAACATTGTATCATTAAACCGAAAATGATGTGTGCGAAAGCGTCAAATGCCATCATTTAAGCTATTTTTGACTAGCTCGGGATACAAGGAAGCTTTGAGTGCGTCCTTTGTTATTATTATACTCAAAATAAATAAAATGAAAAACAATAAATACTAATAAAATTAAATACTTAACAACACATAACATAAGAAAAAATAACTATAAAAGAAGATAAACTATATGTCCGGAATCGTGTATAATTTGCTATTTATCTATAGATGGTTGATGTCTGCTATATCTATTCAAAACATTTTTATAAACAAGTCCAAATCAACCCATAACAAACAGATTGCAACTGATATAAGCAAACCTATACCAAATCCAACAACTGAATCCTGCGGTCAAAAAACAAGACATTTAAGCTCTGATGATATTAAAAGTATTTTGAATAATTGGATAACAGGAATTTATAAACCAACACATTTTTTGACAATCCGTTTACCTGAAAATTGGTCTAATACAGATGAATTCAAATCAAACAGTCATCTAAGAATGATTATGAAGATTTTTGAAAGAAGTTTAGTTGGTGGAACAAACATCATTTGCCTTTTATTGTATTTTCAGAAAACGGGACATCTGACGACTGGCATTATCATATTTTATTAAACCAAGGCAAATTTACAGAACAAGAATTACAAAATGCCATTTTAAAAACAAATATAAAGCTGGGATTACCTGGTTATTGTTTAGAACTTGATTTGATAGAAAAGCATTTAGATAAAGTAGAAAAGTATTGCACCAAAGAGATGAAAGTTTATTTCAATAATAGATTTGATAGTAACCGGATGATTTTATCTCACAATTTATTCTATCTACCATATAATAACCATTGATTTTAACCTTGTGCCCTCAAGGGCAAGAGGTTGCTAAAAAAAGTTTTTGACGTCAACGACAATTTATTTTTATAACCTTTGACACTACTATGTTAAAAGTTAACTTCTTTTCCAATTTACCGAGAGGTTACAACTTCTTTTCTTGTTTGCCGAGAAGTTAGTTTTATGATTTAATGACATCAACGTCACATAATCAAAATAATTAAAAAACTGTTTTACAATCCCGAAGAATCGCGACATTACAATAACATCAGATTCCTTTTGATAGTTATAACACATTGTAAATAGGTATTCTTATGTTTAACCTTTGCAAATTTTAGCAGAAGTTCATTCAATCAACCTCATTTACAATTTTAATTAGGTTAATCTTTTGAATTTACATAAATATCTTGTTAAAATATATCCCATTGCTCCATAAACCGCCCAGAAACAAGCAAATTTGATAAAATAAGTAAAACATAAGCCCGACCTGAAATCAATCAAACCGGGCTAATTTTTAAACTTTATCTATGGGACAGTTTATATATTTTCTACTGAATTTGACATTTGGATAAACATCTGAAATTTTCTTAAGGCCTGTCTGACTGATGTATGACTTCTTTTGCCATAGCTTGATTTTTCGCCGGCTGTTTCATATTGAGGCAGGATAGAAGAGATATTTTCAACCAGATGAGCAAGTGTAAATTCTTCTTTTCTACAAAGCCTTTCAATTCGACCAGCATAATCGGCAGAAGTTAACTCAGAGTATTTATTTTCTAACAACCAATTTTCAAAATTCTTTAACATAACACAATCTCCTTACTTAATCAAAACAGGTTCAGTACAAACCGCAATCATTGTCTGCTTCAATCTTTGACACTCAGCCAGGCAATCACTAAAAAACTGATAAGGTGTTGGAATAATTGTGTCATTGAGTTTTACATACCACATAACATTTTCCTTTCATAAATAGCGTTTTTGCTCATTAACTATTTATATTATGCGGTGTGTTTTCTAATTCGGGAGCCCCTAAAAATCACGAAACCAACGACATTTTGCTACGATTTGGAATTTACTGTTTCAATACAATCTTATAGAAATTAACAAAATCTTGACTTTTGTAAAATACTATGTAAATAAAAATAAAACTCCGAATAAATCCATCGGAGCTTTATTTTGAAGATATATAGGTTATTTAGAGATCAGCTAAGTAGCCTATTTTTTCTTGTATGGAGTTTGAGACAATGCAGATCCTGCTGCTGTCTTACTAGTTTTGCTAGTACGCCCATCTCTTAAGACTTTAGAAGCAGCACTTGCAGCTTTAGTACTTGTTTGTTTGGTATTTTGAGCCATTTTATCACCTCCTTTCATATCTCTGTATATAAAATATTTTAATCCTCAATATATGACGATTTGCTACCAATTTCCGTAATAAGTAATCTATTAATAGCACAAGACGAATATGCGGGCTTTGCTTTATTAAATGAAGCTATAAAAGCCGATTTTGCTTGCTCTTTAGAACCTGAATACCACAAAGTTGTATTGGGAAGCGAATACGTATGACCATCAATAGTAACATAGATATGTAAAGCACCATCGCTTTTAGCGGCTATATCTGCCGCAGATACATTATTATCTGACAAATCATAAGTGATTAAGACATCTTGAGTATTCCAAATAAAATTTTTTTGTGTCATGTTTTTAACCTTAAATTATTAAAACCACATACAAACAAAATGTTTGTACATATATATCTATATAGTACTTTTCAATTGGAGTCAACTTTAAAATAAATATTGATTTTATATTTGTATAGATATATATTTATACATAAGGAGGGCTTAATGACATTAGGGGAAAAAATAAAAGAACTTCGAATAGCTCATAACGAAAGTTTACAACAACTTGCTGATGAAATTGGAATTTCAAAGGCACATCTTTGGGAATTAGAGAGAAATAACAGCCAAAACCCGTCTTTAGAGACATTGAAAAATATAGCACAACATTTCAAAGTGTCTATAGATGCCTTGGTCGATAATGATGCTCCTTCCATTCACGCATATGGTAGAGAATTTGAAAATTTAACCGATGAATCTTTGGATATATTAAAAACATTAGCTGCAAAATTAGAAAAGAAACAAGAAAACAATGATACAAATTGACTTAATTACTCTTGCTGACATTGGAAATCCCAAGCTTATTGCCGAAGAAATAATTAAAGAAAATAAAAATATTTCATTACCTGTACCAATTGAAAACATTGCAAAAGCTGTAGGAATACAAGAAATTAATTTTGTGCCAAATGCTCCATTTGAAGGTGCATTAGTTGCAAATTCAGGAAAAACTCAAGGTATAATAGCTTGCAAAAAAGAAGTAAATGATGCACGCAAAAGATTTACAATAGCACATGAATTAGGACATTTTCTGCTTCCCACACATTCAAACAAACTTACTTGTACAACAGCAAGCATTTCATATGAAAATATAAATAAATTTATTAATAAGGAACAAGAATTGTTTTGCATCTAACATTTTAGTTCCTCAATATTTTTTGAAAAAAGAACTTAGTAAAATAAAATATTTTGATTTAGAGGAACTTTGTAAGCTTCGTGAAAAATTTTTAGTCAGTTATGAAGCGTTTATACGGGCTCTTATTAATTGTTGTGATGAACCTATGGCTTTTATTTTTGCTGAGAATCAAATTATAAAATTTTTTGTATGCACCAAAGATTTCCCGTATTTAAATATTAGACCTAAAAACAAATTGCCAATAAAACTAATATCTAATCAAAACTACGAACTTCAAGAGACAATCGAAAGGGATTGTGATTTTTGGCTATCCAATCGAATATCGGGTTCTTTATATGAACAAAATTTAATACTTAATAAAAATTATTCTATCACTATGCTGACATTAGACTAGTTTTTCAATTTCTCACAATATTGCATTAGTTCGTTGACTTTGGCAACGATGCGATGTTGTTTAGCTAGCGGAGGTAGAGGTATCGGGAAATTTCGAATAAAAGATAAAGAAATAAAAGGTTGTGCTCCTCCTGTCGCTTTATTTTTAAATGTTTCTGTGACATATTTAAGTATATAGTATAAATAATTATTCGATGTTAAATTCCTATTATAATATTTAAATAAAGCAACATTTTTTATACTAAATTCTTTTTCCGTTGTAACAATAACCATATTACCGATATTACCACCAATCATCGAATATAGAATATCTCCAATATCAACTTTTGAACGCTGTTGTATTTTTATATGATCATTTTCTGAAATATAATTGCACTTATCAAATCTAATTTGCCCATTATCAAAATCTTTACTTGTAATTAATGGGTATCCCTTGCCAACATATTTAGGAGTATCGTGTGTTCCATCTCTAACATCAAAACAATCTCCCAATCGTACCCATTTCCAGTTTGAGGGGATTGGGAATGGGATTTCATCATCGGTGATTGGTGGGAGAGGTTTATCTTTTTTGATTTTACCTTCTTTAATCAATTTTTGTTTTTCAGCTTGGATTTTGGCATACAAAGCTTCTGCCGGTTCATCATTCAGATCTTGAGATACAAGCTTGCCTTGTATTGCGTATTGCAAAATAGATTTTTTTAGTTGCTCAGGAAAAGTATCATTTAATGTTGAAAGTTCTGTTTCTGCTTGTTCATATTGTTTAATTAATGGTTCTAGCTCCTCAATTTTAGCTACAATACGCTTTTGCTCAGCAAGTGGCGGAAGAGGAATTAGTAACTTACTCAAACTATCTGAATTTAATGTTATTCCTTTTACAGCTGTTTTTATTTCTGTAGAAAAAAACGTTAAATATGGTAATAATTTAAATAAATACATTGTTGTCGCTTTTTCCGTATCAATATACGGAAAAATTGATATTATAGCCTCATTATGAAAACCATCAAACCCTAAAATTGAAACTTTACCTATAGTCAATTTAAAACTCATTAGCAAAGTTCCCGCTGGAATTATATTTCCTCGAAACACTTCATTATAACTCTTTTGTGAGATTTTTTCTTTTGTTGTAAATATTGTCTTACCATCTATTAAATCCGAAATTGATACCCAATTGTAACATTCTCCCCACATTTCATAATCATTTCTTGAAGGAGTTTTACCCATTGTATATTTAACAATCTCGCCAAGTCTAACCCATTTCCAAGATGGTGGAATTGAAAATGGTACTTCATCATCGGGGATTGGCGGTAAAGGTTTATCTTTTTTGATTTTTCCTTCTTTGATGAGTTTTTGTTTTTCAGCTTGGATTTTGGCATACAAAACTTCTGCTGATTCGTCATTCGGATCCTGCGGAACAAGTTTCCCTTGAATAGCCAGTTGTAATATGGAATTTTTTAAGTCCTGTGCTTTCATTATTTATCCTTATTTTGCTTTTTTAAATTACAACATCGGCATTGTTTACATATTTTTGGTTTTCGGAAAAATTTTACTAAGAATTTAAAAGAATGCTTAACTTTTCTTTTCCACAAACAAATATAACAATAAATATTTTGTTCTATTTGCCAATATATATCAAATTGAGCCTCCCTTTCTTTCACAAAAGCCTGACTTTCTTCACTACAAATACGCCTCGTCATTTCTGCTTCTAATTCAAAATTATTCACGATACCATCGTAACTATAGAGATTAAAGTACTTATCAAACCCTTTTGTAAATTCTTTATTTAAATAATAGGCTCGTGCACACAAATGCTCAAATTCATTATAAAAAGATATAAATCTTCCTTTTAGTCGTTCATATTCTTTGGGAAAAAGTCTTTTTTTATTCTCCGCGATATACAATACTTCAAAAACATTTTTATAATAGCTTTTAATTTCCTCAATCGCAGCATCATTTATTTTACACAAAAAATGTAATTCTGTTAAAAAACATCTATTATATGAATTCAGAAAATAATGTTTTTCATCAAAAGAAAAATCACTACTCGGAACATAAGATGTTTTTAATGCTTCTTTAAAATCATCTTTTTCAAAAGCCTGTTTTATCTGGTCTAAATATACTTCTTTATAAGTAAAGAGATTATTTAACGATAATGCTGCTTTGCTCCATAGGATATTGTAGTTTTCTATTTTTAACTTTTCTTCCTTTTGGCGTTCCTGTCGATTAGCAAATAGATATGCAAAATATGCACCAAGAAAAACAGAAGCAAAAGTAACACAAGCTTCAAGCCAATTTACTTTTTGCATCTGTTCGCCAATATTAACGACCATATTTGCTACATCAATACTCATTACTTTTTACCTTTAACTTGGCTTTCAACTTGTTTTTGAGTCGTTTTTAGATTTTCAATAAAATCTTTTTCCACTTGAGAAAGCTCATCTTTAGTACGCTCTTTATATATAGCATATTCCGCTAAAGCTTTATTATCCGCCTCTAATTTGGAAATTGTACCCGCATTTTGTAAAATTTCGCGTCCGGACATCTTAATAAAATCATCAAGTTTGGCTATCCAGTCTTTCATATACATCGGATTATGCAAAGTTGCCTGCAATTCAGCAAATTCAAGATAAGCTGTTGTAATGCGGTTGAGAATATTTAGCTCATCTTCATCAAGATAGTTCTTAGCAACTTTCATATCAGAGGCTCGAGGCTTCTCTCCATCAAAAGATTTAAGTCCCGCAAATGGTTTTTGACCATCTGCACGCATAAACTCAATCTCAGCAGCAGTATGACCATGTGCAGCATAATGCATTTTATTTTGAACAACCTTAAAAAATTTGATACTTTCAGCAGCATTTTTATCATAGTCAAGTGATGTTGCGTAAATATCAAGAATCTGACGATAAAATACTTTTTCTGAACTGCGAATATCTCTAATACGGGCGAGTAATTCCTGCCAATATCCACCACCGCCAGCTTCTTTAAGCAATCGATCATTCATTGCAAAGCCTTTAACCATATATTCTTTTAAGACTTGAGATGCCCAAATACGAAACTGAGTACCTATATTTGACTTAACACGATACCCAACAGAAATAATGACATCAAGATTATAATATTTTGTATTATAATTTTTGCCATCTGCCGCAGTTGTCAAGTATTCCTTGACAACTGAATTTTTATCCGCCTCACCTTCATCAAAAATATTTTTGATATGTAAACTAATATTTTGTTTTGTCGTGTTAAACAGCTCTACCATCTGTCCTTGAGTGAGCCACACTGTACCATCTTCGACTTTAACATCGATGTCTGTTTTTCCGTCTTGTGTCTTAAATATTACAATTTCACTACTCATCTATGCAATCCCCAGTATTTTATTGATGTCGGCTAATACACTATCAATACTTGCATTTAACTCCGCACGCTTAGTTTGATATCGGCTAATTAACTCTTCAGGCTCTAAAATTTCTTCTTCAATAGTGGGATATCCGCACAAATCAAGATTATAATTGCGAGCTTTTAACTCTTCAAACGTATATTGTTTTGCTTTATCAAAACCATCTTGTTGTATTTCTTGACGATTGTTCCACCATTCCTTAACCGAGGCAAAATGTTCTATTGTCATCGGGTTGGTTTTATTAAAGGCTTTCACACCTTCTGGCATATCTAAACGATAAAACCAAGTGGTCGTGGTCGGAGTACCCTTTTCAAAAAACAGTAGATTAGTATTAATGGATGTATATGGAGCAAATACTGACTTTGGTAGACGGATAACCGTATGTAAATTACACTCAGTTAATAATTTTTCTTTAATCCGAGTTTTAACACCTTCACCAAATAGTGCACCATCCGGCAACACCATGGCACATTTTCCACCTTCTTTTAAAAGTTTTATGATTAAAACTAAAAATAAATCGGCAGTTTCTTTAGTGCGAACATCAGCCGGAAAGTTATTCTCAATTCCGTCTTCTTCCATTCCCCCAAAGGGAGGATTAGTTAAAATCACATCAACTTTATCAGCTTTTCCATAGCTATTTAAGGGTTTAGCCAAACTACCGGCAATTAAATGCTGAATATTTGGCACATCAAGACCGTGTAATATCATATTAGTCGTACATAGAATATGGGGAAGTTGCTTTTTCTCCCATCCGATAATACCTTTTTGGAGTTTTTGTTCGTCTGTCGGATTAACAACTTGTGTTTTCATATATTTAATTGCACATGCCAAGAAGCCACCTGTACCACACGCAGGATCTAATACTGTTTGTCCTAATTGTGGATTTGTCATTTCCGTCATAAATTGCGTAACAGCTCTTGGAGTATAAAACTCTCCGGCATTACCAGCTGACTGTAGCCCTTTTAAGATTTGCTCATATATGTCACCAAAAACATGGCGATCTTGAGATGAATTAAAATCTATTTCATTAATTTTATTAATTATCTGCCGCAAAAGTTGACCGGACTTCATATAGTTAAATGCATCTTCAAAAATAGAACGAATCATATATGCTCTGGGATTACCATCCGTTGGTAAATTTTTCAAAATCGGAAATAACTTATTGTTCACAAAATCAAGCAACTCATCACCTGTAATTCCCTCATCATCACTCGCCCAAGCTGACCATTGAAATTCAGCTGGTATCGGTGACACATAACCTTCTTCATAAAAACTCCAATTTTCTTCACTATCAGAAAAAATCTTCAAAAAAAGCATCCATGAAAGTTGCCCGATACGTTGAGCATCACCATCAACGCCTGAATCTTTTCGCATGATGTTTTGAATAGTCTTTATTATCGATGATAAGTTTGTCATTAGTTATCCTTCGTATATTGCCTTTTTCAATTTATCTGTAATTTCAATATATTTTTCATTACCGCCAATTTTTCTTACAATTTCAACACCTGTTCCATATTGTGATGTAAATGGCTCAATACGGAAAATGTTACGGTTTTCTATAGCCGGAATACCTACTTCAACATATTTAACTAAAACATCTGCAAAAATATTCTTACAATCCCCATTTAATTGTTCAAGAATTCTATCGGCTTTTTGAGCTCTTTGTTCCCTCGTTAAAGGTTCTATACTATAGGTATTTTGAAGAAGAATATCATAAACATCAAATTCTTTACCATATTCCCGACGTAATTCATCTATAAACAAACCAGCTTCACTCAAACTGGCAATTAACTTTGTTTTATTAGATGCTGATTGCCATGTATCTATAAAGTCCTGTTTTTCCGGAAAACGTTTAAGCATAAAATTACGACAAAATGACTTTATATTTTCAGCAATAAGTTTACCATTTTCATCCAAATATTGGACATTAACATCAATAACTTCAACCTCAACATCATCAACATAATATTTTTTTACTTTATGTTCTTCTATCGGTTCAGCATCATCCCAATCATAAGTATCGACTATTCCCTCTTCAAAAAAAGTATCATCAATGGAGCCTTCCTCAATATCATTTTCATCAACATTAGCACCGAGCTCCAATTTAACTTCTGTCGGATAGCCATCAAATTCTTCATCGGCAAACTTTTTGGTTGCATTACGAAAATCCATAATAGTAAAGTAATACTTGCCGTATTCCTCGTTAACGCGAGTACCTCGTCCAACAATTTGCTTAAATTCTGTCATCGATCCAATGGAACGGTCGAGAACTATCAATTTACAGGTTTTAGCATCAACACCTGTTGACATTAAACGTGACGTAACTGCTATAACCGGATAACGGCTATCTAAATCAATAAAATTATCAAGTTCAGCCTTACCTAAAGCATCATCACCAGTAATTTTCATAATATACTTAGGATTTTCTTTTACAAATTCTTGAGCCTCTTGGCATAATGCGGCTCTCATTCTGTCTGCATGATCTATATTTTCACAAAAAACAATCGTTTTTGCATAAGGATCATTCTCACGTTGAAACTGCATTATTCGTTTGGCAACTTCCTTTGTTCGTTTTTCAAGGACCAATATCCGGTCAAAATCTGACTGCTGATACTGTTTATCTTCAATTTCATTACCAAATTTATCAGTTTTTCCTAACTCCGGTCGCCAACCCATTAAATCCTTATCAAGACCAATTTTCAAAACTTTGTAAGGGGCCAAAAATCCATCATCAATGCCTTGCTTTAATGAGTATGTATACAAAGGTTCCCCAAAATATGTTGATGTTGAAATATTAGTTTCTTCTTTTGGAGTTGCTGTCATACCAATTTGAGTCGCTGAACTGAAATATGTTAAAATATCATGCCAAGCAGAATCTTCCGCCGCAGAACCTCGATGGCATTCATCAACAACTATCAAATCAAAGAAATCAGGCGAAAACTCTTTATAAATATTCTTTTCTTCATCCGTCCCAGTAACTGCTTGATATAATGAAAGATATATTTCATAAGACTTATCAATTCTGCGATTGGTTATCTTAGTCATAGCTTTGCCAAACGGTGCAAAGTCTTGGTTTTTAGTTTGATCAACTAAAATATTTCTATCTGCTAAAAAGAGAATACGCTTCTTTTGCTTTGATTTCCATAATCGCCAAATAATCTGAAAAGCCGTATAAGTTTTGCCTGTACCTGTAGCCATTACTAACAAAATTCTATTTTGACCTTTAGCAATAGCTTCAATCGTTTTATTAATTGCAATACGCTGGTAATAGCGTGGTGAACGTCCCGAACCGTCATCATAATATGGTGCAAAAATTTTATTCTCTTGTTCTTCATTAATATTTTGATTTTGCTTATAACGATTCCACAATTCATTAGGTGTGGGAAAATCAGCCAAAGAGATTTCTCGTTCTTCCCCCGTTAACAAGTTATGTTCATAAAAAACTTGCCCATTAGAACTATAAACAAAAGGAATATTTAGTGTTTGAGCATAATCAATACCTTGTTGAATACCCGCACTAACCGTCTTATATCCAGATTTTGCTTCAACAATCGCTAATGGAAGATTAGGCTTATAGAATAAAACATAGTCGGCTCTCTTAGGTTCTCCCCTCTTAATTTCTTTACCTCTAACCATTATACGCCCTTTGGTAAAGCTAAACTCTTGACGAATCTGAGTTCGATTATCCCAACCTTTTGCTGTAATGGATGGGGTAATCTCTATGCGTTTTGTATCTTCTTCTGATAGTTTATAATAGCTCATAGACCGCACCAATGTTAATTTAATTTGGATTTATAATAATCTTAGACTCAACATAAAAGCAAGTATTTTTATTTTGCATTTTTTACCAATTTCACTCAAAAAATCGCGTACTTTTGGTGTTTTTCAGTTTAAAATGCCAAATAAGTGAATGTGTATAGCAAACTGTAAAGCATTTATAAAAAATTATTTTAAAGTTTTATGAAAAATCAATAAGTTATCAAAATCGGTCAGTTTCCGGCCTAGCGCACCATATATTTCGCCCCTTTGAGGGCGATTTTTGTTATATAAAACCAAGCCTTTGAGCCAGTCCGATTTTGGTGGTTTTGGAAATGGTAACTTTTGCACTATGACTTGGAAAATAAAGGTAAATGTATCAATTTGCCTGAAAGAAAACTTCCTTAATTGACGATTTTATAAATTTGTGAAAATATCTCTGTATACTTATATGCCAGGGGTATTCTCACATGAAATCTAAAGTTAAATCTTTATTGTTTTGGGCGTCCTTTTTTTTCTTACTCATTTGTTTAATGTTCTGGGGGAAATTTGTTTTAATCGTTAATGATGTACTTACCAGCGAATACTATTTTGACGTAATCTTCAATATTTTTTGTGTTATCGGATATTTATTTATAGTTGTATATGTAATTTTTGCAGTTCTTATTTTCGCAAATAAATTTCCTGAAAAAATAAAGAAATTTGAAAAAATCAAATATTTGACATTAATGATTATTTTGTTACTGGGTGAAATTATATATATTGGCTCTGTTATGTATGATTTTAATTAGATACTCACAAACAAGCTCGGATATTTCCAGCTAAATTTTTAAAATCCTCATAAAACTTAGTCCAACACCACAGCAATATGCACCAGATTTTAAAGAGCTTTTTTGTTTTTTGCAGTTTTCCTTTCCGTTAAGATGGCAAACGCACCATGGTTTTGGCATTTAACGAATTTGAATGCCCTTTTGATAATTGCTTTGCAAGGTGAATTTGTTGTCGGAAGTATCGTAGATATAGAGATTATCAACCAGTGTTTTATATTGTTCCAGATAGGTTTTGACCAATTCGTTGCGTTTGACAATCATTTCCCGGGAGGTATGGCGCCGGGTGATTTTTTCCCGCAGTTCGGCACGGCGGCAGGCAATATCGAGATTGCAGAGGATAAAGTACATTTCGGTTGCGTAGCCTTTTTTCTTCAGATTTTTAATCAGTTCGACATGCGGATTGTTTACGCCGCTGTGTTCCAGCCAGATATCGGCCTTTTTTTCAACCGCGCGGCGCAGCGCTTCATAACCGATAATCCGAGCCGGCATTTCCCAACGATTGAATGCCCGCACCGCGCCCAACCGGTAAATATCCTGCCGATAAGCGGGCAGGCTTTCCATAATCTTGTCAAAACTGATAAAAAGCCGTTCGTCCCAATGTGAATTTTTGCAGAATGTCGTTTTGCCGGCACCGGGAATGCCCCCTATCTGCACAAAATGCGGTGCAGTCTGCGATACAGCTCCCGCCAGCAGGCCGGCCAGCAGAGTTTCATATTCCGGAGTGCGGATGGTTTCATAATCGTAAGGTATCAGTTCGCCGACGGCGGGCAGTAAGTCAGACAGTTGCATTTGGGCGGCAGGCTCCCCATATTTTATTCAGTTATTCGCTTGCACATTAGCATTATTTAAGCTACTGTACGCACAACTATAACAATTTCAGCAAAAAGGTAAATATAAAATGACAAAAATTAATTGGAAACCGGGGACAATGTTATCGCCTTTGCCGCCGGTGATGGTTTCGTGCGGAACCGTTGACAAGCCGAATGTAATGACCGTGGCCTGGACCGGCATTATCAGCAGCGATCCGGTGATGACTTATGTCTCCATCCGCCCGCAGCGTTATTCGCATGACATCATCAAAGAAAGCGGCGAATTTGTGATTAACCTGCCGACCTGGAATATGGTGACCGCCGTTGATTTCTGCGGCGTAAAATCAGGACGTGACATTGACAAATTTAAAGAAATGAATCTGACGGCAGCTCCCTGCGCCAACGTCAGCGCGCCGCAGATTGAAGAATGCCCGGTTTCGATTGCATGTAAAGTCAAAAGCGTGACCAATTACGGAGTTCATGATATGTTTCTGGCCGAAGTGGTCGGGGTCAGCGTCGATGATAAATACATCAACGCAAAAGGGGCGCTTGATTTGGAGAAAGCAGGTATTCTGGCTTATGCCCACGGCAACTATTATACGCTGGGACGCAATCTCGGAAGTTTCGGCTTTTCGGTCAATAAGGCCAAATTAAAACAGATGCAGAAAATGGAAAAAGTTGAAGTTGAGGTCAAGAAACCAAAGAAGGCCTCCGATGAAAAAGACACCGGCAAACGTTTCCCGGTGCGTCGGTCTCCTTTCGGCAGACGCCCGCTGAAAAAAGACGACGCTTTTCGCAAGACTTATAAACCGGAAGGAGACGACCGCCGGGTTCGCGACGAGAACAGCAAGCCGTTTAACCGTGACGGCGGAAACCGGCGCGACTTTCGCGGCGACGGCCAGGGCAAACGCAATTTCAGTGCCGGACGTCGGCCTGTTTCCGGGTTTGGTAAAAAGCCGGGCGGACATAAGCCGGCAAACGGAAAAGCTTTTCGCAAAGCCTGAACGTCAAACAAAATCCCCGGGTTATTCCGGGGATTTTGTTTGACCGGAATTGCTTGATTTTATTTCGTTTATCCCCTATACTGGCGGCGTAAGAGAATTCTCAACCCTGCAGCGGGAGAAAACCCATGACCGACGCCGTTTATTTATCCTTTATGTCTGAACGTCACGCTTTCGGCATTTCCGAAGATGAAATCGAAAAAATTACTGCTGCCGGAAAGCAGCCGAAAATCATGATTGCACCGGATGACTGGAAAAAACTTAACCCCTCAGCCTCTTCCCCAAATGCCCGCCCCTTAATTGCCTTTCTGATGGGACGGGAGAACGGCTTTTATCTGATGCTGGAAAACTATGTCCGGGCTTTGGCTCAGACCGGCGTTGATTTAAAAATTCTGACTCATTGCGACGGGCCGGATGCGCTGAATGACGTTGACGGCCTCATTCTCCCAGGGCGTCTGGATGATCCGTTAAACACGTTTGCAGCCCCTTCCCTGCCGAAAAAACCGGTTTTATGCTCACTGACATATGTCAATATGGTGCGCGAGGCAGAAAAACGCGGTATTCCGGTTTTGGGCATTGCCGCCGGAGCCAAAATTATCGGACGTCTGCACGGTATCCGCCCGCTGAGATCTCCGTCCGACGATCGTTCGCGGCTGCGGGTCAAGAGTTTGAAGCTGTTATCCGTTTTTCCGGAGACTGAGCTTTATCGGGTTATGGGGAACGTCCGCAAAATGAAAATTTATTCGGTGGATGAACCGCATTTGCAGGTTGATGCCAAGTCCGATATGAAAATTTATGCCGTCAGCGGCGATGTTCCCGAGGCCTGGGGCAAAGAAAACATTCTTTGCGTGCGCTGGGAACCGGAAGATGTCAGCGTTGATGCCGACAAATATACGCTGAACGTTTATAAATGGCTGGAAAAGAAAGCCAAGGAACATCAAAAATCCGTCCGCGGCAAAGCGCATCCGTGACGACGCGACAACAAAAAACAGGCCTGCCGGCGCAGGCCTGTTTAAGGTTTAAAACATCGTCAGCGTGACTGCCAGTAGGCCAGTTCGGCGCGAAGATTCGTACGGGCATCCCGTTCAAACATTTCCCGAAAAGCCGCCGTTTTATATAAAGGCTTTCGTTTCAATAAACCGCGCAAAAACTCAATTCGCCCGTTTCGATAAGTTTTTTCATCAAACCGGAGATATTCACGGCGAATGTTGGCGGCATAAATTCCGTAATTGAAAGTATCACCAAGAATAGCCAGGTCCAAATCACTGATTATGTTCATATCCGGGGTCATGTCGTTTTGACACTGACGGTGCGCCGTAGCACCAATCAGATTTGCCGCATTTTCAGACAGTTCCCGGTCGAAAATGCGACGACGCATCATGCGGCAGGACGCTGCCTCATCGGTATCGTCTCCGGTATTGACGGCATCGTGATAAAACAACGCCAATTCCATTGCCGCCGGATTTTGAACTTTCAGCCGTCCGAGGTTTTCCATAATCTGCCAGTAATTCAGCATATACGCGACATGCGACAGCGTATGATGCCGGCGGCCGCAGGAATATGCCCGTACCAATTCGTCATATGCTTCCGCGGCAGCGGCTGCCGAAAGTGCATTTGCCTGCATTAAAGCAACAAAGCGTTCGGACAGGCAATGTCTCATCAACAGGGCATGAACGCCCGGCATAACATAACGCTGAGCCGCAATATATTCGCCGAGGCGGCACAAACCGCGAACGTTTGAAGAAGAAACATATGTCATATCTTCTTTGGGCACCGGAATGGTAGCCATACTCAGCCGTGCTTTGCGGACTTCCAAAATCTGTTTGTTAAGAATTGAGGCCTGCATTTCGCCGTCATGGTCACCGACAATCCGCTCTCCGCGAATCAATGCCGTGGCTCCCGAGCGCAAAGCGCAGTCAACGGTCAAATCCCGATAGTCGATAATTTCAACGCAGCCGCGATTTTCCCTCAGCCGGCAGACAGCTTTTTCTTCCGAACGCGAAAAGCGGTATCCGACCAAATCTCGGTATTCATATTCAAAGAGCAGATCATCCAGGGCGGCATTTATCATCTCACAACGTTCGTCAAGAGAATAAAGCTGCTGTTTACTGTCATTGATGCCGACGCCGACAATGACTTTTTGATAGTCGTTCAATGCCTCACAGACAATTCCCAAGTGTCCGCGGGTCACCGGAGAGAAAGATCCGGCGTAAAATCCGATATTTGCCATAATAATGTCGTATTAAGTGATTAATAATTAAAAATATTTTTCAGTATGGGAACAAATCCGCCTTTTGTCAACTCAAAACAAAAACCTCCGTTCAGGAACGGAGGTCAAAAACTTCAAAGGAAGATTTAAGAAAATCATGAAGGGCGTTGTCTCGGAAAAATTTATCGCAATCGGCTTCCGTACTCACTTTATCCGAAGGAATCGGACGGTATTTCTGCAAGTGATATTCCTTAACGCCTTTAGCTTTCAAATCCCGGGCAATGACATAAATGTCTTCAATATCCAGCAGCCGAGGATCGCAGGTCGTGCGGCACTCAAAAGGCTTGCCCGCAGCCAGAAGCAGATCCAAACTGGAGAGAATATTCTTCAACGGAGTTTTGCTGCCGGTCCCCTGATGATAACGCTCTTCAACAAAAGGTGTTTTAATATCAAAGCCCACCCAGTCAACCAAAGGCAAGACCTCGGCTAACTTTTCCGGACGATAGCCGCCGGTGTGCAGGGCGATTTTATATCCCATATCCCGGACTTGGCTCATTGCCTGCGCCAGATTGTCCTGAACCAGAGGTTCGCCGCCGCTGAAGACCACCGCATCAAGAATCCCTTTGCGGCGTTCCAAAAATTCAACAAACTTGCTCCAGACGAAATTCGTTTCGGCACCGATTTTCTGCAGCGGGGTATTATAACAAAAGGGGCAGCGCCAGGGGCACCCTTGTAAAAAAACAACCGCGGCCATGTGCCCAGGAAAATCGACGGTGCTGAAAGTTTCAACACCGCCGACAATCAGATTTGCATTCATAATTTCAAGCCAGAAATTATTCAGCCGCAATATTCATCACTTCGCTGCAGCCGCCGCATACTGCCTTGCTTTCTGAGAAGCAGGTGCGGGAGTAAAATTCAGACTTTTTACCTTTGTTGAATTCGGAAACCGGGCGGAAATATCCCATAACGCGGGTCCAAACTTCGCAAGGCTGTCTTTCTTCATCGCTTAATTTGATATCTTCAAAATTAACAGTTGTCATTATTCTATTCTCCAAGGGGGTTAAATTTTACTCTATGCAACTTCGGTTCTGGAAGCTGCGGCTCTTTTCTCTGCCTTCTTTTCTTCATCGCAAATCGGGCAGAATTTGTGTTCTCCGGAAATATATCCGTGCTTGGGGCAAACGGAGAAAGTCGGAGTGATGGTGACATACGGCAGGCGGTAGTTGGTCAACACTTTGCGGACAATGTCACGGCAGACTTTGGCGGAGGAAATGCGCTGTCCCATATAGAGGTGCAGCACGGTGCCGCCGGTGTATTTGGTCTGCAGGGTTGACTGCAGATCCAAAGCTTCAAACGGGTCATCGGTGAAACCGACCGGCAACTGCGAAGAGTTGGTATAATAGGGGTTTTCTTCGGTTCCGGCCTGAATGATGCCTTTGAAACGTTTTTTGTCTTCACGGGCGAAACGGTAGGTCGCACTCTCGGCCGGGGTGGCTTCGAGATTGTACATGTGGCCGGTTTCTTCCTGAATTTTAACCATTTTGGCACGGATGTAATCCAGGAATTTAACGGCAAAATCCTGTCCCCACTGGTCGGCGATGTTGTGCTCGTCGTTGGTGAAGTTGCGGATCATTTCATTGATACCGTTGACGCCAATGGTCGAGAAGTGATTGCGCAGCGTACCGAGGTAGCGTTTGGTGAACGGGAACAGGCCGTTGTCAATCAGTCTCTGAATAACTTTGCGTTTGATTTCCAGCGATGTGCGGGCAATGTTCATCAGCTCGTCAACACGGGCAAACAAGCCGGCTTCGTCACCTTTATAAACATAACCCAGACGGGCACAGTTGAAGGTAATAACACCGATGGAACCGGTCTGTTCGGCAGAACCGAACAAGCCGTTGCCGCGGGCAAGAAGTTCACGCAGATCTAACTGCAGGCGGCAGCACATGGAACGAATCTGCCCCGGTTTCAGAACAGAATTAATGAAGTTCTGGAAGTAAGGCAAACCGTATTTGGCAGTCATTTCGAACAGAAGTTCGGTATTGTCGTCTTCCCAGGGGAAATCCGGCGTCATGTTATAGGTCGGAATCGGGAAGGTGAACGGACGGCCTTTGATATCGCCTTTCATCATGACGGTCATATAGGCCTTGTTAATCATGTGCATTTCTTCCTTCAGGTCGCCATAGGTGAACGGCTGTTCGACACCGGCAATAATCGGATGTTTGTCACGCAGATCTTCCGGGCAGACCCAGTCGAAAGTAAAGTTGGTAAACGGCGTCTGGGAACCCCAGCGGGAAGGAACGTTCAGATTATAAATCAGCTCCTGAATGGACTGTTCAACCTGTTCATAGGTCAGGTGGTCGGCGCGGATGTAAGGAGCGAGATAGGTATCGACCGAAGAGAAAGCCTGTGCGCCGGCCCATTCATTTTGCAAGGTGCCCATAAAGTTGACCATCTGGCCGACGGCAGCGGAAAGATGTTTGGCCGGACCGGCCTCGGTTTTGCCCGGAACACCGTTGAAGCCTTCATGCAGCAGGTTTTTCAAAGACCAACCGGCACAGTAAGCAGCCAGCATGTCCAAATCGTGAATATGGATATCGCCGTTGCGATGAGCTTCGCCGACCTCTGCCGGATAAACATGGCTTAACCAGTAGTTGGCGGTAACCTTGCCGGAAACGTTCAAAATCAAACCGCCGTTGGAATAGCCCTGATTGGCGTTAGCGTTAACGCGCCAGTCCAGTTTTTCCAGATATTCGTTAATTGAGCTTTCGACATCGACCATAACCTTGCGGTCGGTGCGGGCGCGGTTGCGCTGGTCACGATATAAAATATAGGCTTTGGCCGTGGCAAAATAGTTGGCGGAAATTAAAACCTGTTCTACTATATCTTGTATGTGTTCGATAGTCGGCAGGGATTCCGAGAATTTGTGCTTTAAGACTTTCAAAACCTGACTGGTGAGCAGCCAGCTTTCGGATTCACCGAACTCGCCAGTGGATTCCCCCGCTTTTTTAATGGCATTGTAAATTTTGTTGCTATCAAACGGAGCGAGGGTGCCGTCACGTTTGGTAACCGAATCAATCGCGATGTTCTCGTTGGCGATTGTGCTGTGGTAGGTATTCTCGGACATCTCTATTCAACTATTCCCTAACTGTGGTGTTTACGTTACATTTTGTGTCTCAACTGACATTTACATACCATATATAGTTTAACAAAGATTTAAACCACTCAATATATTGTATGCACAATTATTTTTCCGGTGACATGCAAATCAGTTTTTCTGCGCCTATATTGGAATAGTCAGCGGGGATAAACAATAGCAAAAAAGGAACTTTTGAGACTTGACAGGGCTATCCCTTTATAAAACAATCAAAAAAAATTTTCTGGCGGGTGGATAAGTTTGTTAACCTTTATTTTATCTATATAAATCAATCAGTTAGTTTTATTTTTAATCCACATAATTGTCCACAGTATCTTACCGAAAAAGGGAATCGGATTCCCGACTCGACGAAAGCCCTGTTTTCTTTCGGGAATAAACATGCCAAAGAAGATTGCACCCCAAAAAAAAGAAAACGGATTCCCTTTACGGAGAATCCGCTGAATAAACCGTAACCACAAGATATTGTGGTCTGACCGACATCAGAATCGGGCGGGGGCGCGAACCTCAACTTCTTCGCCGACAGCCTCGTCATCCACATAAGTGTCTTTGCAGACGGAACTGAGACAACGTTTCAAAACCGTCGCTTTACGCCCGTCGGTCAAACCGTCAACCCGCATAGACGGCACAAAGACTTCTTTAATTTTCAGCTTAAAGGTCAGATAGCCGACATTGCCGTTTTCGTCGGTCACATAAAGTTTGATATTATACTGCCCGACGTTGGAAGGCATGGCAATCCCCTCAAAGCGGTGATTCTTTTCGTCATAATTCAGCCATTTCGGCAACGGCGAATCGTCAATCAAGCCGGCTTTGGTGGTAATTTTACCGACCAGTTCCATTTTATCGAATACGGCAGAAGGCACGTCGATTTTAATACGCTGGCCGGTCTCGACTTCATAGTCGGGAATCAAAGAACTCATATTGACCGGCGGGCGTTTGGCCGGCACATCCAGCAGATAAGGACGGTTATCGGGAATAAATTCGCCTTCACGCCATTTTTCCAACGTTTTATGCAGTGCCACCGCAATTTTAGACGGTTTGTCGTTCAGCATATAATAGGGAATCGCATCCAGGCCGATGGTTGCATAGAGATTGCCCAATGCATCCTGTACTTCGGCATAAGCGAGAAAAGCCTGAACCTCATCATCAACCGCACGGGCAGATTCGAGAATGCTCTTGGAATTGCCGCTGCCGTCCTTGATCGTGATATCTTCGGCGATATTTTCAGAGGTGTCGGCAATTTCCATATTAATCTGATAGTCTTCAACCGCAGAGGTATAACGCGCCCAAGCCACATAAACCTGACTGATGATCAGATTGGTCATTCTTTGGCGGCGCAAATCGTTCAGCTCGCTGATTTTGGGATTGCGCACGTCTTCCATTACCGTCATGCTGACCTGCTGCGCCTGTTTTGACCACAGGCGGTTGTAATAGTTGGGGTCATTTTTATATTTGTTCAGTTCCGGTTCTTTAAATCCTTTGACCACGATTTTCAAATCTTCGACATTCGCAGACAAATCATGGGCACGCATTTCGGGACGATTGGTCAGAGCCAGCCATTCCAGCTGCGCCAGCTCGTTTTTTAGCGCCGGCAGTTCAAAATTGCCGTATTCGGAACCGACCAGCTTAAATTCGGTAGAAGGATGAAATCCCATTAACGAAGCCAGCCGGGTTTCGGCGGTTTCCATTTTGCGGCGCAGATCCGAAGCCTTTTTGACCGCTTCCATATAATCGCGTTTTTTCTGAAGCTCCTCGGTGGTCAGGTATTTTCCCTGTTCAGCCAGCTCTTTGGCTCGGGCGTTCATTTCATCCACCTCAAGCGTCATATACTCGGTCATGTCGTCGATGACGGGAATCAGTTTTTGAGCAGCCAGGCTTTGCCAGTAGAGGCTGCGGGTTTCCTGCAGAATGTTATGGATAACTTTGCGGCTTTGCTCGGTGGCAACACCATTTTTATAGGTAGGATCAATGTTCTGATAATAAACGGTCGAAATGTCGAGCACGTTCCAGGCAACTTTCAAATCAGGGCTCATGCGCGTGTTGAGCGTGGCATTGTCATAACCGGCATGGCTGGCAATCTCGCTCAGTTTGTCAGTCGGAACCTTTCCCGCTTCAATCAAGCTCTGCTGATAGGAGATCAGGCGGCGGGTATAGTTATATTTTAATGCCAGAGCCATGGCCATATACATGTCAATCGGCTTTTCAATTTTCTGCGGCGTGCCGACATACATATTCTGCATATCAACATCTACGCGGACGGCCCGGTCCCAGTCGGTGTAATAGGCCGGGGGCGTTCCGTTTCCGTTGTAGCCGTTGTCATTGCTCATGCAGGCGGTCAGCGCCAAACCCGCGCCAACGACCGACAATAAAATTTTCTTCATAACATAAACCCTTTATATACTTCTCTATGTTATTATCATTATATCAAGATTTCGAATCTGAACAGTATTTATTTGATTTTATTCCACTTTCATGTATAGAATACATGGTGAGGCTTAACTTGAGGTTAAATTTTCAAGATGTTAGAAATTTTTAATACGGTCTTCAAATACAAGGAAAAGCAGAGCCCCGACCAGCTCGGCTTTTATCCGGAACGGGTGCATGTCAACGCCATGCCCGAACGCCGTTATCTGTGGACCTCAAGGGTTTTGGTTATTCTGGCCTGCCTGAGCATCTGCCTGAACATGATGCTGGCCGCAACAATCTATCTGCTGCTGCCGCAGCGGACGGTACAGCCCAAGCTGTTTCAGATCAACAAATATTTCAGCATGCTGGAGCAGGTGCAGCCGGCGGAAATCAACTTTCCGGTTTCGGATTTGATTACCGAGCAGCATATTACCGAATATATTCTGCTGCGCTATCTGGTGAGCTCAGATTATGACGAACTGGTTACCCGCTGGGGTCCCGGCTCGACAATTTACTGGTATTCGTCGCCGGCCGTGTTCCGTGAATTCAGTGAAAACGACGTGGCTTACAGCATTATGCAGTTCAGGCAGAAATCGTTACAGCGCGACGTGGAAATCGACTGGATCAAACCGGCGGCTTTAGGCCTGTGGCAGGTACAGTTCCGCACAATGGACTATCTGCCCGATTCAGACAAACCGACCACCAGCATCTGGCGGGCTACCATGCGCATTACCTATGTGCGTATCCCGTTTGCCAAACGCGAAGACGCCATTGCCAATCCGTTCGGTTTTCTGGTGCAAAACTTCTCGCTGGCTTATCACGGTTCTTCGGAATCTTCCGCCCATTATCTGGAAAGAGTCAAACAGGAAACGCAGGACGCATACAGACGCTATAATGCGCCGCGGCGGGAGTAAGGATTTATCAGCGTTTCTCTGCCAAGGACATTGTTTGCAAACAAAGAAAAGCCCCTCTTGCGAGGGGCTTGGCTTATTTGCCGAAGACTTTTTTATCCAGGCGTTCCAATTCGTCGATATAATGCGAAATCAGCCCCAGCCCTTTATTCCAGAAAGCCGGGTCATCCGGATTCAGTCCGAAAGGTTTGAGCAGTTTATCATAATCGGTTATGGCCGTTTTTGACAGCATATCCAGATATTTGTCAGGAAAGTCCTTGACATTTCCTTCCTGATAAACCTGATAAAGCGAATTAACCAGACAATCGGCAAAAGAGTAGCAATAGACATAGAACGGACGGAAGAAGAAATGTCCGACCTGTGACCATATCTGCGCATTTTCATCGCCCATTTCCACATAAGGGCCTTGCGCGGCGCGCATTTCCTCAAGCCAGATTTCACCGAGACGGTCGGCGGAGAGTTCACCCTCGCGGCGCTCGTTATGCACCCGGGTTTCAAAGAAATGAAAAGCAATCTGGCGGACGGCCGTATTAATCATATCACTGACCTTTCCGGCAATCAGGCAGAGCTTTTCCTTATCATCGGCTGTCTGTTTCAACAATGACTGAAACGTCATCATCTCGCCGAAGACCGATGCAACTTCCTCGGTGGTCATGCGGCTGGTTTCATTCAGGTCGCCGTTTTTACGACGGGTCATCATGTGGCAGCCGTGGCCGAGCTCGTGTGCCAGCGTCAGAACATCATTCTGTTTGCCGACAAAGTTCAAAAACAGGTAAGGATGACGGCTGTTGACCGGACCGGAGGCAAAAGCCCCTCCCCGTTTGCCGTCGCGCGGGGGAACGTCAATCCACGGATGATCAAAGAAATTGCGGGCAATATCATAGAGCTTGGGCGAAAATTCATTATAAGCGTCCAAAACAATTTTAACGCTCTCTTCCCAGGAATAACGGCGATCATCGCAAAACGGCAGCGGCGCGTTGCGGTCCCAGTACTTAAGCTTGTCAACACCGAGCCATTTGGCTTTAAGTTTATAAAAGCGATGAGCGATTTTCCCGTAATTGTCGCGGACGGTCTGTGCCAGTGTTTCAACCGTGACATCTTTAACGTCTTCACCGAGGTTCGGTCCGGAAACCGGCGTTTTAAAGCCGCGTTTCATATCGGAAATGGCCTTGTCTTTAACCACCATATTGTAAACAAAGCTCATAAACGGTGCATTTTCGCTGCTGACGCGGCAGATTTCCCGTCCGGCTTTTTCACGAACTTCAGCATCTTTATCCAACAGCAGCTTGGTTATTTCGGCATCGTTGTATTTTTGTCCGTCAACCGTGTATTCCAAACGGGAAGACGTTTCCTCATAAAAGCGGACCCACGCCTCCGACGACGTAACCGATTTCTCGACAAAGACTTCTTCCACGGCCTCGGGAAGATCATATTTTTTAAACCGCTGCGCCCGCATGATAAACGGTTTATAAAAAGCAACTTTTTTATTTTTGAGCCATTCTTTCAATGTGGCGGCCGGCAGACGGTTTAATTCCAATTCAAAAAAGATGACCGGTTTGCCGTAATCGGTCAGCTTTTCGCTGGTATTCTGGAAAAAAGCCATCGCTTCTTTATTTTTCATCTGGGTGCACATATTGAGGTAGGCAAAACCGCCCAGCAGGCCGGCCATTTCCGACAGCTTATTATAAATTTCGAGCGCCCGAGCAAATTCTTCCGCCGACAGACCGGCTAGGCGGCCTTTATATTTTCGGGCAAAAGAAGCCGCGGTTTTGCGGTAGCTTTCCATATCTGCGGCGATCTGCGGGTCATCAATCCCCTTATACATATCGCTCAAATCCCATGCGGGAAGCGTTGGTTTATTTTCCGACATTTTCGTTTGTTTCCTTCCGTTGTGTTTGCGGCTGCTGCGGCGAGGGAAGCTCCGCCGCCTCCCCGCCGTCCGCAACCTGATTTTTAAGCAGCTGTTCGTGCATTGCCTCTAGCTGTTTCATATCCCGACGCAGGTTCGGATTGTCCTGATAAAACTCCTGAACCTCAGGAGCCAGCTCTTCCTCCGGTTCCAAGTCCGGCGTAAAGAAGTAATTGCTCCAAGGTGACGGCTGTTTTCCCTTAACCCAGTCGCCCAGACCGGTAAGCACCACTGCCGCGTCGCAGCGGCTGTTTTCCAAAATCGCGCCGAGCATGCAGAAACTGCGCCCGCGACAATCGTACAGCGCGGCAGCCATGGTTTCGGTACAGGGAATAAAACCGCGTTTTTGATTATCCTGTCGAGGCGAAAAAAGCACAATCAGAAACAGCAGCGCGCTGAGCAACAAAACCAGCGTGACGATGAACCCGAACCAATGCTGTCTGACAAACCCCATTAACCGGCCTTACGTTGTTTATAAAAACTCTCCAGCAATGCCAGTTCTTCGCGGGTGTTGGCTCCGGCAACTTCTTCAGCCGAACATTCAACCACCGCGCATTTCAGCCCTTTGGCGCGGGCAATGGCAATTGCATCGGTAAGATAATACTCGCCGGCGGCATTTTCATTACCGACGGCTTCCAAAATTTCAAACATGGTTTTTCCGGCAAAGCACATACAGCCCGAATTGCACAGGTTAATCGCCTTTTCGGCATCCGAGGCATCTTTGAATTCGACAATTTTTTTCAGTTCGCCGTTTTCAACCACCAGACGTCCGTAACGGGCGGCATCTTCGGGGCGGAAGCCCAAAACGACAATCGAATAGCCTTCGTTCAGCTTGTCAACCGCCATTTGATACGTCTGCTCGGTAACCATCGGGCTGTCTCCGAAAATAACCAGGACGGCCCCGTCAAAATTGCCCAGCTTTTCTTTGGCGGAAAGAACCGCATGTCCGGTGCCGAGCTGTTCACGCTGGATGCAGCTTTCATGGGGAGCAACCTCCTGCCGCACCAGATCACCGTCGGGAGCGGTGACGACCACTATTTTCTCAACGCCCATTTTTTCCAGCGTTTCCAGCGGATAGCGAATCATCGGCTTTCCGCAGAGAGGCATCATTACTTTCGGCAGATCGGATTTCATCCGGGTTCCTTTGCCGGCGGCTAAAATTACGGCGGCAATTGCGGGTTTTGTCATAGTCTGGTCTCCTTAAAATTTTATCTTTTCTTAATAACTGTAATCTATACTAGCAAATATGTTTTATTTGTTAACAGAGGGCAGGTTTTTATGAAAAAACTTTTTCTTACGATTTGTTTCAGCATCATCGGCTGGCAAATTATCGACGCCTCGGCCAAAACCGTCGCTTTTGAAGACATGGAAGCCGCCCAGGCTTACAAAGCCTCGCAAGACAATCTGCCCCCTCCGCCGCCGGAAGACGACTCTCCCGACCCGCGTGATACCCGCGCCATGGAAAAATATATTATGGAGCGTTTGAAAAAAGCAACCATTTCCAATCTGGGACCGACGGATTCCATGGACAAGCCCTCCTCGGTCAATATGCAGCACAGCGATGACTACATCGCCAAGATGAATGAAAAAAACAAATCTTTTTTTGAACGGATTTACGATGAAGCTATCAACCGCATTTCTTCAGGCGATACCCGTCCGCGCGGTGACGCCCAAAGCAGCGGCACCCGCTATATTGAACTTAAGCAGGACGATATGCAGCAGTTTCAGGCGCCTGATTTTCCGGTGGTGACGGTTGAGTTTCCGGGCGGAGAAAGGACTTTGGTTCCGGCTCAGGAACATATTCCGTACTTTTCCACTCAGATTGAAATTCTGCCGAACGGCACCGCCAACATCAATGATACGGCCGTCGTGGTGGCGGCAGGTAAAAAGCTCAAAAACGGCCTGTCCCGGATTATTCCGAAAATATCCACTTCCCGCGAGGGGGTATCCAACAAAATCGATTTAAATCTGGCTTCCGTCAGCATTAACGGTCAGGAGGTTCCCCACAAAATTATTGAAGAAAGCGACAGCTATGTGATTGTGCCGGAGGAAGAATACACACTGGAGCCGGGCGTTTATACCTATAATTTCCAATATCTGGTTGACCGGCAGTTATGGCAATACAACGACTTTAACGAGTTTTACTGGGACGCCACCGGAAGCCGCTGGAATCTGATTATCGGCAAAGCAATGGTTTCCATCCGCCTGCCCGGCAGCAGCAAGCCGCTCAGTTCTCTGGTGTTTCTGGGCTATCCGGATGAGCTGACCAGTGCCGGAACCATGATGAGCGAGCATAAAAACGTTTTGGGTTTTGCGGCTTTGGTTCCGTTGTATATCGGTGAAGGAATGCATGTGATTGTCGCCCTGCCGAAAACCGATTTTGTTCCGGCAGATCGGAACCGCCGGCTGACATGGTTTTTGGAAGACTACGGCGACATTCTTGTTGCAACAGTCGGTCTGCTGAGCATTTTGATTTCTTATTACCTGTCATGGAAACACATTGCCAAAAACAATCTCAAAAACAGCAACAGCTTCAAGCGCGGGGCTCCGCTGATGCGTTATCTGGCCATGGGCGTGTTTGACAAGATTTCCTTTGCGGCCTTTCTTTTGGAGCTTTACCGCAAAAACATCATTGACATTCAGCGCGGCGACAAAGATATTCTGCTGGTCAAACGGACCGATAATCTCTCATCGCTGGAAAGAAAAGAACGCAAAGCCGTAAACGCCCTGTTTTCACGCAGCGAAGCCGTGCTGGCGCTGAACGCGGCCAATCAGCTGAAACTGAAACGGGCCTATAAGCAAGTTGAAGCCAACACCCTGCGAAAAGTCAAACAGCTGGCACTCAAGCTCAATATCGGTTATTTGCTTTTCAGCATAGGCATGCTGCTGGTTGCCGAAGCGGCCATGGCCTTGCTCAACATCAACAGCGGACAGGCTTTTGCCGTGCTGACCGCCTGCACGGTTACCATCGCGTTTTATCTGTGGGTATTGAAAACCAAATTCAAATACCGTTGGCTCGGGTTCCTCGGAAAAGTTTTTGCCGTTATTATCATAGCCTTTTCAGTTCTGGTAATGAGCGCGTATCTGCATCTGGTTTCCGCGGTAATGATTTTGGCGGCGGTTTATGTTATTTTCGCCTATACTTCGGTTTTCGCCAAACGCAGCGGCCTTATCAAAAGCAATGTCAAAGATGCCCAGCAGTACAGGGAATATCTTATCCGCAATGCGGAGACAATCAAGCTCGGCCGCGATTTTCTTAATCAGCAGGCCAATATTCTGGCGCTGGATACGGCCGAATTTTTTGAACCGGCCCCGGCAATCAAAGATTATTACAAACTTGACCTGATGACGGAATATTTCGGTAAAACAGGCAAAAAGAAAGGCGTTTAACAACGCCTTCCTTTTTAATCCAGCAGGCTTTTGTCCGCACTTTCCTCTTGCGGGCGGCGATTGTAAAAATAAAGAAAATATTGGTAAATATGTGCCAGATAACAGGATTTGAACACCGCATTCAGTGCCGAGAAAAAAACAACCAGCGCAGAAACGACAAATTTACCCATCCAACTGTCGGCAAATATCCCCTGAGCCAGATTGCCGGTCAGCAGCAGCAACACCATAACCGGAAAAGTGGAAAGAATCAGTCCCAGAAAAATTTTAACGGTATTGCCTGAGGTTATGTCAAACGCTTTGCGCAGCCCGATTTCCCGATTGTCAACCGCTACGGCCGAAAGAGCCAGACATAGCCGTGACGCAAAAGCGGCAATAACCAGAACCGACAGAAAATAAGTGCCGAGATAACCCGGATGCCGTACGCCGACACTGCCGGGATTAAACATTTGCCAAAGCCAGGCCAGGACGACGCCGACAATCAGAGCCGCAGCCAACATCAACAGCAAGATAAGCAGGCTGAACAGCAGATATTTTAATTCTCGTCCGCCAAGCGAAATGCGGAACCAGTCATATTCCTCTTTCAAAATGACCGTCCGTGCAAAAGACACCGATACGGCTGCCGAGGCAATTACCGACAGCAGCATGGAGACATTGCTCTGCCAGCCGATACAATTCTGCCCTTCCCGACACTGGGACGGAAAGGACATCAGAACATCGGCCGCCAGCATCAAAACAATCCAAAAAGAGCAGATTTTCATCGCCTTGCCGAAGTTGGCAAAGACATACAGATAAGTCCGTTTCAGACTTTCGCCGAAAGGCAGATTAATCATTGGTTTCATTAACAGTCTCTCCAAACATAAACAACTTCTGGATATAGCAGTGATTGACGAACAGGCTCAGCAGCATCAACAGCATCAGGTCATAAACAAATTCTGACGAAATGCCGAGCCAGAGCGTGCTTTGGGTTTCATAGCCGCGCATCAAAAGATAAAAATTCAGAAAAGCAAACAGCGTCAGAAAGAAAATAAAAAACAGCGCAATCAGAATCCGCAACGTGTTGCCGCGGCTGAGCTGCCAGACCTCTGACCAGGAAGGCAGGCGACAGCCCTCAACCGCCAGACCGAACAGCGAATAAAAACGCATAACCGCAAAAGGAACCAAGAAACCGACCGAAACACAGGCAAAATAGGCAACTTCTATCGCAGCGTCGGGATTCGGCTCGCGAATCAGCAGCAGGTAAAACGACAACACGGGAGCCAGATTCAGCAAAAAGAACCCGGCCAACAGTCCCATTGACAGAAAATCGCGCCGGCAGACGGGAAAAATATTCTTCCATCCCAGAGTACAGCCGAGAAACGCCGTTTGATACCATTTTACGGCAAAGCCCAGCAGCAAAACATATTTAAACAAAAAATAAAGCGGCAAAAAACTGCCCCCCACGGCACAGGGGAAATTACGCACCAAAGGCAAATTGCAAATATAAGCATAGCCGAAAACAAAGGAAACCAGGCTCAGCAGCAAAGCATAAAAACTGCCGAGTTTCAGAAGCAAAACAAATTTGTCAACCATAATTCCGAAAGGCAGATAAATCAGTTTAACGGCCGGCAGCCGAACCGCCCCGTCATCAGAAACCCGCGGCGGCAGAAAAGTGCAATTTTCGGCAGGCTTGCTTTTTTTAAGCTTTTCCTTTTTTCCAGACATGGTCAGATTTCCTTTACTGTAGTTACCCCGGGCAGGCTGCGGATGCGGCTTAAGAAGTCCTGGTCGGCAAAGGCAAAGCCGCCGGCCAGTTCTATGCGGACGTCCCAGTCCTTGTTATCGGGTTTAATATATATTTTATTTTTGCCATTTCTATCTTTGGAAAGAATGGCCTTCAAACCGGGCAACGCACTGGCATCGTTCAATTCGATTTCCAGGCCGTTGGCGACATCGGCAATTGCCTTGTCCAGCGTATCGACATTATTAATCATGCAGCGAGGGCGGCCGTCCTCTTCCTGCTTGTCGATGCTCATGCTGACCAATACCGGCAAACCGGAACTCAGCACATTTTCAAACCGGGCCAATCCTTCGGAAAACAGCAGTCCTTCAAAGTTGCTGGTGGCATCGGAAAATTCGACAAAGGCATATTTGTTGCCGCTTTTGCTGATGCGTTTCTGCACCGAATTGACACAGCCGGCCAGTTTGGCGCGAATCGTATCGCCGACTTTAATGTTATGGAAAACCTCCACCGCGGTTTTAACCCCCAGCCGCTCCATGCCGCGGGCATAGCTGTCGAGCGGGTGCGCGGAAAGATAAAAGCCGACGGCCTCAGCTTCAAGCTTCAGCTTTTCCAGCTCCGGCCAATCCGGCTTATCGGCCAGTTTGACGGTGGTATGCAGTTCCTCGGTACCGAACAGCGAAGCCTGAGAACTGGTTTTCAGTTCGCTGGCTGCGGCAATATGCTGCATAATCGTTTCAATGTTGGCAAAAATCTTGCCGCGGTTTTTATCCAGACAGTCAAAAGCCCCGGCCTTGGCCAGCTGTTCCATTTGGCGGCGGTTAATCTGCTTGATGTCGGTACGATGAATGAAATCAGACAAGTCCTTATAAGGGCCGTGCGCCCGGCGTTCATCTTCAATCGCCTGCATATTGGCGGCACCGACGCCTTTAATGGCGCCCAGGGCATAACGGATATTGCCGTCTTCCACCGCAAAGTCGGCACCGGATTTGTTAATATCAGGCTTCAGCACCTCAAAACCCATCTTTTTGCATTCTTCCTTATAAAGAAGCAGTTTCTCGGTGTTGGTAATATCAAGAGACATAACCGCGCACAAGAATTCAACCGGGTAATGCGCTTTCAGATAAGCCGTCTGGTAAGAAATCAGCGAATAAGCAGCGGCGTGTGACTTGTTAAATCCGTAAGAAGCGAACTTTTCCATCTGGTCAAAAATTGCTTCGGCCGTAGCTTGTTCAATGCCGTTTTTAATGGCGCCTTCGGTAAACATTTTGCGCTGTTTCGGAATTTCGTCGCGCATTTTTTTACCCATAACTTTACGCAGCTTGTCCGCACCGCCCATGGTGTAGCCGCCCAATGCGCGGGCGATGTTCATAACCTGCTCCTGATAAATCATAATGCCGTAGGTTTCCTTAAGAATCGGCTCCAGCTGCGGATGCAGGTAAGTAATGTCTTCTTCCCCGTGCTTGCGTTTGATATAGCTCGGAATATTGTCCATCGGGCCCGGGCGGTAGAGGGAAACGATAGCGATAAGGTCTTCAAAACGGTCAGGCTTGATTTGCTTGTGAACGTCTCTCATGCCGGGAGATTCAAACTGGAACACCGCGGAAGTATCGCCGCGCTGCAACAATTCGTAGGTCGGGCGGTCATCCAGATTGATATTGTCCATATCCAGCTCAACGCCGTGCACTTTTTTAACCCAGTCACAGGCGCGTTTAATCACGGTTAGGGTTTTCAGGCCGAGAAAGTCAAACTTAATCAGTCCGGTTTCCTCGACATATTTCATATCATACTGGGTCACCGGCATATCCGACTTCGGATCTTTATAAAGCGGAACCAGCTGGTCAAGCGGGCGGTCGCCGATAACCACGCCGGCAGCATGGACACCGGACTGGCGATACAGTCCTTCCAGTTTCATCGCAATGTCAAACAGTTTATTGACCTGCGGGTCGTTTTGACGCATTTCTTCCAACTCAGGAACCTGATCGAGAGATTCCTGCAAGGTCGGATTTTTACCCTGCACGCCGGGCGGAATCATTTTGCTGATGCGGTCTGCCTGAGCATAGGGCATCTGCAGCACACGGGCCACGTCACGAATCACCGCTTTGGATTGCAGCTTACCGTAGGTAATAATCTGCGCCACATGGTCAAAACCGTATTTGTTCTGCACATATTCAATGGTTTTGTAGCGGTTTTCCTGACAGAAATCGACGTCGAAATCCGGCATGTTAATACGTTCCGGATTAAGGAAACGTTCAAACAGCAGATCCAGTTTCAGCGGATCAAGGTCGGTTACTTTTAAAGACCAAGCCACGATTGAGCCTGCACCGGAACCGCGGCCCGGGCCGACCGGCACGCCATGCCCTTTGGACCAGCGGATGAAGTCCGATACGATCAGGAAGTAGCCGGGAAAGCCCATTTTTTTGATAACGCTCAATTCATATTCAAGGCGGGCATAATAACGCTCGTCAATTTCAGCCTTCTCTTCCGGCGTCATTCCCTCAAAATAAACCTGAGCTTTCATTCGCTCATCAAGTCCTTTATAGGCCTCTTCGGTAATAAATTCATCTTGGGTTTTGCCGTCCGGACATTCAAAAATCGGCAGCAGCGGATTAACCTTTTTGGAAAGATAATTGCAACGCTCGGCAATGCGAACCGTGCTTTCGACCGCTTCCGGCAGGTCGCTGAAAAGTTCAATCATTTCCGCTTCGGAGCGGAGGCGGTTATTGGGCGAAAACTTTTTGCGGTTATCGTTGGCAACATATTCACCGGCAGCAATGCAAGCCAGCGCATCATGCGCTTCATACATATCAGCATCAAAAAAGAATGCTTCGTTGGTGGCAACCAGCGGGATATCATATTTATAGGCCAAATTGATAAAATCTTCCTCAGTGCGCTGCTCGGTTTCGAGACCGATGCGCATAATCTCCATATACAAACGGGAGGGGAAAATCTCCTTCAGTTCGACCAGCGTTTTTTCGGCTTCATCTTTACGATTTTCCAGAAGCAAACGGCCAATCTGCCCTTCAACACCACCGGTCAGGGCAATCAGCCCGGCATTCAGCTCACGCAGGTTTTGCAGGCGAATCTGCGGTTTTTCAAGGTTGGGACCGTCGAGGTAGGCGATTTTCATCAGCTTCATAATATTATGATAGCCTTCGTCATTCATGACCAGCAGGATAATCTTATCCGGCTCAACCACGCGCCCTTTGGACTTTAACACGTCATCGGCATCAGGATTGCGCAGATAGAACTGGCAGCCCATAATCGGCTTGACCCCTTCTTCCGAGGCATATTTGGAAAAAGCCTTGCCGCCAAACATATTGGCGGTGTCGGTTACGGCAATGGCGGCAATGCCCTGAGCATGACATTTGTGAATCAGAGCCGGCACCTGCATGGCGCCTTCCGACAACGAATAGGCGGTATGAACTCTTAAATGTACAAATTTAGGCTCTGACATTCTTTCCTCTTAATTGTCGTTATCATAAAAGGAAACCGCTTCTGACACAATCAAAAAATGCGACTCATATACAAGCATCATGCGGCGGCGGCAGTTCATCCCTGCCCCGCCGGTTTCCGAGCGTTTGGATTTACCGTTTTTAATCCAGTTCAGCCAGACGTTCTGCCTGGTCTTCCATGACCAGAGCATCGATAATTTCGCCCAGAGCATCGCCGGAAACCACTTCGTCCAATTTATACAAAGTAAGGTTAATCCGATGGTCGGTTACCCGCCCCTGCGGATAGTTATAGGTGCGAATCCGTTCGGAACGGTCACCGGAACCGACTTGCAACTTGCGGCGTTCGGAATATTCTTTGTCAATGGTCGATTTCTGCAAGTCATACAACTTGGCCCGCAGGTGGTTCATCGCCTTTTCCTTATTTTTATACTGCGAACGGTCGTCCTGACACTGTACGACAACCCCGGTGGGAATATGCGTAATGCGAACGGCGGATTCCGTCCGGTTAACGTGCTGTCCGCCGGCTCCCGAGGCGCGGTAAACGTCAATTTTCAAATCAGCCGGATTGATGTACATATCAACTTCTTCAATCTCGGGCAGAACGGCTACGGTAGCGGCCGACGTGTGCACCCGCCCCTGCGATTCCGTTACCGGCACTCGCTGTACACGGTGTGCGCCGGACTCAAATTTTAATTTGGCAAAAACATCTTTGCCGGTGATTTTGGCGGTTGCCTGCTTGTAGCCGCCCAGGCCGTTTTCATCCACGTCAATGGTTTCAAATTTCCAGCCCTGCAAAGCCGAATAGCGTTGATACATTTCAAACAGCACGGTTCCGAACAAAGCGGCTTCATCGCCGCCGGTGCCGGCACGAATTTCGAGAATCGCGTTTTTTTCGTCTTCGGCATCTTTGGGCAGCAGAAGAATTTTAATCTGCTTTTCCAGTTCCGGCAGCTTTTCTTTCAGCTCGTAAAATTCGGCTTCGGCCATTTCGCGCATTTCCTTATCCAGCGAGGAATCATCCATCATCGCCTTGGCATCGGCCATATTTTTTTCGGCATGATTATATTCATGTATTGCTTCCACTACCGGGGTTAAAGCCGCCAATTCCTTATTCATGCGCACCAGATCGTCGGCACCGACGTCGGGAGAAGACAGCAAAGCCGAAATTTCATCGTGGCGGCTTACCACATTCGCCAGTTTTTCAGCAAAAGAGGCCATTAATTTATTTCCTTTTCAATATTATTCAAAGCAACGGTTTTCTGCTCGCCGCTGTCGAGGTTTTTAACGGTAACTTCACCGTTTGCCAGTTCGTCGGGGCCGACGATTACCGCAGCAAACGCATTTGCCTTATTGGCTTTTATCATCCGCTTTTTCATATTGCCGCCGTAACTCTGGTCAACGCTGAAACCGGCTTTGCGCAGACGATAAGCAATTTCGACGGCCTGCAAATTAACATCTTCGGTTACCGGAATAACCGCTACCGGGCGCGGCAGCGAAACATCGGCTTCAAGCAACATGCTTAAACGCTCGACCCCGCAGGCCCAACCGATGCCGGCGACTTTGCCGCCGCCCATCTGTTCGACCAAACCGTCATAGCGGCCGCCGGCCAAAACCGTTCCCTGAGCGCCCAGCTTGTCGGTCACCAATTCAAAAACGGTGTGGGAATAATAATCCAGCCCGCGCACCAGACGGTTATTGACGCGGTATTTAATACCCAATTTATCTAATCCGGTCAAGACCCGATTAAAGAAAGAAGTCGAGGCTTCATTCAAACTGTCTTTATACAACGGTGCATTTTCGACTACTTTTTTATCGCAGTCTTCTTTGGAATCAAGCACGCGCAGCGGATTTTTTTCCAGGCGGGCTTTGCTGTCCTCCGACAGCTCATCATAGTGTTCCTGCAAATAAGCCACCAGTTTGGTACGATAGGCATCACGGCTTTCTTGGTCGCCCAAAGAGTTAATTTCAACAGTCACACTGCCGGCCAGGCCTAATTTTTCAACAAACTCATAGGCCATGGAAATAACTTCAATATCCGCCTGCGGATTTTCGACACCAAGAAGTTCAACGCCAAACTGGGTAAACTGGCGCTGACGCCCTTTCTGCGGACGTTCGTAACGAAACATCGGCCCGGCATAATAGAGTTTGACCGGAAGGTTCTGCTGCATCCCCTCAGAGATAAACGAACGGACAACACCGGCGGTACCTTCCGGACGCAGGGTCAGGCTTTCGCCGCCGCGATCCTGAAAACAATACATTTCTTTGGTTACGATATCAGAAGTGTCACCGAGATTGCGGGAAAAAACTTCGGTAAACTCGAAAATCGGAGTTTCAATTTCTTCAAAGCCGTATTTCTCGACAATTTCGCCACCGGTGGCAATCACTTTTTTGGTTTTGCGCTTTGCCTCGCCATAGAGATCATACGTACCGCGCACATTTTGAATTTTAGCCATTTTAACTTACCTTTGCTTCTACCAGACGAACCAGTTCGTCAACAATATTTTCACTTTTTACTTTGTGGTCGGGTTTGCCGCCGACATAAATCATATTCTCGCCGCCTTTGCCGCCGCAGACGCCGAAATCGGCATGAGCGGATTCTCCGGGGCCGTTCACCACGCAGCCCATTACCGCAAGGGTCAGCGGTTTGGTGATATGAGCCAGTCTCTTTTCCAGTTCTTCAACGGTTTGTTGGACATTATACCCCCGGCGGGCGCAGGTCGGGCAAGAGATTATCCTTACTCCCCGATGTCGGAGATCCAACGCTTTCAAAATTTCATAACCGGCTTTGACTTCTTCTTCAACATCGGCCGTCAGGGATACGCGCAGGGTATCGCCGATGCCGCTCATCAGCAGACTGCCGATACCGATTGCCGAACGCACGGTTCCGGCACGCAGACCGCCGGCCTCGGTTACGCCCAAATGCAGCGGATAATCGCAGGCTGCCGCCAGTTTCCGATAAGCGTCAATCATCATCAGGGTATTAGAAGATTTAACGCTGATTTTAAATTCGAAGAAATCATTATCTTCCAGCATTTTCGCCTGTTCCAAAGCGCTTTCGACCATGGCGTCGGCAGTCGGTTCGCCGTATTTTTCCAGCAGGCGTTTATCCAGCGAGCCGCCGTTAACCCCGATACGAATCGAGCAGCCGTTTGCCTTGGCCGCTTTGACAACTTCTTTTACGCGGTCGGCTCCGCCGATGTTGCCGGGATTAATCCGCAGGCAGGCAGCGCCGTTATCTGCCGCCAGCAGTCCGAGACGGTAATCAAAATGGATGTCGGCCACCACCGGGATACCAACGGCTTTGGTTATCTCTTTCAAAGCCCGGGCAGAAGCTTCATCCGGACAGGAGCAGCGGGTGATGTCGCAGCCGACCCGTTCCTGACGCTGAATTTGTTCAACGGTTGCCTTAACATCGGATGTCGGCGTATTGGTCATAGACTGAACCGAAATCGGGGCATCGCCTCCGACGGCAACTTTTCCTACCATAATCTGACGGGATTTGCGACGAATTATTTTTTCCATTTTACAGTCCTTTTCTTTGTTTTGCGGCGTTTTCAATTTTTCATAAATAAAAGGAAAATAGCAAGCGGGCAACCTGCTATTTTCCTGAATATGAAGACGGGCTAATGGTTTGCGTCAAGAAACTTGTCGAGTGCAATACCGGTTTTCTTGGCGGCAGAAACAACCGGCACGACTTTGCCGTCAATCAGGACTTCTACCGCGTCCACCCGGCCGACGGAAAGAATCTTGCCGCTGCCGGCAGGAACTTTGTAAGTGTCACCCGGCTGGAGCACCTTGCTGATCCACAGTTTGTCCTGGTCTTTAACTTCAACCCAGGTTTCTTTGTTAATCTTCAAAAGAACGCGGGAACCGGCCTTGGTATCAACCACGGGGGCTTTTTCGGCTTCGGCTGCGGGCTGTGCCGCTTCCGCCGGGGCAGGAGTTTCAACTGCCGGTGTTTCCGGCTGAACGGCAGGAGTTTCCGGCTCAACAAAGCTGGCTTCGCTGACCGTTACCTGCGGCGAAGATTCAACCGGAGCAGCCGTCGTCACATCAACGACGGCAATTTCATTTTCATCTGCGGGAGGAACAGTTTCGTCCAAGGTGGCAAAATCTTCCACCTGAAGCGGAAAATCATCCGCCGGCGCGGAAACATCGGTCAAGACTTCCTCGGCAACAGGTTCTTCGACGACAGCATTCTGACTCTCGTTATAGGCAAACCAGGCTGCATAGAGCAGAGCAACGGCAGCCAGACTGATTAACAGATATTTTTTGTTGGGAACGGTCGCTTCGGCCTGAGGTTCAAGCACATAAAGGTCATCAGCCTGAGCATTGGCATCGGTCTCTTCCTTAAACAGCTGAACCACGCGGGCAGAATTCAGCCCCAGAAATTCTGCATAAGTACGGATAAAACCAACCCCGTACGGCGGTTCGGGAATTTCATCATAATTACTGCTTTCAATGGCTTCCAGATAAGCCGGACGAATATAAAGCTCTTTGGCAATATCTTCGATTTTAAGGCCTTTTTTAAGGCGTGCATCATGAAGCATGCCGCCGACTTTTCCCTCATTCTCAGACATTTTTTCCTTTACGTCGGACTGAGCGGCGGGGGAAGCATTTTCCGCAGCGGTGTCTTTTTCTTTTTTGATTTCCTTTTTCACGGTTTTATCCCTTTAATGTCATTAAGTATGATTTGCGAATCTGCTGGTTATTGAACCACAGTTTTTAATAGATTTCAATACCATGGTCATAAGCATAGGCCATTAATTGCGGACGTAAAGTCCTTTTTTGAGATTTCAATAAACTTTTCACATAGTCACTGACTTCGGCGGCATTGACCGAACGAATCATCGACTTAACCCGGCCGTAAGACGACCCGGAGGCCGAAAGGTTGCGGTAGCCCAGCCCGATGAGCGCCATGGCCTCAATCGGATTGGAGGCCATTTCGCCGCAGACGGAGCAATAAACGCCGGCGGCATCCGCCTTGGCGACAATATCGCCCATCAGTTTGAGAAAAGGCGAAGAAAGAACGTCATAACGTTCGGTCAGGCGCGGATTGCCGCGATCGCAGGCAAAGGTAAACTGCGCCAGATCATTGGTGCCGATGGAAATGAAGTCGGCCTGTTTCAAAACGTCTTCCAACTGGAAAACGATTGAAGGCACTTCAATCATCAGGCCGACATTAACTCTGGAAGGGATGGGCGTGCCGCGGCGTTTTTCCTTTTCCAGTTCAATCAGCAGAGTTTCTTTGGCTTCTTCAAATTCCGAAACATCGGAAATCATCGGAAACATAACATTCAATTCTTTGCCGGCTGCGGCGCGCAGAAAAGCACGCACCTGTTTGCGCAGAATTGCCCGGCGGTCAAGCGTAATGCGAATCGAACGCCAGCCGATGGCCGGGTTCTCCTCCCCCATGGCGCTCCAGTAAGGCAACAGTTTGTCGGAACCGACATCAAGGCTGCGGAAAATAACCTTTTTGTTGCCGGCGCGATCCATCAGTTCCTTGTAATAGGAAATCTGACGCTCCACATTAGGCATCACATCGGAAGCCATAAAAGGAATTTCGGTACGATACAGACCGATGCCGTCGCAGTTGGTGGTTTCGATATAGTCCAAATCAAAAGACAGACCGACATTGAGATATAACCCGATACGCACGCCGTCAAGGGTTTTGGAGGGAAGTTTTTTCAACTCGGCCAAACGGGCCAGCAGCTTTTGCTTTTCGGCAATTTTGGCGCGGAATTTTTCCAGCACGCTTTGGTTCGGATTGATATAAACATAACCTTCGTTGCCGTCAACCGCCAGATTGTCCCCGGTTTTAATATCGTTAAACACGCCTTTGATTTTGGCAATAACCGGAATATTCAACGCTTTGGCAACAATGGCCACGTGCATGGTCGGCGTACCGTCTTCAATAATCAAACCGCGGATTTTGTTATAGTCATAATCCATCAGATCCGCCGGCCCCATGGTTTGGGCAACGACGACGATGTCCCGGCTGTTGACAACCTCGCAGGCCCGGCAATAATCGCCGCTGAGATAGTTTTGCAAACGGTCGGCCACATCGCGCAGGTCGTGCAGACGCTCTTTGAGATATTGGTCATTCGTGGCCGACAGACGGTTCCACATGTCTTCATAAGCGCGCTCGACCGCCGCTTCCGCAGTTAAGCCCGAATTAACATTGTCGGCAATTTTTTTATACCAGCCTTTGTCTTTGGCAAACATCCGATAAGCATCAAGAATGTCAACATGTTCGCCGATGCCGAGTTTGGTGGCGTTCAGCTTTTCATCCAGGTCGGCGTTCATCTGCCGGTGGGCGGTTTCCAAACGCTGCAGTTCTTTTTCTTTGTCTTCGGCAAAAATTTTGCTGACAGCCTGACGGCGGCGGTGAATAATCGCCTGTCCCAGCCCATAGCCTTTGCTCAGACTGATTCCCTTGATGCGTTCCCGTGCGGTCAGTCCGCGTTCTTTAATCAGCGTTTTTTTATAATTGGAAACCTCTTCGGAAGAGAAAACCCCAGACAAAACCATGGCAACGGTTTCCAGAATTTCGATTTCAGTCTGCGAATATTCGTAAACCTCTTTTTTCTGCACGACCAAAACGCCGATGGCCCGGTTCCAGCGAATCAACGGAACGCCGAGAAAGGCATGATAAGCATCTTCCCCGAGTTCGGCTTTGTAGGCAAATTTCGGATGTTTGGCAGCATCGGCCGATGATAAAGAGCGGTTGTTTTTGGCCACTTCGCCGATCAGCCCTTCACCGAAACGGATAGTCAGCTTGTGTTCGGCAGTTTCGTTCAGGCCGTATGAGGCAAAAAGCTCCAGATAATTGTCATCGACGGCAAAATAAACGGAAGCCGCGTCAGAAGAAGTCTGCTCGGCAATAATACGGATGATTTTAGACAGCTTGACGGGGACTTCATCGGGGCTTTCAGTAACCTGACGCAATAATTTCAGAATGTCCATAGCCTGGTTAATGGCGGGTGACTGCATAATTTTATCCAATTGCCTAAAAAAAATTCAACTTGATTTTTTATATAATATCTATATCTTTTCATCAAGAATAATCTTATTTTATTTTAATAATTAACAGAGAAAATTATGAGTAACAATTATCAAAAAGGCGACCGCGACACCAGACCGTGGGGAACATGGGAAGTTCTGGACGCGGGCGACGGTTTCTGCGTTAAAAGAATCTGCGTAACGCCGGGAAACATCCTTTCCCTGCAGTCACACAACTTCCGCGACGAGCACTGGATTATCATCAAAGGCGAAGCCGTTGTCACCCTGGGCGAGGACAAGCTGTTCAAAAAAGCCAATGACGCCGTCTTTATTCCGGCCAAAACCAAACACCGGATTCAAAACGACACGAACGACATGATGGAATTCATCGAAGTTCAAACCGGAGACAATCTGGACGAGAGCGACATTATCCGTTATGAGGACTCTTACGGACGAGCCGGCAAATAACTGGCCGCCCGCAAGAAAACAAACAAAATAAAACCTCTGCTTTGCCGCAGAGGTTTTATTTACGGGAAAAGCTTCAGGGACGGCGCTCCCACAATTCGTTAAACAGCGGGCTGCCGGACTGATCCATCCATTCAAACATAACCATTTCACGGGTCACCACGTCCACACCGTTGCGCAGCAGACGCTGAACGCCCATAACGCTTTGCATGCCGTTGCGCGATGAACTGCTGTCAGCAACCACAAAGACATTATATCCGGCCTCGGCAAAATCAATCGCCGTCTGGAGCACACAAAGGTGCGTTTCCAGTCCGGCAATAATCAGCTGTTTTTTGCCTGATTTTTCGATAGCGCGGCGGATATTGTCATTTTTGTAGCAGGAAAGCGTATCTTTTTCAAAATAGGCACCGTCATCGCCCAAAACATTTCGCAAATCAATCATGGTCGGGCCGAACTTGCTGCGATCCTGCTCGGCAATCAGAAAGGGGATACTCAGTTTTTTGGCAACATTCAGCAGCGACGCGCAGCCGTTGATTACTTCGCGGGGGCTTTCCTGCGCCGGGGCTAAGTTCTCCTGCACGTCAATAATGAGCAGGATTGAATCGTTTTTATTCATCAACATGGCAGTGACTTTCATTTATGGTTGACTAACTTTATAAAATACATGATACTGCAAGAAATTAAAATAGACCAGAAAAATAAGAAGAACTACCATGAATTTTTTAGAATTAGGCTTAAGCCCCAAGACCGTACAGGCCATTGACGAATTCGGCATCACCGAACCGACGACGGTTCAGGCTGACGTTATTCCCTCCATTTTACAAGGAAAAGACGTTTTTACGATTGCTCCGGCCGGCTGCGGCAAAACGACGTCTTATGTCTTTCCGCTGATTGATTTGATTTCCGACGGCAAAGGCAAACAGAGAAACATTCTGATTATCACCGCCGATTCAGAGCAGTCGGTGGTTGCTTCCGACCGGATGGCGATTTTCAACAAATATCATGAAATCAACGAAGCGACAATTAAGGATAAAGACGAAGACATTGACAATGAAGCCAATGTAATTATCGGGTCGCCGGATTTGCTGGTGGAACTGGTCGGCGAAGACAAGCTTGACCTGACGAAAACCAATATTCTGGTGGTGGACGACATTAATTTAATCAAAAAGAAAAAACAGCTGGGCAATCTGGAAAAAATTCTGGAAATTCTGCCGGCAGACAAACAGAACATTGTTTACACCAACCGCCGCTCCAAAGAGACACAGGGCATTTTGGACAAGATTCTGAAAGCGCCGGAAGAAATCAAAGTTGACAAAGCCAAAGAGCAGGAAGCCGAAATGACGGCGCAAAGCGCGGTTCCGGCCAAAGCGGCAAAAACTTCGGGCAGCAGCCACAATCGCCAGCCGGTTGCCGACAACGAGGCTTTGGAACTGGTGAAAAAATATAACAGTTTTAACGGCAAAACTCCGAATTTTTTAATTAACAAAGGCTTGGTGGTTAATATTGATTAATAAAAAAAGCACCTTGAAAGGTGCTTTTTTTATAACTTATTTTACCAGGGAATGTTTGTCCCCTGAATACATTTGCGGGAATCCTGCGCGCAGGTTTCGGTGCGGTTCAAATCGTGCATCCGGTGGCGTTTGGGCGTAAATTCCCCGGCTTCGACACACCCCCACAACAACAAAAGTGCAAAAAAGGCAAATATTTTTTTCATCCGGTTTCCTTTCTAAAAGATGAGACGGAAGCAGGTATAGACAATCAAAAGCATCATCAGGCGGGCAATATGGCGCAGCCAGGGACTCCGCTCATAAGCGGCCGCACTCCGCCAGACGGCCAGCACCATTGAAATGTTGTAGGCCACAAAGACAAACAGACTGGTGAGATAGCAGACGGTGTAAACGACGATGCCGGTATCCATGGTAAGCGGATTGAAATAAACCGTAAAATATTTATAGATGCTGACCCCGGCCAGTTTAGGCGCCAGCAGGCTGCCGAACAGCTTGACGACAAACAGCCCCAAGAGCGTTCCCATGACGCCGTATTTCCAGAAAGTATCACGCAGGCCGAACTCACCGGCAATTAATTTTTTATACATATAAAAAAAATCCCACCGTAAATGACACGTTTATTGCCTAGTATAGTGGGATATTTTTGCAAATAAGGCAAGAAAATTATCTGACTTTTTAGCAGTTCGCCACATTGACGGCCAGACCGCCGAGCGAGGTTTCCTTGTATTTGTTGTGCATGTCGCGCCCGGTGTCAAACATGGTTTTAATCACGCTGTCGAGCGAAACGACGTGCTGGCCGGTTCCGCGCAGGGCCAAACGGGCGGAATTGACCGCTTTGATAGCTCCCATGGCATTGCGCTCGATACAGGGAACCTGAACCAAGCCGCTTAACGGGTCGCAGGTCAGTCCGAGATTGTGTTCCATGGCAATTTCGGCAGCATTTTCAACCTGTCTGTTGCTGCCGCCCATTGCGGCAACCAAACCGGCGGCAGCCATGGAGCAGGCGACACCGACTTCGCCCTGGCAGCCGACTTCGGCGCCGGAAATGGAGGCATTGGTACGATAGAGGCTGCAAATTGCCGAGGCGGTCAAAAGGAAGACTTTCACGCCTTCATCTACTTTATAAGGTGATTTGACATGGGCAAAACGCTCATAATAGCGCATGACGGCAGGAATAATTCCGGCCGATCCCATGGTCGGTGCGGTTACCACCTGGCCGCCGGAAGCATTTTCTTCGGCAACGGCGAAACCCCAAAGATTAATCCAGTCAATCATATCCAGCGGATCATAATCATTGTTGATAAATTTTTCTTCCAGCCGCTGATAAAGTTTGTGGGCACGGCGTTCAATGTTCAGACCGCCGGGCAAAATGCCCTGAGCTTTCATTCCGCGCTCAAGCGAATGCTGCATCACCCGGTTGATTTTGGCTATGCCCGCTTCCACTTCTTCTGCCGGACGCAGAGCCGTTTCATTGGCCATAACCAATTCGGCAATGGTCAGATTATGTTTTTCGCAAAGCGTCATCAACTGACTGCAGCTTTCAAAGTCGTAGGGCACCTTATAGGGCTCGCGTTCGCTGCGGGAAGCCATTTCATCCTGACGGGCAACGGTTCCGCCGCCGACCGAAAAATAGACCTCATTCAGCAAAACCCGGCCGTCAGCGTCCAGCGCTTTGAAACGCATGCCGTTGGAATGTTCGGGCAGAAATATTTCCTTTTCAAAAACAACGTTTTTATCCAAATCGAAAGGAATGGCACGCTCCTGCCCGAGGTGGAGAATTTTATCGCGTTCGACAGCATTAACATAAGGAATTTCAGGGTCGATGGCTTCGGCCTCCAGGCCCATCAGCCCGTAGACAATTGCCTTGACCGTTCCATGACCGAAACCGGTCAGAGCCAGAGAGCCGTATAAGGTTACCTCAACTTTGGCAACTTTCTCGAACAGATTTTCTTTACGCAGGTTATCCAGCCAGCGTTTGGCCGCCCGCATCGGGCCGACAGTATGCGAACTCGACGGGCCGACCCCTATCGAGAAAATCTCAAAGAAGCTGTAATACATATCTAAAAATTATCCTCAATCCATATATAGTTTTTGACGCCGAGCTCGTTTTGAACTTTGGCAATATACTGGGATTCTTTACCCCATTTGGTATATTTATCAATAAAAGCTTTGGCTTTTTCCGACGATTTTGACAACTGGACTTCAATCGTCTCTTTCAGCATGGCGTAAACAACATCATGGAACTTGTCAAAATTGATGTGCAGCTTATGCTCATCATCAAACCAGAAGGCTCCGTTATCATGCAGGAAGTTAAAATGAATCAGTTCCCCGACACGATGGGCTTCCAACGGCTGCGCTTTCAGAAACAGGCGGTAAGCGACCCAGGTGGTGTAAATTTTCTTTAAAGTTTCCTCGTCAATTACACCGGCTTTGACATATTCAGGCATAAAGGCGATGGAGACAACGTCGGCCTTTTCTTCTTCAACGGTGCTTTTATAAAGTCCGAGAGCGCGCTGATATTCATTGTCCGGCCCGAGGGAATGCCCGTTTTCGTGGCCGATGACAAACAGGTGATCAGCCTCCAAATCAAAATATTTATGCAGTTCCGGCGCAACCAGACGCTCAAGCAGTTTCCGGTTGCGTTCGGGATCGCCGCTCATACGTACCTGACGGTGATAAGCATTGCGGCGACCGCCGCCGGTTTTAATTGCCAGTTTGTCGTTGTTAGGCAGATTCTGCGCCGTGGTAATGGCGCCGCGGCACTGGGCATAATCTCCGGTCAGGGCAACAACATCAACGTCAACCATGGTTTGTTTCAATTCACCGGCGTCGGAAACCGACTGATGATATTGTCCGGCATAAGGCATTAATTTGGCCAGTTCCGGCATATGCTGCTTAAACTTGAGAATCAGATCCGTGCCTTCTTTGTTAATAATGCCGACGCGCACACCGAGCATATCTTTGGGATTGACCTCAATCTGATGTTGGTTCAGAAGTTCCAGCAAAGCGGGATTGTCGTAAACGGTCGGGGTCAGTTCATCGTCATAGCTTTCACGGCCGAGAGTAAATTCCAGCTGGTTGTTGTTTTGCAGCACGGCCCAATGCTTGTCCGCCAGCATGTCCATATCTTCGTTGTTTTGCAGCAGGGCCTGCGCCTGCCAGCCGAGATAATCTTTAAAATCTTCATCGGTGGTATAATGGGCGGCAACTTCGATTTCATTGGCCGCTTTGGAGAAAGCATCCTTGAAATATTCGGTATAGTCAATCGCCTTCAGGTTTTTGCCGTCGCGGCGCACCATGGTGCGCACGCTCAAAATCTTTTTGACTTCGTCGATTTTGCCTTCGTTGACCATTCGGGTCAAAATCTCATGGAACTCTTCAACCCCCAAATCCGCCGGATAAAAATTGCGTCCTTTGGCTCCTTTGATGCCTTTGAAAATTTCGACCGGTTCCAGGTCAATACCGTTGTGTCCTTCCACACCGTGGAAAGAGGTGAAAAGTTTGAGCGCTTTGGCGGCATAAGTACTGTTTTGGGCAGCTTCTTCCAAGGCTTTTTTCATCGGCAGGTTCATCTCGTGATCCTGCTCCATCGCCACATCGTCAAAAATTTTGGCGGCAGCAACCAGATGTTCCAAAGCCTTTTTATTGCCTTCGGTCAGATTTTTATAGCCGGCAAAATCTTTGGAAACCAGTTTTACCCTGCGCATGCGGTTATTTATGATATCGTCCAGCTGCGCCTCGCTCAAAGCAATTTCGTATCCGTTAATCTTCATCATTTATCTCCACGGTTCTAAAACGATAGACCTTTATGTTATTTGACCAATAGCTGGGATTAAACCCGGCCTTTACTTTTAAATTCTTCAGAAATTCAGCCTTATCGGGAAGCTCTTTCCAGACAGAAGGCAAGAACAGTCCCTGACGGTCGCCGTCGCGGATAATCAGGCCGTCAATTCCCGGCCTGATGCGATTCAGCAAATCAGATTCATCCCAGTAAGGCACTCGCTCAAAGCCGGTCAGAAGTGAAATTGAAAAGCGGGTGCGGGAGAGTTCTTCTTCCGTCAGCGGCGAAAAACGTCCGTCTTCCATTGCGGCGCGATACGCATTTTCGGCCAAATCATGAGCAACGGCGACATGGGGAACCACCGTTCCGACACAACCGCGCAATTCTCCGTTTTGCTTCAGCGTTACAAAAGAAGCGCCTTTATCAAAAAGTTCGTTGCCGTAATCTTTTCGCGCGGGCGAATAGTGTTTGTGCCGAACCGCTTCGGCAAGCGAACGGCTGACAATTCGGCGCAACTGGTCTTTATAAGCCGCGGCAAACAATTTTAAATTCTCGGTTTCCCGTTCCAGCGGCGACAGTTTCGGTTTGGACGCCGGTTTTTCTCCTTCGCCAAAGCTCCAGGCTCCGTAGCCGACAACGCGCTGTTTGTCGCCGGACGTATCGCCGGAATTGAGCAGTTCAAGCATTTCCGGACGCAAAGCGGCTTCTTTGGCTATCAGCAGTGCGGCATTAATGCCGTCGGCCCCGCAGGACATGTGGTTTTCCAGTTCCGCCTGATTATTGGCAACCATATCGGCCGTGCGGCCGTCCAGTTCCCTGGCGGTTTCGTAATCGTTGTAATGAGACAGGTCTGCCGAAACGACCAGCAGCGTATCGTCTCTTTCGACCAGAGGCTCCAGAGCCTGCGCCAAAAGCCCGGGATCGACCTCTCCGTAAACGACAGGAATAATCTTAAATTTTTTCAAAACTTTTTGCAGAAAAGGCAGCTGCACTTCCAAACTGTGTTCTTCCTTGTGGGGATGATCATCAATTTTAAATCCCGGCAAAGCGGCAAGCTGCGCGGTCAACTCCCGGTTAACCGGAACGGCGCCCAGCGGGGTGGCAAAGAAATCGGCCGAAGGGAGCGCCGCTCCCCGAAAAGCAACACGGTGAGACGGCCCGAGCAAAATAACGTTTTTGATTTTGGCGGCATATTTTTGCAGACGGCCGTAAGCTTTAGCCGCCGTTGAAGCCGAATAAACATAACCGGCATGCGGCACAATCAGAATTCGGGGCTGGTAATCCAACGGCGAAGCGGTATCCGCCAGATAATGCTCTACTTCGCTGTCCAGCCGGTCTTTGTCGGCGGAATAGAATATGCCGGCAACCGCCGGGTTACGATATCGGGCCAATTCATCCTCCTTGGGCTGATAATCGGTGATGAGCCGGGAATTTGACGAGACATGCGCTCTCAGGCTGCAATAATTCAGCCACAGCACAGCAATACCCAGCAGCGCAATTATGATATAATGCGTCCGCCGTTTATAATCAATGTCGGAATTGTCTTTCATGCTCTACCCCTCTGGATGACCGGCCGTTGGACTATAAGCATAAAAGAAGTCCTTTAATATTTTGCTAATATCAGCGTCTTTTTGCGTTCTTTCTTGCCGCCAAAGCTTTCAACGTGTTTACGTTGACACGGGCAATATTGTTCTTATGCGTCAAAATAACATAGGAATATGGTTTCAGGGCATAAGAACTGCCGGGCTCAAACTGTTGCACGCGGGAGGCAAATTCTTCCTGGGAACTGTCGAAAACCAGCTGCCACTTACCGCCGCCCGGAGGCGTCGGAAGTTTATAGTCAACGGTATGATAGTTGTCTCCGGAAACCATAATCATAAAATCGTCATCCCGGGGTTTGCCTTTATTATTGCTACCGTTGAGCATATAAGCGCCGGTTTTGGCATGATAGTAATTCCAATCGGAGCCTTCCATTTCCCTGCCATCCGGCCGCAGCCAGGTAATGTCTTTCGCCCCGTTGGCTTCAACCACCTGGCCGTCAAAAAGCTGTAGATCGCTGAAAACGGGGTGGCGGCTGCGAAAGGCGTTTAACCGGCAGATGTTTAAAAACAGGCGGCGTTTGCGCGGCGGCAGTTCGTCCCAGTTCAGCCAGACGGTCGCATCATCAATACAATAAGGATTATTGTTGGGGTCGGAATAACCGCGTTCATCACCGTTGCGGATCAGAGGTATCCCTTTGCTGAGAATGTTAAAAGCGATATCGCTGTTGGCCCGGCGGAACAATTCCTCTTCATTATATGACTTGGCGTAAATATCAGGACTGCCGTCCCGCCCTTCCTCCCCGTTAGGATAGGTGTTTTTCGGGTGCTGATAGGCGCCGAGCAGACTGAAACCGTCATGACTGCGTCCGGTTCCGATGACAGCGCTTTCATTGGTGTGAGGATCAACATTCGAAGAACCGGCAACCTGATTGCCGAATTGTCCGAGCAGACCGTTGCGGCTGCTGAAAAATTCACCGACAAAGTTTTTGCGGCTGTCGCTCCATTCCTTGACGCCGGGAACCAACGCCGCAAACCGCCCGCTGTAATTTCCGCCCATCGCGCTCCAGGGTTCCACATACATTTCCATACCCAGCTTTTGGGTGGCAAAGCGCAATTCCTGAATAAAGGCTCCGTCCTCCTGAAAACGTCCGTAATTATCCAATGCATTGTCGCCGCCCAAATCCCAGCGGATGCCGTCCACGCCCAGTTTGTGCATCAACAGGAGATAATTATGCAAAATGCCGCGGCCGGCCGGCGAATCAAGATTAAAGTTATTGTCGCAGCCGGTACTGTTCATAAAACGCCCGCGGTTGTCTCCGTCCGGCCGATAATAATTCGGGCTGTCCAGCAATTTAAATGACAGGGACTGATTACGTTCTCCGGTGGCGGCGTGTTCGCCGGTATGGTTAAAAACAGCGTCCACCGTCACTTTTATTCCCGCCTTATGCAGTTCACTGACGGCAGCGGCAAAATCTTCCCAATTGCCGTAACGGGGATCGACCGCAAAAAAGCAATAAGGATTATAACCCCAACTGTCGGTCCGCCCTTCCCGTTTTTGAATCTGGCGGCCGCAGCAGGTCGGAGCTATCGGCATCAGTTCAATATTATTAACCCCGAGACGTTTGAAATAGTTCAGGGTCCATGAATCGCCCAGACCGGACAATTTGCCGCGTTTTTCCCGGGGGAGCATGGTATTCAGGTGAGAAAAGTTTTTGATATGGGTTTCATAAATGATGTCTTTGGCAATCGGAAACGACGGGCGTTTCTGCAAATGGGGATATTTTTCCGGATCAAATATCCGTTTCATGTCCACCACCACCGATTTAGGCATAACCGGAGCGCTGTCGTGCGAATTTTCGATATCAAGCAACGGAGAAGTCCACTCGTCCATGGTCTTGCTGACTTCAAAACCGTAAGGGTCAACTGCCAGTTTGGCCGGGTTAAAAAACAAACCGCGCGAGGGATCATATTCTCCATACGCGCGGTATCCATATTTTTGTCCGGGTTTAACGGCGGGGACTTCCGCCGTCCAGACATTATCGTCCCCCTTGTTCATTTTTATGCGGATTTCTTCTTTTTCATCCGGGGAAAACAAGCAGAGCTCCATTCCCGCGGCATGTTCCGACTGAACGCGGAAAACCGTTTTGTCTTTATGGTATTGAGCTCCGAGAAAAGGATAATCGGCCATTATGTCACCTGAAAAATTGTCTGTTAAAAAGAATGAATTCATCTTAGCGTTTTTTAGACAATTTTTCAAGCCTTATTTGTCTATTTAATCAGCTTCAGCGTGTGGTAAAAATCTTCAAAATTGTTGAAATAGACAATCTTGGTATCCGGGGCTCCTTCATCTCCCCAAATTGAGCGCCCTATGCGTACCGGGAGGGCATTGGCGGCTTCGGCCGATTTGCTGTCCATCGGGCTGTCACCTATCATCCATACACGTTCAGGAGTAATGTCCGCCGGAGCCAACAGACCGTCAAGAGTGTAATAAATCTGCTCGGGATAAGGCTTGTCGCGGGAGGCCTCATGACCGCAGACGACACGGGAAAACAACTGCGGATCAAACAACAGCGGCAGTTCTATTTCCATCAGACGCCGGTCTTTGTTGCTCATAATCATCATCGGAATTCCGCGGGCATGAAAAAAAGCCAGAACATCGCGCACGCCGGGAAAGGTGCTGATATGGCTGCGAACCTCACGCTTATAGATTTCAGCATAACGTTCGTAAGCGGCAACGGCATTTTCAGCCCCGAAGACAAGCGGAAAATTATCGCGAAAAGACAAATCCAGATTACGGCGGCTTTTAACCGCCTCCCAGTCAGGCAGGCCGTATTCCTTCAAAACCCGGTTGACGGACAGAACCAACGTGCTCCGGCTTTCGGCCAGCGTGTTGTCCCAGTCAAAAATAACATATTCCAGTTTTGATAAATCCAGCGTCATGGTTTCCTCTCGGGATATATAGATAAGTTCTCTTCGGCGATTTAAAAGGGCCGCAGATATGAAAAGCCCTGCCGAAGCAGGGCTGGTTTTATCTGTTTTCCAACAGCGCTGTATTCAACGCCGGTTTTTTATGGGTCAGGATACTGATAACCTTGACCAATTCGTTTTTCAGTTCCTGGCGGGTGACCACAATATCAACCATACCGTGTTCACGCAGATATTCGGCGCGCTGGAAACCTTCCGGCAGTTTTTCGCGAATCGTCTGTTCAATCACGCGGGCCCCGGCAAAACCGATAATGCAGCCTTTTTCGGCAATGTGAACATCGCCCAGCATGGCAAAAGAAGCGGAAACGCCGCCGGTGGTCGGATCGGTCAGAACCGAAATATAAGGAATACCTTTTTCCTTCACCTGATTAATCGCCGCCGTGGTACGGGCCATCTGCATCAGGGACAAAATACCCTCCTGCATGCGGGCGCCGCCGGAGGAAGCGACAATAATCAGCGGGTAATTATTGCGGGCAGAAACTTCAGCCGCTTTAACTATTCCCTCGCCGACGGCCATTCCCATAGAGCCGCCCATAAAAGAGAAATCCATTGCGGCGACGACGCAGGGAATGCCGCCGATGTCGCCCTGGGCAACACGGATGGCATCATTGCTTTCGGTTGATTTGCGATAAGCCTTAAGACGGTCGGTATATCTTTTGGTGTCCTTGAATTTGAGCGGATCTTCCTTAACCTTGGGCAGAGCGATTTCATTAAACTCGCCGTCAAAAAGCATTTTCAGCCGTTTGTCAACATAGAGACGCAGATGATGGCCGCAGGAAGTGCAGACATACAGGCTTTTCTTCATTTCCTTGGAGAAGAGCATTTGACCGCAAATCGGGCATTTGACCCACAGATTGTCGGCAATCTCTTTCGGGGTGACTTTTTTTATTTTCGGACGTACGAAATCAGTTAACCAGTTCATGTTTATACCATTTCAGTTATTTGGTTTCAGCAGCTTCGCCGGTCTTCGGCTTACGGGAGAAAGCGGCCTTTAACCTTTCTTTTATTGTCGGTTTGGGTTTAGCGGCTTCGGCGGCCTTAAAGCTGTCCAGATTGGACTGCAGCCCCGAAACCTTTTCAACCAGTTTCTGCTGTTCTTTGCTCAGTTTTTTGTTTTGCTTAACCTGTTGACGCAACGCCTTGCGCACCGGGGCATAAGACATCCACATCCATACCAGGCCGAGAATAAAGCCCAACAGAATGAAGAAAACAACCGCCACGCTCAAAGATACGGTTATTTCAAAGTAAAAAGGCCAGAGGTCAAACGTCGCCAAATCATTATTCACGAATGCAAAAATCAGAATAACAATCAATATCGGCAAGCCTATCAACAGTTTCATAAAACCCATGTTCCAGCCCTTTCGCTAAAATTTCGGAATTATTTTTTCGGATTCAGCAATTCATGCAGTTGTTTTCCGGTTTTAAAATGAGGAATATTGCGTTCTTCAACCTGAACCTGTTCGCCGGTGCGGGGATTTTTGGCAACCCGGGGCGTGCGTTTACGAATCGAAAAAGCGCCAAAGCCGCGGAACTCGACACGTTCTCCGGCCGCCAGAGAGCTGATGATTTTATCAAATACGACGGCAACGATACGCTCAACGTCTTTCAGCATTAAATGGGGATTTTTATTGGCAATTCTTTCAATTAATTCAGATCTAGTCACGATAATACCTCTTTATTTTCCTTTTATTGTTATCAGCAGATAAGTTATCCGCTTTTATTCCATAAATCAATATCGCAATTTGGTAAAATGCAAAAATTTTATTATGAGTTATCCCATATTATTATTCCGGTTTCAGGAGGCCAGATGCTCAACGCCGACCGGCGTTTTGTCATTGCCGAGCTGAATATCTTCAATCCGGTCAATCCGGCGGGAAATCTTTCCGGAAGAAACCTTGATGTCGCCGATATCGCGCGAAGCCATGTCAAAATGCTTGCTCAGGCTCTCAATGCGGTCATCAAGCCGGGAAATGTCTTCAGTCAGGCTGCCGACTTCTTTCTGAATAACGCCGGCCATTTCCCGCATACGGGCGTCTTTTAATACCGCGCGCACCGTATTAAGTGTGGCCATCAGCGTGGTCGGCGAAACAATCCAGACTTTGGAACGGTAGGAGACTTCAACCACATCGGTAAAATTGGAATGCAGTTCGGCGTATATGGATTCCGAGGGCAGAAACATCAGGGCAGATTCCGCGGTTTCGCCGGGAATAATATATTTCTCGGAAATATCTTTAATATGCTTCAGCACCGAAGCACGGAAAAAACGCTCAGCCTCAACCTTTTCGCGGTCGGTTTGGGCATTGCGGAGCGCCTGATAGCTTTCAAGCGGAAATTTGGAGTCAATCACAATCATTCCCGGCGGATTGGGCAGATTCAGCACGCAGTCGGCGCGTTTCTGATTACCGAGCACAACCTGAAAAGCATAAGCCGAGGGCGGCAAAGCCGAAGTGACGAGGTCATTCAGCTGAATCTCGCCGAAAGCGCCGCGCGCCTGCTTGTTGGAAAGGACTTCCTGCAGCGAGACGACCTGCTCCGACAAACTGGAAATCTTCTGCTGGGCAACATCTATCTTGGCCAGACGTTCACGCAGGTCGTGCAGCGTTTCCGTCGTTTTGGCGGTTGACTGCTGCAATCCGTCGCCGACGCTTTTGGTAACGGCCAGCAGCTTTTCATCCATTATTTTCAACACCGACAGTTTCTGCTCGTTTATAGCTTCGGCAATACGGTTCTGAGAATTCTGATTATTTTCCGACAGCTGGGTCAGACGTCCGGCCAGCTCGGCCTGACCGCGAAACAGCGTATCCGCCAACGAAGACAACTCTTTTGAAGCACCTCGCCGCAGCAAAACAATCATATTGCCGAGCAGCAAGATGACGACCAGTCCTCCGAGCAGTCCCTCCCAGGGCAGATAAAAACTTCCGACGGTCATGGCTTTCCTTTAATTTTCCGGCAAATTGCGCCCCATGGCCAGGAACTTGGCCGTGCGCTGCTTTTTCAATTCGTCACCGCTCAACGGCAGCAGCTCCTTCAAATGTTTAAGAATGCTGTCGCCAACCTTTTCAATAGTGGTTTTGGGGTCGCGATGGGCGCCGCCGACCGGCTCTTTGATAATCTCGTCAATCACGCCGAATTTACGCAAATCCTGCGCGGTGAGTTTCAACGCTTCGGTCGCCTCCTGAACTTTATCGGCCGAACGCCACAAAATGGAAGCGCAGCCTTCGGGAGAAATAACCGAATAAATTGAGTGTTCCAGCATCAGAATCCGGTTAGCCGTGGCAATGGCAATGGCACCGCCGGAACCGCCCATACCAATAACGATTGAGATAATCGGCACATGAATCTGCAAGCATTTTTCAATTGATGAAGCAATTGCCTCGGCCTGACCGCGGGCTTCGGCGTCGATGCCCGGGAAAGCGCCGTCGGTATCGACGAATGCGATAACCGGCATATTGAATTTGTCAGCCATATCCATCAGGCGCTGTGCCTTGCGATACCCTTCCGGCTTGGCCATACCGAAATTATGTTTCATACGGGTTTCAAGATCAGAGCCCTTTTCCTGTCCGATGACAACGACGGAAATATTCTTAAAGCGGCCGATACCGCCGATCATAGCCTCATCGTCGCCAAACAGGCGGTCGCCGCAGAGCGGGGTAAAATCTTCAATCAGGGCATGAACATAATCCAGACAGTGCGGGCGCTGGGGATGGCGGGAAACCTGAAGTTTCTGCCAAGGGGTCAGGTTAGCGTATGTCAGCTTGACCTGTTTTTCGAGTTTTTGTTCCAAACGGTTAACCTCCTGGGCGATATCGACATCCTGGTCTTTGGCCAAGAGTTTTAAACTTTCAATCTTAGCTTCGATTTCAACGATATTTTTTTCAAAATCCAAAACCAATGTATTGTTATTACTCATGGTGTTTTTTCTCTTTATAAATTTAGTCCTGCTGGTTTCTTAGCACAAAAATTTCAAAATTTCGACTATTATTTTTGTTTGTTGTTGATTTATCGCCCCTAATATCCCAAAGCAGGGCGTTTTGCAAAGATTTTAATTGAAATCTGCCGCAGATGGAATAGTATAAAGGGCAGATTTTGTTTATTAACCGGGAGTTTCCGTTCGTGTTAGCTTTAGCTTTTTTTGCCTCGGTCTTTTCAACTTTCCTGTGGTTGATTTATATGTTCATGTATTTGAAAGACAAGCTCGGCGGCATGAGTTTCGGCAGTTTGGGACTGTCGGACATTTCCTTGTATATCGCGCTGCTGGTGCTGCCGGTTCTCGTCTTGTGGATGATTTTCGGTTACGTGACCCAATATCTGAACTTCCACCGTCTGAACGACAATATGTACAGTTTGTTTAAACAGATGAAAAAGAATCTGGAATATACGGATTTAATCGCACGGATTATGCTGGAAGCCGAACAAAACGGCAAAGACGGTTTCATTCTCAATAAATTTGACCTGTTCATAACCGACATGAACGAACTGCTGGCCGAAATTATTCAGCGCGGGGCACTGGCTGCGCCCGAGCAGATAGATTCCCTGTGGGCCAAAACTCGCAACGGCGCCAAATGGGCATTCGGCAAAGTAATTATCGAAATTGACGCCAATCAGGGCAATTTCGGCAGCCGTCTGGTTCTCAAGGCCCAAAACGACAAAGTTTTGGCAGGGACAATTCTGGAATTTTGCGCCCGATATCAAAATCTGCTCGGCATTTTGGAAAAACATGACAAAGAGCGCATTTTTCTGACAATGGTCGAAACCGGAGTTTACGGCAAGGTCTATTCCATTCTTGCCCCCTGGGGCGAGCAAATCCGCCGCAAGCGCGACTTCGGCGACCTCAGGGAGGAAAATGAGGAAACTTCACTGGAACCACGCCGGTTCAGCGGGCTTTCCGCTTCTGCTCCGGCAACGGAAGAAAGAGAACCTTTACGCCGCGAACTCAGACCTCAGCAAGAAAACTCTTCTTTTGCCGCCGTTTCGCAAACGGAAGACGGCGACCGTAAATCGTTTATGGATATGTTCAATCCGTTTAAGCACCGCAGCCGGCCCCAAGAAGAACCGGAAACGAACGGCGACAGAGATCCCTTTTCAATGGCTCTGGAACGCAGTTTCGGCACGGCGGAAACCGACAGTGAACCGCAAACGCCGTTTGTTGACGTGCGACATGACGACGACGCCATGCCGGCGCCGGTTATCACCCGCCGTGAAGAAGAAAGAGACGACAAGGAAAGAAGCCGCTTTGCCGAAGAAAGGAAACCAGCCGTCGAAGACATAAGAAAGCAGCCGACTTTTTCGAGCATGGAGGAAACGGAAATCGGCTTTACCAATACACAGAAAACTCTCAACTCCCTCAAACGGGAATGGGAGGAGATGACCGGCATTCAGCCGCGGGCGGAGGCCAAACCGGAGACGGAAACCGCTTACCCGGCAGAAACGAGGAAATCCCGACTGACACAGGCAAAAGACGAAGATTATGCATATCCCTTCAGCGGATGGACGGATGAGGACAATTACAATAAATAAAAAAATCCGCCTTTGGCTGCTGAGCGGTCTGTTGCTGCTGCCGTTTCCGGCAACGGCTGAGATTCTGCCGCAGATTGCCCTGTATCATCATCCCAAATACGAACATGATTTTACCCATTTCGACTATGCCGACCCGCAGGCGCGCAAAGGCGGGCGAATCGTGATGCCGGAATATGGCGGTTTTGACAATTTCAATCCGTTTATCTTTAAAGGAAATGCTACGCCGCAGGTGGCCAATCTGAGTTTGGACAGTCTGGGCATTGTTCCCGCAGACGATCCGGCGACGGTTTATCCATTGGTTGCAAAGGCCTTTGACTTGCCGGAAGACAATTCGTATGTCGGCTTTCTGCTGGATGAACGGGCCAAATTTCAAGACGGGACGCCGATTACCGCCGATGACGTTATTTTCAGCTACAAGGCTCTGACAGAAAAAGGACAGCCGCTTTATAAGGTTTATTATGCAGATGTGGAGCGGGTGGAAAAAATTAATCCGCGGGAAGTGCGCTTTTATTTCAAAAAAGGTTCGCAGAACAAAGAACTGCCACTGATTTTGTCACAAATAAAAATTTATTCGGCCAAAGACTGGGAGGGGCTTGACTTCAGCAAACCGTCACTGCGCATTCCGCTCGGCAGCGGCCCTTACCGATTGGAAAAATATGAACCGGGACGGTATCTGGTTTTCCGGCGGAATCCGGATTACTGGGCGAAAGATTTGCCCAGCCGCAAGGGCTTTTTTAACTTTGACGAAGTTCGTTTTGACTATTATCAGGATACGACTGTCACTTTGCAGGCCCTGTTTGCCGGCAGTATAGACGTACGGGAAGAATATATTGCCAAAATCTGGGTTACCGGATATGACAACCGTCCGGTTAAAGAAGGCAGGATAATCAAACAGGAAATGGCTCATAATAACGCGGCCGTGCTGCAAATGTTTGCTTTCAACCTGCGCAAGCCCCAATTTCAGGACCGGCGTGTCCGACAGGCGATTACACTGGCTTTTAACTTTGACTGGGCCAACGATAAACTGTTTTATAACCAGTACCGGCGCCTGTACAGTTATTTTACCAATACGGGCATGGAAGCGACCGGCCTGCCGCAAGGAAAAGAACTGGCAATTTTGAACAGATACCGGCGGCAGTTGCCGGACGAAGTTTTTACAACGGTTCCGGCAAATCCGCGGCACAAAGACTTCAAGGAAACACGGCGGCACCTGAAGGAAGCCGTCAAGTTGCTGCGGGCAGCCGGATATGACTTTGTAAACGGAAAAATGACCAATCTGAAAACCGGGGAACCGCTGGCATTTGAAGTTTTAAGCAATTCGGCCAACGGCAACACCTTTACACGGGTGATGCTGCCTTTTATCAATAATCTGGCCAAAATCGGCATCAAACTGACTTTTCGCAATTTGGAAGTAAATATTTTTAAAAACCGGCTGGACAATTTTGATTTTGACATGGCGATTATCTCCTACGGCGTCAGCCGCCTGCCCGGCAACGAACAGGCCGAAATGTGGGGCAGCGCTTCAGCTGACGTCAGGGGAAGCTATAACATTATGGGCATCAAAAACCCGGTTGCCGACCAGTTAATCAAGGGGTTAATCGCAGCACAGGAAAAAGACGACTATGAAGCGTATGTGCGTGCGCTCGACAGGGTTCTGCTGACGGAAAACTATATGATTCCGCAGTGGTATTCTCCAGCTCAGCGGGTAGCTTATCACAACAAATTCATGTTTCCGCACAGCAAAGTCAAGGCCGGTTTTCAGCCGATGACATGGTGGACCCAAACCCCGGCAGGAAAGGACAACAAATGAGAAATTACATTATTAAACGCCTGCTGCTGATTCCGCTGACACTGCTGGGCATTCTGACAATCAATTTTCTGATTATCCAGACGGCACCGGGCGGACCGGTGGAACACACTCTGGCCAAATACCGCGGTTTTAACGTTGATTCAAAGTCGCAGTTTACCTCCACCGCGGCGGTAAACATGAATCAGTCGGCGGCAAAATATCAGGGAGCGCAGGGTGTGCCCGAAGACTTAATCAAAGAGCTGGAAAAACAATTCGGATTTGATAAACCTCTGCATGAACGCTTTTGGCAAATGGTCAGTTCTTATGCCAGGTTTGATTTCGGCAAAAGCTATTATCAGGATAAATCCGTCAGCCGTCTGATTTGGGAAAGGCTGCCGGTTTCCGTTTCATTGGGACTGTGGTCAACTTTGATTATCTATCTGATTGCGCTGCCGCTGGGCATAAAAAAAGCCGTACGCGACGGAAGCGCTTTTGACGTCTGGACTTCTTTTGCGGTTATCATCGGGGCGGCTATTCCGGTTTTTCTGTTTGCGGTGTTTCTGATTGTCTTTTTTGCCGGAGGAACTTATCTGCACTGGTTTCCGCTGAGGGGGCTCACTTCCGACAACTGGGAGCAGCTTTCCCTGTTCGGCAAAATCATTGATTATTTCTGGCATATTGCTCTGCCGGTGACAGCCATGGTTATCGGAGGATTTGCCAGCCTGACCATGCTGACAAAAAATTCGTTTCTGGATGAAATCAACAAGCCGTATGTTTTGACTGCCCGCGCCAAAGGCCTGAGTGAAAATCAGGTTTTATACGGGCATGTCTTTCGCAATGCAATGCTGATTGTGGTTGCCGGTTTTCCGACGCTGCTGATTAAAATGCTGTTTACCGGCTCGTTGCTGATTGAAGTTATTTTTTCACTTAACGGGTTGGGTCTGCTCGGCTATGAAGCCATTATGACCCGCGATTATCCGGTTATTTTCGGAACCTTATACATTTTTGCGCTTTTAGGCCTGCTGCTGAAATTACTCAGCGACATCTCTTATTCCTTAGTTGACCCGCGCATCAATTTTTCCAGCGCCGGCAATCTCTGAACCTATCTGAGATTTCATAAAGCCCAAAACCATTCCGCAGAGCAGTTTAAAATAGACAAAACACAATTATATAACAAAAGTTATAGCGGAATATGAAATTCGTTATATCTTATAATAACTTATTGTTATTCAACAATATTTTCAATGTTACACTTTTATTAAAATTAAAATTCCACCCTTTACACAATGACAAAAATTTGTTATATTTTGTCACATCAGCTAAAAAAACATGCAGGAAGGTAAGAAAATGACATTTAATGACGACACTTATTCCTCAGTCGCAGCTAACAATTCTCATCATATTACCAAGCAAAAATTACTGAAAATCAGAGAAATCTATGAATTCTGCAAAAATGCCCAGCAAAATCTGCAAGTCCGGCATATTGTCAATGCCAAATTTGCTCAAATCGTCGAGGAGGCCGAAGAGCAGATTAAACTCTTTGCCGAAGGGAAGCTCAACATTGATAATGACGCATTGGATTTAATGAAAGAATATATTGAAGAATTCGGCCGCAACTATTATAAGCACGGCGGTCAGATGCGTTATGAATATTCTCCCGAAGCAACCAAGGCCAAAATTATGCTCGAGCAGCATCGTTATCAGACGACCCGCCGACAGGGCGCTGTTTCGGCAGAAATGTCTGAAACATTCAATTTGGATGCCATGTCCCGCGGCACTGCCGATGAATTTGTTCTTCCCGACAATGAAATTTTTGAATCAGACACGGCAGAGACAGCCGCAGCTCCTATGTCGGAAGAATATTCCATGAACATTCGGGAAACAAAATCCGGCGTAAAAGAGGTCTCCGACAATACGGCTCTCCGCATACAACGGGAAACAAAAAATCCGGCCGAGACGGTTTCGGTACCAATGACGGGCGAGACTGTCGCCGAACATCCGGTTGTCGATGAAACTGAGAAAATCACGAGTGAAGAAATTCACCTTCAAGTAAACAAACCGGCAGATGATTTCGTAAAGCCGGTTCAGTCTCAGGCACCGGTTCCTTCTCAACCTAAAACGGAACATAAGCCGGATAACGGAACAGCTGTCGCCTCTCAGCCGCAGGCTAAAATCGATTCTTCGGTTCGGGCAGCTAAAAAACAGTCTGCTCCCAAGACAGGCACGAAGAAAAAATCAGGAATGTCGTTTTTCAGACAGGTTAAAGAATTCTGCGGAGACGCGGCCAAGGCTTTCCGCCGCAACATCAAACGCTACGGCGTGGCTGCAGCCACATTGTTCAGCACCACCGGGGCATACAACGGTTACCCGATGAACGACAATGCGTCATATAAAGCTGCTTTAAACAGTAAGCAGATTTCTCTGCCGGATATAACGCCTGACCAGTCTGCCGGTTTAACGGCTTCATTCACACAGGCCGCAGAAGAGAACAAAAGTTATCCTGATTATGAACTGACCGATTTCGGCTTTATCAACCCTTTGCTGGAGCAAACGCTCATTAATGCCATGACACAACAGGATTCTCCGGCGGCGGAAGAAAATGTCGTTACCCTTGCCGACCTGTCTTATACCGATATTGAATTCACTGCCGAAGATCTGGCGGCGATGGTTCCCAGCCCAACAGCCATAAAGCTGGCTGAGAATGCCGAAGACGTCGCGGCCCGGATGAACTGTGAAGGCTATTGCTTCCGCGGCGCCAAAAAAGCTTTCCGCGAAACCGGATTGGGCGAAATGTACGGCCGAAGCGCTTATATGGCCAAGCGGCAACTTGACGCCAATCCGCATTTTGTCCGCATCAAAAGCCATGTCAGCAATAACACCGTGGTTCCCGATGGTGGGGTCGGCGTTTATGGACGCAGCGCCTCGCATCCGCACGGACACATCGGCATCTTCAGCGGCAACAAAGACTGTTCCAGCAAGATCCGTCGGCCGATGACCTCAACCGGCAGCTACAGCAGTTTTGACCTTTATCTGCCGGCAGATACCAGAGTTCCGGCCAGCGTTTTGAAAAAGATAAATCAGATTCAGGTGCTGGAAAAACATTATGGCGCCAAACCGCAACCCAAGCTGATTTCTCCGTTTTTGCTGGCAATTCAGAACCTTAACAGCAACAGTTAAGACCGAGCCCTCCTCCCCGGAGGGCTTTTTTATTGTGCGGCCGCTTCCGTTTCAGGCAGAGAAAGGCCGCTTTTCAGAATATTTTCCCGGGAGAGGCGGATAATCTCCTCCTGCAAAGCGGATACCGCGGGCTCATTCAGTTCATTGACTTCCGGATGCGGCGTCAATGCGTTACGATAATACCAGTCGCCGCAATCACATTTTCCCCAGTAGCGGACATCGCCGTCATGATAAAGATTGCTTTGCAGGGTTGCTTCCAGTTTGTCCAGCAATTTAACCAGACGGCTTTCCGGTGTTACTCCCGCTTCATATTCGCTAAACAAAGCAAAAAACTGCTGATTTAACGGAGCCGGCAATACGGCACGGATAGCGGCGGCAGCTTCGGCTTCTTTTTCTTTTTTATGCACTCTCAATTCCGGATAGCGAATCTGCGATGACAAAGAAACATCCCCGGCCAGCGCTTCCGGCAAATCATGGATTAAAGCCAGCCGCAGCAGTTCTCCGCAAGCAAACCGATTTTGCAGATAAGGGGTAAGAACCAACAGCAGGAAACACAGTTTAACAACATGGTCGGCATCGCTTTCCGGCGTTCCGTCGGATAACAGGTTATCCCGGTTAACCAGGGCCAGCTTTTCAACAATATCCATAAAGTCGGACAAAGCATCGGTTAACGGCAGACGCTGATAATTTAATTCTGACGGAATAACATTCGTTTTAACACAGCTTTTAATCATGGCCATACGGCAAATATTCAGACACTGGGCTTCCAGATGATCCAGCAGCGGTTCTTTAAGTTTGGCGAGCCAGGGTTTTTCCGGGGTTTCGCCGCTCATCACGCAGCGATAATACCAGTCGCCGTTCGCCCCCTCTCCCCAATAGCGGACATCGCCATAACGGCAGGCCTGAAAATCAGCCTCCAGTTTATCCAGAACATAAACAATCTGTGCTTCGCGGCTGCTTTTGTTTTCATATTCCATAAACAAGTCATAAATCCGGCTACCGGCAGCGGCGGGCAGCATTCGGCGATAACGTTTTACGGCGGCGGTTTCGGCTTCTTTCTTCTGTTTTCTCAGTTGCGAATCCCCCTGTTGGGCAGCCAGAGGAACATCACCGCATTCGGCTTCAACCAAATCATGAACCAGAGCCAGCTCCAGCATTCTGGTCAAATCGACTTTTGTTTGCAGATAAGGAAAGACCGACATTGCCAGATAAGCCGTTTTCAAAATATGCGCGGTATCATTCTCCGGCCGGCCGTCGGATAATTTTACGTCGCGTCTGACCAGACACAATTTTTCAACAATGCGATAGAAGTCGATTATTTTACGGATGTCAGAAGGCGTCATGCTTTTTCTCCCGCAAAAAAACCGCCCACAAGGAGCGGTTTTCAGTTTAAGCGTTTTTACCGATTTTGGTCTTGCCGCCGAGATAAGGCCGCAGCTTGACCGGAATATTAACCGTACCGTCCGCATTCTGGTGATTTTCAATAAACGGAACCAGAGCGCGGGGCGTTGCGATGCCGGTATTGTTCAATGTATGAACATATTTAACCTTGCCGTCGGCATTGTCGCGATAGCGCAAATTCGTCCGGCGGGCCTGCCAATCAGTGATGTTGGAGCAGGAATGGGTTTCACGATAACAGTTCTGCGAAGGAACCCAGGCCTCCAGGTCATACTGACGATATTTCGGCGCACCCATATCACCGGTGCAGATATCAAGAACCTGATAAGGAAGCTCCAAATCCTGCAAAACTTCTTCGGAGATCGCCAGAAGCTTTTTATGCCACTTGTCACTTTCGTTGACGTCATTTTTGCAGATGACAAACTGTTCGGTTTTCATAAACTGGTGAACCCGCACCAAACCGCGGGTGTCTTTTCCGGCGGCTCCGGCTTCACGACGGAAACAGGGAGAAAATCCGGCATAGAGAATCGGCAGTTCGTTCTCGCTGAGAATTTCATCGGCACGCAGGGAATTCAGAATCAATTCGGCTGTTCCCGAAAGATATAAATCATCGGCAGGCATATAATAAATCTCGTCGCGGGAAAAAGGCAGATAGCCCTGGCCGTACAAAGGCCGTTCTTTGGAGATGGAAGGTACGGTAATGACCGTAAAGCCGTGAGAACGCAGTTTGTCGAGTACCATCATGTGAATGGCCAGTTCCAACTGTGCCAAATCATTTTTAATTGCATAAGTGCGAGAACCGGAAACTTTGGCAATGCGCTCCATTTCGCTCCAGTCGTTTAACTCCATCAGCTCAATATGGTCGCGGGGGGTAAAGTCAAACTTGGTCGGCTCGCCCACCTTGCGCAGAACAACGTTGGCGCTTTCATCAGGTCCGACCGGGCAGTTCGGACTGGGATAGTTCGGCATACGCAGCATCTGCTCGTCAAACCGGGCCTGAATTTCACCCAGTTCTTCCTGCTGCTTTTTAAGTTCGTCACCGAGTTCACGGCTTTTAGCTATAATTGCGGGACGCTCTTCCGCCGAGGCTGACTTAATGGAGTTGCTCAGCCGGTTTTTCTCTTCCGCCAGAGCCTGTGACGAGGTTTTGAGTTTGTTCATTTCCAGATAGGTTGATATTAAATTATCGACGTTTTCGGAAGGGAATCCTTTTTTAGCCAGGCTTTCTTTGACTTGATTCTGATTATCGATAATATATTTAATATCCAACATGTGTATTCGTCCTATTTCATTTTATTATTAGTCAACGTTTGTAAAGAATAGCTATTTTTGAAATAAAAACAACAGAAAAGTAATGCTTCGCGCACAAAAAACGTTTAGCGAATCGGCTAAACGTTTTTACGGTTTCTTTCGGGAAAGCCCCGGAAATTTAATTTTCAGAGACGGTTCCGGTTTCTTCAAAAACCAGTTCTTTGCCGTCTGCGCCGCTCAGGGTAAGCTTTTCTCCGTCCAACTTAAAATGCTTGACCGTCGGCAAAAACTGCAGATATTCCTGCTCTGCGGTCATCAGCTCTTGCGGACCGGCCATCATGGTTGCTCCGGCAGGGCCGAAAGTTATTTTATCGCCGTCCAGCGTATAAGAACCGAAATAATTGTTAATTGCCGATTTTCCGAAAAAACGGTTTTCCTTTCCGTCGAAGCCGAGCGTAATTTCCGCATTTGCCGGAGCATTCTGCAGTTTATATTCCTTACCGACGAAACTGTCCGGAGTTTCGGCCGTGCAGGCGGCAAACAACAAAGTGCCCAAAATCAGGCTAAACAGTTTAGACATGAAAAATCTCCTTTAATAAATAACGTGCTTTTTTAAGATATACCCATATTCATAAAATACCAGCCTTAATTATTCTTTAATCGACAGCTTTAAAACGCAGCGTCTGACCGTAAATGTTTTCCAAAACCAGTTCATCCTGCGTCAGATACATTATTTTTTCGCCATAGAGGAAATCAAAATAGGCGCGTTCCGGTTTCAGCATACGCTCCGGACGTCTGAGCCGGGTGGCATTGACCGTGTCAAAAAAAATCCGCCGGGTTTCTTCTTTTTCTTCCAGCCGATAGTCTCCGTAATATTGATTAAAATAAGTGCCCCAATACTGCCCGCTTTCCTCGTCAAAGTTAAGCGTAACCGGATAACGGTGCGGACCGGTTACCAGCAGATAGGAGCTGCGCAGTTCCGGCTTTTCTCCGGCGCAGGCGCTTAAAAAAAGGCAGAACACTGCCACAAGCCACAGTCTATGCATTGACATATCCTCTTTACCAAACCGGAATTATCATAAAAGATTTTTGCAAAATAACCAAGCATAAAAAACACCCGGCACAAACCGGGTGTTTCCGTGATTAATTGTTCAGCCAGTCATAAGTTATCAGTGCCGCAAAGGTTTATTCCTTCCGGCTTAATATATATAGCGGCGGTTAGGAAGAATTGAAGAGCCGCCGGGACAGAAAAAACTTCCGTAAAAAAAAATAATTAACATTAATCATAAAATTATACTTGATTTTTTTTTGAAGGGCGTGTATGTTTCCTTTCGTTGCCGCCGCTGTAGCTCAGTGGTAGAGCACGTCATTGGTAATGACGGGGTCGCAAGTCCGATTCTTGCCAGCGGCACCATTTATTGAAATGCACCTTTCGAGGTGCTTTTTTGTTATGTAAACCAAGCCCCCAGCCAAGTCCGATTTTGGTGGTTTTGGAAAAAGCATTTTTAAATGAATTATCGGACTTTTTATGCGAAAGCTAAGAAAATCAAGCCTTTTACTAAATAAAATCCCAGTCCGATGACAATTAAATCTAAATTAAATAATTACATATTATCCTAATATAGCATTTCATCTAAAATGATCAGGAGCAATAAATTGGTTGCGAGCTTAATAAAATTATCATCTATTATACATTTTGAAAATATACAGGACTACAAAATACACCTTGCCTCAACAGATGGTCAGAGTGAGCCTCTAGATATTTTTTTAACTGATAAAAAGAGATGGATAGGATGGAATGAGTATAAACCACAAACTAATGCTTTTAACCGAAAATATATTATTTCTTTTGTAAATGTGTATTATGAAAAAGACACTTGGCTGTTCAGCGGAATTTATGAAGTTTCGGATATAAAAGAAGACAGATATGTAATCCACGAAATGCCTTTGTATAACGAATTTATTGGCAGATTAAAAGTAAATTTGAAATTTTGCGGTAGAAATCGTCGGTTAAATTTTGAAACTGTTTTTGATGAAATGTATGTAAAAACTATTTTAGAAGAACCTGTTAAATTTAAAAATTTTAAAAATTATAATTCTGTCAGCGTTAGTTATGCAGATTTAAAATTTATTATTGATAACCAATTACCGGACTGGCATACAGCATTGCAAAACATTTACGGGGTATATTTAATAAAAGACAAAAATAATGGTAAAGAATATGTCGGCTCGGCGTGTGGTGGCTGTGGAATATGGAACAGGTGGAAAGATTATGTTGCAGATGGACATGGTGGAAATAAAGAATTAAAAAAAATTGTCAAAGATAAAGGTTTTGAATATATACAAAATAATTTTCATTACACTTTGCTAGAGCAAATTTTAAATACAGCCTCAAATGAATATGTTATTTCCCGAGAAAATTATTGGAAAGAAGTTTTATTATCTAGGAAATTCGGATACAATTCAAATTAGGCAACAAAATGAAATACTTCATATTTTTTATAGTTTTAATATTTTCAACGCAATGTTTTGGGAATGATTGTCATAATATAAAGACAATGACCTAAAATATCTTTGCCTGAGTAGAAAAAGAATAATTCATTATATTGTAACAGCATAAAAGTACAGTTTACAAGGGACTACACAGGGTAACGGTCTGACGGGAGGATTACCGCCCGTCAGATTTTCCATGTAATGTTCAAGCTGTCGCTTGTGGCGGCAACGGTGGTAATCATCAAATCCACCACCCGCCGCTTGTCGTCAAAGGATACATCGTCCCATGTGTCGAGGTAGCCGGAAATCTGGTTGACCTGTCCCGGGCTGATGGTTTCCACCGTCAGCTCGGCTATCTGCTTCACAAGTTCCTGCTTGCGCCCGTCCAGTTCCGCTATCTTCACATTCACATAGGAGAGCAGGACATTGTTCGCGCCCGTCAGACTGTCCACCAGCTTTTCAATCTCGCTGTCCACATGGAGAAGCTCTACTTGCAGGGCGGCGATTTTGGGATTGGCCTTTGCCGCTTTCTTCCTGCCCGTCAGCGTCTTGTGCTTTTCCAGCTTCTTCACCATCTGCTGGTAAACCACCGCTTCCAGTTCGGAAGTGATGATTTTCCCACAGCCCGGACAGCTTTTATTGTCCAGCCGTTTCGTACAGCGGAGATATTGCCTGCCGGACGGATTGAAGATACTCATAAGCGCATATCCGCAGTTCCCGCACTTGATTTTCCCCGCCAGCCATGTGTGGGTGGCTTTTCGGGCGGACTGGATTTTCATGTTGTTCATCAGCTTCTTGCGGCAAGCCAGCCATATATCCGCCGGAACAATGCCCTCATGGGGAGCCAGCACCAGCATTTGGTCTTTCAAGTCGTTTTTCTTGCTGGGCTTCACATCCCGCCCCTGATACAGATAACAGCCGTTTGTCCCCGTAAAGTCGGCGGCGTCATTGACGATAACCGTACCCTGGCTTTTGAAAAATTCGTACACATCCAAGTCCGCCTGCACATAGACGGGATTGCGTAACATCTGCGCCAGTGTGGGGCGTATCAGTTCCTTGCCGTAGAACAAAATCCCCTGTTCGGCAAAGTACCGGGTAATGTCCCCGTAAGAGGTTGTGGGCTGGGCGTACATCTCAAATATCAGCCGGATATTGGCCGCTTCGTCCGGGTTTACCACCAGCTTCTTTGTGTTGATACCGTCCATTTTGATAGGCTCGGTGTGGAAGCCGTAAGGGGCTTTCCCGCCCATCTTGAAGCCCCGCTGACTGCGGGAGTAGTAAGCGTCTGTCACCCGCTTCTGTATCGTTTCCCGTTCAAGCTGGGCGAACACGATACAGATATTCA
>OMDR01000110.1_pt1 | contig 73858 bp, 64 predicted proteins | sample 1645251 | NCBI WGS metagenome assembly OMDR01 (sample SAMEA103958142, study PRJEB25191) | human gut metagenome | biome: human-associated habitat [ENVO:00009003]; feature: intestine environment [ENVO:2100002]; material: feces | place: Germany | collected 2013/2015 | reverse complement strand
CATCGAGTCATGGATGACTCGTTGTTGCCGGTCACGTCACTCCGAGAAAATCTAACCCAGACACACTTAGACTTTTCTTATTTTCGTACAACGGAACCAAAATTAACTCCGGCTTTGCGTAAGATGCCACTCACAAGCCTGCGACACACCATTTGGACGGGCGACGCATATCACCCACAAACCATCATTTGGCGAATCAACTGTTTAACACACACCAAAAAGCGGCTGTAACAACAATCCCCTGTTACAGCCGCTCATTCTTTTTATTCTGCCGACACAACAATCTTCCTCAAAGACCTGCTGCCAAAAGCTCCTTACTCTTCAGCAGCTAATGTCTCCTCGTACTTTTCCAAGATCAGTTTCTGGATCCGCTCTCTCGTTCCGGAGTTGATCGGATGTGCAATATCACGGTATTCTCCATCCGCTGCCTTCCGGCTTGGCATTGCAATAAAAAGACCTTTTTCCCCTTCAATGATCTTAATATCATGTACCACGAACTCTTCATCGATCGTGATTGAAACTACCGCTTTCATCTTGCCTTCTTTTTCTACTCTTCTGATCCTCACGTCCGTTATCTGCATGTCTTATGTCCCCCTTTAAGTTGTTTTACCCTTGTCCTAAAAATGCATTTTTATAACACGTAGCGCTCATTATTCTCAGAAACAATCTTGATACCATTGTCCCCACAGTAATATGTATTGGCTTTCAATGTGTCCCTGCTCTCCACGATACAGTTCTCAATGTGTGTGTTATCTCCGATATATACATCATTTAAAATAATGGAGTTTTTGATCACACAGTTCTTTCCAACAAATACTTTTTTGAACAGGATCGAATTTTCCACTTTGCTGTTCACGATACAGCCGCTTGCGATCAGACTGTTGCGCACGTCGGATCCTGCATTGTACTTTGCAGGCGGAAGATCATCAACCTTAGAGTAGATCTTTGGCTCATCATGGAAAAAGTATCTGCGCACTTCCGGTTTCAGGAAATCCATATTGGTCTGGTAATAAGACTCAACGGTCGCGATATTGCTCCAGTATTCTTTCATCTTGTAACCGTAGATACGTTTCATATTTTTATAACGGATCAGAATATCCGTAACGAAATCCCAGCGTCCTTCCTCTGCACTGCGCTCTAACATCTCAATGAGCTGTCTTCTGCGCACGATATAAATACCGGTAGAGATCGTATTCGACTGGGATACCATCGGTTTCTCCTCGAATTCCACGATCCTGGAATCCTCGTTCATGCGTACCACACCAAAGCGGCTTACATCCACATCCGGTGCCATATCTTTGCACACTACCGTGATATCTGCTTTCTTTTCGATGTGATATTCCAGTACTTTATTGTAATCAATCTTATAAACACAGTCACCGCTCGTAATGATGACATACGGTTCGTGGCGTTTCTTTAAGAAACTGATATTCTGATACATGGCATCTGCAGTTCCACGATACCACCAGCTGTTGTCCACCGTAACTGTCGGGTTAAATACGAACAGACCGCCCTGTTTTCTTCCGAAATCCCACCATTTTGAGGAACTCAGATGCTCATTTAAGGATCTGGCGCTGTACTGTGTCAGTACTGCAACTGTCTGTATATGCGAATTGCTCATATTGCTGAGTGCAAAATCAATGCTTCGATAGCTGCCCCCAACAGGCATTGCTGCAATCGCTCTCTTATTGGATAGTTCCTGCATACGGCTGTTATTACCGCCAGCTAAAATAATACCTATTGCCTTCATTCTGAGTCACCTGCCTTAATAATTACTTCACCGCTTTCAAGAATTCCATCCGGATAATCTTCTTTTTCCGTAACTCCGGAAATCGCCGTGTTCTTTCCTATCTGAACGCCATCCGGCACCACGGAATCTTCACCTATTGTTACAAGACCAAAAGAATATATGCTTGCATTCAGCTTGTTCGGTGCTTCCTCACCGACTCCAAGCACCACATTGTTTCCAATCTGGCAGTTTTCTGCAACGATTGACTTATCTATCGTGACACCTTCACCAATCTGTGTCCCTTTCATAATTATCGAGTTTCTTACTACGCTTCCCTTACCGATCGTAACACCTGCACCGATGACAGAACTATGTACTTCTCCATAGATCTCTGATCCCTCACCAATGATACTCTTCTCAACCACAGAATCTTCTGACAGATACTGCGGCTCAATGATATCGCTCTTTGTGTAGATCTTCCAGTATTCCTCATAGAGATTGAACTCCGGGATCAGATCGATGAGCTCCATATTTGCTTCCCAGTAGGATCCTAACGTTCCGACATCTTTCCAGTAACCGTTAAATTCATAGGCGAAAAGACGTTTTCCTCTCTCATGACAATACGGAATTATATGCTTGCCGAAATCACAGCCACTCTGGTCTTTCATGGCATGTAATGCTTCTTTTAAAACATTCCAGCTGAAAATATAGATTCCCATGGATGCAAGATTGCTTCTCGGCTCTGCCGGTTTCTCCTCGAAATCCTGGATTTTTTTATTTTCATCTGCAATCACGATTCCAAACCTGCTTGCTTCCTCAATTGGTACCGGCATTGTTGCAATCGTCACATCTGCATGATTTTCTTTATGGAAATCGAGCATCACTTCATAATCCATCTTATAAATATGGTCGCCTGATAAGATCAGGACATATTCCGGATTATAGCTCTCCATATAATTCATATTCTGGTAGATTGCATTTGCTGTTCCACTGTACCACTCACTATTATTGCTCTTCTCATAAGGTGGAAGAACCGTTACACCGCCATTGTTACGGTCAAGATCCCACGGAATACCAATTCCGATATGGGTATTTAAACGTAACGGCTGATACTGTGTCAGAACACCAACAGTATCAATTCCTGAATTAATACAGTTGCTGAGTGGAAAATCGATAATGCGGTACTTCCCTCCAAACGCAACTGCCGGTTTGGCAACCTTTGCTGTAAGCACTCCAAGACGGCTGCCCTGTCCTCCAGCCAATAGCATAGCTATCATTTCTTTTCGAATCACGTCAATCACCTCTCGTCACTTTCTAGTCAATCTATTCCTTTTGGTATTTTTAATTATACCACACTTCAAATCCCATGTACATCATTTTCCACAATATTTTTTACTGATTTTACATATTTTTGACACATTGCACAAATTGATAAAATTTTATCTACAATTCGTTTTTTCTGTCGAAAAGATTTTTCCCCAAAAGAATTTGCAAATTAATTTCATACGGGTATAATGAAACAAACAGAATAATTCATAAAACAGGCAGGTATCAATAAATGTATAAAATCAATTTCAACCAGCCGCTGCACATCCATTTCATCGGAATCGGCGGCATCAGCATGAGTGGTCTTGCTGAGATACTTTTAGAAGAACATTTTGCCATCTCAGGATCCGACGCAAAAGAATCCGAACTGACCAGACATTTAGAGCACATGGGTGCCCGTATTTTTTACGGTCAGAAGGCTGAAAATCTTACCGACGGCATTGATCTTATCGTCTACACCGCTGCTATCCGGGAAGACAATCCGGAATACGCGGCCGCAAAGGAGCGCAGCATCCCAATGTTAAGCCGCGCAGAACTGCTTGGTCAGATTATGGACAATTACAACAATTCCATCGCCGTTGCCGGTACCCACGGAAAAACGACGACCACATCCATGATCAGCCAGATTCTTCTCGCAGCAAAGGCTGATCCTACCATTTCCGTCGGTGGAATCTTAAAAGCCATTGAAGGAAATATAAAAGTAGGCAAGTCCGATATTTTTGTATCCGAAGCGTGTGAATATACCAACAGTTTTCTCCATTTTTATCCACGATACAGTGTTATTTTAAACGTGGAAGCGGAACACCTTGACTTCTTTAAAGATATTCAGGACATCCGCAATTCATTCCGAAAATTTGCAGGAAATACAAAAAAAGACGGTGCGATCATTATAAACGGAGAGATTGAAAACTACACAGAGCTCACCAGCGGCTTAGATCCGCAGGTAATCACTTTCGGACTGAATGACTCCTGTGACTATTATCCTTCTGATATTACCTTTGACGAAACAGCATGCGCTTCCTTTACGGCAATGCATCACGGTACCCCGGTCATGGATGTAAAACTTCACGTTCCGGGCATGCACAACGTATCAAATGCACTTGCAGCAATCGCACTCTCGCTTGATCTTGGCATTTCAACGGATGCGATTCTTGCCGGATTATCCGCTTTCGGAGGTGCAGACCGCCGTTTCCAGTACAAAGGATGTGTGGACGGGGTTACTATCATTGATGATTACGCACATCATCCGACAGAGATCCGTGCAACATTAACCGCAGCCAAAAATTATCCACACAAGCGCCTGGTCTTGGCTTTCCAGCCACACACCTATTCCAGGACAAAAGCATTTTTAGATGATTTTGCAGATGTACTGTCCATGGCAGACGTGGTCGTTCTTGCTGATATCTATGCTGCCCGTGAGAAAAATACTTACGGCATCAGTTCGAGGGATATCCTTGCAAAATTAAAGGAAAAAGGAACAGAATGCTATTATTTTCCTTCCTTTGAAGAGATCGAGAAATTTTTACTGAAAAATTGTATAAACGGTGATCTGTTGATAACTATGGGGGCCGGAGATATCGTAAACGTGGGTGAACATCTTCTTGGTCGATAAGTTATCCACATTATCCACATTCGATTGGGGAAAACTTCAACCATCGAATGTGGATTTTTTTTGTTAACATAACACATATCCATTTTCGGATTCCGTTTTCTTTTATGTCCCTTATTTTCTGTATTCCGGCACATTTGCCATAACTTCCGTTTTTATGAATCCACTTTTTTATCCACATTATCCACATTCCCCGCAACCCTTGATTTTACAGCGTTTGTATTCAAAAATGTTCTTCTCTTTTTTCTTTTCCTATGCTATAATTTGTGGCGCAGCAAATATTTATACTTATACTTTTAGAATATTATCGAAAGAGGGTTTCCTTCATGGCTAAAATACTAATCCACAGTGACAGTGCATCTTCTGCCACGAGTGTATCGAATATTTTTATTGATGAATATATGTCTGACGCAAACGGGGAATTTGTAAAGATCTACCTGTACCTGCTGCGTCTGATGAATGCCCCGGATTCCGCTTTTTCGATTTCTTCGATTGCAGATAAATTTGAACACACGGAAAAGGATGTCAAACGCGCCCTAAGTTACTGGGAACGTATGCATCTTTTACGGTTAGAATATGATACTGAGCACAACCTGACCGGTATCTGCCTGATTGATTCTGCATCCAGGGATAAAACCGGCACAGGCGATGATTTTCCGGAAAATGAAACGGCTGCGGAAACACCTGAAGCAGACAGTGTCTCCTCTTTAGAAGACACATATCATTCCCCGGATGACGGCATTTCTTCGGTAAATACAGAATCCTTCCCGCCAAAAAGGGATTACACCCGCGATGAATTAAAACAGTTTCAGGAAAATGACCAGATTGCGGAACTTCTTTTTGTCGCGGAACGTTATCTTGGACGCCCGCTCAGCCAGACGGATATGAATACTTTTATTTATTTATATGATGAGCTTTCATTTTCATCGGATCTGATCGCATATCTGGTGGAATATTGTGTCAGCAAAAACCACACCGCTATCCGCTACATCGAAGCCACGGCGCTAAAATGGGCAGAAAGCGGCATCCGGACGGTAACCGCTGCCAAACAGGAGGCAAAGATCCACAGTCCGGCCTACTATGCGGTGATGCGCTCCTTTGGCATTACAGGAAGAAATCTGGTTCCATCCGAGACAGACTATATTGAAAAATGGCGTTCCGAATATGGTTTTTCGATCGATATCATCTGTGCGGCATGTCAGCAGACCATCCAGAGCATCCACCAGCCGAGTTTTCCTTACACTGACAAAATGCTCTCGAACTGGCGTAAATTAAACGTACATACCATGGAAGATGTAAAACGTTTAAATCTTGAACATAAAGAACGCACCAAAGCATCGGCACAGGAGGCTGCCGGTCCGAAAAACAAGTTTACAAGCATCGGGCAGCGCTCCTATGAATATGATGAGCTTGAAAAAATGTTACTGACAACCAATTCAAAACATTGATACCATAGAGTAGTGTGAAAACATTGTCTTCATACTAAAACAGGCAAAAATGGAGATTAGGATAAGAACATGCCTCTGACAAATTCACAATACGATGAGATTATACGGGCATATGATGCCCGACAGTTAAAAAATGAACATGACAGGGAAGAACGGACCCGTTATGCCTACATCAAGATCCCACGTCTCCGTGAGATCGATGATGCCATTGCGACCTGCTCCGTTGCACAGGCAAAAAAGCTCTTAGACGGTGATACCATGGCTCTTAATACCCTGAAAGAACAGATTGCCTCCTACCGCAGTGAAAAAAAGGATCTTCTGAAAAAAGCAGGGTTTTCTGCTGATTATCTGGAGACTTCTTACAAATGCCCGGATTGTAAGGACACCGGTTTTATCGACGGGAAACGCTGCCACTGTTTTACACAGGCTGCGATCGATTTAGTCTATACCCAGTCGAATTTAAAAAGCATCCTGCTCCGTGAGAATTTTTCCACATTTTCTTTTGACTATTATTCTGATAAAGACATAAATCCTGCAACCGGGTTATCATCTTTGGCAACAGCAAAAGATGCCGTTGCGAAATGTCATGATTTTATTGATCACTTTGATGATACATTTTCCAATCTGTACTTTTACGGAGATACCGGCATCGGCAAAACGTTTCTGTCAAACTGTGTTGCAAAAGAGCTGATGGATCACGGTCATTCTGTAATTTACTTTACGGCGTTCCAATTATTTGATATATTAAGCAAGGGTGTATTTGCAAAAGATGAGGAAGCGATTGCCGCAAATGAAAATATTTTTACCTGCGATCTTCTGATCATCGATGATCTCGGCACAGAGCTTACAAATTCTTTTACGACTTCCCAGTTGTTTTTGTGCTTAAACGAAAGGATCCTGCACCGGAAATCAACCATCATTTCCACAAACCTCGGATTGTCCCAGCTTACCGATCTGTATTCGGAGCGAATCTTATCAAGAATTATGGACAATTATGTTCTGATCAAATTATTCGGGGAAGATATCCGGATGCAGAAACGAAGACGCTGATGTTCTATAAACACAAAATACATTTTCTGCCTTCAATTAGAGCAATCTATTGAAATACATGTAAACAAATTTTTATGGAGGAACCATTCAATGCCAAACGATGAAAGAAACCTGGAAACCTTACCTGATGGAGCACTCGGTCTGATCCCGCTTGAGAGCTGCAAAGAGCTTGGTCTGAAAGTAGACAAGTACCTGGTCGGCTGGAGAGAAAAAAGACAGCATCAGCATGCATCTGATCTTGCCTTTAAAGATTACCGCCGCGATTCTTACATCATCTCTACCGCTGTTCCGCGTTTTGGAACCGGCGAAGCAAAAGGTGTGATCAAAGAGTCTGTCCGTGGATACGACCTGTACCTGATGGTCGATGTGACAAATTACAGTCTTACCTACTCCGTATGCGGCCATGAGAACCACATGTCACCGGATGACCACTATGCAGATTTAAAACGTATTATCGCAGCCGTTGGCGGTAAAGCAAGACGTATCACCGTCATCATTCCTTTCTTATATGAAAGCCGTCAGCACAAACGTACTTCCCGCGAATCTTTAGATTGTGCTTTAGCATTACAGGAACTGACTGCAATGGGTGTAGATAACATCATCACATTTGATGCACATGACCCGCGTGTACAGAATGCGATCCCGTTAAAAGGCTTCGAGACCGTACAGCCTGCTTACCAGTTCGTAAAAGGGATCTTACGCGAAGTAACCGACTTAAAGATCGATTCCGATCATATGATGGTAATCAGCCCGGATGAAGGTGGTACCAACCGTGCTGTATATCTTGCAAGCGTTCTCGGATTAGATGTCGGTATGTTCTATAAGAGACGTGATTACAGCCGTATCGTAGACGGACGCAACCCGATCGTTGCGCATGAGTTTTTAGGTTCCTCCGTAGAGGGAAAAGATGTTATCATCATCGATGATATGATTTCTTCCGGTGAAAGTATGATCGATGTTGCAACAGAGTTAAAGAAACGTAAAGCAAACCGTATCTTCGTCGTTGCAACTTTCGGACTCTTCACAAACGGTTTAGAGAAATTTGATCAGGCAGTTGCAGATGGAACGATCTACAAAGTCGTTACCACAAACCTTACCTATCAGACACCGGAACTCTTATCCAAACCATATTACATCAGCTGTGATATGAGCAAATACATCGCTTATATCATTGATACCTTAAACCATGATTCTTCCATCAGCGATCTGTTAAACCCGTATGACAGAATCGAACGTCTGGTATCTAAATACAAGGCAGAGCAGAAATAATTCATTCTGAAATATCAAAAAAGCCGGTACTTTTTCGTGCCGGCTTTTCTTATACAATGGAATGCATGTCTATAAACATTCTGGCATCAAAAAAAGAAACCATCATACACTTTTGTATAACGGTTTCTTCTTATCTCATTTCTATGTAAGTCCGTCTGGCAAACGCTCCTAAAACAGATCAACTCTTCCTGCAAACTTCTGGTTGATCACATAGTACGCTGCAAATTCTTCCGGTTTTAAATATACCTGAAGGCTCTTGATGGATGATGCTCTGTGACCATCTGCAACAAACTCATTTTTTGCTTTCTCAATCACATCTGCAACAATCGCTTCATTCCCCTGATACTGGATAAATACTTCCGGTTTTAATTCTTCTTTTGCTGCCTTTGCTGCTTTCTTTGCTGCTCTTGACGGTTTCTTTTCTCTTGCCGGTTTTGCTGTTTCTTTTGTCTCAGCTGCTGTATCTTTGACTGTCTCAGTCTTTGCTGCTGCTTTTTCTTCTACAGCTTCTTTGACTGCTGCTGTCTTTTCTGTTACTGCTGCTTTTACTTCAGATGCAGACTCTTTGACTGCTGTCTTCACATCCTGTGCTGCATTTTTTGCTGCCTGTAAAACATCACTGGCCTTCTCATTTGTCTTCGGCTCTGCTGCCTTTACCTGATTTGTTTTTTCTGCTTTGATTGCATTATTTTTTGCTACAGTTCCTTTTGCCATAATGAATTCCCTCCTCAACAAAACTTACTCACAAACTAAAAACTTCTCCATTGCGTCTAATGCTTCTTCTTCATCGCTTCCTTCAGCGACAATATTCACTGTCATACCCTTTGAAGGATTAAATGCCATGATTCCCATGATACTCTTTGCATTGATCCGGCGGTTATTGCTCTCAAGGATAATCTCACTGTCATAGCGGCAAGCCACCTGAACCAGTTCTGCAATTGGATTATCATGTTCTTTTGAAACATTCGAAACCACTACTTCTTTTCTGCTCATATTCATCCTCTTCCTCTTTTCAAGTACTTCTCAAAATATAACCCATTCGACTTTAATTTGCAATACGTCTCACTTAAATCTGTTAAAGTTCAACGAACTATTCTATGGAAGCACTGTTTTTTTATGCAGTTTTCTCTTTTTTTCATGTATTTATATTGGAAATGTATCTGTAAAACCTGCCTTTTTCTGCATTTGCTTTATTTCAGATATGTGAAGAAAACATTTCCTGCTCCTTTAAACACTTCATCTGCTTCCGTTATACTCTGTTTAAAATTGTTTCCGGATGAAGAATCAAAAATAATGACATTATTGGCATCATATCCTACCACCAGAACCGCTTCATTGCTTCCCGTCATTGCAAATACCGGATTACCGCAGCTTACATAGTAAAGGACTTCTTCCACACTGCACCCGGTCAGATCTAAAATTCTTGCATCTTTCATTGTATTGCTCAAAATATTCTTCGGTGTCTCACCGCCTGCAATCAATGCACTGACACTGATATTAATTCCTTCTTTCTCAAGCATTGCATTGATACACTGAGCAATGCTGCCGGAAGAAGCATCTTCCGCGCCGACTGCGATATCAGAGAGTGCCGGTTTGATTGCATCTCTGGAACGTTTCCAGATATACTCCTGATCCTCGCCTACTACGACTCCCATCTTTTCATTTGCCTTTGTGATCGCACCTGCCACCTGATCTGTGGTATAAACCACATCACCTTTTACATAAACATAATATTTTCCGTTACCACCCTTATCTTCAAGTGTGAGCGTGCGATCCTGCTCTAATATGGTTTCTCTCGGAGTCAGCAGTCTTGGAGCCTTTTCCCCCACATTTTCCGGCAAAGATATTTCAAACCGGGTCTCTTTACTGTCAGAACTGCTGCTTACAATGGAAACTATTTTATTTCCATCTCCCTCCCGGTTCATGATCATATCCTGATCTGCGTCCACATACGCCGTACCATTATACTGAATACGGTTTAAGTACATAGTGTAATCTTCAATATCAACCCCGGAAACATAATATCCATTTTTTTCGTATGTCTTTAAAACGGACGGCGTATCGGATGAAACATCTAAAATTTTAATCTGATACATCGGGAAGATTACATTTCCCGCAGCCTCCGTTGATACATCTGCCGCATTCGCTACGCCATATACAAAATCGTCTCCCATAAATCCAAGCGGTTTTACATACTTTCCACTGCCTTCTGTTATGGTAAATGTTTTTTCACTGGAAAAGTTGATGAGCGAAATCGTATCACTCTGTCCGTTCTGGCTGTCTTTCGTCCATGCAAAATAACGGTCGGATTCTGAAACCGCATATATTTCTTTATCCAGTCCCTTGATCAGCTCTTTCATTTCCAATGTACTAAGATCGATTCCATACACACTGCCATCGACCATCAGATATAATTCTCCGCCCTCAGTCACATACATCATCTGACCAAGTTCGGATTTCATGACCTCGTATGCCTTATCCGAAGATATGAATGCAAGTTCCTCATTTGTGTTTGAAAGACTGTCATAATGATTGACCTCAATTCCCACTTCCCCCTCATGGTTTCCGCGGTTCATATAGCCATATACGATATAATCAAGGCTTCCCGCCTCATCGATCCTGACAATTTTGATATCATGTTCCCCATAATTTTCACGGTTGTCAATTCCTTCATATCCACGGAAACTGAACACTTTTGCGAGTGTATTCTCCGTCTCATTGTAACTCCAGAGTTCGCCCTCCTGTACAAAAGCGACCGTGGTTCCCGTCTCATTCGCCTGATACTCCACATTTCCGGAGCGTATCCCAAGCTCAATATAATTGTCAAAAAAGCTTGCATTTTCCCCGCGGAAAATCTGATTCATCCGGCGTTCAAAATTGAGCAGATACATCCGGCTGCTTGTATAGCGCACTCTGTAATATTCTTCTACATTATAATATTCACTCTCGCCACCCTCACCGATACTCGTCACAACATAATCCAGCACGATCACATTATAGGTATCCGTAATTTCTTTTATGGATGGCACCGGCGTCGTTAACTGCTCTCCGTTAAAATCTGCCCATGCAAGCTGTTTTAATGAAGAATTTAATGAAACAAACTGTAATGTTGTGTTATCGCCGGTTGTTTTTTCCATATACGTTGACAGTGTTCCCGATGTCTCACTGTTGAATGTGGTATTATGAAACTCTTTTACAAATTTCAGGGATTCGTCTACATGCGCATTTGGCATTTCCACAATCCTTGTATAATAATAAATGACATCATTTCCGCTCTCTAAATTAATAAGAAGTAAATACTCTTCCCCCTCCTGAAGCAGATTCTGGATTTCAAGTTCTGCTTTGATCGTACCTTTTTTCTCATCATAGGAATTGACATCTGCATTGGCGATCAGTCTCTCCCCATCAAGGCTTCGTATTTCATAAGAGATCGCATCCACGCTTGTCTCGTATGTCTGGATCGTAACCGGAAGTTTTCTGTCTTTTCCAATCGGTGTGATCGTATCGCGCATACTCGCAGCATTCATCTTTGTACGATATCCATATAATTCATTGACTTCCTGCTCACTGCTCTCTAATGTGATGACCGGTAATGTGGCATTTTTCATTTCTGTTGTCAGATCTTCATTGACATGATTTGTCATCATACTAAATACTCCGACTGCCACAAAAAAAATGACGGTCAGTACGACTGCCTTAATTGCACCTTTCTGCACGATATTGTCTCCTTACTCTATGTGAATGAAATATCATTTTCCCTGTTAAAACCGCCATCTTTGTAATTTCTTCTGAAACCCGAAAAAAAGCGACAGATATATTGTATGCATTTTTTTTCAAATCCGCAATGCCTATCGCTGATTCTTTTTGAAATTTTAAGAAAGAGAATCTGGCAAATATCATTTTCCAGAAAGATTCGGGTGGCAAAAGGTGGCTTTTAATTTTTTGATTGTCATAAATTAAAAAACGGGCAGTGTACCTATGACCTGCCCATTTTCTGCAACATTTGTTTTACCACCAGCGTCTGCATCTTCTGTGCCTGCAGCGCCGTCTGTACATCTCATTATTTAATAATACCCCGATCAGGCTCCGCATATCATCACGTCCTCCAGGGGGCGGTGGAGGCGGCATCCCGGGTCCCGGTGGAGGTGGGGGCGGCATCCCGGGTCCCGGCGGTGGATTCATTCCGCCCCAGTACTGTTCTGCCTCAACATTCTTTTCTTCCCCTGCCACATTGCGGTAGATCCGCTCTGCCACCTGTTCTAACATCAGGCGGTCCGGATACTCGTCAAACATCAGGCTCCCCTCATACTCCATCTTGTCGCACTCATCTTCCACATAAGAAAGGATTGTCTTCACCTCTTTCGGATAAAGCTCCTTCATGCGTTCCATATCTTTTTCATATTCCATTTCCGTCAGATACAGATTCTGCATCGGATAGCTCATATAAAAAGGCATTTTCGGCACATCCATCTGCATACGGAAAAACTGTTCCTGATTATAGTCCACACATTGCTCCTGTCGCTAACATCTCTATATCATATGCGTGAGGAATACTTTTGTGCGGGTTCCATTATGCGTTAGAATTATTCAAACAAAATATTTTTGTATTTCGTATAACCTTCTTTTTTCATCTGCACGGATGCCTCTTTTTTGTCCCCTTCATGCGTAAACTCATACACATTATAAGCACCGTCACGGTAGGCAAAATCCGCTCCGTTATCCTGATAATGCAGATAAGTTCCATTGCCCGGATACACGCGCATTTTCAAGGTATCATACGGCTTTTCACCGACGTACTGTGCCAGTTCATAAGTTGGGATCATGCCTCCCTCTTTTACGAACATCGGACAGGTATCAAGCGGTGCGTCTACCATATAATACTGTCTGCCCTGATATGGTTTCTTTGTCTCATAATCATACCAGACACCTTCCGGAAGATATACGATCTTTTTCGTCTCTCCCTGCTCTAAAACAGGTGCAGCTAAAAGATTTTCTCCGACTAAAAATTCACCGTTTAAGTTCCAGACTTCCGGATCATTCTCATAATGTAAAACCAGAGGACGCATAATCGGCAGTCCGGTCAGTTCACATTCGCGGAACAGATCATACAGGTATGGAAGTAACTGATATCTTAATTCCACAAATTTGCGGTAGATGCGGATCGTCTCCTCATCAAACTGCCATGGCTCCTGGAATGTACTTCCCATGGAAGAATGGTTACGGAACAGTGGGGAAAATGCACCAACCTGAACCCAGCGGCACATTAATTCCGGTGTACAGTCTGCACCAAATCCGCCGACATCCGTTCCCGCAAATGCAATTCCGCTCATACCCAGATTGCAGAGCTGTGGAACCGCCATTCTAAGATGTGCCCAGAGGCTCTGGTTATCTCCGGTCCATACGGTAGAGTATTTCTGTGTTCCTGCATAACATGCTCTTGTGATCACGAACGGTCTTCTTCCATCGGCTTCCTTTAATCCTTCATAAGTTGCCTTTGACATCAGATGTCCATAAACATTATGCATTGCCGCATGATCTGTCTTTTGATCCTCGTCCGTAAAAACGACATCCTGTGGAAGTTCTCCACGGAAACTTGCAGGCTCATTCATATCATTCCATGTTCCTCGCACACCAAGATCCACTAAGAATTTCTGATTTTCTGCCCACCATTTTCTTACATCCGGCTTTCCAAAATCAGGATATACCGCTTCGCCCGGCCATACTTCATTGACGTATACTTCCCCTTCCGGTGTTTTTGCAAAATAATCATTCGCGATTCCCTCATCATACTTTGCATATCCCGGATCTAATTTCACACCCGGATCAATGATGCAGACAACCTTAAAACCATCCTCTGCGATCTCTTTTATGATTGCACCCGGTGCTCCAAACCCCTTTTCATTCCAGGTAAATACGCGGTACCCATCCATATAATCGATATCAAAATGGATCGTATCACATGGAATCTGCAGTTCTCTGTATTTGTGTGCCACACGTCTGATATCATCAGCTGACATATAGCCCCATCTTGACTGATGATGTCCTAATGTCCAAAGCTGCGGCAGAGGGGTTCTTCCGGTCAGATAAGTATAGCCTTCCACAATATCCGTCATTTTTTCCCCGGAAATAAAATAATAATCGAGATTTCCGTTCTCTGCACTGTAATAATAGCAGGCGCTGTTCTCTTTTCCCAGATTGACATGTGATCTGTAAGTGTTGTCAAAGAACATTCCAAATACGCCCGCATCTTTTAATGTGATCAAAAACGGAATGGATTTATACAATGCCTTAAAATCGTCCGTGTGTGCCTGTGGCAGATCGGAATTCCAGTTTTCATATTCATAATTTCTTTTATTTAAAACGCCTGTTTTATCTCCGAGTCCATAGAACTTTTCATCCCCGCTCATCTGCTTTACGACCATAACAGGATCTTCTTTTTCACCATCCGCAGATATGGCATGTCCCTCAGACTCTAACGTTGCAAGTGCTTCATCGCTTAATTTCTTTTTTTTCTTTCGCTCTCCCCTGAAATCTGCACATAAAAGTGTACCGTCTTTTTTATAAAAATCGATCAAAAAATCATCGTATACTTTGGCTGTCAGCTTATCTGTTTTAATCTGTACTGCTCCGCCTTCCTCAGAGACATCTACGGTAACCGGAAGTCTTTTATCTCCCTCGATTGCTTTTGAACGGTGGTCTTTCGACTGGTACGGAACAAATACATTCATGATCGTGTCCGTGACTGCCGTGACATACGCCGTTCCATGTTCAAATTCAAATTCTACTGTACTTCCATTGGTCTGATAAGAAAGTTTTTTTCCTAACATATGCTTCTCCATTTCTATTTTTACATTTTTGCAATGTCCTGTAATTCCTGTAACAGTTCAAGATCCGACTGCTGCACCTTCATGTTCGTTGTGATCGGTTCCTCACCCGGTTTTGTCACGGTAATCTCAATGATTGTTCCCTCCGTGATGCCGGTGGAAAATACTGCGTTTAGAAATGCAGCAAATTTCGGGTGATTTGCCGTGAATTTATTTTTTGCATTCATGATCTTCATTATTGATGCCGGATTTATCATCGCTTTTCTCCTTTTCCTGTGTGGGGGTGGTTATATTACTTTAGTACGGTTATTATACTATAAGATGGCGGGTTTGTCCCGAAAATTTACGAAATTTATTTTCACAAATTTGGTGGAAAAGGTGTATCGGTGTGTTGTGAATGGCAGATTCCCCGGCACCTTAGGAAAGCACCGGAAATCTGCATACATTCTATTCTACTAAATACTCTCTTCAATTTTGTTTTTGTGCGTTTTCGACGAACTGCATATCTACCAGTTCATCGTACTGATAGGTACCCTGATATACATCGGATGCAATGGATACTTCCATATCATTTTTTACCGCCTGCGGCGTGATGATTCCATCGACACTCCAGAGTCCATCTTTATAGGCACGGTCGATCGCTGCTTCAATGTCTTCGGTCGGTGTGGTTGGAAATTCCTTTCCGGCAGTGCGGACCGCAGTTTTTTTATCCTGTGCAGCAGAAAGCGATTTTAACATTGCATTGACAAAGTGCTGTACTGTCTCCGGGTCATTCCGGATAGTTGACTGTGACACACTGAGTACGGAGTAAGCGTAGTCTCCAAGATCTGTAAACTGGTAAAATGCATCCGTCCATACACCTGATTTCATACCGTCAACGATCTGTGGTTCCGCTGCCCAGGAGATATCTGCCTGACCGCTCTGTACCACGGCAACTGAGGTGGACATATCTGCCGGTTCCACCATCACTACATCCTTATCCGGATCAAGTCCAATTGACAGTAAAAGATAGCGCACACACAGATTCGGGCTGCCGCCAAATCTGCCGGAGTTGATCTTTTTTCCTTTGAAATACTGTGCAAGTTCTTCATCTGTATTTCCTGTGTATTCCTCGCCAACTGCCGCACACAGATACACATTAGCGCGGTTCACACAGTTGCAGACAGCAATCACCGGATCTGGGCAGTTCCCGGATGCATTCGGAATTGCATTTGAATCCACTCCACCGATTACTCCCCACGCATCCCCGCTCATCACCGACGTCACATGCGAGCCGCCCGTAGCCTGGATCACCTCCACATCAAGGCCTTCCTCCGCAAAAAATCCCTCCTGCTGCCCGATATAAAGTGGAAGATACCCGATCGAATGTAACGGCTCCGCAATCACGATTTTTTTGAGTTCCACACTCTCCTGCTGCGTTTTTCTTCCACTGCATGCTGTCGCAAATAAACTTGCTGCAAATACAACGTAAGCCAAACAACTGAACAATTTTCTCTTTAACATTTTCCTTTTAAACATTTCGACCCATTTTCACTTTTTAATATAATATGGACTCAGGTGCCCAAAGGTGTATCACAACATAGCGGCTGGTGTCCTCCTCACGCCTTACGATAAATCGCCAGATGTTCCGTCATCCATTTTTCCAGTTCCACCACCGCAAAATACATCACCATCGCAAGCAGCGACAGAACGATCACACCAACCCACACTAACGTGGTATCCAGAATAGTTCCCGCATAAATGACCATTCTGCCAAGTCCGTGCCCCGATGCGATAAATTCGCCGACGATTGCTCCCGCAAGCGCCAGTGAAATATTGATTCGGAGGCTTCCAAGCATCCACGGAAGCACTGCCGGAACCACGACTTTTCCAAACACCTGCCATCTGGCAGCCCCCAGAGAATAAAGTAAGGTTTCCATCGACTCATCCACATTCTCCACCCCGCTGACCGTTGCAAGCGCACAGGATATTACCGTCATTAAAAATGCCAGCATCACTTTAGATGAAAAACCGATTCCAAACAGTACAATTAAAATTGGTGCAAGTGCCAGTTTCGGAATTGCATTAAACATCACAAGATACGGCTCAAAAATCTTTGCAAACGTCTTTGACCACCAGAAGGACAATCCTAAAACTGCGCCGCCCAATGTTCCCGCTAAAAAACCGCCGATCGTGGACATCGAGGTAAAGTAGATATCATATGCAAGATTTTTCTCTTTCCACTGTACGATCGCAGTCTGTGCGATCAGGGACGGTGAGCTCCAGTAATAGTCATCGATCCACCCCAGACGTGCACTTACCTCCCAAAACAGCAGGATGGCGACCCCAAGCAGGATACGTCCTGCCCTTATCCCTTTTTTCTGTTTTCTCCGGTGTTTTTCTTCCCGCCTGTCTGCCTGCATCGCCAAAACGGATTTAGGTTCATAATACTCCACCTCATACGCTTCTTTTTTCATCACTCATCCCTCCCATCAAGTGCTGTTTCAGATCCCAGAAATCCGTCTCCAGCATATCTTCCTGTTTTCTTGGCCGTTTCAAATGAACGGTAATTTTTTCTTTCACATACCCCGGACGACCGGAAAATACATAGATGATATCTGACAGATAAATTGCCTCATCCATATCATGTGTCACAAATAAAACCGTCTTATGAAAATCTTCCCAGATCTCTAACAGCCAGTTCTGCATAGACTGTCTCGTCTGCGCATCCAATGCACCAAACGGTTCATCTAACAGGATAATTTCCCTGTCATACAAAAGTGTGCGGAGGAGCGCCGCTCTCTGCCTCATTCCACCGGACAGCTCGCACGGATAATTTTTCTCAAATCCCGAAAGTCCGTACTTTTCCATCAGTGGCAGTGCCTGTTTTCTCGCTTCCCGCTTCGGCACGCCCTTTATCTCAAGTCCCAAAATAATATTGTCGATGATCGTACGCCACGGGAGAAGCATATCTTTTTGCAGCATATATCCAACGTAACCTTTTTCCCCTAAAATGCTTTTTTCTCCAATCGTAATATCTCCCGATGTCGGCGGCAGAAGTCCCGCCACAATATTAAATAACGTCGACTTCCCACACCCGCTCGGCCCAATGATCGACACAAATTTTCCATGCGGTATCAAAATATCGACCGGACGGAGAACCTGACGCATCTCTCCATTATTATAAAAACTTTTTGTAATGCCCGAAATTTTTATATCATGAAGCGATGCTTCATGATCGTGATCTACACTCGCTTCGCTCGGCAGTCTTTTTATATCATAAGCCATACTGACAGCTTCTTTAATCTATTCTTATTCTAATATATTCCGGTCTGGTACACTTTGACATATCGTTCTGAAAACAAGAAAATCCGGAAACAAAGATTTCTCTCCATTTCCGGATTTCTGTCAAACATATTTTATTTTACGCGCAGAATCTCTCCTGCTTACAGCATTTTCTTTTTCTTAAAATAAATGATCTCTCCCGCAATGATGCAGATGCTGACTACAATAACGACCGGATACGCATATTTCCATCCGAACTCCGGCATATTTGGAAAGTTCATGCCATACCATCCGGCAATCAGGGTCAGTGGGAGAAATATCGTCGTTACTACCGTTAAGATACTCATGACCTTATTCTGCTGTACATCGATCAGTGACTGGTATAACTCACGGATCTGTACTAAATATTCCCGCAAGAGTTCCACATGATCATGCAGGCGTTCCACACGGTTCGCATAAAGCTGCCAGAGCGATCGCTCCTTGTCTGTCAGTATCTGTCCGAAATCACTCTGCATGGCATCTGCCAGATTGACAAGCTGCTCATAATATGCATGATATGCCGAAAAACGTTTCCTGTACTGCAGAATGATCTCATAGAAATGCTCCGGGATCTTTTTTAAAAGCTCTTCCTCAATGGAGGCTAATTTTTCCTCCTGCTGCTGCAGATAGATCACATCATCCTCGATCAGCATCTCAAAAATCATAACGAGGAACTGATGCATGCTGCACTCTGTGGGTATAATTTTTTCCAGCCTTCCAAGACACGTCTTTAGGAAACTGCCATCCTCGATCAACAGCAGTTCTTCGCCTCTCAGATAAAATCCAAATACGATATACGTCACTCTGCCCTTTAGGGCACGCGGTATCTTCATCGTCCCAAACAGGCAGTCCCCGTAACTTTCTGCCTTGCAGTACTGTACCGGATTCATGCTGCGGAACAAATTCCGTTTATGTGGATACGCACCCTCTAATTCCTTAAACTCAGACAATTCCATCAGACAGATTTTCTTTTCACTGTTTAGATAATATTCCTGCATATTTTATTTTACCAATTTTGCGATCACTTTCACCAGATCCTCGATATTGGCACCGGAAGTATTGATGCACAGGTCATAATTTAACTTCTCGCCCCAGGTCTGTCCGGTAAAGAACTGATAATATTTGGAACGTCTCTTATCCACATCCTGAATATGACGTCTCAGCTCTTTGTCTGTAAAATGTTCCTGCTCCGGTGCACGCTTTCTGCATCGCTCCATGCGCGATTCCATATCTGCATAAATAAACAGGCGCAGCGGCTTTTTGTCGCGCAGGATATAATCTGCACTTCTTCCGACGATCACACAGTCTGATTTCTCCGCGAGTTCCTGTACTAACAGGCTCTGTTCTCTGTAAATCGCATTGTTCTGTTCCATCACAGGATCCGCGCCCATATAAAAAGTTCTCCCGATTGTGATCGGCATCAGGGCAGTCGGACCATTTTCCATTACATGCTGCACATAACCTTCTGCAAGTTCGGTTCTCTTTGCAATCTCTGTTATAATCTCGTTATCATAATAGGCAATTCCAAGTTCATCGGAAAGTCTCTTTCCAACCTCTCGTCCGCCACTGCCAAATTCACGTCCGATTGTTATAATTTTTCCCATATGTATCATCTCCTGATTCATCATTTTCTATAAATAAACTATAACACTTTCCCGCGTTAACGTCCAATTCTATTTTCTAATCAACACTTTTTAATGATTCCGTCATGCTGATCGCATCGATCTTCTTTCGCATCAGCCGGTCCACAAACCAGGTAAACACCAGAGTCAGCACCACGCTGTATACAAAGCTGACCGGTTTTACATGTACATCAAAGGCTACCATATCCACGACGATCTGACTCATGACAAACCGGTGCAAAAATACACCAAGCACAAGCCCTGCAAGTGCGCCGAGAAATGTCAGGATCGTATTTTCCCGGAACACATATGCGGCTGTCTCATTTTCGTAAAACCCGAGCACCTCGATCGTTGCGATCTCGCACACACGCTCCGTAATATTAATATTTGTCAGGTTATATAAAACGATAAAAGCAAGTCCCGCTGCACACAAAATAATGACCACAACGATCAGATCCATACTGCCCATCATGCTTGAAAAACGTTCCATGTCATCCTGTGAAATATTGACCGCTGCCACATCCGACATTGCCATCAGGGATGTTCCAAGCAGATGTGCATCTGTGCCCTCAGAAACACACACAAATGCGTTTTTGTATTCCGGTTCCGTTTTCATCTGTTCTTCATAGGTATCCGCAGACAAATAGACATAATTATATACAAAATTTTCACACAGCCCGCTTACCGTCACGGATATGGTTTTCATGTCGGAATCCTGCAGTGTCACGGTATCTCCGGTCTTTATCCCAAGTTCATCTGCCACTTTTGCGGAAATAACCGCCTCTCCCTTTTTCGGGAATGTGATCGGTACTCCTTTTTCCGTATGCAAATTGACAAACGGCGTCATATCCGAATCCGGATCTGCAATGATAAGGCTGACGGATTTTGTCTTTTCACTGCCAACTAAATCCATGCTCTTTTCTGCCACAAACACAGATTTTTCCACACCGTCCTGTTCTTTGCTTTCCAGTTCACTTTTTTGCTCCGGTGTGACGGACGATGAATAAGTCACACCGATATCATAGGTCTGGATCTGCGTATACTGCTGCGTCACAATTCCCGTCACAGAATCCCTCACCCCAAATCCGGTCACCAAAAGTGCGCTGCATCCGCTGATGCCTGCGACCATCATGAAAAACCGCTTTTTATACCGGAAAATATTCCGCATGGAAACCTTCTGCAAAAATTTAAGCCTCTTCCATACAAACGGTATATATTCAAGGAATACACGTTTCCCGGCTTTCGGTGTTTTCGGACGCATCAGCTCTGCCGCAACCTCCGTCAGTTCGCGGCGGACAGACACAAAGGTTGTACCGATAGAACAAAGCAGTGATACGATCACGGAAATGACTGCTAATTTCCAGTCAAACACATAAACCAGGGAATCCATCTTATAGAGCATGCCGTATGCATACCAGATCACTTTCGGGAATAAAAATGTCCCAAGTGCAAATCCGGCCACACATCCGGTCAGCGCCGCGGAGCCGGAATAAAACATATATTTTGCCATAATGGTATGTTCACTGTAGCCGAGTGCCTTTAACACACCGATCTGTGTCCGCTGTTCCTCCACCATACGGTTCATCGTCGTCACACACACAAGTGCCGCTACCAGAAAGAAGAAGATCGGAAATACATCGGCAACTCCGTCCACGATACCGGAATCGCTCTCAAAGCAGACATACCCAACATTGGTATCGCGTCCGAGCACATAGGTATCAGGATCTTTTAATTCCTTTAAAGTTTTCTCGCCATCACTGATCTTTTTCTCCGCTTTTTCTATTTCCTCATTGTAAGTTGAAAGTCCGTCCTCATATTCCTTTTTCCCATCTTCATACTGCGTTTTCGCATCGGATAATTCTGCTTCCTTTTCTGCTATCTGTGTTTTGGACTCTTCCAACTGTTTTTTCGCTTTTGCAATGGCGCTCTTTCCGCTCTCGATCTGCTTTTGGGCTTCCGCGATCTGCGCTCTTCCGTCTGCAATCTGTGCCTTTGCATCTGCAATCTGTGATCCTGCATCCGCTAATGCATCTCCCGAAGAAAAACTGCCTGCCGCACCATTTCCCTGATCTCCATTTTCGGAAAAAAGCCCCTCAGAAATTCCGTTCAATGCTTTCTGGATCTGTCCGACTCCCTGCGCATAACCGATTCCAAGTGCAACTTCCGCCTGATCTAACTGTGTCTCTTTCTCCTGAATCGCCTTTTCTGCTTCCGTCAGTTCTGCCTCTTTTTTTTCTAATTCATCCGGGGCATATTCCAATTTTTTCTTTGCATCTGCAAGCTGCTTTTCGCCGTCTTCGATCTGGCTTTTTGCATCTTCTAATTGTTTTTTTGCATCATCAAGCTGGCTCTTTGTCTCCTCTTTTTTCTCTGCAAGCTGTTTTTTTCCATCTGCAAGTTTTGTCTCTGCCTCCGAACGCACTGTCTGATAACGCTCTGCTGCAAGATCCTCCGTCAGTGCTTCCCACGCATCCTGTTTTTGTTCTATGTAAGCATCATATTCTTCACTGTACAAAGGAAAATCGCAGGCAAATTTCACATAAACTTCCGTATAATAATCGTCTGCAAATCCTTCCGGCAAAAGATAGACAAATCCGCTCACCCTGCCGTTGCCAAGCGACGTACTTCCGCGCTCAAACTGCGAATACAGAGGAGACTGCACGATTCCGGTGATCTTATACTCGCGGTTTGAAAAATGTTCCAGATCGTCCTCGTCATTGCCGTCGGACAATTTGATCGTTTTTCCAATCATGGATGCGCCGTAAAGATTAGAGTCCACCACGCACTCCCCTGCATTTTCCGGCAATTCGCCGTCCACAAGCACCAGCCGGTTAACATCCTCTGTGATGCTGTGCATTTTTAGCACGCGCTCTTTGCCGCCGCTCTCACAGACAATGTCAAACGTGACTGCTCCCTCTGCCGCTTTTACATCTTTTTGTTTTTTTATGGTCTCTACTTCATCCTCAGAAAAACCGACCGTGGAGATCAGGCGGTAGTCGTAAAGAGCTGTCTTATCAAAATAACGCTGCGCCGTTTTTAACATGGCAGGCTGTGTGACCTTCAGTCCTGCAAAAAATCCGACACCCAATGCAACGATCGCCAGGATAGCGAGAAAACGGCCGAGACTTTCCTTTATTTCCCTGAATGTTGATTTCCAAATCATTGATCTCATAACCGTCTACCACTCTATATCTGCAATGTCTACAATGTGTTCATTTTTTTCCATGGAAACGACTGTGCCGCTCTTTACCGTGATGATGCGGTCCGCCATCGCTGTAAGTGCCTGGTTATGCGTGATGACCACGACTGTTTTTCCATTTTCGCGGCAGGTGTCCTGCAATAATTTTAAAACCGCTTTTCCGGTATTATAATCGAGAGCTCCGGTTGGCTCATCGCAGAGCAGAAGTTTCGGGTTTTTTGCAAGCGCACGCGCGATCGCGACACGCTGCTGTTCTCCACCGGAAAGCTGTGCCGGGAAATTTAACAGACGGTCTTTCAACCCGACTTCCTCAAGCACTGTCGGCGCCGGAAGCGGATCTTTACAGATCTGCGCCGCAAGCTCTACATTTTCAAGTGCTGTCAGGTTCTGCACGAGGTTGTAAAACTGGAACACAAATCCGATGTCGAAACGCCGGTATGAGGTGAGCTGTTTTTTGTCATAGTTTGAGATTTCCTGTCCGTCTAAGAATACCTGTCCGCTGGTTAAGGTATCCATTCCTCCTAATATATTTAAAATCGTCGTTTTGCCGGCACCGGATGCACCGACGATGACGCAGAATTCTCCTTTTTCGATCTCAAAATTGACGTCATGGAGGGCGGTGATGTCGAGTTCGCCGGTGTGGTAGATTTTGCCGACGTTGGAAAATGTTACGAATGATGGCATGGGTGGTGTCCTCTCTGGTGGGGTGTAGAAACGATAAGGTTTTGTTGGCGGGCCTGCCTGCGGAACTTTACCGTTTCTGTATCTTTGTTGTTCGGTATTGTGTATTGTTGCTATAGCAAGTGTAGACCGTCAGGGATTATTTTGCAAATAAAATGTTTCTAAAAAATCCGGCAGTTCCTTCGATACATCATCCGCAAATCCGCTGACGATCATGGAGCGCGCCTCAGACCATTTTCCGCGCATCTTCGTTTTCGGGCGCACATAAGTCTCAATATGGTCCATGTCCAGCCCGTCGATCGGCGGTCCCCAGTCCGGGATCTGCATCTGTCTGTAAATCTGCAGTGATTTCATCCGGAACTCACGCATCCACACCGGATCATCCTTTTCGTCCGAGATTTTTTGCACAATGTCCTCGGTCAGCCCTGCCTGCATAAAAAGAACGCCAAAAGCCATCCCTGACCTTTCGCGTTCTTTCCATGAGATAGAGGAGAAAATAAACTATAATGTGCGTAAATTCCTTATTTTACATTAAATGCACCCATTCCCGGATACACTGCTGCATTTCCAAGTTCTTCCTCTATGCGGAGAAGCTGGTTATATTTTGCAACACGCTCAGTTCTGCTCGGTGCACCGGTCTTGATCTGGCAGGTATTTAATGCCACTGCAAGATCTGCAATCGTGGTGTCTTCCGTCTCGCCGGAACGGTGGGAAGAAATTGCCGTATAACCTGCTTTGTGAGCCATCTTGATTGCCTCTAAAGTCTCGGATACGGAACCAATCTGATTTAACTTGATCAGAATGGCATTGCCGCAGCCGTTGTCGATACCTTTTTTCAGGCGCTCCGTATTGGTTACAAACAAATCGTCTCCGACAAGCTGTACCTTATCACCAAGTTCTTTGGTCAGAAGTTTCCAGCCTTCCCAGTCTTCCTCGTCAAGTGCATCCTCGATGGAAATGATCGGGTATTTTTCAACCAGTTTCTTCCAGTGTTCGATCAGCTCTGCGGAAGTAAACTCGGTGCCTGCCTTCGGAAGTTTGTAGAATCCTTTTCCTTTTTCGCTCTTCCACTCAGAGGAAGCTGCATCCATGGCGATCCGGAAATCTCTGCCCGGCTCATATCCTGCGTTTTTCACAGCATCTAATATGTACCGGATTGCTTCTTCATCGGATGCAAGATCCGGTGCAAAACCACCCTCATCACCAACAGAGGTTGCAAGTCCCTTGCTCTTTAACAGAGCTGCAAGCGCATGGAACACCTCTGCACACCAGCGGAGTGCCTCTTTAAAACTCGGTGCACCGACCGGCATGATCATGAACTCCTGCACATCTACTGTGTTTGCCGCATGAGCACCACCATTTAAAATATTCATCATCGGAACCGGCAGACGGTTGCCCAAGATGCCGCCTAAGAAACGGTAAAGCGGAATATCCAGTGAGATGGAAGCTGCGCGTGCCGCTGCAATCGACACTGCTAAGATCGCATTTGCTCCCAGTTTTGATTTATCCTTTGTTCCGTCCGCTGCGATCATCGCTGCATCCACTGCATAAATGTCGCTGGCATCCATTCCGACGATCGCATCGTTGATCATTGTATTAATATTTTCAACTGCCTTGGTAACACCTTTGCCAAGATATCTTGACTTATCGCCGTCGCGAAGCTCTAATGCCTCAAATTCTCCGGTCGACGCACCGCTTGGTGCCATTCCCCTTCCAATGGTACCGTCCACTAAATATACTTCAGCTTCCACGGTAGGATTACCTCTGGAGTCTAAAATCTCCCTTCCAATTACTTTTTCAATCTCTAAATAATTCATTCCCGCTGTCTCCTTTTTCTTCGTTTGCAGACAATCCCACCGGAGCAGGAAAGGTAGCAACTTTCCGGTTCCGGAGTCTGCATGATTTACACCATTGTTAGTTTTGTCTAACTATCGTTCAGTATACCGAACATCAATTAAAAAAACAAGAAGAAAAATTGAGACTCTTTCTCACTTTCTCTTCTTGTTTTCTCTGATGATTCAACTTTCCCCACTTCATCAGCTTCCCTTAATTTTAAATCTTGCCGCACAATCTCCCTGTTTTCTGTTACAGATCTCCGCGATCACTTTTACCCAATCATCCGGATAAACCGCAAGCAGTTCTTCGTGCTGCAGATCCAGTTCATGCAGGATCGGTCCTGCAAAATGTTTTTTGTAACGCGCACGATATTTTTCACCCATTTTAAGGGCATATAAAATATGTATCTGCGTTCCAGACGGGTCGATCTGATCCGGCAGCGGTGTGATGAGGTCCGAGTAAAACTGATTTTCGACGCTTCTTTTTGTAATATGGCTCATATCGACATCCGGCGTCTTTATCATATCCATAAACGCTCTGATATAGCCATTCTCCTCCGCCAGCATCTTGTCCATTTTCTTTTTCATGAAAGGAATTTTCATCTCACCATTCGCGATAAACGGATAAAAAACCGGCATCATCAGTTTCGTCATCAGCTTTGCCAAAAACTTTCCCGACTGGTCTAAATCGGAACCACCTAAAATACCATACTCCATGTGGATATTTCCGCGTGCTGCAAGCAGTCCGACAAAAGAACCGCCCAGTGAACAGCCATATGCGGCACAGATATGTCCGCCAAATTCTTTCTTTATATACTGTTCAATTTTTTCCGTTTCCTCCGTCATCGTCGGAAACTCTGTCTGTTCCGTCTCATCAAACCCGTCATAGGAAACGCATGCCACCCTAAAATATTCTTCCAACGGCTCTATTACTTTTCCAAAATTGCCCTTCCAGTGACAACAGGTTCCAGGGAAAAGAAAAATAACCGGTTTTTCTTTCTCACCAAAACAATATACTTTCATAGGATTCCACCTTCTTTAAAATGCTTCTCATTTGTTAGTTGCTTCTAACTATTTTTATGATAGCACTTGTATCGGGTGGTGTAAAGTCATTCTGTTTTGGAGTGATTCTTCTGTAACCTCACAGTTACTGTTCACACATACTGTGTGAGCAGTAACGATTACAGCCTATTTTAAATGCATCTTCGATGCATGGGGCTGTAATCTGGCATGATATAGTCTTTGGCGCACAGCTTGACAGCAAGTGTCAAGCTTGCGAGTGAACAGTAACACCTCACATACTTTAGTTTCTGGCTCACAGCCTGACAACAGGTGTCAAGCTTGCGAATAATCCGTAACCCACGAATCGCACAGTGACCGTACCCAGATCTTAGGCATGCCTTCCACGCACTCCGGCAGAATAGCCGTAATCTCATAAGGTTCCTTTCCGGTCAGATGCATAAAATTATCCGACCAGACCAGATCCACATCGCTCTCCACCGAGACAAAAAATGCCGGAACATCTGATTTTAACTGCAGTGTCAACAGATTTCCCTCTCTTTTTGCCTCGAACGTGATCTCTGCTTTTTCGATCTGCATATGTTTATACGGTTTTGGCATTTCCACCTGGCGGCTCACAGTTCCATCAGAATGTGTAAATACCGCCTCCACAAAGACTTCGCTTTCCCTGCCCTCTATCACATCTTTCAGAGGAACCGGTTCCATGGCTTCCACGGACAATGATGCACACTCTGTGCGCTGTGAAGTTTCAAACAGCACTTCCCCACGCATATTTTTCACAAAAACCGTGACATCAGACGACACCTCCTGCATCGTCTCATTTTGCAGATAAGGCGTATAAACAGCATCCGCAGATACCTTTAAACTGCCGAGCACATCCGCATAAAAATGTCTCGAAAAATACTGCAGCGCTTTCCATCTTCCAAAGTAATCGATACTTGCCCAGGATGCGACCGGCCAGTTATCGTTCAACTGCCAGTAAATTGCACCCATGCAGCGTCCCCTGTTTCTGCGCCAGTGCTCCACACCGCTCTTGATTGCGATCGCCTGCAGCACCTGGCTGATATAGATCAGACTCTCAAAATCTTTTGGATATAAAAAGTTCTCCGCAATGTAATGCAGGATCTTCGCATTTGCAGAACCGTTTTTCTGATGACTTTCCATAACTTCTGAAAAGATATTGCGATCCTTAGGCAGGGTAAATGTGTCGATCGTCTTTTTGCATGGAAACGACTGGAATCCAAATTCCGAACAGAATCTGAAATAGTAATTTTCATAGTCGGAAAACGGCTTTTCTCCATGCCATACATCCCAGTAATGACGATCCCCGACATCATCACTGTCCGGGTCTTTAAAATTACCGCCGGATGACGGAGACGACGGCCAGTAAAACGTCACATCATCCTCGCTCTTTAAGGCTTCAGGGATCAGTTTTTCAAACATGGTCAGGTAATCCTGTTTTAACGCATCCGAATGATCATTAAAACCGCCCCAGTGGTCCCATGCTGATTCCATCTCATTGTTACCGCACCAGAGTCCAAGACTTGCATGATGTCTCAACCTTCCCGCATTATCCTTCGTTTCTTCTATAATGCTCTCCCGCAGTTTCTCCGTCAGCTCATAGACATTGCAGGCATACATAAAATCCTGCCATACGATCAGACCATGTTCATCACAGTAATCATAGAAAACATCCGCCGGATAATAACCGCCGCCCCAGATGCGGATGCAGTTAAAATGACTTGCCACTGCCGTATCTAACAACTCATAAATGCGCTCCGGAGTAATTTTTGAATAAATACAGTCTTCCGGAATATAGTCTGCACCTTTTGCAAAAATCTTTACCCCATTGATGCAAAAAGCAAATTCCTCGCCCCATGCATCCTTTTCCTGGCTGACCGTCAATGTGCGCAGACCAATGCGCAGTTCTTTTGCATCCAGAAATTCTCCGCCCAGAAAAAGTTCCGCACGCACCGTATAAAGCGGCTGTGCACCGTATCCGTTCGGCCACCAGAGTTTCGGATCTTCAACCAGACATTTTCCATCCGAAAAAGAAATCTGTTTTCCATCCGGTGTCTGCAGCGTGATTTTTACCTCAAGATTATCTGCATTCTCTGCCAGTGTCGAATCATTGTTTCCCACACTTTCTTTCAATATCCGGGCATTACTTTCCGCACTCTGTGGCAATACCAGATACTCTGCTTCCGCAATTTCATCGTCCTGTGCCTTTTCCGGCAACATCACTTTTGTTTCTGCCGACAGAAAAACTTTTCCATCTATGTGTTCCTGTCTGATATGCAGATCAGACAGTTCTGCCTTCTCATAGCTGTCAATAAAAATATCACGCCAGATCCCCATATCTGGTAACTGTGGACCCCAGTCCCAGCCAAACATGGAATGTGCTTTCCGGATATACTGATTTCCTTCCATCGCACCGCATGCCGTGTAATGAATCTCTTTTCCCGCTGCCGGCACATGTTCGTTTACATATGCGATTGCAGAATGGATTTTCACTGTGATATTGTTTGTCCCGTTTTTCAGGACATTTGTGCACAGAATCCGGTAACGAAGGTGCATGTTATCCACATGCTTTATCAGCATGCCGTTGATAAAAATATCTGCCACCGTGTCGATTCCGTCACAGCAGAGTGCATACACTCTTCCCTCTTCTTTTTTCAGTTCAAATTCCCTTGAAAAAATAAAATCATTTTTCAGCAGCTCTCTTGTCGGATACTCATTCATCCGGTAAAACGGATCTTCAAGTAAACCGTGTTCTGTCAGCCCGGAAAGTACCGAACCCGGAATCTCCACCGGGCAGAGCAGTGTTTCATCCGCTTTTTTTAACTGCCAGGTACCATTTAAATAAAATTTTTCATGTTGTGCCATAAATATTCTCCATTCCCTTTCGAATCATTTTTTCAAAACTTTCCCGGAAATGCATATCATCCTCCGTGTTTCTCTTTTTTGGTCCTTTCAGATGATTCTTCCCGGATGCCCGCCTCGCCTTTTTATTCATATGGCGCTCTAACAGCATCCGGTCGATATTATCATCCGTGTACCACCTTCCGGACTGATGGATCGCAAATGCACCTTTTCCAAGTGCCATCGCCGCTACCCCATAATCCTGTGTCACAATGATATCTCCCTTCCGGCATAAATTAACCAGCGCAAAATCCACCGCATCTGCCCCGGCACCAATGATCTTTACTTCACTGTAATCAGAATATAAAACGTGGTTCGTGTCACATAACAGCGTCACCGGTATCTTATATTTGATTGCAAGTTCTTCCACGATTCCCACCACCGGGCAGGCATCCGCATCCACATAGATCTGCATAAATTCTCCATTCCTGCATTTTTATTCATCATAATAAAATGATCTGTCAAACATACATTCCATTATTTGTATCTCAAATTCCTGTATGCCATAGAAGCTGTTTGTTCTGCTTACCTGTTGTATTATAACAAGGATCTTCTATAATTTCCAAATAAATCCGATCAAAAAAATTAGGGAAGCCCATCCGACCTCCCTAACTTATTTCTCATATAAAATGTTTGATTTCTATTTCCTGTTTTTCGATCAATAATTACTTATTTGTCTTCAGTTTATATGTTTTTCCGAATTCGCCATAATATTTTTTAGAACCTGATTTCACAAATCCACGAACGCGGAACTTATACGTTGTCCCCTTCTTTAACTGTATAATGTTTGCAGATGAAAAATCAGATGCTACCGTCTTTACTTTATTCGGGAGTACAATAACAGTTATATTGCTGGTTACACCTTGTGATTTTACGGAAATCTTACAGCTTCCCGGCGCTACTGCAACGATTTTTCCTTTTGATGAAACCTTTGCAACCGATGTTTTTGTTGACTTATATGTCAACATTTCGCAATTTGACACCTCTATCAGAATCACTTAAAATGAAATCCAGAGACTTATTAATTCATAACAATAGATTGCCCGCGAAGCGTACATTCTATTATTTTACTAAACGAAGGGGTTTTTTATTATGGTAGATATTCCAATGAGATCCTCTGCTCCCGTCACCAGACAGACCGTTCTTTCCATCAACGAACGCAAAGTTGAGGGGGCAAAAACAACACGAACCATCACTTCGATCAACCACACGTCATCTCAGGCAGTATCAAACGCATCCACACCGGCGTCAAAACCTTTACCTCCACTGGTACATATGGTGCAAAAAGGTCAGAAAACACCGCTGGAGAATTCCGGAAAGCTCACTTCCATAAAGGCATGTCTTGGATGGAATGTCAAAAATCCTGCCTGTGATGTGGATGTATCCGCATTTTTGCTCGGCTCATCCGGTAAAGTGATCGGTGATTCCTGGTTTGTCTTTTACGGGCAGACCGAAAGCCCGGATCACAGCACGGTTTTCCACGCTGACGGCGGCGCAGACCGCGAGATCATTTCCGTGGATTTTACCAGATTAGATCCATCCGTTGCCAGAATCATATTTGTGCTGACGATCAATGAAGCATTTGAAAAAAATCTGAATTTCGGAATGCTTGAGGATGCGTATATCCGTATTATGGATCCTGCCGGCACCGAGCTGGTCAGCTTTAAAATGGATGAATACTATACGAACGTGACATCCATGATGATCGGTGAACTGTATCTGCATAACGGCGCATGGAAATTTAATGCCATCGGAAACGGCGTGGCAAAAGATCTCGCAGGACTGTGCGGTTTGTACGGCGTTCAGGTTATTTAAACAAAGGATTAGATTTTGGAGGAAATTTGTTATGTTAACATTTGAAACAGTAAACGAACTTACTTTAAAGGTTACCTGCACTGGCAGTGATGTACTCTTTACAAAAGCAGGTGCATTTATCGCCGGAGAAAATGCCGGTGGAAAGAATTACAAATTTGAAAAAGTCCTGCTTGGACCGCAGAATAATATCGGGCAGGCTCTGCTTGGTCAGCTTGCACGAAGAGTGACCGGAGAAAATCTCCCACTTATGAAGGTAACTTTAAATGGTGATTCTGTTACATATTACGCAAATTATGGTCAGCATGTTGTGGTCTATCACTTAGAGCAGGGGGAAACTATCTCAGTGGAATCCGAAAATATTCTCGCTTTCTCCCAGGATTGTGATTACAGTGTCCGTTTTATCGGTGTCGGTGTGCTTTCCCAGAAAGGTCTTGCAACTTCCACTCTGATTGCACGTGGAAAAGATGCATATGTTGCTGTGCTTTGTGACGGCAACCCGATCGTTTTAAGCAATGTGATGTCTCAGGATACGATCTCTGTTGATCCGGACGCTGTTGTATGCTGGGTTGGAAATGGACATTGTGATCCGCAGGTGACGGCTGATATTTCGTGGAAAACGTTTATCGGACAGGCTTCCGGGGAGTCTTACCAGTTTGAGTGGCATGGGAATTGTCCGGTTACAGTGATTATTCAGCCTTCGGAGAGGAAGGGCGGAATCTGTGTGAGTATGGATTAGTGGCTGGCACTTTACCTCACATACCAAAAACGGAGTCTGTTGCAAGTGGTATTATCCTGTATGAATAATACCTGCTGCAACAGACTCCGTTTTTATTTTTAGAACTTTTTCTAATAGGGCATCGGAAAATATTTTTTTCGATGTCATTTCATCTATTTTTTTCCGGGCTCCGGATGTTTTCGGGATTTCATATTTTTGTGTGAATCCAGATGGGACAAGTCCGCGGTCGGCGGTCAATAGCATGGGGATATCAAAGGTGCTGTCTCCGGCGGCAATTACGAACTCTGGTTTTAGTTTTTCTCTGAGTCGGTCTACTGCCGTTCCTTTATTCAGAGTTTGCGGTACTACATATACTTTTTCACCGTTGGAAAAGACATCTACATATTTTGTATCGAGAGATGTTTTTAAATCATTTACAACTGTTTCGGGATCATTGCATTTTGTAAAGATAAACAGCTTTTCAATGTATCGGAGTTCAAATTTTCTGCGTGGTTCCCGCTCTAACAGTTCCATGGCAAGGTTCATTTCTTCCCTGCTATCCGACACCAGATGCAGGGAGTCCTGATACCATGCTTCATCCGGCACACCATTTACCAGAAGGACACCACCGTTGCAGACCAATGCATATGGAAATGGTCCGATTCCCAGATCAATGCGCTGATATTGTTCCAACGTCCTAGTGGTCGTTGGAACAATGAGCATTTCATTTTTTACGAGCTGCAGGAGATGATATGTTTCCTCTGTGATGTAGGATATTTCTCTTCCCTGATAGAGTTCCACATTTCGCTTCTGCGGCCCGATGTCATGTTTATAGGAATAGATGAGTGTATTATCCAAATCGGTATGAAAGGCGATCATTTTTTCGAAACAATGGCTTTTCTTACCATATCAACCGGGATAATGAGCACTGCTAACAGCATGGAAACAAATAATGCTTTTGCATTCAATGTCGTTGTGCTGAATACCTGACCACCAATCTCAATGATGATGGTCTGAAGTATAAAGATCACACCCATAACAATGATAAAATTCTTGTTCTCTTCAATGTGTTCAAATACATTAAATCTCTCAGATCTGGTATTTAAGCTGTTAAAAATGATTGAATAAATGAAAAAAGCAAACATAAATGTTTTTTCATATAATTCCGGATCCGCGCAGCCTGCCGGTGTTACAAAATCTGTAATCCCACCAATGTTTTCCAGGATCAGGATGGAGCCAAGTGTGATAAATACAGAGCTTGTTCCGATTGCAGATTTAATATAAGTTGTTAAAATGTTATCTTTTCTGAGTGCCGGTTTTTCATTCATGTATCGGTTGAGAATCGGCTCTCCGCCAAATGCCATGGCTGCCAAAGTATCCATGATCAGATTGATCCATAAAATCTGGACAATGGAGAATGGCTCGGTCCATCCCAGGATCGGCGCAATAATGTTCATCAACAGGGTACTGATATTGACGGTCAGCTGGAAGATTAAGAATTTACCAACTGATTTTGACATTGTTCTACTGTTCAATACGCAGTCCTTAATGGAAGTCAAACTGTTATTTAAGATGACAACGTCACCTGCCTCCTGTGCAACTGCTGTACCGTCTCCCATGGCAAATCCGATATCTGCCTGTTTTAATGCCGGTGCATCATTAACACCGTCTCCGGTCATACCGCAGACATTATCAAGCTGCTGTGAAATAGAAACAAGTCTCTTTTTATCAAGCGGTTTTGCCCTGCTCACCACGCGGAGATTCGGAAGTTTTTTCTTTAACTCTTCATCTGACATCTGCTCTAACTCTTCATGTGTGAGAACAACATCGTTCTGCTCGTCTTTTAAGATACCAGCTTCCTTTGCGATGGCAACTGCTGTTTCCTCCGCATCACCGGTTACCATGACAACCTGGATACCGGCATTGTTTAAAATCTCAACTGTCTCAACCGCATCGGTTCTTACGTTATCTCTTAAGCAGAGCACTGCCATCAGAACTGTTTTTCCATCTGCGATTTTGGCAACAGAAAGCAATTTCATCGTTCTCTTTGCCTGAGCGAGCATCTGATCTTCCACAGCTTTTTTATCTGCTGCAGTAAATTCTTTTTCTTCACCGGATGGAAGCATATAATGTGTTACTTTATCAATGATGTTTTCGGTTGCACCTTTCCAGTAAACCAGTCCGTTTTTCAATGTAACGGTAGCGCATTTCTTTTCCGAATCAAATCCGCTGATGTCAGCGACTTTATCCGGATCGTTTTTAGAATCATCATAGCCATGCTCTAGGGCATATCCCAAAAGAGCCCTGTCCATGTTATTACTTCCGATTGGCTTTCCTTCGGATACTTTTGCAAGGTTGTTTAATGTAATTGCCTCAATAAATTCCTGACTCGGAATATGTTCTGCGATTTTACCGTCACCGGTGATAAATTCTACTAAAGATAAATTACCCTGTGTAATCGTTCCTGTTTTATCACTAAATAAAACATTCATATATGCAGAATCGGAAAATGCTGCCTTGTGGCTGACAAGAATATTTTTCTTGTACATGGACTCTGTGTTCATGGACTGCACCAGACTGTTCATCATCGGAAGACCTTCCGGCACTGCCATGATAACGATAGATGCCATCAACATAACTGCCTCTGCAACCAAAAGCAGAACATAAACAACTGTGATTGGTTCATCCGTACGGATCAGGTTCAGTACAACATCTAATACGCCTGCAATGGCAGCCGCGGACACACCAAGTTTACCGATACCGGCAGCTACCACTTCCAGTTTCAGGCTTGAAGTATCTTTTCTCTCGTCCTCTTCATTATCATCCGTCAGAGCCTTGTTGATCTTTCCAAGCTCGGATGCATCACCGATGACGGTTGCAACCATATACCCTTCACCGGAGGTCACTACTGATCCCATAAATACTTTATTTGCAGATGCATAATCTGTAGATTCCGCTTCATCAAGATTATCAGCAGCCGTTTTATTCTCATCTCTTGACTCACCGTTTAATGCAGCCTGTGAAACTTTGATGTGTCCTTCAAATAACACACCGTCGGTCGGTACCTTATCACCAGCCTGAACGAGGATCGTATCACCTTTTACAATCTCACTGGTAAGGATATTGACCAGTTTTCCATTTCTCATGACTTTTGCATAAGTCTTGTTGTATTCTTCCTGTAATGCCTCACTTCTGGAACTGTTGCGGTACTCGGATAATGTACTGAATCCGGTTGCCAGTGCGATTGCTAAAACAATACTTATAATCTCAACAACATCGTTTTCTCCTGCTAATGCCGGTACAAACACACCGATAACAGAAATGACGATTTTCATGACCAGTGCTGCACATAATACTTTGATCCAAATGTCATCAAATGCTCCGATGAACATCGACCACAGTGATTCTGTCTCTTTTTTTGCAAGAGCGTTTGTTCCAAAATCCTGTTTGCTCTTGTTTACTTGTGAGTCTGACAGACCTCTCATAAGCTCTTCTTTATTTATGTTACTCATTTTGGGTAGTTAACCTCCTCTAATGTATCAATCTTTTTTATACAAATCTTCTGCTCAGTTCTCCCAGTCCCGGGTCATTTGTACCCTGGCCAACAGCGCTGAACTTCCATTCTCCGTTATGTCTGTACACTTCTCCAAATATCATTGCCGTCATACCGGAATAATTTTCAGTCAGGTTGTACTTGCACATTTCATTATTGTTTCTTGCATCAACTAAACGGATGAATGCATTCTCAATCATGCCAAAATGCTGATGTCTCTGAACCGCCTGATAAATATTTACAACGATTACGATTTTGTCGTACTCCTGTGGTACTTTTGCAAGGTCGATCACGATCTGCTCGTCATCTCCATCACCGGCTCCTGTCAGGTTGTCTCCCTGATGATTTACGGTACCTGATTTATGGTGCAAATTACCAAAATAAACGATGTCTGATTTATCCACCAGTTTTCCATTCTTTAACATCAGTGCGGATGCATCACAGTCGATCGGCTGCTGCTTTGATCCGCCCCCGAATAAAGCACTTAAGAATCCACCTCCGGATGAAGACTGCTGCACTTCATCCCATCCAAGACCGACAATAATCTTTGACAATCCTGCGTTATCTTTTGACAGACTGACCTTCTGTCCTTTCTGTAAACTAATTGACATTATAATCCTCCTTGTTTTGCGGAGCAAAATGCGAACCCCCTGGTGAGCAGAGGATTTTACTCCTTGTTTTGCGGAGCAAAATGCGAACCCTCTGGTGAGCAGAGGATTTTACTCCTCTTATGCCACTTCAATTCCATAGTGTCCGCAAAGTGCTGCGAGTCCGCCCTGGAAGCCGCTTCCGATCGCATTAAATTTCCATTCGCCGTTATGTCTGTATAATTCACCGACAACGACTGCTGTCTCAATGGAGAAATCCTCTCCTAAGTCATAGCGGATCATTTCTTTTCCGGTTGTCTCATCTACCAGACGAATGAAAGAATTAGATACCTGTCCAAAATTCTGGCGTCTTGCCTCCGCCTCATAGATCGTTACGGTAAATGCGATTCTCTCAATGTTTGCCGGTACTTTGGAAAGATCGATCTGGATCTGCTCGTCATCGCCTTCTCCCTCTCCGGTTAAGTTATCGCCCATATGTTTTACAGACTCGCTCGGATGAGCCAGATTTCCATAAAATACAAATTCTTTGTCTGTCGGGCACTTTCCATCTGCGCCTAACATAAATGCTGCTGCATCCAGGTCAAAATCTACACCGGAATCAAATGCATTGACATCCCAGCCAAGACCAACCATGATATTTTTCAGTCCCGGATTTCCTTTTGTTAAATCTACTTTCTGTCCTTTTGATAAATTAATTGGCATAGTATTACCCTCCTTAGAATAAATGAATCTATAGTTATTAGAAATAACTTACTTGTTTGCCGGCGGCATATGATACTGTCTGTTGAAATCCGCCTTGATCGCCTCAAGTCTTGCCTGATCTTCCACACGTTTCTTTCTGCAGTCTTCCTGAATTCTTTTCGTTTCTTCAATACCACTGGTAATCGTTCTCCAGGTCGTCTCAAGTGTTTCAATCTGGATTGAGCTTCCGGATGCCATCTTAGCGGTAGCCTTGGAAACTTCCACAGTATTCTGCGCATTTTTGATCAGCATCTCGTTGGTCTTCTTATCCAGAGCAGACATTGCTTCTGCCTGAATGCGCTGGCGTTTCAGCAGAATTGCCTGTGCAAGTGCCTGTTTGAATACCGGAAGTGTTACAATAAATGCGGAGTTAATTTTTCTGACCAGATTATAGTTGCTGAACTCCATCGTTTTGATCATCGGAATGGACTGCATTGCAACGTTTTCTGCTGTCCGAAGATCCTGTGTACGCTGTTCCATCATCATCAGTGCCTGATTTAAGCTGGTAAGCTCAAACTGGATCGACTCGTCTCCGGTAGCCGCCATATCCTGCTGTCTCTTTGCAATGTAATCTTCAATCTCTTTACATGCCTGCTCTCCGGCAAGAATGTATTTCACAAGTTCATGATAATAATTTACATTTGCCTCAAACATCGTATTTAATTTACGGTTTGACTGTTTGATCTCTGATTCATAGCCTTTGAGCTGAACATAGATCTTGTCGACTTCCTCGCCCATCGTGTGATATTTTGCAAGGATCTTGTCGAGCTGTTTTTTCATATTTCCAAATAATTTTCCAAACAGTCCCGGATTTTCCCTGATCTCGTCAATATCAAACTGATCCATGATCTTTGCCAATGTTTTTAACATTTCGCTGGTATCATCAAGCTGTGACATATTCATGCTGTTTAACACGACATCCGATGCTTTCGAAATTTCTTCTGCAACCTCCGCTCCAAATGTGACGATTGTCTCAAGATTGTTGACCTCAATCGTACTGACGATCCGGTCAACCTCATCCGAATTGACCAGTTCTGAATTCATTTTTTCCCTGTCGGCAACAATGTCATACTGTTCCACAACAGCGATCTCATCTTTTGTGTCCGGTACCACTGTGGCTGCCGGCGCTGCCGCAGTCGTTGTTTTGCTAAAATCAAGTCCCATACGATTCCTCCATTTCTAATTACCTCTCTTAAAAAATTTATCCCGCCAGGTGTGGCGTGTATTATTAAATGAAATACTATTCAGGTCAGGGACTTGCAGATCATATTTATATTCCCCTATCTGGTGTTCTTCCATTAGCTGCCCGTTAAAATATTTTTCAATACTCTGATATCCCGTCGGCACAAAAAATACAATATCAAATCCCATCAGATGCAAAAATACTGTCAGGATCGAGTCTTCCAGTGAAATGACCGTCTCCGATGTATTGATATAGATCAGTTTCGGATTTTTCCAGGTAAGATCAAATTTCTGGATCAGTCTTACGATATCTTTCGGCAGATTTAACACCTGCGCAATCACGGTGTATTCCATACCATTTTCCCCGATTCCTTTGATCCGTTTCTGATCGATCAGAAGCTGCATCTTATCAAGTATCATCTCCTGAATATCCTCCCGCAGGATACCGTACGGGTATTTTGGATGTGCCTTGATCTTATTCCGCTGCAGTTTTCCATTTTTGAGAAATTCAGCAGCATACATTTTCATCGGATTCGGTGCCATCGGCTCTATATAAGGCGCTCTTTTTATCACGACTGTATCTTCCGTGACCAGTTCTTTTACGGATGTCCAGTAGCCGGCGGTATGTCCGTCTTTGACTCCGGAAACTTTTGCAAAAATGACCGGTATGTTCACGACACCATCGACCACGCTGAAATCCGGCCGGTACTTTAATTCCTGATCCCACAGGATCTTAATCTCCTCGTACATGGTCTGCAGACTGATAATGTTCGCCTTTCCATACTGCATGTTCCGGTACATGCCGGTATCCTGATACATTAACGTATCCAGTTCCCTCTCCGCATGGTAGGCAACCGTTCCCATTTTGACCTGGGAACTCTCCTCCGGGTACCTGTCCATGGTAAGGCTTTCCTCATAATTCAGTTCATACAACAGCGGATCCGTAAGCTGGCATGGTACATTCCGGTTCGGACAAAGGATCACCACATCGACCGGCAGCCTTGCTAAAAACCTGAGAAACAACGCTTCATTTTCATTCTGGCACCCGCCCATATGGATAAAACATCCGATCTCCGGCATCTTCCAATTGGAAAATAAAAACGGCAGATACCTTTTCAGCCAGCACAACAGGTAAACCGCCTTGCTGGTGAGCCTGTTTAAATTATCGCCTTCTTTGCCTGATTCTGCAAGAAGAATATCCACAAATGTTTTGTGCATGATCTTTTGCAATTCTAAATTTGCCGGATACTTTATATTCGTGGAAAGATCCATGATAAGCTGATCTGTTTTCGCATAATTTCTGCGCCGGATCTCTGCGATTTCATCCGGTGTCGGTCTTTCGATCTCCCCGTTTACGATCACCATCTTCCGCCCGGCATTTTTCAGTTCAAGCTGCAGCTGAAACAATTCGTTCGCATATGTCAGCTTGTCCTCTGCACCGTTGATCCGGTAAAAACAGTTATAAAAGAAGCGGGGATCTGTTCCTCTGGTCAACACACTCTTTTTGATATCCTCAAATCCTTTTCCATCGATCCATGCATTGGTACAGTTATTGACAGAAGGCAGACTTCCATACAGCCGTTCTTTTTCAAAATCATTTTGTATTGCCTCCCGGACTTTCTTTAAGCAATATCCTTCCGGGAAAGCTGTCATCCTCTCCATTTGCAGATCATCTGATAAAACGGAAGCGGGATCTGATTTCAGATATCCGGCATCACCATGATACTGCAGCAGCACCACATCACTCCCGGCATTGGACAGGATCGATATCAGCATCAGTTCGTAATTACTGATATCCCCCTCATAAAGGATCTTGGGCAGTTCATTTGCCCCAAGCTGGTTTACAATCCGTTCAAATTTGTAGTACAGCCAGCACATAAACTTAATATATGCATTTTTCAGCATATTTTCTGTTTTTCCATTCCGCCTCATGGAATCCAGCGAATCATAGATTGAATCCGCCACATTCTGCCTTTGCAGATCGTTCATGCGCGGCAGCCATTTTTTTAAACCATTCGATATAAATGACGGATTCATCTGAAAATCCATCCCAATGATTTCAGAATAATACGCAAGGTTCTTCTCACCGGGATTTGGGATCTTTCCCTCGATCACCACGCCCGCCTTTCTTGCCGTATCATAATATTTTTTTATAAAGTCCCCGATTTTTTCCGTGTATCCATTGATCCGGTAAAAATACACCTCTCTGCTCTGTCTTCCGTTTAGATCGACAAAGTAATCATCAAGGCTGCGAATCTTTTTGTGTTCTAACATAGCGCATTCTCACCTTCAATATCTGTTCATTTTGTTTTTGTTCATCACATAGCCAAGGCCTGACCCGACAATGCCTCCTAAAATATGTGTCAGATTCGAGACGTTATCCCTGATAAAGATACCATCATACACCTGCTGCCCGATATAGATCAGCGCAACCAGAATAAATGTCAGCGGGATTTTTTCCTCCTCAATACTTGTTAAAGATGCGAGTAATATGAACGCAAATACAACACCGCTTGCCCCAAGGAGCTGGACATGTGGGAAAAATATGAAATTGATCACACCCGTTACCAGCGCTGTCGCTAAAATCACAAAGAGAATATTTGCCGAACCGTATTTTTCTTCCAAAAGCGGTCCTACAACCAGTAACATCATAATATTTCCAAAGAAATGATCCCAGCTGGCATGTCCTAACACATGTCCGAAAAACCGGATGTATGTGAGCGGACTTGCCAACGATGACCGGTAGACACTGAAAAGTGCAAGCGTGGATGCACTGCCTGTTACTTTATCTAAAATCAGTACGATAAAACAGGCAAGCGTAAATCCCAAAATAACCGGAGAGTTAAATGACAGCCGTATCTTTTTACCACCGTTACTCATATTATTCTTTCCTCAAAAACCCTGTTTCACAGAGCACAATATTCTATAAAGATCATCTAAAAGTATAGCATACCGGCATCCTGTTTTCAAGAAAACGTCCGGCATCGAATCTATCTATCTTTTTGCCTATATTAATGCTATAATTCAATTTGCAATCTGTTGTTAAACTTGTGTTATTTTGAAGAGTTTTTATACACTCAGGAGGATTTTTACAAATTGAAAAACGATATGATTTATTACAGTGTCGGTGCACTGCTCTATTGTCCCGCCAATAAAAAAACGATTGCCGGCTCTGTGATCCATGAAAAATTTGGAACTAAATATTCTCTGGCTTTATGCCTTGAAGATACGATCAATGACAACTATGTGACAGAGGCAGAGCAGGATCTTATCTCTTCCATCCATCAGATATTTGAAAGTTTTCAGGATCATCCTTTTTACCTTCCGAAAATCTTTATCCGTGTCCGCAATGCCGGCCAGATTGAACGTTTAACGAAGGCTTTTGGGGAAAGCATAAAGGTGATCACCGGTTATATCATACCGAAATTTACTGCTGACAACGCCAGCTCTTATATAGAAGAAATGATCCGGGCTAACGAACAGGCTTCCAGGAAATTATATATGATGCCGATCTATGAGAGTTCTTCTATCATTGACCTGCGGCACCGTATCGATATCCTGTATGATCTGAAAGACAGGCTTTCCCATGTGGAAGATCTCGTTTTAAATATTCGTGTCGGAGGAAATGATCTGTGTCACATGTTTGGATTCCGCCGTCATTGTGACGAGTCCATTCACCGGATCAGACCTGTCGCTGATATTTTTTCTGATATCATAACTGTTTACGGCATGGACTACGTCGTTTCCGGACCGGTATGGGAATATTATTCCGGGTATAATTGGGAAAATGGCCTGATTCAGGAACTAAAAGATGATAAACTCTGCGGCTTTACCGGAAAAACAGTCATTCATCCAAATCAGATTTCTGTCGTAAACAAAGTTTATCAGGTTACAAGATCAGATTTTAACGATGCAAAAGCAATTTTAAACTGGGATAAAAAATCAGACTCGCTTGTCTCCGGAAATCTTGCGGGTGAACGCATGAACGAATACAAAACCCACCATAACTGGGCAGAAAAAATCTTATTTCTTGCAGAGGTCTTTGGCATAACAGACTAAACTTATGTATGCACGAATTTCTTTGGCATGACAGACCAGACTGATGCATACATAAATTTCTTTGGCATGACGAGACCAAACTGACGTATGCATAAATTTTCCTGGAAACCGGCAGTATTTTTTATATATCTGACATTTTTTTAATGATACCGCAGCATTTATAATGTTTCATCGGATAATACTGGATCGGCACATTTTTTTCCTCAGCTAATCTCACCAGATGCCCCAGCTGCGGATCGCCCTTGTACCTCTCATCAATCAATATCCTCCATGGAACTCTTCGCAGCAATACTCTTGTTGCCTCGCCGATTCCCGGTTTGATCAGATTGATATCATCAATATCAAATGTCTTTGCAATCTGTTTTACCTCGTCAATACCAGAGCTTTCCACACACTTATTTTCTTTTTCCACATCCATCTCAAACTCGTTCTCGATCGTATGGATAAATTCATAGGACAGATCCGAATCTTTTAATTCTCCGTAATAGACGGCTCCATGGAAATCATCTTTTCCAATGATATCACTCCTTAAGAATGTCCTGCTGATCAGTCCTGACACAGTGCTGTTAAGACAGGAACTCGGTATTAAAATATCATCGTGCGTGCCGCACAGTTCTGTCACATTGGCAGGATCGGCTATGACTGCGATATCGGATGATACACCTTCATACTGGGCAAGATCCTTTTTTAATTCATTTAAAATCGCGCCCTTTCCGATCCATCCGTCCACGAACAATAACTGTCCCGGTTCATACCGGCTTAACAGATATTTCATCGCATTGTTATCAATCCCTCTGCCGCGGATGATGGAAATGGAATAATGCGGTACATTGACCTGATATTTTTTTGCAATATATCTTTTGACTAAAATTCCGATTGGAATACCGGCGCGAGCCAGTGAGACGAGCACAATGTCCTGTCCCTTTTTTTCAACGATCTTATCTGCAAGTCTTCCGACAGCAAGTGCTACCGGTTTTGCATAATTTTTCAACGCTTCCCGGTACACCTGCATATATTTTTCTGTCGGGACATATTCGACCGGCAGCATTTCACTGTAATGTTTTCCTGCCTGTATCAGTTTTTCTCTCTCTTCGGTCGGCTGTGGCTGCACCATGCCGGTGATATCTTTTAACAGAAGAGTCACGTCCTCATCCCGGTATGAACTTCTCATTTAATCTTGTCTCCATTCTTTCCTGCTTTCCATTACATCGCATGTTTGCTGCTGAGACACAAATTTCGTATGGGAAAAATTTTATTTTCACATTATGCCCTTATTCCTGTGCCCTCTTTAACACCAGCGTATCACCGTTATATTTTCATTTTTCATGCGAAGTGCGTAAGTCAGCGTTTCTAATCCTTTTAATGACACTAATGCCGAATCCGTCATAACGATAACCCTGTCATAACTTTCCAGATCATAAATAAAAGTTTTCCGGTCAGGATCATATAAGCTGCGCAGTTCATACCTGCAGTGCAGTGGATACTCTTCCTCGGTACTGACCGCGATCGGACTTCTAGTCGTAGAATGGCAGCGGACAACACATCCCATTTTTTCGATTTCGTACCCTGTCAGAAGTGCCGGATACATAAACTCTTCCGTGCCAATCACAAGTACACGTTCACCCTGTTTCACAACAGTCTCTGTGATCACGGTTTTCGCAAGTTTTTTACATGCAGCCTCATATTGTTTTGCGTCAACGAAACGTCTTGCATTCATCCATCCGGGAATCGATATGATATGTTCCCGCATATTCTTCTCCGATTGCACATCAATATCCGCGCTTTCCTGCGTATGATTCTCCGGTATCGCACAAATATATAAACCATCACATCTATACTGCTCCGCAACCGTACCGTATCCGGAATGATCCGTTTTTACCAGATAATGAAGTTCTATTTTTTCATCCTGATAAATTTTTAAGTATTCTTCTGTCATTCCATTTAACAATGAAGCAACTGCAAATTTTGTTTTTTTCTGATACTCTTTTGTTATGATCTTAATGATATTCATGATCGTATTCCCAGTGGTCACCTCATCCTCTATAAATACAATCCTGTCGATATCATTTATCACACGGTCTATATCATCTTTTACCAATTTCTGCTCAGTCGCATGGCTGTGCGCTTCCGAAAAAAATAAATATCTGGCATCCGGTATTACTTCCCGTGTTGTCTGGATATACTTTGTTTCCAGAGTAATCGCAGCCTGCGCACCGATTGCTGTTGCAGTTTCTGCAAAACCGATCAAAAGCAGCCTCTCGCCTTCATATTTTCCCTGAAGCTTCTCTGCAAGACTTTTAAATAAATTCAGTGCTTTCGAAGGTTCTACCGGAACATGCTTTCCCTGCAGTGGATCTACTACCAGATAATTTCTTTTGGTATTGTTTTCCCGTTTTGCTATTCTCACTAAATCTTTTTGCTGATAGTTCATATGTTTTTGATTTTCCTGACGTTCGTTAATTTTTTACGATCTGTTTTCCAAAGGTTTGGAGATATTCCTGGGCAGTCTGTAATGATATATTTAGTTTTTTCTGCAACCGCTCTAAAATAGCGTCTTCTGGCAACCCTAGATCACAACATGTATCTACAATTCCTTCCGCTCTGCCACGCATTTCTCCTCTTGCCTCTCCTCTTGCTTCTCCTCTTGCTACATCCTGCTCTATTTCATCTTTCATTAATTCCCGTAATGCTTCGCACATACCATTCGCCCTCCTTACCTTCTGATATATTTCATAATTCGCACTGACACTTGCCTGTAATACTGCGTCTATATTATTCCGCTCCCGCGGTGTCTTCATATTTTCTGTCTGTTCTAAAAACTTCCTGATATCCTCTATATCGGCATTTGCAGATAAGATTCTTAGGCTGCTGTGCATAGTCCGGTTCAACCTGCTGATCACCACAATCTGCACCGGGAATAAAATGTTCCCGCTCACGTAATAAATACCTGGATATTTTTCTTCCAGTACATATCCTTTTCGTTCTAATTCAAAAAACAGTTCTCTTGGATATGCTTCACGGAACAATGACACGGTCAGTTCGTCCGCCGGGATTTCATCGATTGTTTTCCCATATCCTTTATAAAGGCAGGCATATCCAAGTGTTTTGTAAAAGGTGTCTATCGACAGTTCATCTCCCGGTCCTTTGTATTCTAACACATTGTACTTTCGCATGATATGACCGATTTCATTTTTCATCACTTTTTCTGCATTTTCTTCTTTTATGATCAGAAGATCAATACGGATCGGTTCTTTACTCAAATGATACTCCGAGATTAAATCAAGTTCCTCGATGTTTTCCTTTAGTTCCAGTTCCGCTGCTGCATAAAACGCAGGATGCCACTGGATCTTTTGGGCTTTGTCTGATGACGATTTCTTTGTCTTTTGCGCGATAATCGTTTCCTCCCTTTTATTCGGGAGAATCGCCTGATATTTTCGAATTCTCCCTGCTTTTACTTTTGTTTGCTGGTAATTTAAAAGCATTGAAAATTCTGATATCCGACGTTGTGACTCGTATGTTGATAAGCAGCCTTAACGTGGTTTTGATTTGTTTTGAAACGGCTTATGCTGTGAGATAATTTCTTACAGTCTGCCTTGTAGATTTTGCTAGAATGTAATGCTTTGGATGAATGATAACATAAGTTTATACATATGTCATTATAATTTTATATTTCCTGTTATCTTTATGAATTTTCACTAGTTCCTTTTTCTACTCTTTCCTCTTCTCCCGCAGCTCTAACACCAGCTCATACACCTCCGGTCTGTGCTCTTTTAAATGCTCATCCAGAAGATGCCTGCGCTCCTTAAAACGCTCTGCCAGCTCCGGATGTTCTTTTGCGATACGGTCATGCACTTCTTTCCGGTGTGCCTCCAGTTTGCCCGCTAACGTCATCTCATCCTTGCCGGAAATATTGACGATTTCCTTTAAGTGCTCCTCTAAATGTTCCAGCCATTCATCCTCATCAAGTGCCTCCATGTGTGCCCAGCGGCCATGAAACAGATTTTCGACATCCCCAGTCTTTTTTAACTGCTCAATCTGCAGCACAATCTGTCTTTCGATTTCTTCTTCCGTTTCCGAACCAAACGCCCAGACAAATTCCTGCACACGGTTATCCGCACGTTTTCTCGATGCGCTGCGCTCCTCATTATCCACGCCGCCCTCAAGAGGATACGGTCTGTTGATTCCCATATCTTTTAACGCGATATGTATGGTTCTCCGCACACAGCCTTCCTCGATGAGATAGCCAAGACCTAATTTTCGAAGCTGCTCATTCACGTCTGCGATGTGCTCTGTCATATAGAAACGGATTCCTTTTTCCTTCAAAGATTTGTACAGGATCTCCAGACGGTCTGCCGCTGTGATATCCAGACTTCCGATTCCTCCGGCATCCAGAATGACTGCTTTCGTGTCATCTTTGATATGCTCCTCGATATCCTTTTGCAACACCCCGATATTGGCAAAAAACAAATTGCTGCTGAAACGGTAAATCAAAACTCCCTCCACCGCATGGATCTGGCTGCCTTCCCGCAGATCTCTAAAATGCTGATGCCCCGGCTGGATTCCCAGAAAACATCTTGCCGGTTTTGAAGTACGGATGATCATTTCCGTAAAAGAAAGGATAATTCCGATCAGAACGCCGTTAATCGTGCCAAGCATCAATACACCAAAAAATGCACCTATAAAAATGAAACACTCCGTCCGGCTGACTTTCCACAATCTGACCGCAAGTTCAAACTCCGTTGCCCCAAGCAGTGCCGAGATCACGATCGCCGTCAGCACCGGGATCGGCAGATACCCGATAAAACCGGTTCCACAGAGGAGAAGAATGATCATTGATAGCCCAGCCACAATACCGGTAAGCTGTGTCTTTGCCTGATACTGTTCGCCCATTGCACTGCGCGATACTGAACCGTTGATCGGACAGCAGCCGGTAAATGCCGCCACAAAGTTGCCCATGGAAAATGCAAAAATTTCCTGATTATCATCGATCTTGTAACCATTTTTCTGTGCAAAACTATTCTCAGCCAGCAAAGTTTCCGCCATAATGACAACAGCGACTGACAGACTGGTGATGATCGCATCCTTTGGTGCGATTGCAGAAAAATCCGGTATGCTCCATTCTGGCATGTCAGGTTCTACTGCTGCAAGTGTCTGCACCCCCCACTCCCTGACCGGCAGAAAGCGTGTCATAAGTGCGCCTGCTGCCATCAGTGCAACTGCCATCGGAAACTTTGGCATCACTTTTTTTGATACCAGAAGAATAAAAAGCGCGGTAAGCCCGATCACAAGGGAGGGCAGATTGATCGTTTTTAAAGTTTCTGCAATGTGCTCTGCCAGTTCAAAAAGTTCCCCGACTCCTGCCGTTCCGCCCATCAGTTTTGGCACCTGCATCAGTATGATCGTCGTGCAGATTCCGGTGATAAATCCCCCCATAACCGGTGCGGAGATAAAATTGACCAGTTTTCCTGCCTTCATAAAATAAAACGCCAGCAGCCACAATGCTACAAAAAAAGTCAGCACCGGAACTGCCGCCATGGCTTCTTTTGTGCCACTTTCGATTCCAAGTCCGACGATGGCAGATCCGACCAGCGCAGCCGGAGCTGCATCCACACCAAAAATAAACTGTGGTGACGTGGAAAACAATCCGAATAGAATGATCGGGAACACCGAGCCATACAGTCCGTAAACTGCCGGAAGCCCCGCAATCTGCGCATATCCCATAGAAATCGGAATGGAAACTGCCATGATAATAATTCCCGCTAAAATATCTTTCGGAAGATTTTTCTTATTATAATGTTTTAATGTCTGGAATGGCTGCACTCTCATGTTTCAATCACACTTCTCTCTTTTTATTCAAACCTGACATACTCTGTATTTTTTCTTCCTTACTGTATCACAAATCTTTTAAAATCAAAAGATATTCCCTTGTAAAATATCCCCTGAGATGATACGATACCTTTATGTGCTTTTTCTTATTAATGTGATGAATTGCGAAGAATTTTTTAATGCGGCTGTTATTTTAAAACAGTGCAGAAACGGAGGATTAGATTACTATGAGTGAATACAGAATGGGAACAAAATGTGTGCAGGCGGGTTACACACCCGGCAATGGAGAGCCGAGACAGGTGCCGATCATCCAGTCGACCACTTTTAAATACAGTACCAGCGAGGATATGGGAAAACTTTTTGACCTGGAAGCCGACGGTTATTTTTACAGCCGCCTTCAGAATCCTACCAACGATATCGTCGCTGCAAAGATTGCAGCTATGGAAGGCGGTTCGGCTGCGATGTTAACTTCTTCCGGACAGGCAGCCAATTTTCTTGCCATGTTCAACATCTGTGAATGCGGCGATCACATCGTTGCTTCCTCCTCTATCTATGGCGGAACTTTCAACCTGCTTGCCGTTACCATGGCAAAGATGGGGATCACGACCACATTTGTTTCCCCGGATGCTTCCGAAGAAGAGTTAAATGCCGCATTTAAGCCAAATACAAAGCTGATGTTCGGCGAAACAATTGCCAACCCTGCACTCACTGTTTTAGATATCGAACTGTTTGCAAAAGTGGCTCATGCACACGGCGTTCCGCTTGTGATGGACAATACGTTCCCTACCCCCGTCAACTGCCGTCCGTTTGAATGGGGTGCTGACATCGTAACCCACTCCACGACCAAATATATGGATGGTCACGGAGCTGCCTTAGGCGGAGCGATCGTGGACAGCGGTAAATTTGACTGGATGGCTCACGCTGATAAATATCCGGGACTGTGTACTCCGGATGAAAGCTATCATGGAATCACCTACGCAGAAAAATTCGGTAAAGAAGGTGCCTTCATTACAAAATGTACTGCACAGCTGATGCGTGACTTTGGCTGCATGCAGTCCCCACAGAGTGCCTTTATTTTAAATCTCGGTCTGGAGTCCCTGCATGTCCGTATGCCAAAACATGTAGAAAACGGTCAGGCTGTTGCTGAATTTTTAGAGCAGCACCCAAAGATTGCCTATGTCAACTATCCGGGACTTCCTTCCAATAAATATTATGAACGTGCAAAAAAATATCTGCCAAACGGCGGCTGTGGCGTTGTTTCCTTCGGTTTAAAAGGCGGACGTGCCGCTGCATCCACATTTATGCAGAATCTGAAACTTGGAGCGATCGAGACACATGTGGCTGACGCAAGAACCTGCTGTCTGAATCCGGCAACCTCCACACATCGCCAGATGACTGACGAGCAGTTGAAAGAAGCCGGCGTTCCGGCTGAACTTGTCCGTATCAGCCTTGGACTCGAGGATAAAGAGGATCTGATCGCAGATATTTCCCAGGCACTCGATGCAATTGCAGAATAAGTTAAAATTTACTGCTTTTTATTGAAATACATAAGAATCGTATACTGACAAAAAGGATGCATCCTGTAAACTAGGAAGCATCCTTTTTGTTGTACATCTCTTCAAGTAATAGTTTCTTTAACTGTTCTTCACCAACCGGTTTGGAATAATAATATCCCTGAAACCAGGTTGCCCCGAAACTCCTCAGATAATCCTGCAGGGATTTATCTTCCACGCCCTCGATACAGCTTTTCATGTTTGTTGATCTCGCAAAATTGACTATATTCTTTACCAGCATCTGCTGTTTTTCATTATTCAGAATTCCTTTGATAAAGCTCATATCGATCTTGATCTCATTCATCGGCACACCTAAGACGATACTTGAAGACGCATTTCCCGTTCCGTAATCATCCATCGCAAAATGGATCCCATACTGCTGGAGAAAACATACTTCTTCATTGATCACATCAATCGGAAGCTGCCTGCAGCGTTCTGTGATTTCTAAACAAAGATGGTTTGGCGGATAATCATTTTCTTTTAACAGCGAAAGTACAACATCCCGAAATGATTTTTGTTCTAACTGTTTTGCAGACACATTTACATTGATAAAAAAATCCGGATTAATTTTTATAAACTCTGCACTGTTTTTCAATGCCTCTGCCAGCACATAATTTCCAAGATCATACATGCACGGATTATCCTCAATCCAGTCGATAAACAGCCCCGGAGGAACTGCCCCGTAAGGTTCCTTTTTCCATCTTACCAGTGCCTCCGCCCCTGCGATTTTTCCACCTTCCGATGTCACGATTGGCTGATATTCCACATAAAAGCCGTCACAACCGCCCAGCACCGACTGATGGATGATTTTCATAAAATCCAGATTTACACCACCATTTGTCTTTACGATATCATTAAAGAACACAAGTTTATGATTTCTGGCGGAACGCGCTTTCTCTAATGTGTATTCTAATTTACTCTGCACTGTCATGGTCTCTCCGCTATAATTTTCTAACATCAGACCTGCAGCATAGAGCTTCAACTCAAAATGACGTCCGTTTAACGTGATATTTTCCTCAAGATTTTTCCTTACTTCCTCCAGGAAAATTCCTGCGTCCACCCGATCCGCATCCCTTAAAATAAATGCACAATTGGAGTTATTCATATGATAAACCGCTTTATTTTCATCCATCATATAGATAAAATGGTGTGCGATCTCCCGCTGCAGACGGTCTGTATAATTCGCCCCATATAAAATATTGATGTCTGCCATGTGATCGATCTCAACCTCCAAAACAGCCACCTTTCTGCCGGTTCTGATATATCCTTCCACATCTTTCTCAAACTTCTTCTGTCCATACAGATCTGTCAGCGCATCAATCTCAGGGATCACATTCTGATTGACCAGAATATGCAACAGATATTCGTTTCCATCTTCTTTTACCACACTCATGAAAAATCCAAACATATCATAATGATCTTTATTTTTCAAACGGATATAAAGCTCATCCGAAAGTTTCTGTCCCAGAAGGCGTTTCTCCATTGCCTGTAAATATTCCGGCCTGTCATCCGGATGCACATGATCCAGTAATATCTGATAAAAACCTTTTACATATCCCGCCTGCATCTCAAAAAAAGCCGCCGTCTTTTCCGGAATCATAGTAACATGACTGTTCCTATTCGTAATTAACAGATATGCATCTGACAAAAGATCATTCACCCGATTTATGATGTCTGAAAAGAAACGTTCTTTTCCATTCCAAAACTCCTGTTCTCCCATAGTACTCCCCATTTCTGATCACATCTGCATCAGCTGATCTTTTGCTTCTTTCACATATAATAAGGCATTGTCACGGTTTGAGGCAATCTCCTCTTCCGTAAGTTTTCTTTTTATCTTCGCCGGATTTCCAAATGCAAGGCTGCCATCCGGGATCTCCATATTCTGTGTCACAAGCGCCCCGGCCCCAATGATACAGTTATTGCCGATCACCGCTCCATTTAAAATAATTGCTCCCATTCCAATCAATGTATTATTTCCAACCGTACATCCGTGCACGATTGCACTGTGCCCGATCGTCACATCATCCCCAATGGTAAGCGCATGCCCGGCTCCAACATGAAGAACTGCATTATCCTGTATATTAGTTCGGCTTCCGATCGTGATCTTTTCCGTATCGCCCCGGACCGTCGCATGATACCATATTCCTGAATCTTCGCCGATCGTGACATCACCTTTTACGATCGCACCTTCTGCTAAATAATATGCCATGATATACCAACACTTTCTGCCTGATTTTACATCAGGCCTGCATTCTTTTATCAGTCTTTCCCGTTTATCTGGCCAATATATGCGGAAACAACTGCTGCCACGCCGTCAATGCCAAGTTTACACTCATCTAAACATAGATCATAATTGTCCGCCAATCCCCAGGTTTCCCCGGAATAATAATTATGATACTGCTTTCTCCGGCGGTCTGTGTCATCCACGATCATTTTGGCTTTTAATTCGGATACCTGATGTTTCTTTGCAATTTTGGAGATTCTTGTTTTCTTGTCCCCACACAGGAAGATGCGTACAGCATCCGGATGTTCTTTATATGCATAATCCGATGCACGGCCGATTACGATACACGGCTGATCCTCAAACAGTGCTGACAATGCTTTTTTCGGTGTCTCACGCACCTTTAAATTCATATCGTCCGCAACCATACTCATCATATCATCCACCTGGCGTTCCCCAAAATAAAATGGATATTTGTCATACACTTTTTTCTCTTTTGCAAGCTCTATCAGTTCTTTTTTGGAATAACACGGGATGCCATAAATCTCTGACAATTTTCTTCCTACTTCGTCCCCTTCACATCCACATTGTCTGGCAATTGTTATAATCATAATAATCCTCCATTCCTGCACGTCCCTTTATAAAAACAACATTCTTATTTTTATAAAAAGTGCTCTGACCATTCCTTTTCTTTAAAGCCGGTAATTACCGTACTTCCATCTACGATCAATGGACGTTTTACCAGCATTCCGTTTGTCGCAAGCAGCTTTAACTGCTCGTCCCCGCTCATTTCAGGAAGCCTGTCCTTAAGCTTCATTTCTTTATATAAAAGTCCGCTGGTGTTAAAAAATTTCTTTAATGGCAGACCGCTCTTTTCATGCCATTCTTTCAATTCCTCGTAGGACGGATTCTGCTCTACGATGTGACGATCCGTATATGTAATCTCATGTTCATCCAGCCATTTTTTCGCTTTCTGACAGGTGGAACATTTGGGATATTCTATAAAAAGCATTGGATGTCCTCCTTTTGGTATGGTATGTTGTTGTTAATTGATATTGTACCACAAATTGGATGCGAGTGGGTACACAAATCCTTTTTCAGATGGTGGCATTTTTTATCGTAACGGGGAACCGTGACAGCTTGCTTTCTCTCGCCTCTATTGTGGTAAAATCAAAGTCGGATTTTTCAACAATGTGGCAATAACCGGGGTATATTTAGATACTCCATAGTCTTCAACAATACTGGTTATTCCAGCCCCTGCATCCTTTGATGAAGCCCCACATAAGAAAATCCTTTCATTAGCAGTTCCATAATCTAATACGATAAAACGATCATGGAATATACCACCTGTCTTTTTCATTGATATTTTTACAGATGGATATTCCTTGCAAAAATCCGTAAATTCTATATTATGAAGTTTATTATTCCCAACATTATCGCTGAATAAAGTAATATTTACTCCTGTAGGAGAATTTTTAAGATGTACCAGCGTTCTTAATCCAATATAATTGTCAACGACATATATTGACGACTTTGCCTGCTTATAAATGGACTCATATACCTCATCTGCACTACTAAATTTTGCGTTAAACATGAGCCACTTTTCATCATCATCTGAAACAAAGCTGTTCATCATATCAGCCAACTCAGATTTTGTCACAACATCCTTCAAGCCTTCTGCAACATCTGAAATCTGCTTTTCAAGAGATATCATATCTGAGTTGATTTTGTTAATTTCTATTCTGTTGTTAGCAGTTTCCATGCTTAACTGAAGTATTTCCCGCTGACCTATTAAATCACGATTTTCTAATATGTAATCTTTCATTTTCTTAAAGGTTCTTATTAATGCCTTGCTCTGCTTAACAGCCAACGGTCCTTTCAAGACAGTCATCAGCATATATAATCCTTGCTCTGTAAATACATGAGGAATTAGAAGATTTGCGGTACAATTTTTGTACCGCAAATCTTCTAATTCCTCATCTGTCAATTCAAACATAAAATCTTCATCAAATTTTTCAATATTATTTTTTACCTGTCTATTAAATCCCTTCGTATCATAGCCATATATCTCTGCTAAATCAGCATCAAGCAATACCCTTTTACCCCTAATTTTATACAGTTTTTCTTTTAGATATTCTTCTGTTACTTCTATTACTGTAACATCGATTTCTTTCTTTTTATCTTCTGCCATAGAACTCCTCCATCAATTTGCGGTCAAAAAAATCGTCCGCAATTTCTACCATTGTCATACCGCTCTCATATCCAACAACAAAATCATTATAAATTGCCATCCACTTGGCGTTATGTTTCTGACGACCGCTTAACTTACGATTTCTGTAATACTCCAATTCCTCCCGAAGTTCTGCATTCTCTTTTTCCAACTCCTCAATTCTTTTTAATGCCTCTTCAAGTGTTACAGTTTTCTCCATTCCCCTGTCCGCCCCTTTCTGTGCTTAAATTGCTTTGGCAGCCAATTATCGTTATCTGCTTTCAACAAGTCATACACATATATCTTATTCGGCTTTCCTAATCCCTGATGGCTTCGATAAATCAGATTATGTACCTCCAGTTCCTTCAGCATCTTGTTAATTTTCTTATTTCCCAGATGCAACAGCTTCATCATTTCTTTGATTGTAAAAATGATAAATGTAGCTCCATATTCATCTCGCCATGCATCACCATTACACTCCGATAAGCAACGCCGATCCAACAAAATCATATAAAGTGCCTTTGCCTCATTCGTTATACTTCTAAATTGATCATCTTTAAATAATCGTTTCGGTAATCTATAAAACTTATCATCATATTTTGTATTTCCCATTTTTCCTGATCCTCCATATACTTTAAAGTTCTTTCGTCATTAACAGCCTTTTGTGCTCAATTCTTGCCTAAAATTCAACTCTCGCAACATAAATATCGCTAATTGGCAAGCAGTGCATTTGTACGTACAAAATGCCTTTTTAGCTTGTTGGGGAAATGCCCCAATCCCCTCAAACCATGAAAATGACTTTTCATGGAGCTGCGCCTTCCGGCTTTTTTCATACTGATACATTTACAACATTCCATAATTTTTGTACTCCTTTCCGATTCATTGTATGAAACTATTTTCTCAAAATTTTTATACGAATCCGGTATATCCAAGATGCTGGAAAAATATCCTCTTTATGATTTTTTCCAATATTCTGGATAAGACATGAATTCGAATTCACTTTATTCTGCACCAATATCATGGTAGTCTATCTATATCTGTGAAACGAGGAATGTACTATGCACACAAGGCTTACCATACCGGAACGGCTGAAAGATTTGAGAGTCGCAGAAAAAAGAATGTCATTGCAGGAATTGTCTGATGCTACCGGCATCCCAAGTTCCACACTTGGCAACTATGAGAAAGATGAAAATGTAGATATGTCACTTGGCAATCTACTGACGCTTGCAGACTTTTATCAAGTAAGCACCGATTATCTTCTTTGCCGAACCGAACTACGTGAACATACAAATAAGTCAGTATCCGATCTGCATCTCAATGATGATGCAGTCCAAATACTGACTGATGAAAAATATAATCCACGGTTATTATCAGAATTACTCTCTCATGAAAGCTTCCACAAATTCATGACCGACCTGGAAATCTATATTGATGGATTTAATGATAAAGGCATTCAGATAGCAAACGCTTTTCTTGATGTGATGAGATATAAACTGAACGAACTCGGTGCCGATTCCACCGATGCATTTACAAAAATATTTGATACTTCCCACATAGAGACAGAACAGTATTACCTAAACATCCTGTTGGAAGACTTAAAACCAATCGTCTCTGACCTGAGAAATACCCATATGAAAGACAGCAACACTGCCAGTGATATTGACTATCAAAGCATGATCAAAAATATCATTGATGGTTTTACTTCTCCAACTCAGTTTGCTACAGAGGATACTCCCGAAGCCTCTAATGATGCTTATATTAACGGACTACTCCTTTTGTTCTGCAAAAATTTGGAAATGAAAATTACCCAGCTTTCTGTCGAAGAAAAACAGACCTTAAAAGAAATATTTTCACGTTCCAAGCCGGCAAAAGAACATAGGAAACTGAGAAGACGAAATCCGAAGTTATAAGATTCAAATTATCCATTTTCAAAACAAGCCACCGAGCATTATCCCTATGTGGCTTGTTTCATCTATGATTATTTCCATTATAAAGTTTAGGTTTCATGTACAATCGACAGCCCAACTTAACTATCTGCTTTCTACTATTGTATATGTTCCTGATTCAAAATTAACATTTAATGTTGCAAATGCACTATTATATTCCCATCGGATTTGCAGAGAGCTCTCCCCTCCGGAGATTGCTACCTCTGCGCCTTCCGAAAATGCTTTATGGGTATTTCGCATGCGGATTAACGCAAGCTGTTTTTGAACCACATCTTTTTTCAGGGCTTCCGCGATCTGATCAGTGGAAAGGTTTGTCCGGTTGATTTCCTTATGTCCGGATTCTCCCGCGCGCCGCACCGCTTCGTGGTCATTTTTTCCGGCAAACAAATCCAGATACCAGACCTGAGGTTTGCCCGGCATAAACATCTGTATGGCACGCGCCAGAAGCATTTTTTCATCCGATTCTCCCAATGCACTGTAATATGTAGCGTTTACCTGATAATACAGATTCTTTTGTCCATGTAAATTTTTGACCATGCCTCCACGGGATACGATCCGGTCAATCAATGACTGGATCTCCTCTTCCGGAAGCAGCCCCTTTAAATCCAGAAGCGGGATGCCATCGTGACAGCCAAGCATGTTGACCGTAGAGATCTTCTTTGCCACGATCTCCTCTGCCCATGCCGCAAGGTACGTTCCGCGCCGGTTCTCAATCGCATCAATGACCAGTCCCGGCAGGAAAAAGTCATAGGTTGCATAGCCTTTTTCTGCAAGTGTCTCATATATTTTTTCATCATACGCTGCGTGGATCTCCGGCAAAAGCGTAAGTCCCAAAGGTTCTGCCAACGTATGGATCTTCTGTAAAAGTTCCCACGTCTCCGGATCATTGAGAAAGTTTTTCTTTCCCGGTGCTTTCGGCGCATAGGCAAAAGCATCCAGCCGCACGATTGCTGCACCGTAAGAGGCTATTTTTTCCAGTGTTTCACGATAAAACTCCCACACTTTTGGTGACTGGATGTTTACATCCATCTGCCCGAGATACTGTCTGCCATGCACCTCCTGATAAAAGGTATTCCAGTACGGCACTTTTTTTCCATCCGGAAATTCCACCATCAGGATCGGCAGCCCGGGTTTGCGGAAAAACATCTGCTTCAGGCAGCTTTCATCCGGCTGAATATAGCCTTCCTCCGTCATGGTTCCATGCCCTTCCCAGAAATGGTTCCAGTCGATGAAAAAATTGCGGTACGCAGAATCCTCCCCTTTTTCCACAAGATCCCGAAACTGCGGGGACTGTGCGGAAGCATGGTTTAAAATAAAATCCAGTTTCAGGTCGATTCCCATATCCTTTAACTGTTCAAGGTCTTTCCGGTTGGCAAGCTGCTCATTCAGGTCATAGTCGATCACGGAAAATCCCCGGTCGAGATCGGAATGGTACAGGCTCGGCAGAATGTAAAAAGAAGAAAATACATTCTGCAAAGCCTCCGTTTTCAGCAATGTTACGATATCCCCAAGACTTCCTCCAAGACTGTCTGGATATGCATTGAGCATCGGTTTACTGTTCATAAACACTTCCGTCCTTTCCCACGATCAATCCTGCATTTTTGCGCTGCACTTCGAGTTTTTCCTGTTCCAGTTCCACCACACGGCAGATAAACGGGCTTGCGGCATTCTCGTCGCGGTTTCTGCGGATGCGCCGCTCCTTTGTCTCCTCCGGGGAACTTTCCAGAAAGACGGATAGATCCACACCATGTAAATCGTCACTGCCTCCGTGCGTCCACTCCAGAAGCAATACAGATATTCCTGAAAAATCGGTTTCTTCTGATGAAATCTCACCATCTTCCCGTCCCAAATGCCGCAATGTGATCGTATCTTTTCCCTCATGAAATGCCGCAAGCACTTCATTGATCCGGTCGAAGTCAATCTCTTTCTTTGTCCCGAGATATCCACGCAGTCCGTCTTCCCCGGCTTCTTTATACACACGCAGCCGTTCTTCGTCGTTGCGTTTTGGAATCCGGTGTGGATAATCATCACCCGAGAGCAGATAACATCCGGTTCCGTCATTTAAAAAGTACTGCTGCAATGCCGTTGCAAGTGTTGTTTTTCCAGAACCGGAGCCACCGTAAATGCTGATGACCACCCGTTTTTCGGCATTCCCGTCACACAATTTCTGTACTTTTTCATATAATCTTCCCGCCTCTTTCAGTTCTGTAAAAGCAAACTGATACGCCTCATATTCCCCGGTAAATGGCGGAAGCGGAATTCCCGCATGCATCAGTGCCGCACCGGTATACTGTCTGCCGCTCTGTTCTTCCAGATACACGGCATCCGGTTTTAACCCACGCAGGCGGACATAAACGGCTGCCTGATTTGCCTCTGCCCTAAGACGCACTGCGCTGACTAATGCATGATCCTGTTCCTCTGATACCGTCATCCATGCCGCAATTTCATCCATAAACGGATCGGACAGCCGCCAGTAGGTTCCCTCGTTAATGAGTGTTTCATACTTCTTGTATGTTTTAATCTGCTCCCGGATCTGCTGTTTTTCCTCATCGGATAAAAGCGCCGGGTTTAATTCGTAACCGAAGGTTCCTGCCATCGCTGTCACCCCGCGGGTGTGGAAACTTGTCACACGTCCGGTCTGGTGGTTCGGCACCGCCGAAACGTGCGCCCCCATTGCGGAAACCGGATAGAAAAACGAAGTTCCGTACTGGATCCTTGTGCGGTTGATTGCATCGGTATTGTCACTACACCAGATCTGCGGGGAATAATAAAGCATTCCTGCGTCAAATCTGCCGCCGCCACCGCTGCATCCCTCAAGCAGAAGATCCGGATACCGGCTGCACAGGCGCTCCATAAAATCATAGACACCAAGCACGTAATCATAGGACAGATTTCCGGCATAGACATCTGCCATACTGCGGTTCATATCCCACTTGACATAATCAATTTTTCCCTGATCCAGCACGGCACAAATCTGCTCAAATATACAGTCGCGCACTTCTTTTCTGGAAAAATCAAGCAGTAACTGGTTTCTCGAGCGCACCGGCTTTTTCCCCGGAATCTGAATTGCCCAGTCCGGATGTGCCCGGTAAAGGTCGCTGTCTTCATTGACCATCTCCGGCTCAATCCAAATGCCAAATTTCACCCCCTGATTATGCACACGGGTAATAAGCTCTGCCAGGCTTCCCCCCAGTTTCTTTTCATTGACCTGCCAGTCCCCAAGGGAAGAATTATCATCGTTTCTTTTCCCAAACCAGCCGTCATCCATCACTACCATATCAATTCCAAGGGAAGCGGCTTCTTTTGCCAGATCCACGATCGTATCTCCCGTAAAATCAAAATAGGCTGCCTCCCAGCTGTTGATCAGTACCGGGCGCTGCATATGGACATATTTGCTGCGGCACACATGGTTGCGGATGCAGTTATGATACTGCTGCGACAGTGCTGACAATCCATCTGCCGAATAGGATAAAATAACTTCCGGCACCGTAAAGGTTTCTCCCGATGCAAGCGGATAAGAAAACAGTTCTTCATTCAATCCGAGAAGCAGGCGCGTCTGGTTAAACTGATCTTTTTCTGCCTCACAGGAGAAATTTCCGCTGTATACAAACAGCATTCCATAGCAGCTACCTGCGGTCTCTGTTGTTCCTTTTTCTGCCAAAATCACTGCCGGATTATACTGATGGCTTGACGTTCCCCTGCGGCTGCCAAACGCAATGGTTCCATGCCCCAGCGGCGTACGCTCCAGATTGCGCTCCATGGCATGCTTTCCATAAAACCGCAGGACATCAAAATCTCCCTGTACAAAATCCAGACAGGCTGCCGCTGCCTTTTCGATCGTAATCTGCCCGGTTCCCGTATTTTTAATCTGGACGCTCCTTGTAATGACATCGTTTTCTTCCAAAACACCATACAGCAGATGAACTTCAACCTGTGCGTTTTCGTCTGCAAGGACAATTTCCAGTGTCTGTGCTTCCTCTTTGTCTGCCCAGACAGCCGGAAGTCCCTGTAACTGGTATTTGCCGCTTCGGATCTCATAACTTTTAAAAAGCAGATCTGCGCTTTCCACCCCTTTTTCATTTTTGATATTCAGCGCAATATTGCGGTAATCCCCAGTTCCAATGGAAGGATACTCCTGTGGCAGCGCATCCAGCGAATATGTGCGGTCCATGCCCGCTGCATAAGGATTTCCGGAAAATCCACGGTCTGCATAGGTTAAAACATAATCCATGGGGCTGTTTGTTTTATCTCCATAGTACAGATGCAGCAGATATCCCAGTGGATCGACCTGCATCTGATAAGTTGTATGCGCCGTATGCAGGTTAAATATTTTTTTATTTGGATTGTATATAATTGCCATAGAAGTCACCTCGTTTTATTTTTATCGTTTTATTTTTATCCTTTGACTGCACCGTTTGCCACACCGTTTAAAATCTGTTTCTGGCAGATCACATAAAAGATCAGGATTGGGATCAGCGCCAGAATATAGGAAGCAAATGCCAGATTGTAATTGGTTCCAAACTGTGTCTGGAAATTAAGCTGTGCAAGCGGCAGCGTATTCTGTCCGGTTCCAGACATGATCACAAGCGGTGTCATAACATCATTCCACGTTCCAAGAGCTGTCAGGATTGCAACTGTTGCATGCATTGGCATCATCATTGGAAAGACCACTTTCCAGTAAGTAGTCCATGTGCTTGCTCCGTCAATATCTGCCGCCTCTTCCAGCGCTATCGGAATATTTTTTAAGTACCCACTGTAAAGAAGGACGTTCATTGGCATATAAAATACCAGATACAACAGAATGACACCCGCGCGGTTTCCAAGTCCCATATGCGCCGTCTGCTTTACCAGAGGCATCATTAAGATGGAAAACGGAACAAACATTCCGCTGACAATATACAGATAGATAAATCGGAAACTTTTTCTTCTTGCCATGCCGCGTCCGATCACGTAGCCTGCAATTGAGTGGATCAGGATTGCCAGTACGATCGTTGCCAGTGTGATCAGTAAACTGTTTCCAAGAGAGTGCCAGAAATCGGTCACTTCCATTGCCTGACGGAAATTTTCAAAACTCCACTGTTTCGGGAAAGAAAGTGCACCCGCCACATCGTTTGTCATCTCACTCGGTTTCTTAAACGCAATGATCACTGCCATATACAGCGGGAAAAATACCGTAACCGTCCCCAAAATCAGAACAATCGTAAGTACCCAGTTTGTTTTCTGTTTTTCTTTCATCATAACTGCTCCTCCTTCTTATTCATGACTGTCATCTGGAAAAGTGAAATCGCCACGATCACAATAAAGAAAATGACTGCATTCGCACTCTGGAATCCAAACTGTCCGCCATCCATACCATTTTTATAAATCAGGTAAGAGATGGATTCGGTGCTCTGTGCCGGACCTCCCTTGGTCAATGACATGATCTGGTCGAATACCATGAGGAAATTCTTTGTGCTCAGTACCAGATTGATCGTCACAAACGGCATCACCAGTGGAAATGTTACTTTCCAGAACTGCTTCCATTTACTGGCTCCGTCAAGCATACTCGCCTCGTAGACTTCCTCCGGTACAGTCTGCAGACCGGAAATATAGATGATGGTATTCATGGCAACTGCCTGCCATACACCAACAATCAGCACACCAATCCATGCGTATTTTTCACTTGCAAGAATACTGTTCTGTAAAAATCCAATATGGAACACATTTCCCACAGTTGGAAGAATGTAAGTAAAAATAAAACTGAAAATATAGCCGATGACAAGTCCTCCTAAAATATTCGGTACAAAATAAATACCGCGCAATGCACTTTTAAAACGGATTGCACTGTTTAATCCAACTGCCATGATCAGACTTAGCACATTTACCAGTATCGTTCCTGCCAGTGCATATTTAAACGTAAACAAATAGCTTTTTCCCACGCGGGAATCCGTAAACAGATCTGCATAGTTCCTGATCCCGACATAATCGTAAGTTCCGTATCCTTTATAATTGGTAAAACTGTAAATCACACCTTTGATCATTGGAAGTGTATTGAATGCAAAAAATAAGATTACAACCGGTATGATAACCGCCCAGAATGTTTTGTCCCTGTTTGACATTTTCTTTTTCATTGTGCATCCCCCTGTTCTTTCTGATAATCCTGTACTTTCCGAATCAGATCCCGGTTGTAGCGCTTCCAGTCGGAATCAAATTTTTTCAAAAACTTTTCCTGTGCATTGTCGCTTGTATCCAGCAGGAACGTCTGGATCATGGCATCCACACTCATCTCACTCGGATAATGGTGATCCTGATAATCTGTCATGCGGTTGTTTTTAATGTAAGAACGCATATCCTCGAGTGTTTCCGGAATTGCAAAATCCCCGTCTTTGCAGGCAATTCCGCCCTGATCATCCAGATAAATCTGAATGGTCTCATCGTCATACAGATATTTTAAAACTTCATATGCAGCCTCTTTATTTTTGCATGCTTTCATTACGGAAAACTGCAGATCAATTCCTGAATTTAATACATTGTCTGATTCGTTATCATTTGCAGGAAATGTAAAAGAGCCGATATTCATGTCCGGGTTGACCGATTTAATCTGGGGAATCGCATAGCTTCCAATCGGATACATGGCAGCTTCCCCGCGGGCAAATGCTGTACATGCATCGTTATAACCATATGCATACGGATTTTTTTCGGCGTAATCCAAAAGCGCACGCATCTTTTCTGCTACCGGTCCATACGTATCGGAAAATGTGGTATTTCCCATATTTACCTGATTGTAGATATCCGAATCGGTAAGTCCGACTGCCAGCGCATTCCACGGAGCCAGACAGGTCCAGGTATCTTTAAAGCCCAGATACAGCGGAAGGGTTCCGCTCTGTTTTATTTCATCACACAGTGTGGTAAATTCCTGCCAGGTGGTCGGAACTTTCCAGCCATTTTCCTCAAACAGATCTTTGTTATATAAAATTCCTGCCGCGTTTGCCACATATGGAAGTGCATACGTGCCATCCTTTGGAATAAACTCCAGTTCCTTATCCATATCCAGATATGCCTGTTTTACGGTCTGGACTTCATCCAGATCGGAAATATCATCAAACAGATCTGCATCTAAAAAGTTGGAATAGTTGCTGTCTCCTCCGATTGCGATGATATCCGGATAATCCTCCCGGATAAAACGTGTCTTTAAAATAGTCATTGCTTCGTTTGGAGATGAAATCGTCAGATGGATGTCATCATGTGTTTCATTGAACCGCTTTTCAATCTTTTCAAATGCCTTAACTGCTTCCGGTTTGTAGGAAACCACTTCGATTTCTGTTTTCCCGTCTGACCTTTTTTCACTTCCGCATCCGGCAAGACCCGTCATACACATGCCAAGTGCAAGCACCGCCGCAACACTGCGGAAAATACTTCTTTTTGCCATATTCTTCTCTCCTTTTTTTCAATATATCCGCTTACTCTTTTGATATTCTGATTATAACATACCTTTATGAGTCCTCAAATATCATCATTTTTTTAATTTTATATCAAAATGCGATATTTTATGTTATAATAGACATTGATATAGCATTTTGGTATATAAGGAGTATTTTATGGGCAATATATTATTTAATATTTTTCCGAATGAAAATTTTATTGATCTGTGTATGTATCAGTTTGGATATGAACAGTGTGATCCCGGCCATTCATTCGGGCCTGCAACACGCAACCACTACCTGTTTCACTACATTCTTTCCGGAACCGGAACCCTTATGGCTGACAATGCAAAAGGTGAAACACAGACCTATTCCATAAAAAGCGGGCAGGGATTTATGATTTTTCCCGGTCAGATCAACACTTACATTGCCGATGAACAGCTTCCCTGGGAATATATGTGGATTGAATTTGATGGCTTGCGTATAAAAGAAGCTTTAAGTGTCACAGATTTGTGTAAAGATGCGCCCATTTATCATTCACACTCCAAAGAATTGCGTGAAAAACTTGCTGATGAAATGCTTTATATTGTAAATCATTCTCATGAATCTTCTTTTCATCTCATTGGCCATCTGTATTTATTTATGGATTATCTGCTGCAGTCAGCAAAATCTACTAAGCTGGTTTCCAGTGGGCGCATGAGTGATTATTATATAAAAGAAGCAATCAATTATATTGAACAGAATTTTCAGAATAATATCTCGATCGAAGATATCGCTACAGTATGTGGCATCAACCGAAGTTATTTGGGGAAAATCTTCCGCAACTCAATTGGCCGCTCTCCGCAGGAATTTCTTATGAACTACCGCATGGTAAAGGCTACCGAATTGTTAAAGCTGACATCCTTATCTATTGCGGACATCAGTTCCGCTGTCGGATACGAAAATCAGCTTCATTTTTCCCGTGCATTTAAAAATATTTATGGTATCTCCCCACGGGAATGGAGAAATCAGAACAAGTAACAATAGATAAGATAGATATCATTCCTATCAATACTTAATACTTCAGTATCATTACCTTGTCCCTTGAACACTTCCATATCAGCAAAAAGGACATCCCCTGACCTGTAAAATCTACAGTTCTGGAATGTCCTTTTTCCCATACTTTACTATATTTTTAACACACGATGCTGCTTATCCACAATCTATTTGATTCCAAAATGACTAAACGCCTGCATAATCGCCTCTTCCTTCTCCGTTGTACACTGTGGCTGTCTCGTATTCTCTGATTTAGCCAGATTGAAATTCTCACCGACATCCAGTCCACACTTCTTCTTAATCTGTGCGATATACAGTGATGAAACCTTAAGTCCTGTCTGCTCCAATACATATGCCTTTATCTGCTCATATGTCGCTTTTCCTTTGAATTCAGATAAATCCATATCCTCCAGAGAGAAGTCCACCTTCACTTTTCTGCTGTCGACCAGTCTCCGTTCCACTTCGGTCCGCGCTGAGCAAAGATCCACCGGATCTTTAGCGCCCTTGGAAAGTAAAACAACAGTCTCCACATGCCATGAGTGCGCAATAAAGATGCACATCCCTTGGCTTTTCGTTAAGCCTTGGATTCAAAAATGATGCAACAGTCCCCTATCGGACCTGCAAAATAAAGCATGATGCGCCACTTTGCACCTGCCATAGAAAAAGATTAGATTTGTTTTTGAGATATAAGCCGGACTGGCTTATGAGCGATTTGTGTTCTGCTCTTTCTCTATGATCCACCTATCCCGTTGATAACTTCTAGGATATTGTACCATAGATTGTTTATTTCGGAAATTACTTTCCTCTAAAAATGGGCAGACTCAAATACCCAAACTCATCCTGTTTAGATACTTGAGTCTATCATCTTTTATTAAACTTCTTTACTTTTATCAGCATTTTTAGATTTTAACATTTTGCATATGATAATCTTCTTCCCTCTACTTCTATATGTAAACAAAACCTTCAATTTACTACCTCTTGCAAATAGCAATTCTTGTTCTTCCCCCCTATTACTAATCAGGTCAATATATAATCCCTTAGCACCTTGCGGAATCATTATTTTTAGCAAAGTATCATATGAACCAAACTCTTCCTTCAATGATGATTTTACAAGACCTACTCCCATGTATCCCTTGTCTTCTATTACTGCACCACAGTTAATATAACGTCTCTGTGTACCTATGCACAACTTCCTATAATCCAAAAATCTATATCCCCAAACATTTTCTGGAACATATGAGTTATTTAAACGATTGTCCATAACATCTTGCATTTCCGCAAGTTCTTCTTGTGGAAATGTAAATCCAGTATAACCATACCTTTGTTTTTCATTAATTGCCAATCCCCAATTTCCACCACAATAAAAAGAAAACCATTTATTTTCAACAGCATCCTCTCTTAATTCCTGTTTTTCCTCTTCCGAAAACTTTCCTTTTAAAAATCTTTCAGGATTCTCTGTATCGTAATTTCCTCTTAACTTTCCACCAAGTTGATAATTGGGGAGCCAATATGAATAAAACCTTTTCCCCCAGCATCTTGCCTCATCGATGCTGGTAAATTTTCTATACTTGTACCACATATTTTCTCCAAGAACACATCTACATCCCTTAATCCACATCTGGCTCAATCCTAATATCAAATCCCCCTGCAGACAGGTCTTTCACAGTTTCATATATAAAATCCTCATTAGTTATCTGCACTAAAATAACCCTGGCAATGCGTTAGACAATTATTTTAACACATATAACCAGCCCAAAATGCCTGTAATAACAATTCGTTCTTCAAATGAAATTCCTTCATACTATTTTCCTTCTTTCTGTTGCTCTACTACTTGATTATAAAAAGCAGCAATCTCTTCAATTTTATTAGTCTTACTTTTTATTGGCAATGAATCCCAAATAATTTGCTTATAAGGTGCCTTTGACTTTTTTCCAACTCTTGAATCTATAATAGAAACAATTCCCTTATCGCTCTCGCTGCGAATCAATCTGCCAATCCCCTGCTTTAGCTTTATAACCATCTCTGGAACAGATACTTCCATTAAACCATCATCGCTCTGCTGGTACTTATAATCAATAATCGGCTCCCTTACCGGAAACGGTAATTTAAATATAATTACATGAGATAATGACAGACCTTCAATATTAATTCCTTCCCAGTAACTTCCAGTTCCTAGCAACACAGAATTAGTATCTTTTCTAAACTTCTCTAAAGTTTCTGCCTGCTTTGCATTCCCTTGCTGCATCAATATCTTGAATGGCAAGTTTTCCTTCTGTAATCTATCATATACCGCCTGCATATCCGTTTTTGCTGTAAATAAAATTAAAGATTTTCCATTACTGATATGAAGCAATTTTATAATTTCCCGAACACCTTGTTCTATAAACTTGTCTCTTTCACGTGTAGGATGAGGCATATGTTCTGTATAATAAATCTTCGCATGCTCATCATAATTAAAGGGTGATATTTTAGGCTCACATACCAAGCTTCGTTCAGTCTGAAATCCAGTGTTATTAATAAAATAAGTGTAGTTCTTTATGTAAACTTCATTCTTGCCACTTGTGATAGTTGCCGATGTCAGAATTACTGGCAAGCCAGAATCACCAAACATAATTCGCCGTGTAATCTTATCAACCTCTTTGGGACACTTATATAAACGAACTCCCTTTATTCCACGGCTTCCCCTATCTCTTTCTAACCAGAAAATATCTTCACTATTTTTCCTTTTTATAATTGACTCTAAAAAGCCAACATAATCTTCAAGTTGTTCCACCTCTTCATCGTAATTTTTCCTGCTATGATCACCTATAAAATCACCAAATGACATTGACGCCTTAAACTGGATATCATCAAGAACATTTCTTAGTTTATCAAAATTTGTTCCAATAACCCTTACATAATATCGGTCTATATCCTGACCATTCTTTTCTGCCTCTTTGTCCTGCTCATTCATTTGCTTCAATAGTGATTTAAAAACCTCATCTATCAAATAATCTGCTTTTTCCAGTTCTTTAGTAAATTCAGAATCAAAAGAATCAACTGCTTTTCCTGCTCCATACATTGCATCTTTCAACTGTTTAAGCGAAATGCAAGAAGTCACAGATGAACGAACTCTACTTTCCAAATTATGAGCCTCATCTACTACAACAATTCCAATATCCTCACTCATAAGTTGTCTTCGACAATTTGCTTTTTTATGCATATTCACAGCAAGCAAATCTTGATTACATACAATTATCCCATGTGTAGACATCATTTTCTGTCGCAAATTATGGTAATGACAAGAGCCACAATAGCTACACTTATCTTTGCAAAATTGTGATTTATATTCTTTCACATTTATCCGGTTCCATATTTCATCTGGGATCGCAACATTCCAATCTGCTTTCTCATATCCGAATTTACAAATTGCATCATAGATTATTTGGTGTTCCTCACTTTCCGTAATAAATTCTTTTGTAAAACAATCATCAAACCGCTTTTTGCACAAAAAGTGGTTTTGCCCTTTGGCTATAAGCACTTCCACTTCATAATTAAGCATGTCCATAATCTTTTCTATATCATGAGTCAACTGCTCTTGCAATGCTATTGTCGATGTTGCAATTACTACCGGTCTATGATAAATTTTGCTATAGTATAAAATCGGTACAATATAAGCAAATGACTTTCCAATTCCAACACCAGCTTCAACAAGTACATGCTTGTTTTCTCTAATTCCATCTACAATTTCACAGGACATTTCCCATTGTCCTTCTCTATCTTCAAATCCAGCAGCAATAGCTTTATCTTGAAAAAAAGAAAATACATCTTCTCCAATTTTCTGAAATCTCTTTTTACGTTCATTCTGCTCTTCTTGTAATATCGCATCTTCATCATATTTCCATAAACGCAAGCTAACACCTTCTTCCACATCATGTGACTTCTAGAGTCCTTTTACTTCCCAATAATCATTTCTATATTTGAAATAAATTTCCTAGTCAGAATAAATTCACACAGCAACCTATTGTTATTCATATTACCATCTAACAAATTTCCTGCTAAATTACCTCACATCTTCTAGGATATTGTACCATATATTACCTGTTCCTAAAATTGCTTTCTTCTGAAAATGGGCAGAAGAAAACCTCCAAATCTTTGAGGGACTTGGAGGCTTTACTAAAACCTACACTTCCGATTGATTTAAGTTTCCTTCCATTTTTTCTATTATGTCATCTAAATGTCTTATAAAATTTTCCGTATGTCGAACTGCAAAAACTTTTCCGCATTTCACATAACCTTCTTTTTGCTTATCCAACAACGCATGTAGCTTTCTAAATCCTATAAGACTTTCTTCCGTTTTTATGTCTTGAGACATAATATTTCCTCTCCACATATCATGGAAATAACTCGCAAACTGATTTTTTTCTGAATTACCACCTCTCGCATATGCTTCTGCTGTAACAATCGCCATTTCCTCATCAAACATATTAAATCGTTTATTTTGACATACAGTAAATGCTGTGAATGCATCTTTACGCATCTCTTCAATATATAAAACTTTATTGTTATTAAACATTAATAAGTTTCCGCTTTGGAATTCTTCAATAAGCTGGTAGGCACTCCATTCATCTTCTGTAAAATATTCTCTATTATCTTCACCAATAACAGAGTGCAATTGCTGCCCTTGGGTTGATTTGCCGCTTGACCATTGATACGGAGCGAAGCAAAAGCTCCAGACCTTTAGCCGAGAGATAGTGGGGCTGTGTCGGGATAATTACGCTGTCAGCCGCCGCCAGAGCATTGATGGTTATCATGCCTAAGCTCGGCATACAATCAATAAGCACATAATCGTAATTCTTTTTAACCTCATTGACATAGGTTTTCAGCACACGCTCACGGCTCATTGCATTGATTAGCCTTACCTCAAAGCCCGACAGCTCAATGTTTGACGGAAGCAGGTCAACGCCCTCTCTGTGATGGATAATACCCTGTGAAGCATCAAGCGTTTTATCGTCTATGATGTTTTGCATCACAGTAGAGAGCGTTATGGGAATATCGTCTGGTCTGTTATACCCCAGAGCCATCGTGAGATTTGCCTGTGCATCGGCATCAATCAGCAGGACTTTTTTACCCTGCTGCACCAGACTTACACCCAGATTGACCGCTGTGGTTGTTTTTCCGACACCACCCTTCTGGTTAGTCAGAGCAATTACTTTGCAATTTGACATAGATGCGTCCTCCTTTCACATAGATTTAGCCACTTTGTCAAGGTGGCTATGTAAACAGTACCAGAGAACGCAAAAAAGCCGCCTACTCTTAAAATCAATAAGAATAAGCGGCTTTGTAATCTGCCTTAGACATATTCAATTTTCATTCTCTTGGTCGGTGCATTTATGACCTTAAAAATAAGCTCGTCAATACAATCCGTATATCTGCCTTGCTGAATAAGTTGATTTTTTAACTCTACAAGGCTATGTATCAAAAGTTTTCTTTCGTGGCTATCCAAATATAGATGATTAAATTTCTCTCTCATAAGCACACCTCCACATCTTTAGCTTCATTATAAGTTTCGGAAAAATAATATACAAATCTATAACTGGGAGATTTTGATAAAAACTCATTCCTATCATAAATTTCTTCCATCTAAATACTGGATTGCGGTTGAAATTAAAGACAGGCAACGTTTATAAAAATATTCATAATGCCTTTTATCCTGAATATCCGTTTTTGTTGTTTCATGGTGTCGAATTCTAAAATTATTGCCAAGTATGGTAAGCTCATGAAATTCCTTTTCAAATAATTCTAAAAACGGCTGTTGATTATTACCCATATCCATTATAATCTTATTAACCGATTTCTTCTTATCTACAGTCGATGAGCAGTAATATGTCTTTAGTCTCTCAAATGCATCCCAAAGTTTCTCCACTGCAATTTGCAAATTGTTTTCATCATAATATTTTGAAGCCTCTTGTAATAACTCTTTCAGTCCTACTTCTTGAACAGACACTAATGAATTTTTATTTATCTGGGTATCAAATGTATTCATTAGCTTCCCCTTGGAAAGCTGAAACGGTATCTCATTCAGTTTTAATATAGCATTAATCTGTGGTTCAAAGTCATCTGAGATACTATGTTTCGCAAAAAACTCTATTGCGTCCAACACGCAAAATGGAGAATTAGAAAGTATGAATGCTTGCAAATCAGCAGTTTCAACATATTCTTTTTTATCATTATAACACTTTGGCACATAAAATTGCCTTATTTCATTGAAAACATCCTCAGCTACTGTTGTATTATAATTCCATCCCGTTTCGTCAGTCGCTTGATATACGATATTATATCGCTCCAGAAACTGATAAATTTGATTTCTCGCTTTCCGCTTTATGGACAATACTATCTTTTTTGCTTTTATGTCCTTTGCATTTCGTTGAGAATATGGAATAAACAACGTATTATCTTCTTGCTGATATATTCTCCATCCATAAACATCACGATTGGATATTTTCTCAGCAGGGTAAATCTCATAACCGTCATTTTGTAATAGCTTGTTAGTTGCCACTAAAAATTCTTTCCAATATCCCTTATCATATCGAACAGCAGGGTGAAATACTTCGCAAAGAAATTTTAAATATACTTCATCGCTACCATCTTGTAAATTGAATCTTTTGTCTTCAAAAACCCAGCAGTATGGATAATCATCATTATTCACTGTATGTTGCCAAATATCCTGTTCTGCATTTGCAAATCTTGAATCAAAACTTGGCATTCTCTCCAGATCATATAATCTTTTAAGAAAATCTATTTCTTCAAGGCGACCATAATAATTATAAGTAACGGTTCGGGTTTGAAAAAATTCGTCTATCTCTAATCCATTCTGAAATAAATCTAAAATATCTCGCTTTGTTATTTCTGTAATACGGTTCACTCCATTTTCCTCCTTTCAAGCATATTCAGCACTTATATATTGCTTCCCAAATATTTTAAAGAAAAGCGTACCACTATTTTTAATGATACGCTCACCATTATTAAATCACTTCAAAATGCTTCAATGCATCCTTTATCGCTTCCACTTTCTCCGCTGTCGGATGTTTCCTCGGCTGTTTCAATTCTTCTACCGCATTAGGAACATCATACATTGGCAAGCCTAAATCTCTCTTTACCTCTGCGATATATGCGGTATGTACTTTGAAGCCGTATTTAGCTTCTATGTACTCCTTTATCATTTTGTAGGTCACTCGTTCTTTGGGCTTATAGCTTTCGGCTCTTTTAGCGATATTATCAAGCGGAACCTTTCCCTCACCCTCACCAAACTCAACTTTTACGTTGATATGTCCGTCTGGCTTTTTGTGGGAAAGCAGTACTACCGTCTCAACGTGTGTCGATAGGGTAATTGAGATGCACTTTCCAGAGTTTTCACTGTACTCTGGGAATGAAAAATGTTGCAATCCTCTGTAACAAGGCTGCAAAAAATTGACATGATGCACTCTCTTATGTCCCTGCATAGAAAAAGATTGCATTGTATTTTAGATGTAAGCCAGATCAGCTTACGATTGACTCTGCTCTTTCTCTATGGTCCACTACTCATCCCTTGATGATAATTTCTAAGATATTGTACCATAGATTGTTTATTTGGGAAATTACTTCCCGATAAAAATGGGCAGAAGAAAACCTCCAAATCTTTTTGGGGACTTGGAGGCTTGATTCCGACCACTTACTTTTATCATCTATAATTTGAAAAATGATAGATATTTGTTTTTTGCAATATATTGCGCCAATTCATAATATCCTTCAAAATACGAAGAACATATACTGTCTGATTCTCGTCACTTATGATATAAAACAATAAATATGACTGATATATCTTTTTATGTATTATATATCCTCTGTACTTTATCCCTGAATCAGCAAATTTTAAAGGGAAGTCACCCATGTTATTGACTTCCCTATTTAAATTCGTATATAACTTATTTGCAGCATCTGGATTACATAAATCAACGTGAATATACTTAACCAAATTGAATACATCATCCGTTGCTTCATCTGTGATTAGTACTCTATAACTCATTTTTCATCCTATCTCTGATAATCTGAAATGCATCATCAACGGTATGAAGCCGCCCTGCTTCCATATCATCAATTCCTTTATCGAGATAAGAAAATAATGTTTCCAGTGCTGTTCTATCTTCTACAACATTCATATCCTTTACTACAGCTTCCATGTAAAACATCTCCTTTCCTTTAACCTCAACTCTATTATAACCATCTTTCATGTAAAAGTATAGGTCATTCGTAAAATATTTTTCTGTTCTTTCAACTCATCAAGGCTTATTGCCATACCTAGTTATTAAGTTACAACCATCCTTGTGATATTCATATACCTCCATTTCTCCATCAATATAAATTGCATCTTCTGGATTAAAAAGAGTAATGCATTTTCCCTGCAATCCAATTAATGCCATTCTTGTACTCCGATAAGCTACACCACCAAATCCCTGTGAAATAAGATACCTGCTGAATGCCCTAAATGGAATATACGCTTCCAAATTTGGATCATCCTCTTTATCAACAGCATAAAATATCGAATCACATATATTTCCTATTAAAATTTTTGAAAGCTGTAATTGCACTTTGTCATGAATTTCTCTATCTAATCCGGCTTGCTTTTGCAGCCTATCCAATTCTTTATTAAATGCTTCTTTATTTCCATTTTGTGCATAAGCCTTCATTCTGTTATACAACTTAGAATTCTCTTGAACCGTCTGTAATATACGGTCTTTATAGTTTTCCTCTGATGTTCCTAACTCTTGAAGCTGTTCCTCATAATCAATTCCATCATATGATAAATCTAATATTTTCACTCGTTTGTGAATAGCTTTAAATTTACAAACAGAGAGCTGTTCCCCCTCTTTTCCTCTTAATTCTTCAAAACATGTTTTCTTTGCTTGTTTTATACCTTGACATTCCTTATTTTCATTATCGTATGACAAATAAAGATATGCTACTCCGTCATCATTCCACCGATTATCATGACAATATGCGGGATCAGGCATTATATATTTGTAATTATCAAATACCTGATATCTACTGGCTCTATACAAATTATGAAACTCTTGTAACCGTTTTACTAGTGTACTGACATATTGATATTTAGTTAAATATTTCTGGCTGTTATTGCCGTT